>Ga0182030_10003158_pt1 | contig 35157 bp, 32 predicted proteins | sample 812S3MmetaG_FD_121299 | JGI IMG/M metagenome (GOLD analysis project Ga0182030, IMG submission 121299) | Permafrost microbial communities from Stordalen Mire, Sweden - 812S3M metaG (Illumina Assembly) | ecosystem: Environmental > Terrestrial > Soil > Wetlands > Permafrost | place: Sweden...
GAAGGGGGGGGGGGGGGGGGGGGTGAAGAGTTGAGGGAGGGGTAGTAAATAAAGTGTGGAAAAGGGGGGTGGGGGAAGTTGGGGGGAGGGAGAAAGGATGAAGGATGAAGGGGGTGCGGCTCGCGGTTGACGGTATCGGTTAGGCCACCTACTTTCAGAGGCTTACCCTCACTCATTATACCAGCATGCAAAAAATAGGCTTTGCGGAAGCAGTGGAACGGATCGTCGGGGAAGACCCCCGGTACAGTCGGGACGTATACCCGTTCGTCCGCGATGCATTGGATTTTACCGTCAAGCAGCAGAAGAAGAACAAGGAGGGGTATCCGCGGCACGTTTCGCCGGGACAGTTGCTGGATGGCATCCGGGTGTTCGCGCTCAAGGAGTTCGGGCCGATGGTGCCGACGGTGTTCGGGTACTGGAATGTCCGGTCGTGCGAAGACCTGGGGCATATCGTTTTTAATATGATCCGGAAGGAGATTCTCGGGAAAAACGAGTCGGATACGATCGAGCAGTTCCGGGATGGGTACGATTTCCATGAGGCGTTTGTCGCGCCGTTCGTGGCGGCTCCGAAGGCGCCGGCGGCGAAACCGAAATCTGAATCGCTTCGGGCGGAAACGGGTTCCTAGAAGAGCGTTTCCCGAGCGTTCCCCGTTCCTTTATTCATGCTCCTGTCGAGTTCACCGGCCAAGACGTCGCAGCACCGCCCATCGGATGGGGGGGATCTGCTGAGCGTGCAGGATCAGCCGGGCGAGAAGTCGGCGGCGGAGATTCCCGTACCGGCGGTGAACGCGCGCGTGTGGACGCTGGAGAACGGGCTGACGATCATCGTCGAGGAAGATCACTCGGCGCCGGTGGTGAGCCTTCAGGCATGGTGCCAAACGGGGAGCACCCACGAGGACAGGCACCTGGGGGCGGGGCTGTCGCACATCCTGGAGCACATGCTCTTCAAGGGGACGAAGACGCGGAGCACCAACGGGTTCGTGCTGAAGATCCAGGATCAGGGGGGGTACATCAATGCCTACACGTCCTATGACCGGACCGTATTCTGGATCGACATCCCGTCCAAGGGGGTAGCGACGGCGCTCGATGCGCTCTCGGATGCGATGATGAACTCCACGCTGCCGCCGCTGGAATATCACAAGGAGCAGGAGGTGATCCGGCGGGAGTTTGCGATGGGATACGACGGTCCGGACCGGATGGCGTCGCAGCAACTGATGGGGGCGGCGTACCAGGCGCATCCGTACCGCGTCCCGATCATCGGGCACCTCGATATTTTCAATCAGCTCAAGCAGGAAGACGTCATGGAGTATTACAAGCTCCGGTACGCGCCGAATAACCTGTTTTTCGTGGTCGTTGGGGACGTCGAGGCGGAAAAGGTGCGCGAGCAACTGGAACAGACGTTTTCGCACTACCCCCGGAAGAGCCTGCCGCCGGTGTATATCCCCCAGGAGCCGCAGCAGCTTGGGAAGCGGCGGGTGGACACCGAGTTTCCCACGGAACTGACGCGGCTGAACCTGGCGTGGCATATCCCATCGGTGACCAGCCCGGATATCCCGGCGCTGGATGTTTTGTCCACCGTGCTGGGAGACGGGGCGAGCTCGCGGCTGAACCAGAAATTGCGCGAGCAACTGGGGCTGGTGAACGCCATCGGGGCCTATTGCTATACGCCGGGTGATCCGGGGCTGTTCGGGATCGATGCCAACCTGGACCCCGGGAATCGTGAGGCGACGGAGAAGGCGATTGAGCAGATGATCGCCGAGGCGAAAGAGGACGGGGTGAGCGAGGCGGAGGTCGAAAAGGCGAAGAGGCGGGCGTTGAGCAACCATATCAGCTCGCTCACGACCATGAGGGGGAAGGCGGGCGACCTGGGATCGAGCTGGCTGCTGACGCGGAACCTGAATTTTTCCAACGAATACCTGAGGGCGCTCCAGCGGGTGACGGCGGCGGATGTGAAGCGGGTGCTCAACGCGTACTTTGTGGACGATAACCTGACCGTGTCCTCGCTTAATCCAGTGGGCTGGCTCAAGAAATCGGCCGTGGAAGAAGCGGCGGCGGGGCCGGGGGAGATCCAGAAGTTTGTGCTGTCGAACGGGCTGAGGCTGCTGGTGCGGGAGGACCCGAGCCTGCCGTTGATCTGCATGCTGACGGCGTTCAAGGCGGGAATCCTCGCGGAGACGCCGGAGACCAACGGGATCACGAAGCTTTGCGCCCGGGTGCTGACCAAAGGGACCGGGACGCGGACGGCGGAACAAATTGTGAACCAGATCGAATCCCTTGGGGGGAGCATCGGGTCGGATTCGGGAAACAACTCGCTGAGCGTTGCCGCCCGGGTCATGAAACCGGACATTGGAATCGGGCTCGAACTGCTGGCCGACGTGCTACTTGCGCCGACGTTCCCCGAGAAGGAAATCGCGCTCGAAAAACAATTCCAGATCGCATCGATCAAGGCCGAGGCCGAGGAGGTGACGAGCACCGCGCGGAACCTGATGCGGGCGGCGCTTTACCCGGGGCATCCGTACAGCCTGCGGCTCAATGGGAGCCCGGAGACCGTGAGCGGGATGAGCCGGGAGCAGATCGTCGAATTCCATCGGCAATACGTCGTGGCAAAGAACGGGGTCATGGCGGTGTTTGGCGACGTGAAGGCGGGCGAGGTGAAGGCGCTGGTCGAGAGCCTGTTTGGCGGGATGCCGGCGGGGGAGGAAGCGCTTACGAGCCCGCCCCAGCCACCGGCGATCGAGGGAACGCGGACGGTCGAGGAGCACCGGAACAAGGCGCAGGCGATCCTCATGGTGGCGTACCGGGGGGTGGATCTATTCAGCCCGGACCGGGCAGCGCTGGAGCTGATCGACGAAGCGTGCAGCGACCTGGGGTCGCGGTTTTTTATCCGCATCCGGGAGAACATGGGGCTGGCGTATTTTGTGGGGTCAAGCCAGTTGCTGGGGCTGGTGCCGGGGCCGTTTGCGTTTTATCTGGGGACTTCGCCGCAAAAGCTTGAGGCGGTGCGGACGGAGTTGCTGGACGAGATCGGCCAACTGGCGAGGAATGGGCTGAGCGCGGAGGAACTGGCGCGGGCGAAGGAAAAGGCGATCGGGCAGCAGGCGATCCGGAACCAGAGCCAGGATGCGCTGGCGTATTCGTGCGCGCTGGATGAGCTGTACGGGGTGGGGTACGATTATTACAAGAGCGAGCGGGCGCAACTGGAGGCGGTGACGCTGGAACAGGTGAGAGAGGTAGGGCGGAAATACTTTTTGGATCAGCCGAGGATTATTGCCATTGTGACGCCGGAGCCGGGTGTGACAACCAGCCCCGGGACAACCAATTCCACCCCCTAAAGTAACCAACCCTCAAGCAAGGAACCAAAGATTATGGCAGAAGTACAGACATCCACGGAGTCAGGCGAAATGGCGCAGCGATTTATTGAAATGGTGATGATGCAGGCGCAAAACGCGGCCTATGCGCTTGGGCAGATTCCCCATCCGGAGACGGGGGAGGCGCCGGTGAATATTGACCTGGCCCGGCTGTTTATCGACCAACTCATTGTCCTGCGGGCAAAGACGCGGGGCAACCTGAGCAATGATGAGCTTGCGGTTCTCAACAACGCGATTTCCAATTTGCAGATGGTGTTTGTCGAGGTTTCCCAGGGAGCGGGCAAGGCGGCGGGGAATGGGGATGCGGAGGAGACCGAGGCGCCCGCGGGTGAGGAGAAGGCGGCGGCGGTGATTGCGCCGGCTCCGGCGGCTCCGGTGGCTGAGGAAGCGCCGGCGGAGGAGTCGAAAAAGAAGTTTACGAAGAGCTACGGGTCGTAGATCGTCGGAATTGATGGCAAGGCTAACCCCCGCATGGGCCGGCGGCCCATGGCTACAACCCAACCTGTGAAGCGCAAGCCGCTTAAAATCCAATCGTGCACGCTGGGCGGGCCGGAGCCGCTGTTTATCCTGGGGCCGTGCGTGATCGAGTCGGAGGCGTTCCTGTGGCGGATCGGGCGGAAGATCAAGCGGATCGCGGAGGAGACGGGGGTGCAGTTTGTGTTCAAGGCATCGTATGACAAGGCGAACCGGACGTCGGGGAAATCGTTCCGGGGGCCGGGGATCGAGGCGGGGTGCGCGCTGCTGGCGGCGGTGGGGGCGGAACTGGGGGTGCCTGTGACGACCGATGTCCACTCGCCGGAGGATGCGGAGATCGCGGGGAAGAGCATTGATATCCTCCAGATTCCGGCGTTCCTGTGCCGGCAGACCGATCTCATCCTCGCGGCGGCGAGGACGGGGCGGGTGGTGAATGTGAAGAAGGGGCAGTTTCTCGCGCCGTGGGATTTGGGGAATATCGCGGAAAAAATCGAGTCGGCGGGGAATTCGCGTTACTTTTTTACCGAGCGGGGTGTCTCATTCGGGTATAACAACCTGGTTGCGGATATGCGTTCGCTTTACTGGATAAGAGAGGCCGGCCACCATGTGGTCTTTGACGCGACCCACTCCGTGCAGCGGCCCGGAGGAGGCGGGAGCACGACGACCGGGGACGGGGTGCTGGCGCCGGTGCTGGCCCGGGCGGCGGTGGCGGCGGGGTGCGACGGGGTTTTTATCGAGACGCACGAAAATCCGGCTCGCGCGCTTTCGGATGGACCAAACCAGATTCCATTGGCAAAACTCCCGGCCCTTTTGAAAACATTGCGCATATTGCATGAAACCGTCCGGTAGGAGATTTCCAATTCGGAATGCGGAATGCGGAATGCGGAATGCGGGGAGCTGCCGCGGGTGGAGGGTCGTGCTCATTTTGCTGGCGATGGTGGTGGGCGGAGGAAGCGGCGCGTGGGCGCATAATGGGGTGAAGGAAAGCCCGGCGCCTGGGGCGAGCGGGTCGCCGACGCCGCCGAAGTTCAATGTGCCGATCCCGGTGAGCCACGATGCGCGGGGGGTGAAGCTGCCGTATTTTGACCAGCGGGGGAGACTGCAGATGTTCTTCAACATCGCGAAGGCGTACCGGGCGGACCTCCAGCACTTGCAGATGGAGAACGCCTACATGCAGACGTATGACGAAAAGCAGGCGCCGGACGCGAACGTCTACATGACCTTTTCCGTGCTCGACTTGGATACGCGGATCGTGACAAGTGATGTGCCGGTTACCGTGCGCCGTTCTGACTTTGAAATCATCGGTCAAAAAATGGTATTCAATACCCAGACCCGCGTGGGGCATATGAGCGGGCACGTACGCATGCTGATCTTTAATCGCGAGGCAATGTCCTCGCCCAAGCCCTCCCCAGGCAGCAGTCCCGCACCCGCCGCTCCCCCGGCGACGCCCCAGCCTATAAAATAATGAAGTCTTTTTCCCTCGGCTCCTTTTCCCTCGGCCCCATTTGTCTCTTATTGGTTTCCCTTGCCGGCTCCCGAGCGATGGCGCAGACGATCTCCGGCGGCAATGCGTTTGCAACCCCGAGTCCCGGGTTGACCGGGTTGACCGGGTTGAGTGATGGGGCCGATGCATCGGCGTCTCCCGGCGCCGAGAAGAAAAAGCCCGAGAAGGCCGAGAAGGTCGGCCAAGCGCCGCAAGGTCCGACAGTCATCGACTCCGACAGCATGGATTATGATGAGAAGACGCGGGTGGCCGTCTTTACCGGGGACAACTACGGGGTATTTGTCAAAGACCCGCAGTTCACGGTCAATTGCAACAAGTTGACGGCGTTTATGCGCAAGGCAGCCGGGGCGAGCGCCCCCGGCACCCCTGGCGCCCCTAGAGCGAAGGGGAAGGCGGCGGCGGCAGCGGGGCCCAAGGCATCGCCCGGGGGCAAAAGGTCCGCGCCGGACACGGCGGCAGCGAAAAGCGGCGGGCTGCAGCGGGCGCTGGCGGAGGGGAACGCGGATCAGCCGGTGGTGATCGTACAGGAAAAACCGGCGACAAATGGCGAACAGGCGCAGCACAATGTTGGCATCGCGGAAAAAGCCGACTACAATGCGGATACCGGAGACGTTATCCTGACGGGTTGGCCCCGGGTATCCCAAGGGATAAACACCCAGATCGCGACATCCAAGGAGACCATCATGACCATGAATAGAGACGGCCATACGATGACAACCCGAGGTCCCAGCCGCAGCGTCATCCAGGAGCAGGATCAGCCGAAGAAAACCAGCACCAACTCCGAAGCTGCCGACGAAACGCCAGCCCCAACCCCACAGTGACCCAGACCCTGGAATCGACAAATCCAAAGCCCTCGGCAGTAGATATTTCCGGGCGCATTCTCCAGACGGAGAAGCTCGTAAAAATCTACGGCGGGCGCGCCGTGGTGAACGGCGTCGATATTGGGCTGAAGCGCGGGGAGATAGTCGGATTGCTGGGGCCGAACGGGGCGGGAAAGACGACCAGCTTTTACATGATCGTGGGCCTCGTGCAGCCGAACGGGGGGAAGGTGATTTTTGAGGGGAATGACGTGACGAATTACCCGATGTACCGGCGGGCGCGGATGGGGATGGGGTACCTGCCGCAGGAGGAATCGATTTTTCGCAAGCTGACGGTCGAGCAGAACCTGATGGCGATCCTTGAGACGCTCAAGATGAGCAAAAAGGAGAGGCGGTCGCGATGCGACGAGTTATTGACGCAATTCGGCATAGAACACGTAGCGCGGCAGCAGGCGCTGACGCTCTCGGGTGGTGAGAAGAGGCGGCTGACGATCGCGAGGTCGCTGGTGACCAAGCCGAGCATGCTGATGCTCGACGAGCCGTTCAGCGGGGTGGACCCGATCGCGGTGTACGACGTGCAGCAGATCATCGCGAATCTGCGGGATTCGGGGCTGGCGATCCTGATCACCGACCACAATGTGCGGGAGACCCTGTCGATCGTGGACCGGGCGTATTTGATCTTCGAGGGACGGGTGGAAAGCCAGGGAACCAAGGAGTTTCTGGTGAACGATCCAATCAGTCGCCAACTCTACCTGGGCGAACGCTTTAAAATGTAACCGGAGGAATTCATGCAAGTCGCAAACGCAAATCCAGAAATCAAAGTCACCGGCCGCCATGTGGCCGTCACCGATGCCATCGTCGACTACGCGCGAAAAAAGGTGGAGAGCCTCCACCTGGATTACCCGCGGATCATAGAGGCGCAGGTCATCCTGGACGTGGAGAAGTACCGTCACATTGCCGAGGTGGTGCTGCGCTGCAACAACCACATCACCATCGACGCGAGCGCGGAGACGAGCGACCTGTATGCTTCGATAGACGAGGCGGTGGGAAAGATCGCGCAGCAGATGCGCAAGCATAAGACCAAGATTATGCGGCAGCATCGGCCGCGGCGGGCGGAGGTGCGGATGCTGGAGGCGCAGATCCTGGCGGACGAGGTAACCGACGAGCCGGAGGCCGACGCCGCCGGGGGTCCGCTGGTGGTGAAGACGGAGAAATACCCGGTCAAACCGATGTTCGTGGACGAGGCGGTGCTGCAATTGCAGATGAACAGCTCGCAGCAATTCGTCGTATTCCTGAACGCGAAGTCGGAAAAGGTGAATGTCCTTTACCGGCGGAAGCAGGGGAACTTTGGGGTGATCGAGCCGGCGTTCCTGTAGGGGCGCGGCGTAAACGAATTCATCGATTTTGAACCCTCCGAAGGGCATCTCCTCGCTGCTGACCGTCGGCGAGTGGTATACCCGGCACTCGGAGGCGCTGCAGTTGCGGCTGCTGGGGCCGGCGGTGGGGTTTGACCGTGTGATCCGGGAGCCGACGATCAACCGGCCTGGGCTGGCGCTCTCGGGGTTCTTTACCTACTTTGCCGTCAAGCGCATCCAGGTGCTCGGGAGCGCGGAGATATCCTACCTCAAGAGCCTGTCGAGGGAGGATGTGCGGACGCGTGCACGGGAGCTATTTTCCCGCCCGATCCCGTGCCTGGTGATCTCGCGTAGCGCGAAACCGCCGGCGGCGGTGCTGGATGAGGCGGCGAAGGCGGGGCTGGCGGTGTTCCGGACGCCGATGATCACGATGCGGTTCATCAACCTGGCGACGATCCTGCTGGAGTCGGATTTTGCGCCGGTGATAAGCGAGTACGGGAGCATGGTGGACATCATGGGAGTGGGGGTGATGATCCGGGGGGCGAGCGGGATAGGGAAAAGCGAGTGCGTGCTGGGGCTGATCGAGAGGGGGTACAGCCTTGTGAGCGACGATATGACGCGGCTCAAGGCGATAGAGGGGCGGGAGCTGATCGGTACGGCGCCGGAGCTGACGCGGCACCATATGGAGGTGCGGGGAATAGGGATCATCAACGTGGCGTCGATCTTCGGGATCTCTTCGACGCGGCTGGAGAAGAAGCTGGACCTGATAGTGACATTAAAGGATTGGCAGGAGCTGGAAGAGGTGGATAGGATAGGCTTGGAGCAGGAGTTCTATGAAATCCTTGGAATCCATGTTCCCCATGTGATCATACCCGTGCGTACCGGCCGGGATCTGGCGCGCTTGATCGAAGTGGCGGCGCTGGATCAAAAGCTGAAGAGCATGGGGCAAAACAGCGCCCTGGAATTTAACGAACGCCTGTTGAGAAGAATGCAGAAACAAAGCACCGATTAAATGAGCATACTGAGCCGCAAACCAACCTCCGCTTCCTCCCAGAAGGTGTCCAAAGAAGTCACCGTTCTGAATCGGCTGGGGCTGCATGCGCGCCCGTCGGCGATGTTCGTGAAGGTATGCAACCGGCACAAATGCGATATCTGGGTGGAAAGGGACGGAGAACAGGTGAACGGGAAGAGCATCATGGGCCTGATGATGCTGGCGGCGGGCCAGGGGTCCAAGTTGCGGATCACATGCGAGGGAGCGGATGCGGAAACCGCCATCCAGGAGATCGAGGAACTCATCCAGCGGCGCTTCGATGAGGATTGAGCGCACCACCATTTCGTCAGTGAACCCCCATGCCCCTGCCGGGAGTCCTGGCAGCAGGGCCACGCCAACCAACCCAACCATTCCATCCAAGCTGTTTAACGGCCGATCCCCAACGGCATCCCCATGAGCGAGGCCTCTGGCGAAGAAAAACGATTTCACGGAGTAGGAGTCTCCCCCGGCATTGCGCGGGGGACGGTGTTCGTTTACCGGACGGACGAGGACGAGGAGCCGGCAGTGAGGCGAATCCCGGAGTCGGAGATCCCGGCGGAGATTGCGCGATTTGAGGCGGCGCTGATCCAGACGCGGGCGCAGATCCTGGAGATGCAGGAGCGGATCGCGGAGGCGATCGGGGCGAAGGACGCGGGGATATTCGACGCGCACCTGCTGGTGGTCGAGGATCGGACGCTGATCGACGAGGTGCTGAGGACGCTGACCAAGGACCGGAACAACATCGAGCACATCTTCCAGCAGGTGGCGAACCGGTACTCGAAGACGCTGAGCGAAATCGATGATCCCTACCTGAGGGAGCGGGCGCTGGACATCCACGACGTAGCGAGGCGGGTGCTGCACAACCTGATGGGCAAGCAGACCCGGCCGCTGTCCTCGATAGACACCCCGCATGTGCTGGTGGCGCACAATTTGACCCCATCGGACACGGCGCAGCTCAACCGGGAGCTGGTGCTGGGGTTTGCGACCGATGTCGGGAGCCGGACCTCCCACACCGCGATCATGGCGCGGTCCATGAACATCCCGGCAGTGGTGGGCTTGCACGATGCGAGCGAGACGCTGGAGAGCGGGCAGCATGTGCTGCTGGACGGGTACAACGGGCTGCTGATCCTCAATCCCAACGATCAGACGCTGTGGGAGTACGGGGAGCTGGAGATCAAGAAGACCCAGGTCGAGGAAAAGCTGACCCAACTGCGGGAAACGATGTCGAAGACGCTGGATGGGCGGCACGTCGTGCTCTCAGCGAACATCGAGCTGCCCGATGAGGTTGCGGTTGTGAAGAAGAACGGAGCGGAGGGGATCGGGCTCTACCGGACTGAGTTTTTCTACATCAACAAGGCGGAGCTTCCCAACGAGGAGGAGCAATACCTGAATTACAAGCGGGTGGCGGACGAGGTGCTGCCGTTCAGCGTCATCATCCGGACGCTCGACCTGGGGGGAGACAAGTTTATGAGCGCGCTGGAGCTGCCGGAGGAGCTGAACCCCTTCCTGGGGTGGCGGGCGATCCGTTTCTGCCTGGAGCGGCCGGAGATATTCAAGGTGCAACTGAGGGCGATCCTGAGGGCGAGCGTGGGCGGCAATGTGCGGATGATGTATCCGATGATCTCCGGTGTGGACGAGCTGCGGCGGGCAAACGCGATGCTGGAGGAGTGCAAGGGGGAGCTGCGAGCCGAAGGAAAGCCTTTCAACGAGGAGATGGAGGTGGGGGCGATGATCGAGGTGCCGAGCGCGGCGATCACCGCGGACTTGCTGGCGAAGGAGGTCGATTTTTTCTCGATCGGGACGAATGATTTGATCCAGTACTCGATCGCGGTGGACCGGGGGAACGAGCGGATCGCGCACCTATACGAGCCGACGCATCCATCGATCATCCGGCTCATCAAGAATGTGGTGGACGCGGGGCATGCGCACAATTTGTGGGTTGGGATTTGCGGGGAGATGGCGGGGGAGATCACGCTGACGCCGCTGCTGATAGGGCTGGGGGTGGATGAGCTGTCAACCGGGGCGGCGCTGGTGCCGCGGGTGAAACGGGCGGTCCAGAGCCTGGATGTGGGATTCTGCCTGAAGCTGGTGGACGATATCGCGCACATGGATAGCGCGGCGCAGATCATGGAGTGCTGCGTCGAGGTGGCGCGGACCCATTATCCGGAATTGTTGACGTGAGGGGAGTGGGGAATTGAATCCTCTTATTGTAGCTCCGTCCATCCTGGCCAGCGACTTTCGGAGGCTGGGGGAGGAGGTTGCGCGCGCGGAGGAGGCGGGGGCGGACTGGCTGCACATGGACATCATGGACGGGCACTTTGTGGATAATATTTCGTTTGGGCCGGCGTTTGTCGCGGCGGCGCGCAAGTGCGCGACGCGGCCGCTGGATGTTCACTTGATGGTGACGCGGCCGGATCATTTTTTTCCGCGGTTCGTGGAAAGCGCTCACAATATTACCGTGCATCTGGAGGCGGACCACGATGTGGGGGCGACGCTGGCGGGCATCCGTGCGGCGGGATGCACGGCGGGGCTGGCGGTGAGGCCGGGGACATTGATGGATGGGGCGCTGTCGTTTTTGGGGCAGATCGATTTGCTGCTGGTGATGACGGTAGAGCCGGGATATGGGGGGCAGGAATTCATGCCGGAGATGCTGGGGAAGATCGAGGTGGCGTCGAGGTTCCGGGAGAGGCATGGGCTGGGGTTCCGGATTGAGGTCGACGGGGGAATCAATGCGGAGACGGCGGCGCTGACGGTGGGAGGGGGGGCGGATACGCTGGTGGCGGGGACGTCGGTGTTTCGGGCGGCCCGGATGGATGAGGCGATTGCGGGGCTGCGGGCGGCGTGTGCCGGGAAGTGAAAGGCGGCCTCACGCAGAGGCTTGGCGCGGCATCGCCGCAACCAAAATTAATCGAACCAGGGACGAATTGGACCAGCACCCCTTCCCCGGTTACTGGACATCGATTTGCAGATGGAAGTAGAGGACGCAGACGTAAAGGATGGCCCAGATGACGATGGCCAGTTGAATGGCCCGGTCCTTGAAGAGAATGGCGTCCGGGGCCTCGCCCTCCTGGTCGCGCTCGACCAGCAGAATGTAGCGGAATATGCCCATTACCACAGGAGGCGTGGTGATGATAAAAGCGCGATTGTTGGGATGGCCCAGGACCGTGAAGATGGCGTAAGTCGCGATCGTCAGCGTGGCGCAGATGTTGCAGATGCGGTCCAGCATCGCGACGTTGTATTTATGGAGGACTGCGCGCGTGGAGCTCACTGGCGCGGATGCCGCGCTGATCTCCGCGCGCCGCTTGCCGAAGGCAAGGAACAACGCGAGGAAGAAAGTGCAGAGCAAAATCCATGCGCTGGGCGCGACGCCGACTGCCATAGTCCCGGCATAGATGCGCAGGATGAAGCCGGCGGCGACTACCGTGGCATCGACGAGACTGAGATTCTTAAGAGCCGCCGAGTAGCAGACATTGAGCACGGCATAACTGGCCAGGATGCCGAGGACGCCGGGGCCCAGGCACGCGCCCAGGGCCGTGGCGATCCCGAGGATGACAACAGCCAGCGCCAGCCCCTGAGGGACAGTGACCCGGCCCGAGGCAATGGGACGAAATCTCTTGCGGGGATGATTGCGGTCGCGATCGCGGTCGAGGATATCATTGATGATATAGACAAAACTCGAAGCCGCGCAGAAGGCCGCCACGGCCAGGCCGGCGCGGGCGGCAATATGCCCATCGAGCATGTGCCCGGCAAAGAAGGCGCCTCCCAGACAGACGAGATTTTTTGGCCATTGCCTCAACCGAAGAAGCGGCAGTGTATCGGTAAAGAAGGAAGGCATGGGGAGAAGGGGCCGCTGGCCGGGGACTCTGCTTGCGGTCAAGGTTTGTCTCAAGCGAAAACTGGCTCCGGATAACTCGCCTCATCCGAGCGCCGATCGAGGCTCTCCCCGATCCTCAAATGCCCGTTGCGCGGCCAGGGCGGAAGCGATGGGGTTGCGGACCGGCGGCATGTTGAGCAAGGGCGGGACGCGCGAAGGCTGGAAGCTCCTTCACAGCGGTTGAGGGAGCAGGCTTCGGCCCCGCTAGGAGGGGACGGGCCGCGAGGATGCCCAATTGCCAATAGATGAGGTTGAGGCTCGGCACGCCGCCCAGGAAGGGGGCGAACACGAGGGCGGCCATCAGAGTGATCAACGAGAACTCGCAAAGCGCCCGGGCATCGGTGCCCACGGGCGCGATGCGGCAGCCCTTAAAAAGAGTCCAGGCGAGATTGCCCAGGAAGAGGCTATACAGGAGCAGGCCGGTGGCGCCAAAGATATTGGTGATGGCGCTAAACATGTTTTCCGTAATGCCCATCTGCATCGCGATTTGGACCATGCGATCCTCGCCTTGGGCTTCGGCCATGTCTTCGTCGGTCATGATGCTTTGATCCCAGGGCTTGAAACCGTGGCCAAGCCAGAAGCTGGTCGTGTCCATCATCCAGTAATCGATGCTTCGATTTCGAAGATCGCGATGCCAGTCGTCGCTTCCTTCGAGCGATCCCTGGACTTCTGTCTTTTGATCTGAAAAATTGAGGGGCGTCAGGCTCCGTTGCACGGCTTCGGGCAGGCTGTAGAGCAAGTCGGGCTTTGCGGTGATCAGCCCGGATATCATGAGCGTGCCGACAAGGAAAGGGATGGCGAGCCAAAGCTTGCCGCGAACAGCCGCAAAAAAAACGCCGGCGGCGACGCAGGTGGCCGTCGAAAGCCGGCCCGAGCCAAAAAGAGTGCCGACCAGGCCCACAACCCCGGCTGCCCCAAGGATAAACCTGTCTCTCCCGGGCCGGAAGTTGGGCCAAAACGCGAGACTGGCAATGAAAAGATTTGGTCCGGCCACGCGGAGGGGGCCCGGGGGTATCAGCCAGTCCACGGAGATGCGGAGATCTGTGAAAGATGCGATCGAGATGCCGGCCAGTGCGCTGATCATGGACGCCACGACGACGAAGAACGTGACGAAGAACAGGACCATCAGAGTGGGCCGAACCGTGCGCGTGTGGCAGTACCGGACGAGAAGGCCGTAGAAGACCAGCGGCGTCAGGCAGAAGTAGTAGGACTTGACGATATTTTTGAGGGAGGGTACTCCGTCGATCTTGTTGTAAAAGAGGATGACCACGGCATGCACGGCCACGTAGCCGAGCAGCGCCCAATAGAACACGCCGGGACTCATTTCCGGCTCCGCTTTGCGGAGGGTCTTCATCGCCATCTTCACCGGAAACGTGAGGCAGAGGATGACCACGCCCACCTCCATGCCGGTAAGCCTAAAGTCCAGCGCGAACGTGGTGAGGTAGAGGGATGAGATCACCAGGGCCGGCGACCACCAATAGTCCCGGACAAAGACAATGATCATCACCGCAACGAACCAGACGGACAACAGGATGATATTCTCGACCTGGCCGGTGGCCGCCCACGTACCCAGGACCATTGCCAGGACAAACGTCCCCACGATTGCGAAGCTGCGGTTCAGCGCCCACGGCTCGCTCATCCTCTCGATGCGGGCGTAATTCGTCAGGGGCGCGGCTTGGAGGGGGCGTTCGGGGCGGGAATCCATGGTGGCGGAGGCGATTTCTTGAAAATGGAGTTTTGGACGCGCGGGCGCAAAGCGAGGTTAATCCGCAAGGTGGCCAAATGCAATTTCAGCATGCGGACAATCCAACTCGACAACCTTTTTCATGATTTCGCAATATGCCCTTTATGGTCGTATTTAGCGTTCTCCTTGCTGGCCTTCTTTTCGCGGCCCTCCTCATTTCCGGCGGCCGTGTCTTCGGCGCCATTTTCGGCAGTCCCATACGCGGAGCCGTCCTGCCCCTTGTGGCGATTCCTCTCGCCACGGATTGGGGCCGTTTTCTCCTGAAGCTTTCCCCTGCCGCCGCCCTTGCCGGGTCGGTCGCCCTCTATCTTGTTTTCACCGCCCTCTTCTTTCTTCGAGCGAAGCCCAAAAGCCCCTTTTCCGACATGGATCACGCGGCGCGGCGCAATTGGTGGTTCTGCCTTGCGATCCTCCTCGTCGCCCACGTCGTCATACGAACCTGGATATTTACGGGCAGCGTGCCAAACCCCGCCGATGACAGTTGGGCGGGTTACAAATCCGATGCCCTGATCCATTCCAGTTCCTGGCCCACCATGTTGCCGGCGGAGCCCGAGCTTGCCATGTCTTATTATTATTACGGCTGGGTGTGGTCGGCCGGGGTGGCATCCTGGTTCGGCGTCGCCCCTGCCCCGGCATGGTGGGTAAGCGCGATTGTTTTCTGCGTTACCGGCGGCATGCTCATCATCGAGCTTTTCTTGCCGCGTCTGCGGGATATGCGCTCCCTGGCTCTCGCCACCCTGGTGATCATCGCCGGATGCTCAATATCGATCCTTATGGCTCTCCCCCTGAGGCTCATGCCCAAGGATTGGGCCCGGGCAGGGATAGTCCTCTGCGAGCGTTACGGTTTGTATATGACCGTTCCCGCCGGTCCCTCCCTCTGGACTCCATCCACCATCTTTACCCACGGCCTTCTTATGGTCGTGCTCCTGCTGCTCTGGCGCTTGTTTGAAGACCGGACCCCGAATCGCCCGGCATGCATTTTCGTCGTGCTGGGGCTTGCTTCGCTTGCCGGCTATTGCACCTTCGATCTTCTCGGGTTCGGCATCGTCGTGCTGCCCGTCCTGGTGTTGGCCGTGCTCGTTACCGATCCGCGCGGCGCTCTGCGGCGCTGGGCTCCTCGCCTCATTGCCATGGGGATTGCCTCGGTATTGCTTTGTCTTCCCCTCCTTCTCAACCTCCTCCATCGCGCTCCCGGCGCCCATGTGAACGGTTATATTCCCCTCCTCGTCTGGCTCCAATCCGCGCCCCATCGGTTTGGCCTGCCCTTGATCCTTGGCCTCGCCGGTTGGACGCTGCTCGCTACGGCACTTGGCAACGTCCTGATTTTTCCCGTGCTGTTCAGGGGAGATCGCCAGCCGCTCCCGGCGTTTACAAGGCTCTTGATCGCGATCTTTTTCTTCGGCGCTTTCGTCTGCTTTTTCAGCGTAACTTTCGATTTTCCGGCGAAGTTCGGCCAGTTTTTAGGGCTCACGGCCATCCTTGCATTTTTTTCCCTCGAAAAGCCGCCGAAATGGGCGGGCGCCCTCCTGCTTTGCGGCATTGTCGGTCCCGGTCTCATTACGCTCGATATCGTTCACGCAAATATTTTTCTTCAGAAGATGGACCCGGTCTGGCGCACCCTCGATCAACTGGACGCTCAAACCCACGAAGTCGTGTTGTACGATATTCCCCTTTCGGAACAGGCGCAGCGCAACGGCTGGCTGCATCTTGAGCCATTCCTCAGCCGCATTCAGTTCCTGGAGCCCGCCGATCAAATCGTGGAGGGGGATCGGGTTTATTTTTCGGATCCCGCCCTGGTCAAGACCCTGCCGCCTACGATGGTCCGGCTGCGTAAGTTAATGAACGGGGCTCACACCTATCTCCTCTTGAGAAGTGGGACCGCGGCGCCAAAGGGCGCCCGGCTGTACTCGAGCCCATCCTTTAGTCTCGACCGTGTCAGCGTGAATGATCCGCCGGCCGGTTGAGAGCGGTCGCCGCCCTTCATCAATCCTCTCGCCAAAGTTTGCTTGAAGTCGCCTTGCGGGCTTCGATACTGCTCGCCGCTTCTCGACGCCCCCCGCCGGTTCCATATCCACGCCGATGCCCACCCGCACTCCTGCCCGACTCCCGGCGCTTCCGTTTCTTTTGGTTCTGGCAGTAGCCGCGGGCTGCTTTGCCTTGAGCACCCAGAGCCTCTGGATCGACGAAACGGAACAGGCGGTCATCGTCCTCCATTCCACTCTGCGCGGCTGCTGGAACGCGCTTTACATGGATCACACCTCGAATATCCAGATGCCGCTGCATTTCCTCTACCTTTGGGGATGGGTCCGGCTTTTCGGAGGCTCTGAGGTTGCTCTCCGCGCGTCAAACATCCCCTGGTTCTTCATCGGTTTCTTCTCCATCTCCCACTTTCTCCGCCGCCACCCCGGCCTGCGGAACGTCACTCTCCTGATCTTCTGCCTCCATCCCTTCGTCTGGTATTACCTCGATGAAGCCCGCCCCTATGTCATGGAGCTTTCCGGCGCCTTCCTGGTCTTCGGCGCTCTTTTCGACGCCATGGATCAGCCCGGCGCCCCGCTCCCGGTCTCCTGGTGGTGGTTGTACGGCAGCGGCCTCTTCATCCTCTGCGGCGCCACCGTGGTCGGCGTCCCCTGGGCCATGGTTGTCACCCTGTTTCTCATCACTCTGCCTGCCTTCCGCCGCTCCCTCCACCGTTCCGTCGCCCCGGCGCTCGTTTTCATCCCACTTTTGATCCTGCTGGCCTTGTACTTCGCATGGACCTTCAGGGAGAAGTTTCGTAGCGCCTCCCTTCCCATGACCCTCCCCAGCATGCTCTCGGTCTTTTACGAGTTGCTCGGGTTCCTGGGCCTCGGCCCCGGCCGCACCGATCTGCGCTCGAATTCCGTCTCCGCCACCGCTCCCTACCTCGTATCGCTTGCTTTTTTGGGCATTCCCCTTGCCTCCGGTTTCATCATTGCCGCCCGGCGGCGCTTCTGCCTCACTTTTGGACATTTTATTTTCATCCTGCTTCTCACCGGCATTCCAGTCACTCTCACTTTCGCCCTCGGCTTTCTTCGGCACGCCCGCATGCTGGGCCGCCATTTTACTCCGCTTTTCCCATTCATCCTCCTTGCACAGGCATGCGCCGTGGCGCTCCTTTGGAAAACCGGACGTCCCCTTGGCCGTATCGCCGCCGTTCTCATAGTCATCTCCCTCGCGGCCTCCAGCATCGAGCTTCGCCTCGCCCCGCGGCATGCAAAGGATGATTATCGATCCGCCGCCGCCGCCGCCCGCCAGGCTCTTGCCCAGCACAAAATCGTCTGGTGGGCCGCGGAACCCACGGGCGCGGAATATTACCAACTCCCGCTCGGCGGTCCCGACCTTCCCGGCTCCGCATTTTCCGTGTACGGGATGCCGGCCTATTTCGCTTCGCCGCCGGACGAAGTCTTCCTTTCAAAGCCCGACCTCTTCGATAACTCCGGCCAACTCTCCGCCTTTCTCACCGTCCACCACTATTTCCCCGCCGCCAGATGGCAAGGCTTCACCCTCTGGAAAAAACCGCCCCCGGGGACCTGACGTACCTTCAGTTCCGCTCCCAAACACGACCTTGACCATGACCAACGATCCCCTTATCTCAACCTCGGGTGTCTCACTTTTGAACCGGCGTCTGCCGCGGCGCTTGTCCGTCCCGTCATAAGTCCCACACTCCCCGAACCCTCCCTCCAAGAGACCGCTGCCGTCCCATCGATTTTCCCATGTCCACTTCCGGTCCTGCCCGCACCCCGGTGCTCGTTTTGCTACTGATCCTGGCCGTAGTGGCGGCCTGCCTGTCGGTCAGTTCCCAGAGCCTCTGGATCGATGAAGTGGAGACGGTGGTCATCGTCCAGCCTCCGACTCCGCACGGGGCGTGGCAGGCGCTTTACCATGACCATACCTCGTGCTTGCAGATGCCGGTCTATTTTGCCTACCTCTGGGGATGGGTGCACCTCTTCGGCGATTCGGAGGTTGCCGTGCGCGCCTCGAATCTTCCCTGGTTTTTCATCGGATTCCTTTCAATCGCCCACTTTCTCCGCCGCCGCCCCAGCCTGCGCAATACCGCCCTCTTGATCTTCTGCGTACATCCCTTCGTAGTGTATTACCTCAATGAAGCCCGCTCTTACTCCATGGACCTTTCCGGCGCGCTGCTGGTCACGGGCGCGCTCTTTGCCGCCATGGACCAGCCGGATGAGTTACTCCCGGCCTCCTGGTGGTGGTATTACGGCGCCGGCCTTTTCATCCTCTGCGGCGCCACGGTCGTCGGCGTCCCATGGGCTGCCGCCGTCACCCTGCTCCTTGCCATGCTGCCGAATGTTCGCCGTTCCTTCTCCCGCGCGGTCGTGCCGGCCATGGTTTTCGTTCCGCTGATGATCCTGATGGGAATCTATTTCGCGTGGACCTTCCAGGAGAAAGCCCGCAATGCCTACCTCCTGATGACCGTGCCGAGCATGTTCTCGGTCTTTTACGAGCTGTTCGGGTTTCTCGGCCTTGGTCCGGGCCGCAATGAGCTTCGAGTCCATTCCATTTCCTCCACGCCTCCCTTCCTCGTGCCGCTTGCCCTGTTCGCCATTCTTCTCGCCTATGGCCTCGTGGTGGCCGCCCGCCGGCGCTTCGGTCTCACATGGGGCCAGTTGATTCCAATCCTCCTCATTACCGGCAGTTTGACCGGGCTCACGTTCGCGCTCGGCTTTCTTCGCCATACGCGGATGGTGGCCCGGCATTTCACGCCTCTGTTTCCCTTCGTCCTCATGGCGCAGGCCGGTGTTGTCCTGCTCCTTTGGAAAAGCGGGCGTCCCCTTGGCCGCATTGTCGCCGTGCTCATTGTCGCCGCTCTCGCGTGCTCCAGCATCGAACTCCGCTTCGCCGCCCGCCATGCGAAGGACGATTATCGATCCGCCGCCGCCGCCGCCCTTCAGGCTCTTGCCGAAGGCAAGACCGTCTGGTGGGCTGCCGACCGCGCAGGCGCTCAATATTACAAGCTCCCGATCAGCCGTGACGAAATCCCCGGCTCCGTCCGGTTGGTGTACGGTGTGCCCCCGCATTTTTCCGCGCCGCCGGACGAAATCGTTCTTTCCAAGCCCGATCTCTTCGACTCCACCGGTTCGCTCGCCGCATTTATCGCCGCCCGCCATTATATTCCCGTGGCCAGGTGGCAATGCTTCACCCTTTGGCAAAAATCGTCCCCGGGGACCTGACCTCTCTCATTGCTCGCTCTCTGTTAGTTAGGACCGCTTCGCAAGCCTGGCCACCCGCGCCTGGCGCCACCGGTCCACCGGGTAATCGACCAGCCAGAGCAGCACCACCGACGCCACTGCCGCCAGCAGCGTCAGCTCCCAGCCGGGGACTGTCGCCGTATCCTTCTTTGCTACACCCATCGTCGCCAGGATCACCCATTTGCACGGGATATGGCTTAGGTACATCGGGTACGAAAGATCTCCGATATACCGGTCCACCTTCACCCGCCGGCACAGGTTGAACAACAGCGGCACCGCAAAAAACCCAAAGCCGATGCACCCCACATACGCCATCCACATCGGCATCCAGCCGTAAAAGAGGATCGTAGCCACGAAGGGGGGCAGTACACACACCGACCAGCCCACGTGGATGCGCCCCTTTTCAAACAACGGATGCAGCAGGTGAAACGAAAGCACCCCAAGCACCAGGTAACCGATCTGGAACGGAAAAAACTGATAAACCGCCTGTCCGGCCAGCGGCTGCGGCAGCAACCTCGTCGCCACCAGGCAAGCCGCGAAGCCTGCCACCACCAGCCCTATCTGCACCCACCGCCGCGCCACGCAGATCAGCGGGGCAGCCAGGTAAAAAAACAGCTCCACGCTGATGGACCATGCGTGCGGGAGAAAATTGAACCTCCATGCCCGGATCGCCGCGGCGCCCATCATCCCCGTCCACCCAAATCCGCTGCTTGGGGAAAAATCAAAAAGCGGCGTCGCATCCAGGCCGAAGATCGAGAATTGCGATACCATGATGACCCCCAGCGCCCGGTAATGGCCTCCGTGCCAGGCTTCCACCCAATAGGCCAGACGATCCGCCGGCGCGTGCAGTTTCAGCGACGCCGCTCCATAAAAAAGCACACTCACCACCAGCATCACCAGGTACGAAGGGTAGATCCTCAAGAACCGGTTGCTGATGAACAGCCAGTATCCGCTGCCGCCGCCGCTCATGTTCACGTGATACTTCGAGGTCAGGATCAGCGTCATGTAAAACCCCGAGATCATGAAAAACGTCTCCACGGCCAGCCCGGCATCCAGAAGTGGCAGTCCGAGAATGGGGCTCGAGTGGCCCGCAATCACGCAGGTAGCCAGTAAGAATCGCAATAAGCCCAAGTTCTTGTCTTTCTATTTCGCAATCACTGTTTCGATTCGTGATACACCGTCTCCGTAAAGCATGCCATTGGTTGACGCAGGGTGCGATTTTCGCCGCGGAGTTAATCCGCTCTCGGTTTAGCTGCATTAACCGGGGGGGAAATCAGCGCTTTTCATCTTCCGCTTCTCGCGCATTCCCTCCCACCTGCCAAACCATTTCTTTGAAAGCGCGGACCGGCGTATACTTCGATGCTGTCCTCTGGAATCATGTTTTTCCCCTTCCGCCTTGGAATCCCCGGCGCCAAGCAGTGAAATGAGCCCGAAGACTATGTCTGACATTATTCAGCTCTGACGGCTCTCTCTTCCGAATCCTTTGCACCGTGCCCTTCCCAAGCTCCAGACCCTTCCGGAAAAAGAAACTTTGGCTCATTGCCATCGCCGTCGAGGCCCTTGCCCCGCTTCTCCGCGCCTGGGCTCGGCTGAAAACCGGCCCCTCCACCGACCCGCGCACATGGCGCAAGGCCCTCATCCTTGGCGACAATCACATTGGCGATATCCTTTACCGCAGCGCCTCGCTCCAGCATCTCAAGGCCGGCCTCCCCGATTGCGAGTTCCATTACCTTGCCGAGCCCGGTTCCTCGCGCATCCTCGAGGGCAATCCCGCCATCGCAAGCATCCTCCCGTGGGTCCGCTCCGATTCCCCGCTCGACCTCGCCCCGGAACATTTCGCCGCGCTCAAGGCCATGCGCTTCGACGCCGCCCTATGCACCAATTGCATCAAGTATTGGCCCGACCTCCTTCTCGCCCTGCGCCTCGGCATCCCGAATCGCGCCGGTTACATCTATAAAGGATTCTCCTCCTGGGTCACCCGTCCCATTCCCATCTCCCATCCCCGTTCCTATCCCGCCTATTTTCGCGATTACGTTGCCTCCCTCACAGGCCAGCCTCCGGATTGGCCCCTGCGTCCCATCATTCACACTACCCCGGACGACGAAGCCGCTGCCGCGCAGCTCTGGGACCGGCTCGGCCTCGCCCGGCACCGGCGCCTGCTTGCCTGCTTCATGACCACCCGCCAGCCCACCGGCGTCTGGCCTTTGGCAAATTTCGGCAACGCGCTTCTCTCCCTCCGCTCCTCTACGGACCTCCACATCGTCCTCTGCGGCTCGGCAGCGGACAAACCGCTCCTCGCCGGCATCGACCGTGACTTCCATCTCCAGGCCGACATCGTTGCCGGCGACCTCAGCCTCCGCGCGTTGGCCTGCTTCCTCCGGCGCTTCCACGCCGTCCTGAGCACCGACTCCGGCCCGCGCCACATCGCCAACGCCGCCGGCGTTCCCGTCTTCTTCTTCCGGAATCTCCGTTCCGACCCTGTTGAAACCGGCGTCTATCTCGACACCGAAACCGATTTCTGCCCTCCCACCGGCTGGCTGGACCCCGCCGCGCACGCAGCCATCCTCTCCGCTATCACCCCGGAGACCGTCGCCTCCGCCATCGCCGCCCACGCGCTCAATCCGAGCCCATGCTAAGTCGCAAACCTCATCATCTCGTCTGGCTGCTCGTATCCGTCGCCATCCTGGGCCACACCCCCTGCCGCGCCGAGTCCGATCTCGACATCCTCAAGCGCCAGACAAGGGCATTCGAGTGGACCCCCGTCAATCCGGAACGGCCCGCTCTCACCCAGGCCGACCGCTGGGCAAAGACCCTGCGGTCCGATGGAAGCTGGCCCGACGTCAATTACACCGATCAATCCCCCGGCTTCTGGAAGACCCCGGAGCATTTGAAGCGCACCTTGTCGATGGCCAACCTCTACGCATCCGGGCTGGCCGCGGGGAAACGGGATCCCCGCCTCAAAGCCCCCATCCTCGCCGCCCTGCGCTTCTGGATCAGTCATGATTTTCATGGCTCCAACTGGTGGCAAAACGAGATAAACGTCCCCCGCTACATGGCGACCATCCTCTTGTTGATGCAGGATGAAATGACCGCCGCCGACCGGCAGGCCGGCCTCCGCATTGCCGCCCGCGCCACCATCTCGATGACTGGCCAGAACCGCGTATGGAAGTCCGGCATCGTCTTCCGCCGCGCTCTCGTCGAGGGCAATCTCGACCTCGCCCGCCAGGCCCGCGACGCCATTCTCGACGAGCTCAAGGTAACCACCGGCGAGGGCTTGCAGATCGACGACAGTTTCCACCAGCACGGCCCCCAGCAGCAGATGGGCAATTACGGCCTCGCCTTCGCCACGGACCTTGCCGTCTGGGGCTGGGTCTGGCGCGGCACAGCGCTTGCGATTCCTGAGGAAAAGCTGGCACTCCTGCGCGGCTACGTCCTCAACGGAGAGGCCGTGGTCACCGCGAATGGGATGATGGATATCAGCGCATGCGGCCGGCAGTTATTCGTGGACTCCACCAGAGCGAAGGGGAGGGGAGTCCTCGCGCTGCTGGCCGCCATGGAGCAGGTCGATCCCGGGACCGCGCTCCGGTATCGCGCTGCCGCCGTCCAGGATTCGCAACCTGTCGGCAGCGGCCTGCCCACTCTGCCCGGAGCCGTGATGAATAGGGACTTCTTTCGCTCCGATTACATGGTGCACCGCCGTCCCGCCTATTACGCCTCCGTCAAGTTATCCTCCCACCGCGTCATCGGCGGCGAGGCAACCAACGCCGAGAACATCAGCGGTCGTTACCTGGCCGATGGCGCCCTATTCTTCTACCAGACCGGCAGGGAATACGCGGATATCTTCCCCCTATGGGATTGGCGCCGCATCCCCGGAGTCACTTGTGCAGCCACCGGCGCCACTCTTCAGCCCGCGGGCATGATGGCCACTGATTACGCCGGCGGCGTCTCCGATGGCACTTACGGCGCCGCCGGCCTCGACTTCCACCGCGACGGAGTAAGTGGAAAAAAAGCCTGGTTCTTCCTCGATAACGCAGTCGCATGCCTCGGCGCCGGCGTTTCCGGCACGACCGGCTCCGTCCGGACCTCCATCGATCAACGCTTCGCGGACGGCATCCCCGTAACCTCGCGCGGCCCCATGGCCCCCGGAGTAAATCCATGCAAGGCCGTAAGTTGGGTCCTCAATGGGACACAAGGTTATCTATTCCCCCGGCCGCAGGATGTCTTCGCCGGGACCCAACCACAAACCGGCGCATGGAAGAATGTTTACGCCGCCGGTTCGCCCGCGCAGATAACCAAAGACGTCTTTTCCATCTGGATCGACCACGATCCCGGGAGTGGCTCCTACGCCTACACCATGATCCCCGCCGCCACGGTGGCTAAGTTACAAGCCTATGTAACTAACCTCCCGGTTGAGATAGTAAGCAACACCCCCGAAGTGCAAGCCGTGCGGGACAATGCCGCCGGAGTGACCGAAATCCTCTTCTACAAGCCCGCCGACTTTAAGACCGGCAACCTATCCATCACCGCCGATTGCCCCTGCGCCATCCTCATCCGCAACGGCCGTGTTTACGCAGCCGACCCGACGCAAAAAGCGCCGTCCGTAACACTGACCATTAACGGAAAGCCCACGTCAGTCCCGCTCCCCCAGGGAGAAAAAGCCGGCAGCACCGTGTGCGTCACCGCGACGTAAATCCGTGCGCTCCCGCTTCGCGGCCCACCCGCCCAACCGAAAACCAATTCCGAACCCCCTGCCACGTCGCAATCGCCGCGCTCCGAGCCGCGACCACCCTTCCCGGAGAAATCCCCAGGCTCGCCGCCCGCCGCCCGATCACCCGCAATTTCATCCCCAGCGGAACATGACACCCCGCCGCCAGCGCGATGGAAAACCCAACTCGCTTCAGTCGCTTGCCCCGCGAAGCTATCCCCCGGGACCGCTCAAAGATCACCCGCCCCAGCAGCCACCGGCGGGCGTCGTCCGAGAGATGAATGTAGTGCTTCATATAGCAATGCCTTAGCCCCCGCAGATGATTTCCGCGCCCATTGGTAATGCGCGGCAGGTTATGCGCGTAGTATTTCACAAGCGCCTGCTCGATCACTCCGAACACGCACCCCCGCGTCGCTCGCAGCGCAAAATCCCAGTCCTGCAGCGCCGGCAGCGCCGGATCGAGAAGGACGCCAGGCGGCGTCCGCCGGATGACCAGATAAGAGAACGAACCAAAGAAGTTATCGTACTGCCGGTACTTCTGCACAAAGTCCTGCGTAAACACCTCCAGGTACTCGCGCCCTCCCTCGCAACGCAAATGCCCGCACGTCACCAGCGTCGCGCGCGGATGCTCCGCCAGCCACGCCAGTTGGATTTCCATCTTCCTCGGGAGCCACTCGTCATCGTCATCCAGAAAGGCGACGATTCCCGCCGCCGCCTCGCGCAGCCCCGTATTGCGCGCTGCCGCCCCGCCGGCTGCCCGCTCATGTCGGATCACGCGGGTCCGTCCATCGCGCAGGTCTTCAGGCAACGTCAGCGCGGGCTCGGACGCATCGTCGATCACGAGCACCTCTTGCGCCGGGCAACTCTGGGCGTACACCGACCGGATCGCCCGGACGACCAGCTCCGGCCGATTGTGTGTTGGGATAATGACGGAATATTTCATTGGCTCAGCCGATCAATTCAAAGGACTCCGCATCGGCCCGCGGCTTCGGCGCGCAAGCCTGCGCGACCGCATCCGCGTGACACTTGAGCACCAGCAGAAACGCCAGCGAGGGATAAAGCTCGCACGAGAACAGGAACACCAGGCACGACAGCGCCGAGGCCCCGTACACCCCCGCGATCATCGCGCTCCGCCCCGATCCGTCGGCCAGCAATTCCCGGATCGGCTGGACGAACGCGACCCACATCCAGAAAAATAGCAGCCCTATCCCCACCACCCCGCAATCCGCGACCAGATTGGCCAGCGCATTCTTCAGCCCGAATACATCGCGCGTAAAAAAGAACTGCATCTCATTCGTCAGCCCCGCCTCCCCCACCTGCTGCACCACCGCCCCCAGCCCGTACGGCCCGACGCCCAGCGGATAATATCGCAAACTCGTAAACGCCAGCAGCCAGCACTTGTAACGCGTGATCATCCCTCCGTGCCCGGAGGCCAGCGACGCTCCCATGTCATAGGGATGAATGATCGCCGTGATCTCTCCGCGAAAGTAGGTCGTCAGGCTCGACGGCCCCGCCACCAGGAACGCCCCTCCCGCGATCACCAACCCCGCCAGCGCCACCACTGCGAAGGCCCGGCACCGCGGATTGCGCGCGACCATCAGCACCGCAAGATATCCCGCGAACCCGGCCCCCACCATCCCGAGCCCCGACTTCGTGATCGTCAGGCAAAAGATCGCTCCCCCCATGGAGACAGCCCCCAGCAGCGCCAGCCACGCCAGTCGCACATGCGCCCGCAGTCCGATGAGCACCACCGCCCCCACCCCCAGCATTGTCCCAAACCCGAGCGACACCGCCCCCAGCACCCCCGATTCCGGAAAAAACCCGCGCACCCGGCTGATATTCCCCGCGATCAAAGTCACCTGGTCAAAGTAAGCATCCTCCGGCATCTGGAACGGCAGCAGCGCCGTCATATCGTGCCCGAGCACATCCCCTATCGTCCCGATCATGCTCACCGCCAGAATGCCCAGCAGCAGCACATACTGCCGCCGCAAGGATTGTCCGCCCAGCACCAGCGCGGAGAGCAGCACGCAATCCAGAAGGTAGAGCGGCTGTTGCAGAATCAGCCCGATTCCCGGCTTGGACCCCGGAAAGAAAACCCCCAGAAAAGTGCCGTACCCGATGATCGCCAGCATCGGCCAGATGTTGGCATCCAGCAGCCGCTTCCCGCCGATAAACAGGCAGATCGCCGCTGTCATCAACGCCAGCTTCGGTTCCAGCGAAGTCACGCACACCGAAAGATAAAACATCAGCAGCACCGTCAGCGTGACGCTGATCCCGCGGTGCAGCAGTCCCAGCCGGTCGGTTTGTGGCGTATAGCCGGTCTTGCTCGCGGTATTCATTGTATTTTCTCCATGCCCGGATGCGCCATCGCCAGCGCTGTCTGGGTAAAAACCGTGAGCCTCTCGACTCCCAGCGCGCGGCCGTATGCCGCAAGCGTGCTCGACGCGATGCTCTTCCAACTCAGCGCCCCCAGTTCGCATTCCGCGGGCCGCTCCGCGCTGGTCGCTTGATCGATTGCCGCTGCCAGCGTCGCCCCGGTCAGGTTCCCTTCGAACGTGTACACCCAGTCCTCGCCGGCCAGTTGGCGCAACTCCGCCATCGCACCGCGCGATGGCACGAGCGTCGGCCTGCTGAAGGACAGGGAAAGGATCGCCGAGCCCGAGTTGAGGATTTCGCGATACGGAAAGACGGTCAGGTTGCACGCATTGAGATACAGATGCATCCGATCATCCGGGATGAGCCCGAAGTGGCAAAAGACCCGCGGGTGCCCGTTCGTCACCGCGCGCAGGTCCGCCTCGATGGAGGCATCTCCCGCCCGCCCGGCGATTAGCAATATCGCGCTCGGATGCGCCGCCTCGAAGAAGGCCCGCACCAGTGCCGAGACATTCTTGTACGCCTTGATCTGTCCGACAAAAGCGATCACAGGCCCATTCCCGCGGATGCCCAGCAGAGAGCGCGACTGCCGGCGGTCGCACTCATTCCCGTAGCTGTCGCGGTAATGCCCGTGCGGCACTATCGAATGCGATTTGCCCGCCAGGCCCGGGAAGGTCTCGATCGCCATCTTCTTGCCCGCCGTGCTGAGATGGATGCACGAGTTGACCAGCGGGACAAAGCCTCTCCACAGCCACTTCTCGACCTTGGGATACTCCGTGTGATGGGCGCGCAGGTTATGCACCGTCCAGACAATCTTCGCGCCCAGCGCCTTTGCCCACAGCACCCGTGCGATGAGGAGGCCACTGGACAGCGCCGCGCGCCAGGCGCTCGGACGGTGCAGCGGAGCATCCGGCCAGTGGATATGGAGAATGTCCCACCGCTCCGTAAGCACCCGCCGATTGGTAAACTCTGCCACTGTAACCCCCGGCAGCTTCTGCAATGCCGTGTACAGAGACGCGTTATAGGGATTCTCCCTCTGGTTTTTGAATGCGGGTAGTGCAAGGATTCTCATGGAGTTAAAAAGGTGAGACCGGTTCAGTGACACTTACCGGGACTGATGGTTCCCCCCATCCGGCTCCCGCCCCTCGCTCGGGCAATCCGCGCAACGTCTCTATCTGCGCGGCGTTCCATTCCTCCGCGAAGCGGAACCCGCGTTGCGCCAGCTCTCCCGCCAGCGCCGGAGATTCCAGCAGGTTCGTCACGTGCGCCGCCATCGCCGCCGGCTCGTCCGCCATGAGAAATGCTCTGCCCGCCTCCTCTTCGATTCCCTCCGCTCCGCAGGCCGTCGTCACGAGCGCCTTCGCGTGTCCCAGCGCCTCGACGGTCTTCGTCTTCAAGCCCGTCCCCGTCAGAACGGGATTCACGACAATGTCCGCACGCCGGTAAGCCTCATCCAGGCTCTCCACGACCCCCAGCAATTCCACCCCCGGCAGATTCGCCTTCAACGCCTTGCACACCGTCCCCGCCACCTGCAGCCGCACATCGGGAAACTTCTCGCGCACGATCGGCAGCACCCGCTCGATGAAGTACTTCACCCCGTCGATATTCGCCGCGTAACTCGTCCCCACAAAAAGTAGATTCCGCCCCGTCCCGCCATCCGCCGGCAGCGGCCGCAGCGCTACGGTATGCCCCACCACCTTCACCTGCTTCTTGCCGCCCGTCAGTTGGTCAAAGAATGCCGCCTCGTGTTTCTGGATCGCCAGGATCACATCCGCCCGCGCCAGTCCCCGCGCCTCGCTCGCCCGCGGCAGGCTCCAGTAGTAACTCTTGATCTTGCGCGCCCGCAGCTTTTGCGCCCGGTCGGTAAAGACATCGTGCGTGTCGATCACCTTCACCGCCCCCGCAAAGTAAAGCAGCGCCTTCGAGTAAAACACATACTCGACAATCACGACGTCAAACTTCTGCTCCCGCGCCAGCTTTCGCAGCGCCTCGTCCCAATGCGGCCAGATGCGGTAATCAAGGTCCGGCGTCACCCATCCTTCGCTCACCGCCCGGTCCAGCACCCACCGCTTCGCCGCCGCCAGCCGCGGCTTTGCGTCGCGCGCCCTCACGTGCGGCACCACATACAGGTTATCCCCCCATGCCTTTCGGATCTCCCGTTCCTCCTCCGGCTTCAACCCCAGCCCCAGGTACCAGACGTCATGGCCCAGCGCCCGCAGGTTATTCATCAGCGCCCAGACGCGTATCTTGTTCCCGGCCGTCGCCGGCAGGATCGGCAGATGCGAAATAAGAAGGATGCGTTGTGGTGTCATGGCAGTTATTTCGCGGCGATTCCCCGGATGGCTCCGAGCGGGTTAAAAACGATGGCGGAATTGGTCGCCGCGAATACCGAGATGCCCGCGACCGCTTCAGCCGCGAATCGCCACGGCCCAGGTCCTCCCGCCGGATATGCCGCCCTCACCGCGAACACGACCGCCGCGACTGCGACCCCTTTGAGCACCGGCGCCGAGAACCGCCCCAGATACCCCAGCGTCGAGTGTCCCAGCACGCTCCGGATCATCCGCAGGTCAATCGCCAGCCATAGATACGCGCTCGCCACATACCACCCCGCCACATACAGAACCCCCAGCCGCACAAAACAATAAAACCCGATCACATTGGTCAACGCTCCCCCCAGCGTAAACCACATCTGCCAGTTCGCCCGCCCCACCGCCCGCAACAGCGCCCCGTGCACGAACGCGACGCAATGCAGAATCCCCACGAAACACAGCACCCGCAGCACAGGCGCCGCGATCAGCCACCGCTGTCCAAAGAGCGTCGTCAGAAACTCCGGCGCGATCGCCGCCAGCCCCAGAAACACCGGAAACGCAATCGTCCCGGTCAGCCGTGTAAGATGATCAAAGAACCGCCGCAATTCCGCCCCGTCCTCCTGCAGCCGCGAGAACGCCGAGAACGCGACATTATTGAATGGCGAATTGATCAGCCGCGTAAACGTCAGCAGCAACCGGTACGCGAGGCTGTAATAACCCAGCACCACAGGCCCCAGGAAGCAGCCGATCAAAAAGTCATCCGACCGCCGATTGAAGAAATCGAGAAACGCGCTCGACGTAATGTGGACCGCGAATGGCGCCAGGTCCTTGAAATCCGCCGTGGAAAAAGAAAAGCTCGGCCGCCACGGCTCCGAGCACCACAGCATGATCGCCGCCAGCGCCGCGTAAGTGAGCTGCTGGATCACAAGGCTCCAGACCCCGCACCCCGCGAACGCGCAGATGATCGCGACCATTCCCCCCGCCATGGTGCACACAAGATTCTGCACCGCCAGCAGCTTGAACTCGAGCCGCCGCTTCAGGATCGATGCGTGGATTCCCCCCAGCGCCGATAGCACCAGCAGCGGCGCCAGCCAGCGCAGGATGCTCGTCAGCCCCGGCTGATGCACCGCCGCGGAGATCATCCCCGCGCCCAGCCAAAGGCATCCCCCCAGCACCGAACTCACCCCCATATTAAACCAGAACGCCGCATTGAAATGCCCCGGCCGCGTCTCCGCCCGTTGCACGACCGCATCCGCGATCCCCTGGTCAACAAAGAGCTGAAGAAACGCCGTGAATACCGAAGCAAATGCAAGCAACCCAAAGTCCCTCGGCGGCAGCAGCCGCGCCAGCAATCCGTAGGTGACAAACGCCATCCCATTATTCGCGATCTGTTGCACGCTCGACCACCCGATCCCGCGCGAGGCCTTCTGCCGCACGGCTTCCCCATCCCCACCGCATGCGTCTGGTTTCGAATTTTTCATCAGCAAGCGTTCTTATGCCGGAAAAACGTCAACGCCATGATCCGCAGATCAAACAGCGGGCTCCAATGTTCCATGTAATAGATGTCGTGCCGGATTCTCTCGGCCAGGTCCGTATCCCCCCGCAACCCATTCACCTGCGCCCATCCGGTAACTCCCGGTTTCACCGTATGCCGCGCGTTATAATGCTCGATCTCGTGCTTGAAGTTATGGATCAGCTCCGGCCGCTCCGGACGCGGCCCCACCAGGCTCATCTCCCCCTTCAGCACATTCCAGAATTGCGGCAGCTCGTCGATATTCCACTTGCGCATCAGCGCGCCTATTCGCAGCCGGCGCGGGTCATCCTTCGTCGTCCAGCCCGGCTTGTTCCCCTTCTCCGCGTCCAGCCGCATCGAGCGGATCTTAAGGATCTGGAACGGCTTCCCCTTCCGCCCCATCCGCGTCTGCCGGTAGAATACCGATCCCGGCGACTCCGCATAAACGATCACGCAGAATATCGCGATCATCGGCGCCGTGAGAATCAGCCCCACCATTGCCCCCGCGATATCGAAGAGCCGCTTCGCCAGCCGGACGTGGAAGTGATTGAGCGGCAGCCGGTCCACTCCCAGGATCGGCGTTCCGCACACGGTTTCCACATGGATCGCCGACACCAGGATCGGGAAGTACGACGGGATGATCTTGAACTCCACCAAGCCCTTCTCACACTGCGCCGCCAGCTCCGGGATGCGGTGCCCATCGACATTTACATCGGACAGCCATGCCACATTGATGTCATGCTCCTCCAGGATGCGCGGCAGGTTATCCACCTCCCCCAGGTACGGGATGTTTGCCGGCGCCGCGCAATGGCCCTCCCCGCTCGACACTTCCACATAACCCACTATTTCGCACGGGTCCCGACGGTACTGCCACACCGATTGCGAGAGCCGCCCAGCTTCCGGCGTCCACCCGATCAACACGATCCGTTGGCGAAGATGAGAGGCGATCCTCTCATCGCTGATAATCCGGTGAAGCAGCAGCCGCCACGCAAACAGCCCCGCCCCTCCAAGCCCGATCGTCGTCCCCGCAAATTCCAGCGTCCCCGTCGACACCCCCGCCAGCAGAAAGACAAACCCCGTGAAAAAGCACCCCCACAGCAACCCTCCCCGAAAGAGCCGGGTCACGATCTTTTGCGAATGCAATAGCCGCCTCCGGCTGTAAATGCCCGCGCTCGATAGCACCGCCACCAGCGTCAGCGCCCCAAAGATCGCATAGCCGTTTCCCCTGTGGAATAGCGGGATCACCCGCGCCGTCCCCGTCAGGTCCATCCGCGAGACGATCCACAGCGCCGCGAACGCAATGAGCCCATCCCCCGCCGCGGCGGAGATCGTGACACCGTCGCTCGCCACATTGTCAGCCCAGCGCTTGCGCGTTTTTGGAAAGATCAGCGGTTTGAAGGCTGCCACCGAAGCCAGACCCGCGGCAGCGGCATCATTCATCGGCGTAAGCTGGGAACAGAGCGCAATTCTTCGTGATTTGACGCAGCGGCCCACGCATCTCCCGGCAGCCGATCTCCGCGGCCCGGCGCCGGCAGACGGTCGAGCTGCCTTGTCCATATTGCGCGACAGGCGCCGGTTGCGGCCCCGGTTTCCTGGAGCCCATTGGATAAACCCGGCCGGTAAATGCGGTATCGGTCATTGTCTTGGTCGATGCTGAGGGTTCGACTCCGCGGCGATCAGGCGGCCTCCGCCCTGGCCATTCCACGGCATTGTGCCACCGCGAGGTGGATGGCCACCTTCAACTGCGCCGGGCTGAACGGCTTTACAAGGTAGGAAATGACATTCAGGTCCACCGCCCGATTCAGCGACCTGGTATCCGACATCCCCGTGCTCAGCACGATCGGCACCTGCCGGCTCGCCAGGATTTCCCGCGCGGCATTCAGCCCGTCGAGCACCGGCATATGAATATCCATGATCAGCACGTCCGGCCTCGCCTTGAACGCCAGGTCCACCGCCTCCTTGCCGTTCGCTGCAATGCCCACCACCTTATGGCCCAGCCGTCGCAAGTTCGTCGCCAGCAGGTCCGCCATGGTTCGGTCGTCATCCGCGATCACCACCGAGTAGGAATCCGCTGCCGGTTGGGGCGTTTTGTCGTTTTTGAGTGTGTAATCCATTGCCATATTCATGAGTTGTTGGTTTTCGAAGGCATTATTTTGGGGCGGCCTCTGCACGATCATGCCGCTCATCTAGAGCAGGAACGGCGCGAAGACCCCGGGCGCCCATTCGTATTTACCAGTACGGAAACTATGTAGGATCACGCACCCACTTCAGGGCAATCCTCCACTGGTATACGTAGCATACGTCTCCGGTACGTACTTACTCAGGAGGCCGCCTCCTGGCTTCCTTCGTGCTAACTATGGGTCAATGCCTCCAAGATGTTCCGCCCTACCCATCGCCCCCGGCTCCTCCGCGATCGGGAGCCTGAGAATCCTCATTGCCGATGACCACGACGTCATTTGCGCCGGCCTGGAGAGAACAATCGCCGCTCAACCGGACATGGAAGTCTGCGCCACGGCCACCGACGGCATCCAGGCACTGGCAAAGGCAAAAAGCCTCAAGCCCCAGGTGGCCATCCTCGACATGCTCATGTCCGGCCTCAACGGATTGGAGGCCACCCGCGAGATCCGCACAAAGGTCCCCTACTGCGAAGTCCTTCTTTTTACTGCCTTAGAGACCGACGATTTAATGCGCGAGGCCTTCGCCAGCGGCGCCAAGAGCTTTATTCTCAAAACCGATGCGCGCAGCCACCTCCTCGACGCCATCCGCGCCCTCGGCCAGCACAAACCCTATTTCACCCACAAGGTCTCCGAGGTCATTTTCGCCCGCCTCCTGGGCAGCAGCCGCAACTCCGATCCCGACTCCGGCGTCCCCCTGGGCCGCCTGAACGCCCGCGAACTGGAAATCGTCCGCCGCCTCGCCCTGGGCGACAGCAATCGCACCCTCGCCCTCAAGCTGGGAGTCAACCTGCGCACCGCCGAAGGCCACCGCGCCGCCCTCATGCGCAAAATGAATTTCGAGTCCCTCTCCGACCTCGTCCGCTACGCCGTCCGCAACCGCATCATCGACCTGTAACCGCGCCCTGCGCCCTCTCCTACTTTTAACTTTTTACTTTTAACTTCTCACTTTCGATACCCCACCATCAGCGCACTCTTCTTCGGATCCCACCCCCGGTACCCGATCCCAAACGTCAGCGCCTCCGGCGAGCTCCGTGAAAACGCATCCGCAAGGTCCGGTTGATAGTATTGTTTGAAAATATCGATCGGCGCCTGGTAATCCCCATACAGCCGCACCTGCCACCTCGCCGGATCGAAGTAATGATACTCAATCCCGCTGTCGTCCTCCACGATGATATCGCTCTGCTCCAGCAGAAAATCCCGGATCGCCGAAAACCCGCCCTCGTGCGGCAGATAAGAAGCGCTCTTTAGCAAACTGTCCCCCCGTCCCAGCTTGCGGCAAAATCCCAGCAGCCCGCTCCGCTCCACCGACCCGTTCGACAGATCGACGCTGAAGTAATAAAGCGATCCTCCGTTGAAATCGATCCGCACCCCGTGCGGCTGCGCCGGCGTTATATTCTCAATCGTCTTCCCGCACCGCGCCAGGAACACCAGCAAGATCGGGATCGTTCCGTTCAACTGCTTCGCGTTCAAATCCGCCCGCATCTGCTTCGTCTGGAAAAACGAGTAATTCAGCACCGAGTTCAGCGTCCCCTCCACCTGGTAAAGCGCCGGCCCCAGCGCCAGCTTCGTCACATCCGGCACGCTCCCCACCGGCTCAATCCCACATAAAACATAATTCCGTGCCCCGGGAAAAAACGCGTCCGCGTACAAAAAATCCGGCCCGCTGAACATATAGAACACATTGCTCCCCCGCCCGCGCAGGTGCCCCCCCGTCCAGCCCCGGATCTTTGATAACTGCCGCGCCTCCAGCTTCGTCCATGCCGTGTCAAAGTACCCCTCATGTTGCTTCCACGCCGGGTCCCCCATCAACGGCGCAAGCTGCGAGTCCCCGCTCACTGGCAGCCCAGCCAGGAACCGCGCCGCGTCATTCACATTCGTCGCGGCCCGCCCCACCGGAGCGGCCAGCAGCATTGCCGCCAGCGCGGCGCCCATCCTCAGTCGTGTCTTCATATCCGTTTAACGCGTTTCAAAGTGCCGGGACCGCCAATCTCCTGATTGGCATCATTCTAAATTCACTTCTCATATCCGTTTAACGCATTTCAGCGTGCCGGGAGCGCCAATCTCCTGATTGGCATCCACATCAATTCGCTTCTCATATTCGTTTAACGCGTTTCAACGTGCCTCCGGAGGCAAAATAAACCACCAGCCCCGCCACTATCGTTCCCAGACCGGCCAGCGATTCCCATGGCTTCGATTGCACCGCGTAATAAATCATGATCCCGCTCACAACGAGAAATAGCACCGGCGTCACCGGGTAACCCCATGTCCGGTAAGGCCGCGGCAGCTCCGGCTCCCGCACCCTCAGCACGATCACCCCCAGCACCGTCAAGGCCGAGAACAGAATCAGCGCCAGTTGAATGTACACCAGCACATTCTCAAACTTCGCCGTCAGCAGCACCGTCGTAATCACCGCCTGCACCGCCAGCGCCACCCGTGGCGTCCCATTCCGCGTCTTGATCGCCAGCAGCGCCAGCCCCGGCAGATCCTCCCCCATCGCCACCGTCACCCGCGGCCCGATCCAGATCATCGACGACACCGTCGATATCAGCCCCAGGCAGATCAGCGCCGCCACCACCTGCCCCCCGTCGTGCCCAAAAATTTGCCGCCCCGCGATCAACCCCACCTCCACTTGCCCCGCCATCGCCGGCATCGGCGTCGTCCGCAGGAATGACGCATTCAGCGCCA
>Ga0182030_10003159_pt1 | contig 35156 bp, 33 predicted proteins | sample 812S3MmetaG_FD_121299 | JGI IMG/M metagenome (GOLD analysis project Ga0182030, IMG submission 121299) | Permafrost microbial communities from Stordalen Mire, Sweden - 812S3M metaG (Illumina Assembly) | ecosystem: Environmental > Terrestrial > Soil > Wetlands > Permafrost | place: Sweden...
CTGCAATCTCTGAAAATCGTGCCCCGTTCAAATCCATCACCATCCTCCAACCGCGACTCGGTGGACGACAACAGATTCAGCACTTCAGTCGTTTGTCACGTACCTCTTCACCCGATTACCCTGTCGAATGACCCTTCAGGCCTTGACGCGCTTAGGGCGCGATCGAAAGCCATCGCCACGCCTTGCATTTACCGAGCATTGTGGGAATATCGGGCCGCATCGACCGCACCAAGACGGTTGAGCGGGAAAGGGATGGTCACGATGTTCACGATAATGGCATGCGCTGTTGTTGCCCTGGTTGTCCTGATTGAGCGACGACGGCAACGCTTCAACGGCAATTCTGCCGGAGCGATCAGCGCGTCCCGCGATTATTCGCGGTTTGCTTCTTATTTGCCTTTTGCGGTCCTGATCACGCTTGGCGTTATTGTGGATCGAATCCCCTGGTAACGCGCTGATCCGGCCAGGCTCGCTCGGCCTCGTTCTCTCAGCAATCCGCCACGAGCTGCGGTCGTCCGACGATCTGCTCGGCCAGCGAGCCGTACCCTGCCCTTCGGCAGTGCCGAAAAAGATAGTGCCTGCCTGTTAGCCGCAGCCAAGACGCTGTGCGTACGCTACGTGATCATCGAAGAACGATCGCAGCTTGATCGACGACCGCAGGCCCCGGCATTGTCCGGGGCTTTTTTGCGCAGCGAAGTCGGGCCGAAACTCTGGTCGGGGTCAAAACGGTGATGCCGGGACCGCCGCAGCGAATAAATTTCAATTTAATGGGTTTCGGCAAACGGCGAACCTACCTCCGATACATGCGCACCGCGATCAACGGTCACGATGATCCGTATCCGGTCTGTAGCACGCGCGCAGCGATTGGATGATGCGGCTTGGTCGGCGGCCCCCTGACGCAAGGGACAGCGGAGCCGACGGATCGGGAACAGGCAATGCCCACTCAGAGAAGCTATCGGCGCGGTGACCTGATGCCGGTGATGGTAGCCGTCATTGTCGCCGTCATGGGTACAGCCGGTCTCCTGCTTGTCGACTTCGGCCCCGACGGCGGCTCGCAAGGCCGGGGCACAGCGAAGGCCATCACGGCTGCGGCTGTCGCCAGGGCGGGCGCCATCGAGATCGCGTCGGAGCCGCTGACCTGAACCCAGCGACATGGCTGGTCCCGTTTGCCACAAGGAGTTTCGGCATGAGTAAGCTTTCGTTTATCTGCGTCGTGCTTTGCGTCAGCCTTCCGGTCACCGCCGCGTTGGCCCGGGGCGGCATGGGATCGCACTCCATGTCCTCCATGTCGCACCCCATGTCCGTGACTGGCGGCGCCTTCGGCAGCAGTGCCGCGGCGCCCGGCACCAACTCGCTGGGCACGGCGCTTCCGTCAACCGGCATCGGCCGCGGCCCGATGAAAGGGCCGCTGCTTGGCACCGATCCGGCCATCGACCGCGAAGAAGCCAAGGTCGACAAGATGATGGATTCGATTTGCCGGGGCTGTTGATCCCAAGCCCGGCCTCAGCGATCCCAGGCAATCTGATAGCGTTCGGCGATCGCCGACAACTGGGCCCAGGTCGCGTCTTCTATCTCGATGCCATCGGCGATGCGCTCGGCTCGGGCGATGCGCTCGGGCTCGCCGGCGACCAGGACCGGGAGATTTGGGTCGGCAGGCTCGGCCGATTTCACCCAGGAAATCATGGCGTCTATCTCGGCCATCATGCTGTCGCGCATGGAAAGCCGGCTGGGGTCGATGACGATGCTGAGCATGCCGTTGACGATGCCACGTTCGGGCGGCGTGGCCGTGGTCACAGTGGTCGAGCCGACAATGGCCCCGGCCAATAGTTCACAGACCAGCGCCAACCCGGACCCCTTGTGCTCGCCGAAAGGCAGCACCACTCCGCGTGGCTCGCTGTACATGACCGAGGGGTCGGTGGTGGGCCGGCCGGCGTGGTCGAGCAACGCGCCTTCGAGCATCGGCTTGCCGGCATTGTACGCCACCCTCACCTTTCCCATCGCCACGCGGCTGGTGGCGAAATCGAGCAGGATCGGCTCGTTGTTGGCCGTGCCCGGGATGGCGATGCAGACCGGATTGGTCAAAAACCTGCCCTCGCGGCCGCGGAAGGGTGCTACCGGCGGCGGTCCCGAAGCGACGTTGACGAAGTGCAGTGCCACCATTCCCGCACGCGCCGCGATCTCGCCATAGGTGCCGACGCGACCGATGTGGTGCGCATTGCGCAACCCGTTCACCGCGACGCCGTGCTGCCGCGCCGCTTCGATCGCCCATTCGACCGCCTGGCGGGCGATCACCTGGCCGTAGCCGCCGCGCGCATCCCACACCGAGATCGTGCCGGTATCCGATACGATCTCGGGCGTCTGGTTGACCTTGAGCGTACCATTCTCCAGGTCGCGCACATAGGCGACCAGCATCCCCACGCCATGGCTGTCATGGCCGCGCAGGTTTGCCTCGACCAGATGCCCGGCAACAATCGCCGCCTCTTCAGGCGAGCTGCCACCAGCCGTGACGATGCGGTTGGAAAGCGCAAGCAGCCTGACGTGGTCGATGATCATGTTTCACTCCGTTCCGCGGATGCGCCGGCGGGCGCCTCCAAGATCAATGTCAACATAGCGAAGGCGAACTCTATCAGCCGATGCTAATCTTTCTTCGGTGACCAGCCATAGGCCTTGGCACAGGCACCGCCCATCAGCATGGCCCGCTCACTGTCGCTCAGGCGGTCGGTCTTCACGAAGGGCTCGACGGCCTGCTGGTAGTTGACGACCGCGAAGGCGCGCGTCCAGTCCGTGCCCCACAGGCAGCGATCGAAACCCCAGGCATCGAACACGCGGGCAAGCGGATCCCAGATGTCGGGATACGGATAGGGCTCCCGGGACAGCGTGCAGGCCCCGCTGACCTTGATCACCGCGTTCGGGCGGCTGGCGAGTTCGAGCACCTTCGGCAGGTCGCTCCAGGGCTGCGGCGGCGCCGGCGGCACGCGCGGCTGCAGGATACCGAGATGGTCGATGATGAAGCTGACGTCGGGATGCCGATCGACCAGCGCGGTGCCGGCGTCCAGATTGTCCCAGCACAGGATGTTGACCGGAAAATCGTGGCGAACGGCCGCGCGCAGGATCCGGTCGAGGCCGGGGTCGCCAGGCTCGCGCCTGGCCTCCCTGGTCAGCATGATGCGGACGGCGACCGCGCCCGGCGTCTTCTTCCAGTCGGCGACGACATCGGCCACATCGGGATCGTCGGGATCGACCGGCTTGACGATGGCGAAGCGGCCGGGATGGGCACGTTGCACTTCCACGGCATAGCTGGCGTCGTAGCGGTACAAGGAAAAGGCGGAGATGAAGATCGCGCCATCGACGCCAACCTTGTCCATCGCCGCCACCATCTCGTCGCCAGTGACGTGATCGGGCCAGTTCGGCACGCTGTGCCAGGGCCGCTTCGGCGTGTTGGCCTCATAGGCATGGACCTGGGAATCGATAATGGTCATCGGGGGCCCCTTCGTGTCAGCCGAGCTTGGACATTGCAGCAGGTTGTTGTCCAGAACTCGGACCCTCGCGCCGGCTCGCGCTGTCGGTGGCCCGATCGGCTGATCCAGCGCGCGCCGAAGAAGGATGATCCTTTTTCGCTAAGCCCTTGAAATGCTGGCAGGGGCGGCAGGGCTCGAACCTGCGACAACCGGTTTTGGAGACCGGTGCTCTACCAACTGAGCTACACCCCTACAGGGAACCGGCGTCGCCGCCGATCCGCGCTGTTTCAAGCATAGGCGACGACCCGATTGCAAGGGCGAAGCCTCGCCGGGGATGCTGCGAACCGCCCCGCTAGCCTGGTTTCCGGCAGCATTCACGAGCCCTAACAATAGAGCTCGCAAAAAACTCGGCCAATGGCCTATGGCCGCGCGGGCCGGGGTTCCGCGTGGCAAACGCCCTGTTCAAGCCGGGCATTCTGCGCCAGACTTCGCGGCACCCCGCCGATGGACGCCGCCCATCCGGCAAAACCAACAAGAGCCAACGGGAGAGACCATGACCGCGCAAACCGCCGCAAAGCACGCCGCCGCCCCGCAGACCCCGCCGCTACCGCAGGCAAAACCGGAATCGCTGGGGCTGTCGCCGACCCGGCTGCAGCAGATGTCGGATGCGTTCAAGCGCGAGATCGACAAGGGCACCCTGCCCGGCGCGACCGTGATGGTGGCGCGGCGCGGCCAGATCGGCTGGTTCGAGGCGCTGGGCAGGCAATGCCCGGCGGCCGCCACGCCGATGGCGCGCAATACCCTGTTCCGCATCTTCTCAATGACGAAACCGATCGTCTCGGTCGGCATCATGATGCTGCTGGAAGACGGGCATTTCGTCCTCAGCGACCCCGTCGCCAAATTCATTCCGGAATTTGCCGGCCAGAAGGTCGGCGTCGAAAACCAGGGCAAACTCGATCTGGTGCCGCTGCAGCGGCCGATGACGATACAGGACCTGCTGCGGCACACTTCTGGAATCACCTACGACCACACCGGCAACAGCCTGGTGCAGCAGCTCTATCAGCAGTCGAGGCTGCGCAGCCGCAAGATCAGCAATGCCGAACACGCCGCCCTGGTCGCGAGCCTGCCGCTGATGTGCCAGCCCGGCGCGGAATGGAATTACAGCCGTTCCACCGACATTCTCGGCCGCATCATCGAAGTCGTGTCCGGCAAGACGCTCGGCGCGTTCCTGACCGAGCGCATCCTGGCGCCGCTGCAAATGGCCGAGACCGCGTTTCATACCGGCGCGGAGAACGCCGGCCGGCTCGCCGAGCCGTTTGCGGCCGATCCATGGAGCGGCGAGAAGGTCCAGCTCTTCAACATGCTGGAACAGCCGGTGATGGAATCCGGCGGCGGCGGCCTGGTCTCGACCACGATGGACTATGCGCGGTTCTGCCAGATGCTGCTCGGTGGCGGCAGCCTCGACGGCAACAGGATCATCGGCCGCAAGACCCTGCAATTGATGGCGTCGGACCATCTCGGCCCAGGCGTCAAGGTGGATTCTCCGCTGATGCCGGCCGGTCACGGTTTTGGGCTCGGCTTCGCTGTCCGCACCCATCAGGGCATGGCGCCGTTCCCGGGCTCGGTCGGCCAGTTCTTCTGGAGCGGCATGGCCGGCACGTTCTTCTGGATCGACCCCGCCGAAGACATGTTCGCCGTGTTCATGATGCAGGGTCCGGGTCAGCGCCAATACACCCGGTCGCTGCTGCGCAGCCTGGTCTATGCGGCGGTGGAATAGGCACGCGCGCGCCAGTCCAGGTCAGGACGCGCGCCACACCCCGCAGGAGCCTGTCATCTGGGCTCGCCGAAGGCGAGACCCGGTGGCGGGGTTGACGGCGGGTTGTGGAGCGGCGCGACCTGCTACACGCCCAGCCGTAATCGTCCGGCACCCCTTCGCAAGCGCTCGCAATGACGGTGCGAAGCGGCGCAGCCGCCGGCTCAGCTGATGGTCGCGCCGCCGTCGATGACGATGGTCTGGCCGGTCATGAAGGTCCCGGCCGCCGAGGCCAGAAATACCGCGGCGCCGGCGATTTCATCGGGCTCGCCGATCCGCAACAGCGGCGAGCGCGCGGTCGCGGCTTTCAGCGTCTCCGGATTGTCCCACAACGCCTTGGCAAAGTCGGTCTTGATCAGTCCCGGCGCGATGCAGTTGACGCGGATGTTGTGCTGGCCATATTCGCACGCCAGATTGCGCGCCAGCTGCATGTCGGCGGCCTTGGAAATCGCGTAGGCGCCGAGCACCGTCGAGCCCTTGAGGCCGCCGATCGACGAGATGATGGTGACCGAGCCGTCCTTGCGCTCGATCATCTGCGGCACCACCAGGCTGATCAGCCAGTGGTTGGCGACGATGTTGTTGTCCAGGATCTTGCGGAACTGGTCGTCGGAAATTCCCGCCTGCGGGCCGTAATAGGGATTCGACGCGGCATTGCACACCAGGGTGTCGATCTTGCCGAATACCCGGGTGGTTTCCTCGGTGAGGTGTTTCAAATCATCCTTGGTCGAGATGTTCGCCGCCACCGCCAGCGCTACCTGCTTGCCGGCCTTGTCGTTGATCGCCTTGGCGACCTCGTCGCAGACCGCCTGCTTGCGCGAGGAGATCACCACCCTGGCGCCATGCTCGGCCATCCGCTCGGCGATGGCGCGGCCGATGCCGCGCGAGGAACCGGTGATGACCGCGACTTTTCCCGTCATGTCAAACAAGCTCATGCGTTTCTCCCAATCTGATCCGGCGGCGGATGCGCCGGTTTTCCCTTGCAGCTAAGCAGCGTCGGCGCCGTCCCACAACCGTGCCGGCAATTTCAGGCGAGCTTGGTCGCCGGCACCACTTCCGGTCCCGCCGGTTGATGCATGGCCGCGTGCGACGCATCGGCGATCCAGGGCTGCTGGTTGACCATCGGAATCCGCCAGCTGCTGTGACCGGCGCCGGCCAGATGATCGAGCCGCGTCACCGAGCAATTGTCGATATCGAAGGCGAGGCCCTTGTCCGGCTGACCGGCGAGCGCCAGGCCGATCGCGGCCTTGATGGTTCCGCCATGGGCAACGGCGATCACGTCCCGGCCGGCATGTTCGGCATTGATCCGCAGGATCGCGCCGCGCACCCGGGTGTACAGATCCATGAAACTTTCGCCGCCCGGCGCCGGTTCGTCGATTGCCGCGAACCAATGGCTGCCGACCGGCCGGCTGGCGAGAAAGGCCGCGCGGTTCATGCCCTGCCATTCGCCGAGATGCTGTTCGGCCAGCGCCGGCTCCTGCTGCAGCGTTGCGGGTCTGGGAAATCCGGCCTGCCAGATCGCGTCGGCGGTCTGATGCGTGCGCTTCAGGTTGCTGGCGTACCAGACCGCATCGCGCGGCAGGATTTTTCCGACCGCGGCGAACATCACGCTGTCGCTGGTATCGCAGCCGAGATCCTTCTGCCCGTAGATGCGGCCGCCGTCTTCGCGAACCGGCGCGTGACGCACCCACCACCACCTTGTTGCGAGCACGCGGGCGGCAGCGGCCTGCGGCGCGGCGGATGGCTGGTCTGGATTGGACATCGCAAGCACCCTTCAATAGTGTCGATGTCGCTGTACGTCAGAGCGCGCGCCGTCTCAAGTCACAAGTCGAATTCCGTCCGGCGGCAAGCGCCTCAATCGCAGCGCCTAAAACATAAGCGAACAGGGAGCAACTCATGGGCCGCCTCGAAGGCAAATCCGTCATCATCACCGGCGCGGGCAGCGGCATCGGCCGCGCGGCTTCGCTGCTGTTCACACGCGAAGGCGCCAGGCTGATCGCGGTCGACCGCACCGACGCGGTCAAGGAAACCGTCGAACAGGTGCGCAAGGCCGGCGGCACCGCGGAAGCCGTGATCGCCGATGCCGGTTCGGAAAAAGACGTCATCGCCTTCATCGACCGCGCGGTGTCGGCCTATCGGCGGCTCGATGCGATCTGGGCCAATGCCGGCATCAGCGGCGGGCTGGTGCCGCTCGCCGAACAGACCGTGGAACACTGGCAGGAAATCCTGCGCATCAACCTGATCGGCCCGTTTCTCGCGATCAAACACGCCATGCCGCATATGGTCGCGCAGAAATACGGTTCGATCGTCTGCACCGCGTCAGTGGCGGGACTGAAGTCCGGCGCCAGCGGCCATCCCTATGCGGCCAGCAAGGCCGGCGTCATCAGCCTGGTGCAGACCACGGCCTATTCGCTGTCCGGCACCGGGGTCAGAATCAATGCGGTATGTCCGGGCCTGATCGAAACCGGCATGACCAAGCCGATCTTCGACAACGCGAAGCAGCGCGGCACCGACGGCAAGATCGGCCAGCTCAACCCGTTGAAGCGCGCCGGCCAGCCGCACGAACTGGCGGCGATGGGACTGTTTCTGGCCAGCGATGACGCCTCTTACGTCAACGGCCAGGCGATCCCGGTCGATGGCGGCCTCACCGCCTCGATGCCGTATGCAGGAAAACCGATCTAGCCTGATTTGAGTGAGGCACCGTGCCCCCGATGCTGCGCAGCGCCATCAGCGCGTTCACGCGCGTCTTCGACGCGCTATGCCTTGCGGCGTGGTGCGCTGCCGATCCGGGGCCCATCGTCGCGCGATAAAAGCATGGGTCCCGGCTCTGCGGCGCAGCGTCAAGAACGCTGCACCGCGTCCGGGACACGTTGATGCGCGGCCCTTGCGTTCACTTCGCGCCGGCTTTCTGCGCGTAGTCCCAGGAGGCCTTGGCCAGCGGCACCGTGCGCTTGGCCGATTCCATCGCCTTGGCGCTGGCGGCGGTGCCATCGCGGATACGCCCGGCAATGCCTTGGGTAATTCCGGCGAGCCGGAACAGATTATAGGAAAAATACCAGTTCAGGTCGGGAACGGCGCTGCCGGTCACCCTGCAATAGATTTCCGCAGCCTCGTCCATGCTCGGAATATTGAGCGCCTTGAGGTCGGCATTGGCGAGACCCGGCATCGTCCATTGCATCAGAAGATAGGTGAAATCCGCCATCGGGTCGCCCAGCGTCGACAGTTCCCAGTCCAGCACCGCCTGCACGCGCGGCTCGGTGGCGTGGAAGATCATGTTGTCGAGGCGATAGTCGCCGTGCACGATCGAGACCCGCTGCTGCACCGGCACGGTCTTCGGCAGCCATTCGATCAGTTTCTCGACTTCGGGAATGTGTTCGGTTTCCGAGGCCCGGTACTGCTTGGTCCAGCGATCGACCTGGCGGGCGAAATAATTGCCGGGCTTGCCGAAATCGCCAAGCCCGATCGCTTCCGGATCATAGGTGTGCAGCCTCCCCAGCGTCTCGATCTTGCTGGTGAAGATCGCGTGCCGCGCCGCAGGCGTCTGGCTCGGCAACGTCGGGTCCCAGAACACCCGTCCCTCTTCCATCGACATGATGTAGAACGCCGCCCCGATCACCGCGTCGTCGGTGCACAAAGCATAGGCCTTGGCGACCGGAAAACCCTGTTTGCCGAGCGCGGCAATGACCTTGTATTCGCGGTCGACCGCATGCGCCGACGGCAGCAGTTTGCCGAACGGCTTGCGGCGCATCACATAGGACCGGCCCGGGGTATCGAGCCGATAGGTCGGATTGGACTGGCCGCCCTTGAATTGCAGCACGGTCAATGGACCCCGATAGCCCTCGACATGCTCGGCCATCCAGCCCTCGAGACGCGTCTCATCGACCCGATGCCGCTCCTCGACCGGCTTGGTGCCGGAAAACTCCTCGTCGTTTCTGACGCCGTCGGCCACGATGACGCTCCCTGGTTGTCTTGTTCGTGCTTGAAAGCGAGATCGATCCTGGACTGGCTTGTCCGCGGGCCGTTTTCACCTCTCCCTTTGGAGAGGTCGGCGCGTAGCGCCGGGTGAGGGGTTACGGTCTGTCGCTGGAACAGAACCCCCTCACCCGATTTGCTGCGCAAATCGACCTCTCCTCCGGCGGGGAGAGGTGAACCGAATCCGCTGACGGACCGATCCAATCAAAACCGTCACGCTCCGGGGAGCGCCAACGGCAAGCTCCCTTTAGTGCGTAGCTGGAGCGTTTGCATACTTCCGAAGTTCAAGTCTGGCAATGGCGCGGTTGTGCACCTCGTCCGGCCCGTCGGCCAGCCGCATCGTGCGCATCGACGCATAGTCCCGCGCCAGGCCGGCATCGTCGGAAACGCCGGCGGCGCCGAATGCCTGGATCGCGTTGTCGATGATCCTCAGCGCCATGTTGGGCGCCGCCACCTTGATCATGGCGATCTCGAGCTGTGCGGTCTTGTTGCCGACCTTGTCCATCATGTCGGCCGCCTTCAGGCACAACAGGCGGTTCATCTCGATGTCGGTGCGGGCCTCGGCGATGCGCTGCTCCCAGATCGAATATTCGATGATCTTCTTGCCGAAGGCGGTACGCGACGACAGCCGGCGCACCATCTTTTCGAGCGCTTCTTCCGCCTTGCCGATGGTGCGCATGCAGTGATGGATGCGGCCCGGACCGAGCCTGCCTTGCGCGATCTCAAAACCCCTGCCCTCGCCGAGCAGGATATTGCTGGCGGGAACGCGGACGTTTTCCAGCAGCACCTGGGCATGGCCGTGCGGGGCATCGTCGAAGCCGAACACCGGCAGCATTTTCTCGACCGTGATGCCCTTGGCGTCGCGCGGCACCAGGATCTGCGACTGCTGCTGGTGGCGCGGCGCGCTGGTATCGGTCTTGCCCATCACGATCAGGACCTGGCAGCGCGGATCGCCGACGCCCGACGACCACCACTTGCGGCCGTTGATCACGTAATGATCGCCGTCGCGCTTGATGCTGGTCTCGATGTTGGTGGCATCCGAGGACGCCACCGCCGGCTCGGTCATCAGGAAGGCGGAACGGATTTCGCCGTCCATCAGCGGCCGCAGCCACTTCTTCTTGTGCTCCTTGGTGCCGTACCGCATCAAGACTTCCATGTTGCCGGTATCGGGTGCGGAACAATTGAACACCTCCGAGGCCCAGCCGATGTGGCCCATCTGCTCGGCCAGCGGCGCGTATTCGAGATTGCTCAATCCCGCGCCGCGGAATTCGTCGTCCTCATGCGAGGACGGCGGCATGAACATGTTCCACAGGCCTTCGGCGCGCGCCTTCTTCTTCAATTCTTCCAGGATCGGGATGGTTTTCCAGCGCTCGCCCTCGGCATCCTGCTGCTGGTAGATCGGCACCGCGGGCCGGACATGCTTGTGCATGAAGGATTGCACGCGGTCGAGCCATTCGCGCTGGCGGTCAGACATGTTGAAGTCCATTGGGCGTTCCTCACATTTTCGGCTTGAAATCTTTGGCGGCACTGTCTCCCCGCAGCCCGCTCACCGCAAGACCATTTATCGTGCTGGTCTGCGCTTGCGGCGGGCCGGCGTGGCACCGGCCGGAGCGCCGATGCGTCATCCGCATTGACATTCCAACCTTCAAACCATAGTTTCATACAACCGTTTGAATTGCAACGCCACCGTTGCATGGGTGCCATCAGATGCCGACCGATCACACCAGGACGGCGATCCTCACCGCCGCCGAGCGGCTCTATGCCGATCGAGGTTTCGCCGACGTCACGCTGCGCGACATCGTCGCCGCCGCCGACGTCAATCTGGCGGCGGTGAACTATCATTTCGGCTCCAAGGACGAACTGATCGCCGAACTGTTCGTCACCCGCAGCCTCGCCACCAACCGCGAGCGGCTCAATCTGCTGAAGTCGGCGGAAGCCGAAGGCGGCGGGCGCGCCGGCATCGACGCCATCCTGCGCGCGCTGGTCGGGCCGACCTTGCGCGGCTGCCTCGGCCCCGACCGCGAGCGCTCGGCGGCGGCGCGGTTCATGATCCGCGCCTCGATCGAATCGGTGCCGCCGATCCGCCGCATCAAGAATCGCGAAATCGACCATCTACGGAAATTCGCCGCCGCGATGCGCCGCTCGCTGCCCGAACGCGATGAAGTCGATCTGTACTGGGGGCTGCATTTTGCGCTGGCGATGGCGCACCAGACCATCCGCGACAGCGAGCGGCTGACCAAATTGTCGGAAGGGCTGTGCGATCTCAACGACGTCGCCGGGATCATCGATCGCATCGTCGCGGTGTCGGTGCTGGCGTTAACCGGTGGCGGCGAAGCTTCGGCCAAGGCGCCCGCCAGGCTGCTGGCGCGCGACGCGCGCTAAGGCAAAGCCCGACGCGGCCAGGCCCGGTAACTCCTCCACATCGGACGGCAATGCCGGGACGATGCCGCGCCCCGGGCGGCGGCCACGGCCATCGTCAATTGCCGGGCCAGGTAGCAAAGGACCTGGCGGCGGCCGCGCCAAAATGCAGTTCTTCGTCCTGGCCCGACGGATCGAAAAAGAGCCGGATGCTCAATTCGTAGTCGGAGATATACGCAATCGGCGGTGCTACCCGGAACGGCCGATCGTGCCCGGGATAAACGATGTCGCTGAGCGCCAGCGCCTTCTTCAGGCTCGCGGCCGCGGCCTGCGCGCCGCCCGCGTACGAGGCTATCTGTCCGGCGACAGCCTCCTTGGCGCTGCCGACCGCGTCGCCCGCCAGCAATTGCCGGCCAACCAGCAATCCGATCGATCCCGCGGTGTGGCCGGGAAGCTCGACGATGCGAATATCGGAAGCCAGTTCGACCTCGCTCGCGACCGGCCGAAGCCGCAGCTTCTTCAGCGCGCGGACGGTGTATTCGGGGGTAGCCCAATCGCGTCCCGCTGCCGTGGCATTCAGTTCGTCCCGATGCACGAGAATCTCGGCGTTATCGAACAGGTCGGCATTCGCCGCGTTATCCCAGTGCAGGTGCGACAGCACCACCTTGGTCACCGCCCCCGGATCGATGCCGGCACGGCGCAGACGCCCCTGCAGGATCGGCCGATAGGCATAGGGGCCGGTATCGAACACGATCACTTGGTCCGCCGCACGGACAACGGCAACGGTCGAGGTTCCGAACAGGAATTTGTCGGCTTCGGCGGCAAGCCCGGTGAACAGCAGTTCGATTTCAGCCGGCACGGTCAGATGTCTCCTGCCGTCGACGACCCATGCGGCCGGCCTTCGCTCGAAATCCGGTCTTCGGTCGAAATCATGGTTCGGATATCTCGCCCGTCGGGCTGAAACGAAAACCGCATCTGGTAGTTGTATTGCGCGAGATAGGTGACGCGGCCATTCTGGAAGGTGAATGGCCGGTCGTGTCCCGGATAATAGATCGCGCCGGCGGCCAGCGCCCGCGCAAGGCTGGCCTGGCCCTGTTCGGGATCGAAGAAGGCAACGTCGGGATGGCCGCGTACCGCGTCCCGCGCCGACCACAGGGCGTCGCTGGCGAGCACGATATCGCCCGGCCCGGCTTTCACGACCAGCCCCTGCAGGCCGACCGAATGGCCGGGCAACAGCAGCGTCCGAACGCCGGGAAACAGCTCCTGCTCGCGATCATCGAGCAGCGTGATCCGCATCCCTTCCAGCATCTGGCGCACATAAGGCGGCGTTCCCCAATCGGAAGCACGGATCGCTGCCGCGTATTCGAATTCCAGGCGGGGAACGAGAATGTCGGCATGGCGAAACAGATCGATATTCTCGATATGATCCCAATGCAGATGCGACACGAATACCGTGTCGATGTCTTCGGGGGCGAGGCCGTGGGACGCCAGCGCCTCGACCAGCATGGGCCGTACGCGAAACGGCCCGGTGTCGAACAATATCGTTCGCCTGCCGTCGCGCAGCAGCAGCAGCGAGCAGATGCCGAACAGGAAATGGTCGGCTTTGGCCGGCAGGCCCGGTATCAGCAGATCGACCTGCATCATTCTATTCCGGCAGCGGCTTGCCGCGCGTCTCCGGCGCAAAGCAGACGGCGACCAGCCCGATCGCGTAACTCAACGCCATGATGGCGCCGGACTTCGGGATGCCGCCAAACGCGACCACCAGTGAGCCCGCAATGAAGGGGCCGACCGAGGCAAAGATTCGCGCGATATTGAAGCAAAATCCGACGCCGGTGGCGCGCAGCCGGGTCGGAAATAATTCCGGGAAGTAAGGCGTGAACGTTCCCAATATGCCGTTGGTGAAAAACCCCATCAGCGGCAACAACAGGAACAGCGTCAGGTAATCCTGCGGTACCAGAAACACGATCGGCAGCACGATCATGTTGCCGACGCATCCCACGGCAAAGGCCGGCCGGCGCCCGATCAGTTCGGTCAGCCAGGCAAACATCAACAGGCCGACAACCGCCGCGCAGTTCAGAATGATGACGGCGATGCTGATCACCTGCACCGGGTTGGCGCCGACGGCGACGGCCAATTCGGCGGCCCGCGCGGGAATCCAGGTCTGCGTGCCCCAGAAACCAACCGTCGCCGCAAACGACATCATGGTCGCCGCGATGGTGTTGCGCAGCCAGGGGGGCTGAAACAGACCGAGAAAAGTGAAGGCTGCGAGCTTCCTGTCTTCCTGTGAAACCGACGCGCCCGACCGAACCCGCTGCGCGGCATCGTTGCGGCGACGCGAGGCCGCCAGCCAACGCTCGGACTCCGGAACTTCGTGCCAGACGAAAGCAATCAAGATCGCCGGGATCACACCGGTGAAGAACACCCAGCGCCAACCATGGGAACCGATCGCCAGATTGATCAGGCCGGCCAGCAGGTAGCCGAAGCCGAACGCCGACATCATGACGCCGCTCGCGGCGACACGCGATCGCTGCGGCCAGGTTTCGTTGATCAGCGCTGTGCCGATCGCCCATTCCGCGCCGACGCCCGCGGCCATGAGAAACCGGAAGATCGCAAGCTGCCACCAGCTCGCTGCGAATCCGGACAGCGCGGTAAAGGCCGCATAGACCACGATCGACAGACACAGCGTGCGGGCGCGTCCCCAGTAGTCGCCGAGAATGCCGAAGATCAGTCCGCCGACGCCCCAGCCGAGCAGCTGGACGGCTGCGATGGCGCCGCCATAGTAGCCGATGGTCTGCGGGCTGGCTTGCGGGCCGAGCAGTTCGCGCAGGCTCGGCACCAGCACGACGGTAAACAGATTGAGATCCATCGAATCGAGCAGCCAACCGACATAGGTGACGGCCAGGATGATCCACAATTTGCGGTCGATGTCCTGGTACCAGCGCAGATCGCCGGCGCTCGCTATTGAAGTCGGCATGGCACCCTCTTTGTTTCCCGCCCGATCGTGGGTTCTGTTTTTTTATCGACCGCTACTCTGCCCCGAGTTGTCCGAAAACGGTAGACGCCCGTCGTGAAATGCGCTTATTCGTATTACGAATAACCGGGCCATAGGGGCCATATCTTGAAAACCCTGGACCGCTTCGAGTTCATGCGGCTGTTCGTGCGAATCGCGGAGACCGGCTCGCTCTCCGCGGCGGCCCAGTCGGTCGGCGTATCGCAGCCCACCGCCAGCCGTCAGCTCAAGCAGCTGGAAGCCCTGCTTGGCGTTCAGCTGATCCGGCGATCGACCCATGACCTCGCCCTGACCGACGCGGGCAACCGGTTTCTCGAAGACGCCCGAACGATGCTGGCCGACTGGGAAACCTCGATCGACACGCTGCGAGACGAGCGCCAGGAACTCAAGGGTCCGATCAGGGTCGCCGTCCCCGTGGCGCTGGGCCAGACCATCCTGGCCACCATTGCCTCCCGGTTTCTGGTTCGACATCCGGCGGTCAATATCGACTGGCGGCTGATCGATGAGCCCGGCGATCTGGCCGTCGGCGGCTATGACCTGTGGATACGCGCCGGCCCGGTCCGTCGCCTCGGCCTCATCGTTCGCGATCTCTGGCGGATTGACCGCACCATCGTCGCTGCGCCGGGGATGCAAGCCGTGGCTCATCCGAGGATGCTGGAACCATTGCCTTCGGTCGTTCTGTTCACCTTCGTTCCCGACGAGGTGCCGCTGACCGGGCCGCGCCATCGCAAAGCCGTTCTAAAAGTCCGGCCGGCGTTCAATACCGACAATATCTACGCCGCGATCGTGGCGGTGCGGGAAGGTGTCGGCTACGGAATTCTGCCGTTCTGGGCGGTGCAGGACGATCTGGACGGCGGCCGGCTGATCGAGCTTTGTCCGGCGTGGCATCCGCCGCATCTGATGCTGTCGGTGGCCTATCCGACGTCACGCTATCGGCCGGTTCGCATCAGCGCCTTTGTCAATCATCTGCGGATGGAACTGCCGAAAGCCGGCGCCGGAATCGTCGCCAGCGAAGCGGACGCCGAGCCATCGGCGTAACAAGCCTGGATGTTTACGACCAGGCTATATGACCGCGACGCAGTCGATTTCGATGTCGAACGGCCCCGTCCATTCCGGCACGCAGACGTAGATGCGCGCCGGCGGATTTTCGGGGAAATAACGCGCATAGATTTCGTTGACGACCGCAAGGTGGCTGGCGCTGGTGCAGTAGATGTTGCACTTCATCACATTTTGCAGCGAGGTGCCGGCCGTCTCCAGGCACAGTTTCAGCTGCGCCAGGATCAGTTCGGTCCGGCGCTCGATCGGCACGGCGAGAATCTCGCCGGTTTCCGGATCGAACGGCGGCAACCCCGAGACGAGCACCAGGTTGCCGGCCCGCGTCACCGGCGACGCCGGCGCCTTCCACCGCGCAAGATAGGAGGACTGGGGTTCGACGCGGATGGCTTCTCGTGGCATCGCAATGCTCCCGGCCGTATTCTGATGACGGCAGGCTAGCGCGCGGCACATGCTTCGAGCACGATCGAAGTGTAGCGGCCGGTTTTGCCGGGCCGAGACCATGGCCAGCGTAAGTCGGTTCCTGGGCCGGAATGACGGCTCGTTCGTTATCGATGCGGCGCATGGCGCCGCAATCGCAAGCGACGCCGCACTGCCGGCCCGAACCTCAAGTGATCTAAGCGGCGACCCCGTTATCGATCGGCGAGAACGAAATTCCGAGACTCTCGGCCACCGCCTTGTGGGTGATGCGGCCACGATGCACGTTGAGCCCGGCGCGCAAATGCGGATTCTCGATCACCGCGGCAAAGCCCTTGTTGGCCAGCGCCAGACCGAACGGCAGGGTGGCGTTGTTCAGGGCCTGGCTCGACGTCACCGGAACGGCACCGGGCATGTTGGCCACGCAATAATGCACGATGCCATCAACCTCGAAGGTGGGATCGGCGTGGGTTGTCGCATGCGAGGTTTCGAAACAGCCGCCCTGGTCGATCGCCACGTCGACCAGCACGGCGCCGCGCTGCATCGATTTCAGCATCTCGCGCGTCACCAGTTTCGGTGCGCTGGCTCCCGGAACCAGCACCGCGCCGATCACGACGTCGGCTGCGAAAACTTCCTGCTCCAGCGCCTCGGTGGTCGAAAACCGGGTCCGGACCCGTCCCTCGAACAGTTCGTCCAGTTCGCGCAGCCGTGGCAGCGAGCGGTCAAGGATGGTGACCTCGGCACCGAGGCCGCTGGCCATGCGCGCGGCATGGGTTCCGACCACGCCGCCGCCGATCACCACGATGCGCGCCGGCTGCACCCCGGGCACGCCGCCGATCAGCACGCCGCGGCCGCCATTGTAGCGCTTCAGCGCCGTGCCCGCCGCTTCGATCGAAAGCCGGCCGGCGACTTCGCTCATCGGCGCCAGCAGCGGAAGCCCTCCATGCGCGTCGGTCACCGTCTCGTAGGCGATCGCGGTGCAGCCGGAAGCCATCAGGCCCCTGGCCTGATGCGAATCCGGCGCCAGGTGCAAATAGGTGAAGAGGATCTGGCCCTCGCGCAGTTGCGACCATTCGACCGGCTGCGGCTCCTTGACCTTCACGATCATGTCGGCGGTTGCAAAAACTTCCGCCGCCGTATCGACCAGTACGGCACCCGCCTTGCGGTAGACCTCGTCGGCAGCGCCGATCCCGGCACCAGCCTGGGTCTCGACCACAACGCTGTGGCCGGCGCCGACATATTCGCGGACCGCGCCGGGCGTCAGGCCGACACGGTATTCGTGGGTTTTGATCTCCCTGGGGACACCGACGCGCATGGCCACAAACCTTTCTTTGCAGGATGGCTTTTGATAACAAAAAACCGACTTCATTATTCTGCAATCTGGCGTCAAAACCGCGACGTTACGACGAAAATCAACGAAATTTGATCAAATGGCGCAGGAATCTCAACCGATGGAACTCGACAGAATTGACACCATGATCTTGGCGGAGCTCGCGGCCAATGCCCGGGTCAGCATGGTTGGCCTCGCCACCCGGGTCGGCCTCTCCAGCACCGCGATCGCGCGGCGACAGCGGGCGCTGGAGGAAAACGGCTTCATTCAGGGCTATCAGGCCATCCTCGACCTCGGCCGCTTCGGTCTGCGCACCACCGTCCTGGTCAGGATCGCGCTGGAAAGCCAGAGCGACGCCGCGCTGAAATCATTCGAGGCCGGCGTGCTCAATTGTCCGTCGGTGATCCGGTGCTTCCTGATGTCGGGAAGCGACGACTATGTCGCCATCGTGCTGGCGCGCGACATCGAGGATTTCGAACGGATTCACCGCACCGAGCTTTCCCGCCTGCCGCGGGTGGCGCGGATACAGTCGAGCTTTGCCATGCGCGACGTGGTGAACCGCGCCGTCCCGCCGGTGATCTTCGGCAAGGCGAGCCGCCCGAAACGAAGCTGAGCATCAATCCATGCAAAGGCGCGGGGCGGCTCGCCCCCGGGACGCGCGCTTGCGCGATGCGAATGGCTCCATGGCGATCCCCAGGAGGATTTGATCGTCAGCGACAGCCGATCTAATCTGATGCCTCCCGGCTTCGGGTGCGACCAGAGGGATGAGCAGGATGCGCAAACCAGCACCCGAGCCTGATCTCGGCGACCATTTTGCTCCCCTGCATCAACGGCTGATCGCGGCGCTGCGCGAGGCTATCCGGTGGAGCTGAAGACGATGCAAGCCGGTTCGCTCCCTGACCCTGTTCCGCCGAACCCCAGGCAATCGCGGGCCGTCGCCGACGATGCGGCATCAGCGCAAAGCCGGATGCGGCGGCGGGTGGTGCTGGCGTCGATCCTGGGCAACGGGCTCGAATGGTTCGATTTCGTCTCCTACGGCTATTTCGCCAGCATCATCGCCAAGGTGTTCTTCCCGGCCGACAGTGATCTTTCGCTGATGCTGACCTATGCGAGCTTCGCGGTGGGATTCGTGGTGCGGCCGATCGGCGGCATCATGCTCGGCGCCTATGCCGACCGCTACGGCCGGCAGCAGGCGCTCGCGCTGCTGATCGGCATGATGGCGTTCGGCACGCTGACGCTGGGGCTGACGCCCGCCTTCGCCACCATCGGGATTACCGCGCCGATCATCGTCGTGCTCGGGCGCGTGGTCCAGGGGATCTCGATCGGGGGCGAATTCGCCAGCGCCACCGCGCTCCTGGTCGAGTTCGCGCCGGCCAACCGGCGGATGATGTTCGGAAGTTTTCAGATGTCCTCGCAGGCGCTGGGACGGGTGCTGGCCACTACCATCGGGCTCGGCGTGCTGCTGACGTTCCCGCCGGCGACGGTGCAGGCCGGCGCCTGGCGGATTCCGTTCCTGATCGGCTCGTTGCTCGGTCCGTTCGGCTTCTATGTGCGATACCGGCTGGCGGAATCGCCGGAATTCCGGCAGCTGCAGCAGCATGCCGCGGATGTGGCGCGCGCGCCGGTGCGCGAGGTGCTGCGGCACCACCGGCTGCCGGTGGTCTGCGCCATCGGGCTGACCGTGATCGGCACATCGCTGACCTATATCTGGAACACCTATCTGCCGACCTATGTGGTGGAGCAGTTGCATCTGCCGCTGTGGCAGGGGCTGCTCGGGGTCGCGGTCACCTCCGTGTTCGGAATCGGCACCTGCGTGTTCGGCGGCTGGCTCGCCGACAGTTACGGGCCCTACCGGATGTTCTTCCTGTTCACCGCGATTTCCGCGCTGATCTCCTATCCGATGTTCGCCTATGTGCTGGCGGCGCCCGGCTTCGGCCGCCTGTTCCTGGCCCAGCTGGTGGTGCTGACCGTGTTCGGGCTGCTGCAGGGCTCCGGACCCGGGCTGCTGGCGGGGCTGTTCCCGGTGGCGGTGCGCTCCACCGGCATGGCGATCTCCTATAATGTCGGCGTCACGGTGTTCGGCGGATTCGCGCCGCTCACGGTCACCTGGCTGATCGCCACGACCGGGAGCAAGCTGATGCCGGCGTTCTACATCATCGCCGCGGCCGTGCTCTCGATTCTGGTGGTGGGCTCGACGCTGAGTGGCGTACGACGGCGTGCGGCGATGGCAGCGCATCCTTGAGAACGCCATCGCATCACATTTGTTGGCGGTCGCGTCGCGCCGGCATGACCCGATGGGATTAAAAAGGGAGCTTTCATGTCCGACTTTTCCTCCGTGCTGCCGGACGTCGCGGCCCGCGCGGTGGCGACGCGGCGGGACCTGCACCGCTTTCCGGAGCTCGGCATGATCGAGTTTCGCACCGCGAGCATTGTCGCCGAGCGGCTCACCGCCCTCGGGCTCGACGTCAAGTTCGGCCGCGAAGTGATGGATTCGCGGAGCCGGATGGGAATGCCGTCGGAGGCAGCACTCGAACTGGCCTACCGGGACGCCGAGGCCAATGGCGCGCCGGCAAAATTCCTGCCGGCGCTGGCGGGCGGCCATACCGGGGTGGTGGGAACGCTCAGCGGCACCTCACCCGGGCCCACCGTCGCGCTCCGGGTCGACATGGATGCGCTGCCGATCCTCGAGAACGACACCCAGGCGCATCTGCCGGCGCGCGAGGGATTTGTCTCGGTCCGCCCCGGCGTGATGCACTCCTGCGCCCATGATGGCCACACCGCGATCGGACTCGCGGTGGCCGAACTGTTGGCGGGAGCCAGGGACCGGCTGCACGGAACCGTGAAATTCATCTTCCAGCCCGGCGAGGAAGGCGGCCGCGGCGCGCTGCCGATGGTCAATGCCGGCGTGGTCGACGACGTGGATTATTTCATCGCCATCCATCTCGGCACCGGCGTGCCGAGCCGCACCTTCCGCCCCGCGGTGCGCGGCCATCTGGCGAGCGCCAAGCTCGACGTCACCTTCCGCGGCCGCGCCGCGCATGCCGGCGGACGACCCGAAGAGGGACGCAACGCGCTGCTCGCGGCGGCGAGCGCGGTGGTGGGGCTCTATGGCATTGCCCGGCATCATGCCGGGCGCTCGCGCATCAACGTCGGCACGCTCAAGGCCGGATCGGGTCGCAACGTGATCGCCGACGAGGCGACGATGGCGATGGAGGTTCGCGGCGAGACCGAGGCGATCGCCGACTACATGCTGGAGCGCGCCGAGGCGGTGCTGAGGGGCGCCGCCCTGGCGCAGGACGTGACGGTGGAGATCAAGCTGGCGGGACGCACCACGGTGGCGGCTTCCGACGAGGTGCTTTCGCAGCGCCTGGCAAAGTCGCTTTCCGGCCGGCTCCCCGGCGTCAAGATCGATGCCGGGTCGCACGTCGCCGGCGGCAGCGAGGACGCCACCTACTTCATGCGGAGGGTGCAGCAGCGCGGCGGCCAGGCGATCTATGCCGTGGTGGGGTCCGACATTCCCTCCGGCCACCACACCCCGGAATTCGACATCGACGAGACCGATTTTCCCTGGGCGATCGAGGCGCTGGCGACGGGCATCCTGGCGCTGGGGACGGAGAATGACGCCGGGTAGCCGCAGCACAGGACGGGCGGATTTAATGTTAGTGTGCCGACGCCCAGTTGCCGGCCAAGGATAGGGCAAGGGAGGACTTGAGATGACCATCCCCGAGGAGGTGGCGGAGACCATCGTCGATCCCAAGGCTTACGCAGACGGCAGAATTTACCAGAGTTACGCCTGGCTTCGCGCCAACAATCCGCTGGGGGTAGCGCAACCGGCGGGCTACGATCCGTTCTGGGTCGTCACCCGGCACGCGGACATCCTCGAGATCAGCCGTCAGAACGACCTGTTTCACAGCGGCGATCGGGAAACGGTCATCACCAACCAGGAGGCCGGCAATCGCATCCGCAAGCTGACCGGCGGCAGCCCACATCTGGTGCGCAGTCTGGTGCAGATGGACGCGCCGGACCATCCGAAGTATCGCGCCCTGACCCAGGCCTGGTTCATGCCTCGCAACATCGCGGGCCTCGACCAACGGATCCGCAGCCTCGCCCGCGCCGCGGTCGAGCGCATGGCCGCCAAGGGCGGCGAATGCGATTTCGTTCGCGAGGTCGCCCTGCACTATCCGCTGCGCGTCGTCATGGAGATACTGGGCGTGCCGGAGCAGGACGAGCCGCGCATGTTGATGCTGACCCAGGAATTGTTCGGCGCAACGGATCCCGAGCTCAAGCGTTCCCCGGAGGCTGCGATCGTGCCTGGCGATATCACCGCGATCCAGGCGGTGCTGGCCGACTTCTATCGATACTTCGCGAAGATCAGCGCCGATCGCCGCGCCAATCCCCGCGACGATCTGGCAACCGTCATTGCAACCAGCCAGGTCGATGGGCGGCCGATCTCCGAATTCGAGGCGATGAGCTATTACGTGATCGTCGCCACCGCCGGACACGACACCACCTCATCGACCACCGCCGGGGCGATGTGGGCCTTGTGCGAGAACCCCGACCAGTTCGCCTATGTGAAGCAGGACCTCGCGCGCGTGCCGGGATTCATCGATGAGGCCATTCGCTGGGCGACGCCGGTCAAGACCTTCATGCGATCGGCCACCGCCGCCACCGAGGTCGGCGGTCAGGCGATCGCCAAGGGCGACTGGCTGATGCTTTGCTACGCGTCGGGCAATCGCGACGAGGCGGTGTTCGATGAGCCGGATCGCTTCCGCGCCGACCGCAAGCCGAACAAGCAGCTCGCGTTCGGCTATGGCGCACACCTCTGCCTGGGCCAGCACCTCGCCAAGATGGAGATGCGCATTTTGTATGAGGAGCTTCTGCCGCGGCTGAAATCGGTCGAACTCGCGGGCTCGCCGAGGATGTCGGAGGCGCTGTTCGTCAATGGGCCGAAGAGCCTGCCGATCCGGTTCGAATTCTCCTGAAGCTTTTTCGAGCCAACGGGTCGGCGCCAAGCGCCGCCCGATGACAGGGTCCGCGGCTATCTGCCGCTGCGGCCCTGGATGGTCCCCTGCGCACGGGCGTCAACGATGGTTGTCCGGCGGCCGGCGCCAGTTTCCGCGCGCGTCAGACCAACCGCGTAGTCCTCGATCAACCGTTCGCACAGCATGCGCGCGGGAATGATCTCACGGCTGCCGCCGACGCCCTGCCCGGCAGACCAGTAGTCACGCCACAGCTTGGGGCTGATTTCCTCGGCGACGTCGAATTTCTCTTTCGGCTCGTTCGTCCTTTTGAATTTCTTCAGCGTCTGGCCGAGGAAGCTGGCTCCAATTCCCGAGACTTCGTCGGTGTAGACGATATCCGCCGCGGTAGAATCGACGACCATCTGCTTTTGCTCGATCGGCGCCATGCTCTCGATCGTCGGGATGAAGCAGGTACCGAGCGACACCATGTCGGCGCCGGCGGCGATCGCGCCGGCGACGGATCGACCGTTGCTGATGGCGCCCGCCAGAATGAGAATGCGATCGCCCACGACATGTCGCAATTCTGTCAGGAACGCGAACGGATTGATGGTGCCCGCATGACCACCCGCCCCTTGCGATACGGCGATAACCCCATCCACATTTGCGTCAACCGCCTTCACCGCATGTTTCACGGTCGTTGCGTCGTGAAATACCAATCCGCCATAGGCGTGGATGGCGTCGGTGATCTCGTGGGTGATCCCCAATGTCGTAATGACGATCGGAACTTGGTATTCGATGGCGAGCGCAAGGTCGGGGGCCTGGCGCGGATTCGTTCGATGAATGCCAAACTGGGCTCCAAAGGGCGCGTCCGCAGCGTTAAGCCTGCTTCGGATTTCGACGAGCCATTGCTCCAAACCCGCCACGGTACGTTGATTCAACGTGGGAAAGCTGCCAACCAGGCCAGCCTTGCACGATTCCACCACCAGGTCCGGGCCGGACACCAGGAACATCGGCGCCACCATGGCGGGGATGCGGAGATGATTTCGGAGCTTTTCAGGAATCATGACGCGCGGCTCCCCATTATGCCAGTGTTCGACTGTCCCAGGATCGTCACGACCGCCGCCGCCTCCTCGACGCCGATGAACCCGCCGCCGTTTTCGGCGACGGCAAAACGGGCGCCGTCGACCTGCCGTGCCCCGGCAGTCCCACGCAATTGCAAGACGAGTTCGTAGATCTGCGCCAACCCGGTCGCCCCGATCGGATGCCCCTTGGACTCCAGGCCCCCGGACGGGTTGACCGGAATACGCCCGCCGATCGCCGTCTCGCCGCGCTCCGCCAGCCAGCCTCCCTGTCCCGGTTCGCAGAAGCCGAGATTTTCGACCTGAACGATTTCGGCAAAGGCGGAGGCATCGTGAAGCTCGGCGACCGATATCTCGGACGGATCGACGCCGGCTTGGTCGTAGGCTTTGAGCGCGGCAGTTCGGCAAAGGTGATGTTCCGCAGCCTGCCAATCCCGCTCGGTTCCGCTCGCCAGCACGCACGCGAGGACGGCAATCGCGCGGGACCTCCCGAAGCGCTTCAACGCAGTACGGGTGCACAGGATGACAGCCGCCGCACCGTCACTGATCGGCGAACACATCGGCAGGGTGAGCGGCCAGCAAATCAGCTTGCCGGCGAGCACCTCATCGATGCTCATGTCATTTCGATACTGCGAAAGCGGGTTCATGGTGGAATGGCGATGGTTTTTTGCCGCCACGGCCGCGATCTGCCGCTCTGTCGTTCCGAATCGCTTCATGTGCCCCTTGGCGAGAGCGGCATAGAGTTCCATGAAAGGACTGGGCACGCCCTGGCCGCGACCCGGCGGAACGACCATACCCTCGCCGATCGCGGACAGCCGCTGAGCGACTGCGGCGGATTCATGCACGTCCCAGCCGCCATCGAAAATCGCCGCGGATTTCGCGCGATCGGCGCCGTACATCTTTTCGACGCCGACCGCGAGCACCACCTCGGCGGCGCCGGCGCGAAGATGGTTGACGGCCTGGTACAGGGCCGTACTGCCGCTGGCGCAGGCGTTCTCCACGTTGACAATGGGAATTCCCGCAAAGCCCATCGCCCGCAGCGCGATTTGCCCGCGGATGAGATGCTGTCCCTCGATGATCGACTGCGTGGTGTTGGAGAAATACGCGGCCTCGATATCCGCAAGGCTGCTTCCGGCATCGTCCATCGCACCCCTGACAGCCTCGGCCGTGAGCGATTTGATACTGCGCTCCGGCATTTTGCCGAGCGGCGTCATGCCGACGCCCAATATGAATATATCGTCCTTCATCAGGTTTCCTCGCGACAGCGATTCAGCGGCCTTCGAACTTCGGCGCTCGACGACCTTTAAATGCGGCTATTCCCTCGTTTCTGTCGTGGCTCGAGGTATGGAGCACGCCAACCGCGTGTTCCAGCGCCAGGCTCTGCGCTTCCGACGCGCCGTCGAGGCTGAAATTCGCCAGTTGCTTCATGCGCGCGAGCCCAAGCGGGCTCTTCTTCGCGATAGCGGAGACGATCGCATCGACCCGTGGAACGAGATCGGCCCGGTCGACGACCTCGTTGACGAGTCCGGCGGCAATGAGCGCCTCGGCGGCAACAAGCTCGCCCGTGAAGAACAGATACTTCGCGCGCGAAGCCCCGATCCGTCGCGGCAACCGGACTGAAGCGCCGGCACCCGGGAGCAGACCGTAATTGGCGTGTCCGTCACCGATCCTTGCGCCTTTCGCGGCGATCACGACGTCGCAAGCGAGGATGAGTTCCAGCCCGCCCGCCGTTGCAATTCCGTTCACCGCCGCGATCACAGGCTTCGGGAAATCCGCTATGGCGGTAAATGTGGCGGACGCCAGCGCAAGAAGAGCCGCGGTCGATTTGTCGCGCTCTGCTTGAGGCAGCGCATCGAGAACCTTGAGGTCGGCGCCGGCGCAAAACGCCCGGCCTGCGCCTGTAAAAACCAAGGCCGCCAGCGTCGGGTCCGTGGCAGCTTCCGTCAGCCGGGCGGCGATTTCACGCAACAGATCGGCCGTGAGGCTGTTCAAGTCGGCAGGCCGATTTAGAGTGAGCCAGCCTGCACCGAGATGTTTGCGATAACAAAGCACGTCGTCCATCGATCGCTATCCGGCTGTTATTTGACTTCATAGTAGATTATTTGTACATCGAGTCAATAGAGCGTCGGAGCCGCGAAAATTCAAAGATGGGAAATATTCTGGATCTCAAGGGCCGTATTGCGCTGGTGACCGGAGCCGGTCAGGGGGTGGGACGGCAGGTGGCGCTGCATCTGGCCGCCAGCAACGCCGGGGGCGTCATTGTCAATGATTACTTTCTCGAGCGCGCCGAAGCCGTCGCTGACGAAGTCGCAGGCGCCGGCGGAAAGGCGATCGCGCTTCAGGCGGACGTCACCCGGCTGGAGGCCGTGACGGATCTGGTCACGCGGGCTGAAAGGCATTTCGGCGCGATCGACATCCTGGTGAACAATGCCGGCAATGCCGGGCCGGTCCAGGATGTCGCAGGAAGCAAGCCGTTCTGGGAGACCGAACCGGACGATTGGCAGCATTGGCTCGGCACCAATTTTTTCGGCGTCCTCAATTGCTGCCGCGCGGTCTTGCCGGGGATGATCAACCGCCACTACGGGCGCATCACCACCGTCATCTCCGATGCCGGCCGGGTTGGCGAACCGCATCTTGCGGTTTATTCGGGCGCCAAGGCCGGCGCCGCGGGGTTCATGCGCGCGCTTGCAAAGGCCGTCGGGCGCGCCGAGATCACCGCCAATTGCGTGGCGCTTTCGGGAATCCGGACCCCCGGTGTGGCCGGACTGCTCCCGGATGAGGCAACCGTCTCGCGGATCCTCAAGAGCTATGTGATCCGCCGGCTGGGAGAGCCCGACGATGCGGCCAATCTGATCCTGTTTCTGAGCTCGGACGCAGCAAGCTGGATTACCGGTCAGACATATCCGGTCAACGGCGGATACGCGGTATCGGCCTGAACGGATCTTCGATCCGGGGCAGCAATCATGTGAGCAGTGCTTCTCTTGATGCTTTCAAAGCGCATCGAATTGAGGCGCTTGTTTTTCGAAAAATGCCCGCGTGCCCTCGACGAATTCGGAACTTCCCAGGCAATCCGCCGCCGCCGTCATTTCGTCGTTCAGGAACCGCTCGAACTCCCCTTCGGTCCTGCGGAAGAGCCATTTCGTTTGCCGGAACGCTTTCGGAGCCAACGCCGCGAGGCGCGTTGCGAGGGCGATACATTCGCCATCGAGAGCGTCGTCCTCGACCAGTTTATCGCACAGGCCGAGCGCGGCGGCTTCCTCCGCGCGGACCAACCGATCGTCCAGAACCAACTGCTGCGCCCTTTTTCCGAGCCGCTGATGGAGGAAATACAGTGTTGCCATATCCGGCGTGAGCCCGATTCGCATGAACTGGACGCCGAAATGGGCGGTTCGCGAAGCAACCAGGTAGTCGGCGCAGAGCGCAAACCCCACGCTTCCGCCCGCACAGGCCCCCCTGACCGACGCCACCAAAGGTTTCGTAAAGCCTGCGAGTTTGCGCACCAGCGCAAGCGCATCGCGATGAAAGGCCAGCAAGTCCGCCCGGTCGAGTCGCTGGAGGAACGTGATGTCGCCACCGACGGAGAAATCAGCGCCTTCGCCTGCGAGAATCACGGCGCGAACGCCGCGATCGTCAACCGCGCGATCGAGCGCCTGCTCCAGCCCCCGACGGACTTCGTCGTTGATCGCGTTGCGGGCCTGCGGCCTTGCAATCACAATGCGGCGCACGCCGAAGTCAAGATCTTCCGTCCTGACGGACATAGCATCTCACGGCTGGTTTTTTGACACGCCGTAGACTAACTTACTTCGTAGTCGAATGTCACGCGGCATGCTTGACGTCGCGATAAGGAGAGCCGTCTTGCCTGCCAAGCCACGTCGGGCTTCCGCCTGGAAAAATGCCGTTCTGAACCGGGACGAACAATCCGCGCTGAAGCGCGGGGCGCTCGTTCGCGAGGCGGCCCGCGCCTTCAGTGCCCGCGGATATTACAATACGTCGCTGGACGACGTGGCCAAGCAACTCGGGGTTACCAAGGCAGCGCTTTATTATTACGTCAAAGGCAAGGAAGAAATCCTGTTTGAATGTCACCTGATCTCGAGCGATCTGGCGGATCAGGCGATAGCCTTCACGGAAACTATTGAAGGCACCGGCTTCCAGCGGGTCATCGCACTTGCGCGACGTTATCTCGAATTGCTCACCAGCGAGTTCGGCGCCTTTGCGGTGCTCACGGAGATCGACGCCCTTACACCGGCCAACCGTAAGATCGTCACGGCGCGACGCGACAGATTCGACCATCAATTCAGGAATTACGTCGCGGCCGGCATCGCAGATGGCTCGATACGGCCGGTCGACCCGAAGCTCACGGTGTTCTACTTCATGGGTGCGGTGAACTGGATGACGCGATGGTTCAACCCCCAGGGTACATTCAACAGCCAGCAGATCGCCGAACAATTCACCGATTTTCTCGCCGAAGCGATCCGCGCGAGGTAGCCGCCGAGCGCATATCAGGCCGATCGTCGCTGGCGCGCCCGGCGATAATCGGCGGCGAAGCGATCGACGATATCGGCAAGGCTTTCGACGGCGTTCACATCGCCCACGCCGTGGCCCGCGCTCCAGATGTCGCGCCAGGCGCGCAGCGCCTCCATTTCGGCATTGAGGTCGAAGCGCGCGGACGCACCCTTGCGGGGCACATAGCCGGATTTCTCCAGGCTCCGCCGCAGCATGTTGGCCGGAATTCCGGTCACTGCTGCCGTCAGCACAATGTCGTCCGCACCGCTTTCAACGAGCATGGAACGATAGGCCTCCGGGGCAAGGCTCTCGCGCGCAGCGATGAACGGCGTACCGACAAAGGCGAAATCGGCTCCCATTTCCTCCGCGAGGTGGACGTAGCTGCCCCGGGAGATAGCACCGGCCAGCGCGACCGGGCCATCCCAAAATCCCCGCACCTCGGCGAGAAATGCGAACGGATTGAGCCAGCCGGTGTTTCCACCAGCTCCCGCGCATAGCAGGATCAGACCGTCGACACCGGCCTCGGCCGCCCGCCGAGCATGCCGGACGGATGCGACGTCAGAAAACACGAGCCCGCCATAGGCTCTCACCCTTTCGACCACCGGCGCGGGACTTCCGATGCTCGCGATGACCAGCGGCGCGCGATGGCGGACGACAACGGTCAGATCTTCTTCGAGACGGCCGTTGCTGTCATGGACGATGAGATTGACCGCATAGGGCGCGCCTGCCGTCGCTTGCTTGATCTGCTCGAGCCAGCTTTCGAAGCCTTCGGTCGTGCGCTGGTTAAGCGCCGGGATCGCGCCGATGATGCCGGCACGTGAGGCGGCAATAACGAGGTCCGGACCCGACACCAGGAACATCGGGGCGGCGATGACAGGCAGCGTGAGATTCTCCCGAATCCGGCTTGCCAGCGTTTGATCACCAAATCGATCGGCCATCAGCTTTTTCTCCAAGGACCGTAGCTATTACCATCCTTATTGACTTTTGAGTAGAACATTCGTCTTATGGTTTTAATAAATCCCGGGAGCATGGCGGGGGGATCGGATGGACACTCATAACGGCTTGACGATAGCGTCCCAGACCTTGCGGGCACTGCGTCGCTACCCCGACCGCACCGCCTTTGCATGGGAAGGGGCGACACTGAGCTACGCCGGGGCGTTCAACTTGATCGGCCGGATGCAGGCGGTGCTCGTTCGCAGCAAGGTCACCCGGGGGGAGCGCGTCGCGCTTCTTTCCGAGAACAGCGCGGAGAGCTGGTGCGCCGGCGTCGCAGCCCAGGGACTCGGCTTGAGCCTCACCTGGCTTCACCCAAAAGGCTCGCTCGAAGACCAGCTCTATCAAATCAAGAACAGCGAAGCCCAGATATTCATCGCCGACCCCAGCGGTCATGCCGACCGGGCGCGCGAGCTTTGCGCCGAGTTGCCGCCGGAACTCAAACGATTTGCGCTGGGATCATCGGACTTCGCCGATGATCTGGTCGCGGCCGCCACCGAGATCGGCAGCTCAACTCCGGTCGATATTGCGCGGCCCGCCGACTGCGCCCTGGTGCACTACACCGGCGGCACGACGGGACGGAGCAAGGGAGCCGTTCGCTCCAACAATGCGGCTGTTGCCTTTGCATCGTTCAGCACGCTGGCCGACCTTGACCTTCCGGTGACACCACGTTACCTCGCCATCGCGCCCAACAGTCATGCCGGGGGAACCATGCTGCTCCCGACCTGGCGGCGCGGCGGCACCGTGCATCTCGCCCGCAAATTCGATCCATCGCAGATATTGGCGCGGATCGCGCGCGAAGGGATCAATTTCACTTTCATCGTCCCCACCATGCTTTATGCACTTCTGGACGAGCCATGCCTCGGCGGAGCCGACGTTTCGTCTCTGGAATACCTGTTCTACGGGGCAGCCCCGGCCTCTCCAGCCCGCCTGGTTGAGGCCATCGAGCGAATGGGCCCCGTACTCGCGCAAGGCTACGGACAAACGGAATGCTATCCGATCTCGGTCCTCAGGCGGCAGGACCATGATCCCCGCTATCCCGAACTACTGTCGTCCTGCGGCATTCCCGTCGCCACCTGCGAGGTCAGGCTCCTTGACAGTGACGGTAACGCGGTTGCGCCCGGCGAGGCCGGCGAGATCTGCGCGCGCACGCCGGCGGCGATGGATGGCTACTGGAAACTACCGGATCTGACCGCGGAAACCCTGGCCGGCGGCTGGGTGCACACCGGCGACGTCGCACGAATGGACGATCGGGGATATCTCTATATCGTCGATCGGAAGAAAGACCTGATCATTTCCGGCGGTTTCAACGTCTATCCCCGGGAAGTGGAGGACGCATTGACCGGTCACGCGTCCGTCGCCATGGCTGCCGTCGTCGGCATCCCCGACGATCGCTGGGGCGAGGCCGTCGTGGCCGCCGTCGTCCTGAGGGCTGGTAGCGCCGTCGAACCGGAAGCGTTGATCAGCCACGTCAAGCAACGAAAAGGCTCCGTGCACGCGCCGAAACGCATCGCGATTGTCGAGGCGCTGCCCACGACGTCACTCGGCAAGATCGACAAGGTCGCGCTTCGACGCAATCTGCAGGGATAGCTCAGCTCCCCTCGCCTCGCCTCGTCTTGCACCAGCCCGGAATCCACAAACCCCGCCGAGCTGGCTTCGGAGCCCGGGCTTCAGTCGGCTGCCGCCGAGTGAAGACGCATCCCGGAATGACAAACGATTGATCATGAGACCGGTTTCATGCAGTCGATCGTCTGGACGATCGATTCCTTGGAAGTTGTCAGATGCGGGGGACATCTCTGAGTTCAAAAGCGGTGATCGGCTGGCGTCCCCTCACCTCTCCCCGCGCGCGGGGAGAGGTGACACCTTCGCAACGTCGAATATGATTCGAACTTCGAAATCGCTGCTCTAGTGCATCGCCTTGAACGCGTTCCAGACCACCGCGATATCGTTGCTGACGCGCGGGAAAGGATTGGGTTCCTTTTTGAGCTTCAGCAATTTGCAGACGGCCGTTTGCGCCGTCCGTATCGAATATTCCACCGTGAAAACCACGTCGTCGGGCACTTCCACGAACTGGCCAAGCATGCCGAAATTGGTTGAGCCCTCCGGAACGACGTCGGGCCGATCCCCTGCCTTACGCACGAGGAACATGCTGGTGATGTGCGGCATCATGCAGGGTATCACGATCGACGAGTCCTGCACCTTGCTCAGGTCTTCATCCCACTTCAACTGGCGCAACGTCTCTTCCAGAATTTCGGCGCCGCTGCACTGCGACATCGGCTTGCGCACGTAATCGCCGATCTTGTCGGGATAAAGACCATACCCCCACCAGACGTAAACGTCGGCCGGCTGGTCGATATAGTGCGGCTGCGTGTAGAGACTGAGAGTCAAAAGCCAGCTCGAATCCTTCAGAGTGACCATTCCATTTCGACCGGTGGCGTTGCCGGTGAACTGCTCCATCCGCTCGAAGAAGTGCGGGTCCCTGGTGGTGACGGTGAAGGATTCCCATTTTGCTTCGTCGATCTTGTTTGCGAATACCGACGGATCGCCCAACCCCGGACGCCCCTCGGCCAGCGTCTCCCACAATGCGAAAGCTCCAGTCTTGTTTGCCTTCACGAGTTCCGGCGCGGTCGTGTTCGATCCCAGCGAAGAATCCGCGACCATCGAGCCGATCGTAGCCAGCACGATGTCCTCGGGTCTGACGTCGACTTCCAGCTTCTTCCCATCCCGAATCATCAGAATCTTGCTGGCGGTGAACTTGTTCGGCACAATACCAAGATCGATGTCTGTCACCCGTGTCCCGGCCAGGAATTGCACGCCCTGATCGGCGAGCCATTTCTTGATCGGGCGCACGATCGTGTCGTTCTGATTGTATCTGGTGCGGTAGATCCCCGCCTGGGTCGGCATCGCCGGAAACATGTGCAGGAACCGGAGCATGTAGCGCCGCATTTCGATCGCGCTGTGCCATGGCTCGAAGCCGAAGGTCGATTGCCAAATGTACCAGAAGTTGGTCTGGAAGAAGTGCTCCGAGAACACGTCTGTGATGCGTTTTCCATCAACCAGGGCTTCCGGCTGTGAGGTCAGCGCGATCATGTCCAGCCGGTCGCGCTCGTTAAAGCCAAGATCGCGAAAATTGGTGATCCTGCCGTCTTTGTCGACCAGGCGAGCCTTGTTATTCCAGTGGTTGGCCGCCGCGTATTCCAGCAGATCCTGCTTGATCGATCTGGTTGGATCGTCCACCGAGGGAATGAACGAGAGCAGGTCGTACATGCAGACGTAATTGTTCTCGAACATGCGCTCGCCGCGCATGCTGTATCCCTGCTTTGCGACGCTCCCCGCGTCCAGGCATCCACCAACCAACTCGCCTTCCTCGTACACGCTGATGTTGGCGCCGAGCAGGCCGCCGTCCCTGATCAAATAGGCGGCGGCGGCCAGAGCGGCGATACCGCCACCGACCAGATGGGCTTTGCGGCTGCTTGCAACGATCATGGCGATCTCCTTTTGGGTCGACGAATTCGATACCCATGTTTTGTTCTTCAGGCTCGACGGCATTGTCCAAGCCCTCGGTGGGCTTTTAGATGTTGCAGCGCGCGAGGCGAAGTGAACACCTCCGAAAGCCTGCTAATCCCGGCAAACCGATCTCGCGCTCTCGCGCTGTCCGGAGTCTCGCTCTGCGGCGCTCGCCGCCGATCGTGATATTTAGCAAGCCTTTGCCGGGATTTATTGGCAACGCCGATCGCCGGCAGCCATTGTCGTTTCGAGACGACCAACAACCGGACAATCTGCTGCGCTCACGTCTCGGGTGCGGGCTCTGGCAGCCGATTGCAGCCTTAGGGAGACATTCCGTGAAAGCTCATGCTAGACCGTCATGCGCCGCCTCGATTTGCGGCCTCTCGGCCGCCCTTATTCTCATTGCCACGAGCGCGATGCTGCACGCCGAGGACGGCACGCTGGCGCAGCGCAATGCCTGCAAGCCCGACGTATTTCGCCTCTGCCAGGAATTCATTCCGGATCATGCGGCGATCACGGCCTGCCTTCAGCGCAACACGGCTCATCTTAACCCGGAGTGCAGGGCCGTTTTTGACGCCAAGTCAAAGTGAAGCACTGAGGAACGCCGGCGGCGCGCCCGCAATTCGGCTGCCCGTGCGCATCGCAGCCGTGAATGCCATACGCACTGTTCAAGACGCGCGTAAGCTGCTTTGATCGGAAATGTCATATTTCAATGCCAAAACGCTGATCGGCAAGCTTCCGTCGGTCGGCGTTTCCTTCGCGCGATGTGGCGACGTAAATCTGCCTGACGCGCTTTGTCAGCCTCGACGCGCCGATGATTGGCCCGCGCCGGGAGGCCACCGTCCAGCCGGAAATGAAGATGAACGGATCGGCGGCGTCGCCGAAGCCGTAATTCCGCGTCGTGATCAAGCTGGCCGCATCGTTTGGGATGTGGTCTCGGAAGATCCCGGGGCTCGCCAGGACGCGAAAAAGGTCGAGACGGACGTCCCGACCTTTCACGGGCAGCGCAGCCGCGATGCGCATCAGCCCGCGGCCGGAACGCCCGGGAGCGCCGCGCGGGCGAAGCCTCGCCCTGCCAAGGCTACCATCAAGATCGCGTAGCCCGACGTCAGGAGGTTGATGCCGGCCAGCAGGCCCAGCGTCCAGGCCGCACTCAGCGGCCATGCCGCGATGATGACCCCGGCCAGGGCGAGATCGGCCAGGCCGCTGATCAGCATCCAGATCCACGAATCGACAATGATATGGCGGTAAGCGACCGACGTGGCGATCTGAAAGATTCCCTCGGCCGCAAAAAACGCCGTGAGGACAATCGTCAGCGACAATGCCCCGCTCGCCGGCTTGCCTATCAACAATATCCCCACCGCGAGCGACAATGCGGCCGTGAGCAGGCTCCAGAGAAACGCCGGCACGTCCTTGATCGAGAACAGTGCGATCAGACCGAACAGTCCGCTGATCAGGAACAGCCATCCGACGTAGAGATCGACCGCGACCGTGGCCGCCACAGGGGCCGCAATGGCGAGGATGCCGAGCACGATCATCGCCCCGCCCTGCAACATGAACAGCTTCCAGTGCGCCGCCAGCGCATCCCTTACCGCGCGCTGCATTGTTCCGAGGATTGGATTGACGAGGCTCATCTGTATCTCCTGTTTGCTCGATTATTACGTCGCATTCCGCGCGACACGCGCCGGCAGTGCTTATTTCGTGGCGTATTCGAAGGCAGGACTGGCCCTGAGAGCGTCGCGCGTGGCTCCCGCCAGGATCAGCTTGTTGTCGACCAGTTGAAGCTGACCGACGGGAATGGCGACATCGTGCTTATCGACGCCGAGAAAACCGCCGGCATTGATGATGGCATAGGACACCGACTTGTCGGGCGATATCACGACGTCATCAATCGCGCCGATGCGCTCGGCCTTGTCGTTGAACACGGGCTGACCGAGCACCTGATGCCTGGCGCTCCATCCGACAGCGACCGTGCGTAATTCGGCAGCGGCAACACCGATGAGAGTTGAGCCGGCGACCTGCGCTTTCGCAATCGCCGGCACCGCCAGCGCCACGGCCGTTGCCAGAAGGATGACTGCCCGTTTCATACCTGATCTCCGTTTGGTTTGACCTTGCGGTTTTCGTAATTCGGTTTGGCGAGGCTTGGCCCGGCTCACCACGCCACGGTGAGTCCGGCCTGGCCAGTGCCCGGTCATTGTAATAAATTTCGGTGCGTCCCTGGCGGCGATCGTGCTCATGTGATTGGTCCCCGCGGCCGGGTCGGCAAGGTTGGCCGCCGCAAGATACGAAAACGAACTCACGCCGATGACCGCCCCTTCCGAGTTCGACTCGTTGTTCGGTTCGACGACCGAAGATGCCAGCCCGTTCACACGAGCGCGAATAAAGGCTTGCTAAAACGTGCAAAGGGCGAGCATGACGCTGCGGATTTTTGCGGGGCGCCGTTCGGCGCTCGTCGACAGCCAGGGGAAACCGAAGCTGAAGCGGTCGAGGCCCGCCTGCACCAGCCGCGCGATCCACGAACGGTGCGCCGTGTGGCCGCGCTCATGCGCCGCCCTGAACAGGAGCTCGCAAAGGGCGGGGTTCGAGGTCGGCAAAACAATGCGGCGTTCTCAATTGACTTCCGCTCTCGGCGTCACCGCGGACATGGCTGCGCTTGCCGCTGGGTCGCCGCTATCGCGGATCACCCGAAATCGAACGAACTTGTGCTC
>Ga0182030_10003160_pt1 | contig 35155 bp, 48 predicted proteins | sample 812S3MmetaG_FD_121299 | JGI IMG/M metagenome (GOLD analysis project Ga0182030, IMG submission 121299) | Permafrost microbial communities from Stordalen Mire, Sweden - 812S3M metaG (Illumina Assembly) | ecosystem: Environmental > Terrestrial > Soil > Wetlands > Permafrost | place: Sweden...
ATCACGGCGGGAACGGTCACGCATCCCTGATCAAAGCAGGTATGGCTCTTGACTGGGGGGCGTTGCAACTGCCATGGCTAACGGCGACGTTTACACAGCCAACTACACCAACAGTACCATCTCAAAAGTTACTGCTGCTGGTGTAGTCACTTCCGCCTGGGCCACTCTTGCTGCTAATGCGCATCCGTATAGCATTGCGGTTGACTCCAGTGGCAACGTCTATACGGCCAACTACAACAACGGTACCATCTCAAAAGTTACTGCTGCTGGAGTTCTAACTGCTGCTTGGGCCACTCTTACTGCGAACCCATACGGTAGTGCGGTTGACTCCAGTGGCAACGTCTATACGGCCAACGACACCGCCAATACCATCTCAAAAGTCACGGCTGCTGGAGTTCTAACTGCTGCTTGGGCCACTCTTACTTCTGGGGCAAATCCGTATGACATTGCGGTTGACTCCAGTGGCAACGTTTACACAGCTAATTCCAACAATACCATCTCGAAAGTCACGGCTGCTGGAGTTCTAACTGCTGCTTGGGCCACTCTTACTTCTGGGGCAAATCCGGAGAGCATTGCGGTTGACTCCAGTGGCAACGTCTATACGGCCAACTACAGCAACAATACCATCTCAAAAGTTACTGCTGCTGGAGTTCTAACTGCTGCTTGGGCCACTCTTACTTATGGGGCGAATCCGCGTGGCATTGTGGTTGACTCCAGTGGCAACGTTTACACAGCTAATTACGGCAACAGTACCATCTCAAAAGTTACTGCTGCTGGAGTTCTAACTGCTGCTTGGGCCACTCTTGCTTTGACCCCATACGATATAGCGGTTGACTCCAGTGGCAACGTCTATACGGTCAACTACAGCAACAGTATCATCTCAAAAGTCACGGCTGCTGGAGTTCAAACTGCTGCTTGGGCCACTCTTACTTCTGGGGCGCATCCAAATAGCATTGCGGTTGATCTCAGCGCCGCACCAGATACAGCAACCTTGGCCGTCACGGAAGCCGCCGACACCGCGGCCTTCACCGCGCACGAGAAGATCACTGCCGCCCTGGCCACGACTGAAGCGGGTGACAGGGCGGCCTTCACCGCGCACGAGAAGATCACTGCCGCCCTGGCCACGACTGAAGCGGGTGACACGGCGGCCTTCACCGCGCACGAGAAGATCACTGCCGCCCTGGCCACGACTGAAGCGGGTGACACGGCGGCATTCGCGACCAGGGCGTCGACCCACGGCACGCTAGCGACGACTGAAGCGGGTGACACGGCGGCCTTCACCGCGCACGAGAAGATCACTGCCGCCCTGGCCGTGACTGAAGCGGGTGACACCGCGGCCTTCACCGCGGCCGTGGCGTCGACCCCGCTCACCGGAACGAACCTCGCGGCGAAGATTGTCCCGTTCACAACGGCAGACGCCTACGCGACGCATGACGAGCAATATGGGAAAGGCGGCTATCGGACCGTCGCCTCGATCGCGGCGCGCAACGCCATCCCGACGCAGCGGCTCACGGCCGGCATGATCGTCTATGTCGACGGCGATCAGATGTACCGGCTCAATGATGACATGATCAGTTGGACGGCTCTTCCGTTGTTTGGGTCGTCGGTCGCGCTGGCGACGCAGGTGACGACCATCACGAACTCGATCACCTGGGTCAGTGGCGGCGTCACGCTGGCGGGCCAGACGCTCGCGGCGTTGCGCCGTTGGCGCATTCGGGCGTTCGGGTCGTTTTCGGTGTATCCGTCCGGCGGCGCGCGGCAATTCGTCGCACAAGCGTTCTGGCAATCGGGTGGCGGCGGGTTGGGGCAGATGGCGGTCAACCTCGCGGCGGGTGACACCGGCACTTTCGAGATTGAGGTCGACATCGCGGCCACTTCCTCCACGGCTGCGTATGTCGCGAACCGGATGCTGATCAACTGGGAAGGCTCCAGCGCGAACCCGCCGCACGTCGTCACGTCTGGTGCGAATGTCCTCTCGTTGCCGAGCGGGCCGCAGAGCGTCGACCTGATGTTCAGCATGAACGATGTCGTCATCTGGTCGGACGCTTGGGTTGTGAACGGCGTCACGATCGAGCGATTGGCTTAATGCTGTTGCGGCGCGGGATGAGCGTGTTAGAGTGGTGCGTGGCGAGTTCGCCGCTAGCGTGGGAGTCGGTTGATGAGTAAACTTTACAACCTCGCCCGCGAGTACGTCTTCACGACCGGCATTGGCACGGTCGTCCTTGGCGGCGCGGTCCCCGGCTTTCTGACGTTCGTTCAGGCCGGAGTGCAGGACGGCGACACCGTCACCGCAGCGTTCGTGGATGGGAACAACCGAGAGATCGGCCGCAGCGTGTTCACGCTCGCCGGCTTGACGCTCACCCGGACTGCGGTCCTCAAATCCACCAATTCCAATCAGCCGTTGAGCCTCTCGGGCTCCGCCCAGGTGTTCATCACGGCGGCAGCGGAGGACATCGCAGGTGCTGGACCAACTGGCCCGACAGGCGCAGGTCCTACCGGCCCCACCGGGTCAGCAGGACCAACAGGAACTCCAGGCCCTACGGGCGCTGGTGCAACAGGACCTACGGGCGCTCAGGGAGCGACGGGACTTGCCGGCGCTTCGGGCCCTACAGGAGCGGGTGGACCAACGGGTTCCCTCGGCAGTACTGGCCCTACTGGGTCGCAAGGCCCGGCGGGTGTAACCGGCCCGACCGGCCCCTCGGGCACCGGCCCGACAGGGCCAACCGGGGTGAGCGGCCCTACCGGGCCTTCGGGCACCGGCCCAACAGGGCCAACCGGGGGCTTGGGTGCCACCGGCCCGACGGGTAACACTGGCCCGACTGGCGCAGATTCAACGATCACTGGCCCCACCGGCCCCACCGGCGTTGGCGCGACAGGCCCGACCGGCCCTACTGGCTCCACAGGCCCGACCGGCGCTGGCCCCACCGGCCCCACCGGCGCGGCTTCGACGGTCGGCGGCCCCACCGGCCCGACCGGCTGGACTGGACCGACCGGTGCGCAGGGCAGCATGGGTAATACCGGCGCGCAGGGTGTGCCGGGGACTACTGGCAGCACCGGGCCGCAGGGCATCCAAGGCATTGACGGTCTTCTCGGCCCGACGGGTCTTGCTGGCGGCTCTGGCCCCACAGGGCCGACCGGCGCGACGGGTGCGACGGGTGCGACGGGTGCGGATTCGACGGTCGCAGGGCCCACCGGACCTTCGGGCACTGGCCCCACCGGCCCCACCGGCAATCTCGGCCCCACTGGTCCTTCTGGCGGTCCTGTCGGCCCCACCGGGCCCACGGGCGTAGCTGGCACCGCAGGCTCCACTGGTCCTTCTGGCGCGGACTCAACCGTTGCTGGCCCCACGGGCCCGAGCGGCGGCCCCGCCGGCCCCACCGGCCCGACCGGCACTGCTGGCAGCGCGGGTGCCGGCGGTCCTACTGGAGCGAACGGTTCGAACGGCCCCACCGGCCCTACTGGCGATCTCGGCCCCACCGGCCCGTCTGGTGGTCCCATCGGCCCGACCGGCCCCACTGGCGCTGGATCAGCCGGCCCCACAGGTAGTACAGGGCCGACCGGCTTAACCGGCCCCACCGGCGCGGGTACGACAGGTCCTACGGGCCCCACGGGTGCGGCCGGTTCGGGTGGTGGTGCGCCGGGCACGCCACCCACTGTGGTGCAGTTCGGGGATGTCAGCGTAAATGCCTCGACGCCGTCAATCACGATGGGCTCAGCGCCAGTAAATGGCAATTTGCTGGTCGCGATCGGTTTTTGCAACAGTGCAATGTCCTGGGGTTCCGGTTGGAGCGGTGTTTACAGCAACACCAGCGGGGCGTGGAACGCGTATATCGCTTACAAAATTGCTGGAGCCGGTGAGTCGACGGCACAGACGCCGGTCACCGGTGGTTCGGGGTATACTTCGATCGCAATTTGGGAAGTGCAGGGGCAGAATGCGTCTCCGCTGGCGGGTTATTCTGGTGGCACTCCTAGCTCTACTGTCGTGGCGTTGACGGATGCTGTGCCAGTCATGACCAGCTCGGTGTGGTTTGCTGCGCTGGCGCAGAATGCATCGACGACCACCTTCGCTCACGCGTGGGGCGCTGCGGTGGTGGACGACACCCAACCAAGTGGGTCCGGCATCCGAGTCGCCTACGGGCATAGCGATTCCAATTCCGTCGTTTATGTGATGGGGGCTGGTCCTGTCGGCTTCAACGTCGTTAAACAGATGTGGGTTCTCATCACCGCGTGAGGCTGGACTATGAAAATCTGTGTGTATGCGATCTCCAAGAACGAAGAGAAGTTCGTGGAGCGGTTCTGCGCGGCTGCACGCGCCGCCGATGAAATCCTGATCGTCGACACCGGCAGCACCGACAACACGAAGAAGCTTGCGCACGAGTGCGGCGCGACGGTCCGCCAGATCACAATCTCGCCGTGGCGATTCGACCACGCGCGCAACGCTGCGCTGGCCCTGGTGCCGGCTGATGTCGACGTGTGCGTCAGCCTCGACCTGGATGAAGTCCTCCAGCCCGGCTGGCGTGAAGAGATCGAGCGCGTCTGGAAGCTCGGCGAGACGACGCGCCTGCGCTACATGTTCGACTGGGGCGTTGGCATCGCGTTCAAGTACGAGAAAATCCACGCCCGCAGTGGCTACTCCTGGCATCACCCCGCGCACGAATATCCCATCCCCGACCCGCGGATTACCGAGGTGTGGGCCGACACGGATATGCTGCTGGTGGTCCATAAACCGGACCCAACCAAGTCTCGTGCTCAATATTTGGACCTTCTCTACGCCTCGATCACCGAGGACCCGTACTGCCCCCGCAACGCCTTCTATTACGCTCGCGAGCTGTCCTTCCGGGGTCGTTGGCAGGACGCAATCAACGAATGCGACCGCTATCTTGCGCTGCCGCGCGCCACCTGGGTCAACGAGCGCTGCTACGCGCGCCGGGTACAGGGCCGCTGCTACGCCGAGCTGGGCAACGTGTACGAGGCTGAGCGGCACTTCCACCTCGCCGCGTCCGAGGCCCCCAATACCCGTGAGCCGTGGACCGAGCTGGCAACACTCTGCTACCGGCAGCAGCGGTGGGCCGAGTGCCTAGCGTACGCCCTGCGGGGCTTGCAGATCGTCAACCGAGAGATGGTCTACACCGTCGACCCGATGGTCTGGGGATCGCAGCTGCACGACCTGGTCGTGGTCGCCGCCACCAATCTAGGGATGAAGACTTTGGCGTTGGAACACGCTAAGGTTGCGGTGACGCTGGCCCCTCACTGGGCGGATAGCGCGAAGAACCTGGAACTGCTACAGGCTGGGCTGGAGGCGTGAGATGTTCGGCCAGGACGTGATCGGCGAAGTGGCGCTGGGTGAGGTAGAGGCGGGAACGCTCGCGCCGCCGCCCGAGCCAACGCGCGCCGAGTTCTGGTGGGCGACCTCCGCCGAGGCAGAATTCGAGTGGGACGAATCGTCGCACTCTGAGGTGGAGTTCGGGCCATGAACCGGTTTGTGCGCAAGAACCTCCTGACGATCTCTGGCACATTCGAGAACGCGTCCGGCACGCAACCAACGAGCGTCACGGCGGTGCTGCACTACCGTGACTTGTCCGACGCCCCAGCGACGACTACGATCAATCTGTCTCTTGGCACCGACGGCGTCACGTGGTCGGGAGCGTGGGACTCAAGCGCGGCCAAAGAAGGCCGGGTCGAGTGGATGGTCTACAGTTCTGGCGGGGTTGTGGCCGCTGCGGAGGGTGCATTCTCGATCGAGGCGAACTGCGCCAATACCGTTTGAGGGGGACCCCGACGATGCCAACGATCAGCGATTTCAGCGTCTTCGGGGCGCTCATGGCCGGTGGCGGGTCGGTTGCTACGGCAGCTGCTGGCTGGTATTTCGGCCGTCGCCGCCGCGCCTCGGAAGAGCTGGAAGCATCTGAGCAAAAGACCCTCCAGGCCGAGCAGCGTGGCCAGCAGGAACACAAAAACAGCGCCGACGAGATTGACGCCATCACCCGCCGCTTCGAGGCCCTGATCGACGCCTACGATCGCCGGGTGCAGGACCTCATGAGCGAGGTCCAGTCGCTGCGTCTCGAAGTGATCAGCCTGCGCCAGGCGTTGGACGCCCGCAACATCGGGACCCCGGCCAATGGCTAACAAAATCACCCAGGCCCCGCCGCCCCCGCAGCAGGATCAGCCTGACCCCAGCGTCACGCTGCAGAAATTCGTCGGGCTGAAGAACACCGTGCTGCCAGAACGTCTCGGGCCGGATGAGCTGGCGGTGGCGATCAACGTCGACCTCGACGATGTCGGCCAGCTGCGCCGCCGGCATGGCTTCAACCGGCGTCTGACCGGTGACTGGGGCGGCTTGTTCGAAAGCGACGACGGCCAGGTGTTCGGTGTCAACGCTGGCAATCTCGTGCGGGTCAACCCCGACTATTCCGTCGATGTGCTGGCGGGTGGTTTCACAACCCCAGCGCCGAAGATGGCGTGGGTCCAGGTCGGCCCGATGATCTACTTTTCCAGCCCAGGCAAGTCAGGCAAGATCGACCTGGCGAACCTGGCGGTCGTTCCGTGGCAGGGGCCCAATCTCGGCGCGCCGACGCCTGCCGGTTTGACCGCGCCGACGGACGGCTGGTGGTATTCTCCAGTGGTCAACCCAACGTACGGGCTGCCAGCGATCCGCGGCAAGATTCTTGGCCCCCCACCGGTGGCGAGCATCCTCGCCTACTTCAACGGCCGCATCTACATGGCCGCTGGGCGCACGGTGTGGTTCACCGAACTCTACCTCTACGACTACGTCGACAAGACGAAGAATGTCTGGAATTTCGAGGCCGATGTCACTATGATCGGTCCGGTCGGCGACGGCATGTACGTCGGCACGACCGAGGGTGTGTGGTTCATCGACAAGCAGTGGCGCATGGAGGCCCAGAGCCTCGCCGCCAAGCGTGTGCGCGTGCTCGACTTCGGCGTCATCCCAGGCTCGATGGTCTACGTCCCAGCCGAGCTGGCCAACCCGCCGCAGGTCGGACTGGAGCAGGACACGCCAGCCAAGGTCTCGATCCTCTTCCTCACTCAAGCCGGGTATTGTGGCGGCCAGGATAGCGGCGTGTGCTTCAACTACAGCGAAAACAAGTTCATCTTCCCCAACATCACCACAGCCGCGGCCCTGTTCCGGCATCATCAGGACGGCATCAACCAGTTCGTCGCCGTGACGGACGGTGGCACCTGGGCGATCAACACGCGCACGGGCGCAATCACCGAGTACCAGAACTTCGACTTCAACAGCTTCGCGCCCATGGGCACGACGTTCCTCGCGGCGGACGGGACAGGGCTGTGGGAGCTTGCCGGTGCGCTGGACGACGCCGCACAGATCGTCGCCGATATCAAGAGCGGGCTGATGGAGCTGGGTGGGTCGCACTTCACTAGCTTCAAGGCTGCCTATCTTGCGATGCGGATCGAGGATAATTCCCGCGACGTGCTGCTCAAGTTAGTCACTGGCGACGGCATTGAATACATCTACGAGGTGCGCCCGCTGGATATGCGGACGAAGCGGGTCAATCTGGGCAAGGGCCTGCGCTCGCGCTGGTTCTCGTGGGAGCTGATCGTGCCCGGCTACGACTTCGATTTCAGCGCGATCGAGTTCATTCCGATCACCACTCAGCGGCGTGTCTGATGCCTCGTTGGCCACTGGGAGGCCATCATTTTTAAACCAGCTGCAGCTCACATCGCGATCCCCGGTGATGGGGGTCTGCCCACAATGCAAGCTCCGGCGACGGTGCGTCTGACGATCGACGCATCGCAGGGGTGGTTCTCCAGCGCGGGCCAGAATGCTGACCAGGCCGGACAGGCCATCGTCGATGTGTACAGCGCCAGCCTCTCGCATTTCGTCCAGTCCATGCGCCAGCAATACGGTCTCGGCTCGATCCAGGTGATGCGCCGGCACATGGATGTCCCTGGGCTCTCGGTGGACTACCAGAATGTTCAGGGGCATGAGACGATCCAGCTCGTTGCTCGACCGGAGTCGTTCAGGGCAGCGCCGGGGCAGCGGACGGCCGATTTCAATCTGGAAGGTTACATCGCCTGGGTGCATCCGGGTTCGGCTTCTGCAACGACTATCGACAACGGACGGGCCGCCCTGGTCGTTAACGGTTACATGGTCCTGGATAGCGTAGCGTACAGCTCGACCCAGACGAGTGTGTGGGTGGTCATGTTCGGTCAGAGCGCGCTGCGAGATCAGTCGCTCGCGGACAGCGAGAACCCATTCAAGAGCGGAGTGACCGAGCCGGACCACAAGAAGCCGGTCAAGCTGCTGAACCCCGTCCTGCCTTCCCGGAATCCGCTCTCCACACCGACCAAGCATCTGGACGTGCCCGGATATTTCATCTTCGACTGGAACGATCCGTCCAACTACTACACGTTCGACGGAAAAACGGACCCAGATGGGCAACCGATTTCTGCGCCTGTGATCCTCGGCGGCGTGCAATTCGCGAAGGTCGACAAGGCCCAGAAGGAGAGTCCGCTGCTGTCACTCGGACCGAATACGATCTCTCTGCAAAAGATCGTCGACATTTTTCCACCGGAAGAGTCCGATAGTTTCCTGAGTGGGCTCTCCGGCGGCCCTGGCCGAGGTGATTTCGTGATCGCCGAATTCTACGATCGCAAGACGGGGCGCACCGTGCAGCAATCGTGGAATTTCCCCGCTGCTGGCGGCAGACAGATTCTGGTCAATGACAAGCCGTTGTGGTGGGCGCTTGGGGATGTCCTCGACACGGCCCCCTGTTTCGACCACACCGGGCTGATCTCCCAGCTGAACCAGATGGTCGTCGATCTCTCGCAGGATCAGACGACCGGCGTCAGTCCTGGCAGGCAATCGTCCCCAGTCTCGTCAGTGATCGCTGACGACTATCTCGCACAGCTTACGGTGTATTTCGATACCAGGACATCTCTGGCGGCGGCGCTGGCGGCTGCCGCAACTGCGTTTTACAACGCTCTGGACGAACCGGGGGGCATTAACGGTCTGACTGTGGTCAGCGGTACTGGATATACTGAGTGGTTGGCGATGAAGTCCACTCAGTCCACTTTCCTAGACAGTGTCACCCCAGTGGAGACGGACCTATTCCCTGGTCCGCTCAGCGCACACTACGCGGCGTTTCAGGCAGCTTACACCGCTTTCGACTCCGCCGCCCAGACACTCTACAACGTCTTGCTTGCATATTACAGCTCCATGAGCTGGATACCAGGGTATTTCGACTGGCGACCGCTGTGGGGGGCCTACAATTCCGCGCTCTTTGCATACATGGACTACAAAGTGAACGACTTCCCCTCTGACACCACCGCAGGGGGCACCCCGATCGACGCGTTCAACCACAGGAACCTGACCGTGACCGGCGGCGTATGGTCATTCGACGACTGGACTCTCGGCAACCCGACGTGACGGTTGCAACCTGTGAGCGAATGCCCTATTTTGAGCGGCGATCCGCGAGGCCCCCATGGCTGCCCAAGCTGTTCCGTATATCATCACTTCGTTCAGCAATCCCCAGAACTGGGGCGACCCGAACAAGATGTTCGATCTGTCGCAGTCGCTGATTGCCCAGACGGAGACGTATGTCACCGCGCTGGAGGCCGCCGCCGGACAGCTGGTGGCTCCGGTCATCAACCCCAACTTCCCCACCGTCGCCACCGCACCCACGCCGGCAGTCGTCCAAGCGCCGAACCTCATTGACGTGACCTGGACCGTCCCAGACGAACCAGGGCCATTCACCGGCGTGCTGGAGATCGGCAACCTGCTCCCAGGACCGTTCGCCGGGACGCCGCCCACGCTGGTCTTCCCGACCGCCCCGACCGCCTTCTCAGGCTCTTCGCCTGACACCCCGACCGTCGATCTCAGCTTCACCTACCCTGATGTCGAGGTCACGCTGCCAACGCCGCCGTCCCTGCTGACGCTGGACACGGTCAACTTCCCCGACCTCGACATCCCAAGTTTCAATGCGACGGTGCCCCAGCTGGTCGCAGTCGCGCCGAGCCCATTCTCGTACAGCGAAGGTCAATTCTACACCTCGTCGCTCCTTGGCGCGCTGCAGGCCAGCCTGACCGACGCCCTGACCAACGGCACCTGGACCGGGCTGCCGCCGCTGGCGGAAGAGGGTCTGTGGAACCGCGCCCGCGAGCGGGAATATCGCCAGCAGGCCGACGCCATCGCCGAGCTGGATCGCATGGAGACGATGGGCTTCGCATTCCCGCCTGGCGTGTACATCGACGCGCGCATCAAGATTCAGACTGAGACCGCCTGGACGATCGCCGGCCTGTCGCGCGACATCATGGTCAAGCAGGCCGAGCTGATCCTGGAGAACACCGTCAAGGCCCGCGAGAACGCCACCCAGATTGAGAGCAAGCTGATTGATTATTACAATCAGGTGCTTGAGCGGTCGTTCAACGCCGCCAAGTTCGCCACTGAGTCAAGCATCTCGATCTACAACTCGACGGTCGAGGCGTACAAGGCGTCGCTCGACGGCTACCGCGTCGAGGCGCTGGTCTACGAGACGCAGATCAAGGGCATCCTCGCGCAGGTGGATGTGCTCAAGGCGCAGATCGCGTTCGAGCAGGTCAAGTCCGAGATCAACACCGCGCTGGTGAGCCAGTACAAGACCGAAGTGGAAGCGGCGATGGCGATCGTCGACATCTACAAGCTGCAGGTCGAGATCATCCAGACGCGCGCCAATGTCGAGAAGATTAAGGTCGACATTTTCGGCGCTCAAATCCAGGCGTTTGTCGGCCAGATCAACGCCTACACCGCGCAGGTCGAAGGCTATAAGGCCGGCATCTCAGCGCAGGGCATGCTTGAGACCGTCTACAAGACGCAGGTGGACGCCTATTCGGCCGAGGTCAACGCTGGCGTCGCCGAAGTCAACGCGATCATCGCGGCGTTCAGGGGCCAGATTGAGGCGTACACCGCTCAACTTGAGGGATATAAGGCCGCGATCACAGGGATGGTCGGCCAGGCCCAGGCGGCCAGCCTGTACAATACCGCCGAGGCGGATGTCTATCGCTCGGCCACCGCCGCCATCACCTCTTACAACGGCACTCTGACGGCACAGTGGCAGGCGGTCATGAATGAGCAGGTGCAGATCGCGCAAATCGGTATCGCAGCCGCCAAATCCAACGGCGACCTCTACATCGCCGAGCGCGGGCTGTCGCTGGACGCTTCCAAAGTTGGAGCGCAGGTGGTAGCACAGCTGGGTGCTGCGTCACTGGGGGCGATCCACTGGGCCAACAATTCGTCTTGGGCGTCGTCCGAGAATATCAGCATCCAGAACTCGGCGCAGAACTCGTCGAGCACGAACGAGAACGACAACTCGACCGTCTGAGGAGCGAATCATGCCCAACATGTCCGAGTGGCTGGACCGCAAGTACAGCAACCTTGAGGCTCAGACGCGCAATCAGCAGCTGACCTCCGAGGCGGGGGCGCGTCTGACGAACACGCAGGCCAATCTGGCTCCTGGCGAGGCCGCCGCGCGCAACGCTCTGATGGGCAGCCAGGCGCGGGTGGCCGATACCACGTCGAGTTTGATGCCCGCTGAGTCGGCCGCACGCAATGCCGCTGAGTATGGCTCTGCCGCGCAGTCCACCGCTTCAGCGGGGCTGATGGGCACCAACGCAGCCTGGGTCGGTCCGCGAACCCAGGCAGATATCGACTTGACGCGGGCCAGGGTTGGCGATCAAAACATCAACAACGCCCTGAACATGCAGCAGTTCAACCCCGCAAGCCCAGGGGTCCTCAGGGCCTCGGGGTTCGTGCTTGAGAAGAACGGCACGGCGCGCGTCCCTGGCCAGGGCGACGGCCGCACCGACACCCAGCCAGCGATGCTCGCCCCCGGCGAAGCCGTCCTCAATCGAGCTGCAGCTGAACATCTGGGCCGTGATACGATCGAGCTGCTCAACGCCCTCGGCAAGCACAAGATGGACCTCGAAGCCTCAGCTCCGGCGGCTCCGGCCGACCAGCAGGCCAGTGGCCAACCTGCGGCTCCTGGCTACGCGGACGGTACTGCAGGTATTTTCCCTGTGGGTCCGAACCCGATGCTGCAGCCTGGCTGGCAGGGTGGAGATGCTCGTCAGCTCATGACCTCCGCTCGTGTCGCCAACGAAGGCGTCAGCCCAGCGCAAAAGTTGGGTACAGCGCCGAGCTTCGCCCCAAGCGGGAACGTGCGCGCGTTCGGCAGGTGGCTGGCTGGTGACAGTGTGGGTGGTGGCGCTGGGTCTCCGGCTGCGACGGTCAACCCCGCTGATCAGAACCGGGTCAACGTGATCCGTGGCGGCATGGCCGGCTACGCTGAGGGCACTGCGAGGGTGCCGACGCCGCCCCAGCGTCCCAGCAATCTGGGGGCTCCGAAGCCCCCCAGCATCCACGCGCAGATGGCCCAGTGGGACCCGGTGGCTGAGGCCATGGCGACTCGTCCCAACGCGACCATCCAGCCGCGACCGCCGGCCGACATTCCGCAGGCTCCGCAGAATACGCCGCTCCCCCCGCAACGCCCAGCGAGCATGCCAGCTGGCGTCGACCCGCAGGACCTGGAATACTCCCAGATGGGTGGGACGGTTCCGCATTTCGCCAAGGGCACTGCGAAGGTGCCCGCGAAGGGATCGGCCAAGGGATCGGCCAAAGCCGCTCCGGCTCCACAAGAACAGATGTCTCAGCCGATGCCCCAACCCGGCCCGGCTGTCGGCGGTGATGGGGGCAGGGGTGGTCTGAACGCCCATGTCCTCGCCGCACTCGCGCAGATGGGTGGAGGCGGCGGGGGTATGCCGGCTCCGGGTGCAGCCCCTCCGATGCCCATGCCTATGCCGCAAGTGGGGGCCCGCTGGGCTACCGCGTGATGGGGTGCAGAACATGCTGAAGAATGGATCTGGCTCGCTGACCGCGGCCGAGCTTAAGAGAACTCGTGCCGCGATGGAGCGTCATCGACGCGAAAATGGTTCCATCAACACCACACGTGTGGCAGCCGACCTGAACGTCCGGCGATCGACAGTGCAGAACCGCATCGCGATTATCGAGTCGATGGGCAGTACCGCCCCAGAACCCAAGCCAGCGCGCAAGATGGGTGCTGAAGAGCTTCAGGACGCCATCCACGGTGTTCTCAAGACGGGGTCACGATCCCCTGACGCGCTGGCGAAGCAATTCTCAGTGCCATCCGCTGCGGTCGTGGACGCCATCGAAGCCATGGCCGACAACGGCGTCAAGATCGAGTTCGTCAAGGTCACCGGCCGCTACACCATCACCACCACCCCACCAGCCGCCGGCTATCTCGATGGCCCTGTGATCGAGATCACCTCCCGCAAAGACAACACCTTCTGCTTCCTCGCATCCGGCGATCTCCATGCCGGTTCCAAATACAGCCGCTACGATGTCCGTGAGGACCTGATCCGCCGGGCTGAAGATCGGGGCGCGCAAGCGATCCTCGACACCGGCAACTGGATCGACGGCGAAGCACGCTTCAACAAGCACGATCTCGAAGCCGTCGGCCTCGACGCCCAGATCAAGATGCTGGCCGCCCGACATCCCAAGACCAAGCTGCCCGTCTACGCTGTGGCCGGCGACGATCACGAAGGCTGGTACGAGGACCGCGAGGGAATCAACATCGGCTGGTACTGCGAGAAGACCATGCGCGAGGCTGGCCACAACTGGACCAACCTGGGCTACATGGAAGCCCACATCCGCCTGGTGAACGCCAATAGCGGTAAGACGCAGGTGATCGCCGTGGTCCATCCGGGCGGCGGCTCCGCCTACGCAATGAGCTACAGGCCCCAGAAGATCATCGAGAGCTACGAGGGCGGCGAGAAGCCCGCCGTGGCCGTCTACGGCCACTACCACAAGCTCGATGCTGGCAACGTCCGCAACGTCTGGTACGGCCAGACCGGGTGTTTCGACGGTCGCGCTCATGTCAGGACAGAGACCGGGTATCGCCGCATCTCGTCTATCAAGTCTGGCGACCGTGTCTGGACCCACAAGAACCGCCTCGCAGATGTCACAGCCGTAACTGTCCAAGACTACAGCGGGGACGCATTCGAGATCACCGCCGGACCCACCGGGGCGTACAAACGTGGGCGGATAGCCGCAACTGCCGAGCATCCGTTCTTGACACTTCGCGGATGGGTGCCAGCGTGCCGGCTTACACAAGATGACTGGGTGGCAGTTGAGCAAAAGACCGCGGCAGACGGCTCAGCCATCCCCCACTATCGTGACCATTCGGAGGCAGAACGCCCGCGCAAACTGATTCCGAATAAGACACCGAGACCAAGCCGGCATAACGAGGCGCTCGATGCGTATATCGCGACACTGCCCAGGACTTACCGGATCATCCCGACACATCAGGTCCTTCCAGACGCCATCGCGATCGATTGGGATTCCCGCCGGGTACTAGCTGTTGAGCTGGAGCGCGATCGGTGTAACCCCAGCAACCCATGCAAGTACGATCTGGTCCCTGGGCGCTACGACGATGTCCTATGGGTTTGCACCGCGCGAGACGGGACCAAAAAACAATACGAGTACCGAGTGGTGGATGGGAATGTTTTCGTCCCGATCCGTAAAATCAGGAAGCTGGCGTGGTCGCGTCGGGTGTATAACCTGAGTGTCGCTGAGGACGAGTCCTACCAGTGTGGGAGGTTCGTCGTCCACAATTGCTGCCAGGACCAGACTCCGTTCATGCGCAAGAAGAGCCTGGAGGCCCACGTCGGCGGCCTCATCGTGGGACTGGAGCAGGACCCGCGCACGGGCGCGATTATCGGCTTCGACGCCGGCATGCTGCGCTACTTCAACCGCGAGTATTACAACATCGGCAAGCGCTGGTCGCGGCACGGACCTGTGGGGCAGCCGCCGCGCAGTCGGTAATAGGAGGCGGTCATGGCTGAGTCAGTGAAACTCGTGTCGCTCACGTCAGCCGCCCCGAAGGATGACGCGCCGGTCAAGTTCCGCAAGGGCATGCCGGTGCGTCTCCGTGGCGATCTCGCCGATGCGGTCATCATGACCGTCCGCAACGCCACCAAGACCAAGATCGTTTGCGACTGGCACGACGCGGACAAGACCCTGTGCTGCGCTGATTTCGAGCCGGCGATGCTGGTCGAGGTCGAGCTTGAAGATGTCCCGGAGGACGACCATGAGCGCGATTGACGCCCTGAAGATCAAGCGAGGATATTTTTACTTGGCAACGCCATATAGCCGGTGGCCAGCCGGCCTCGACGATGCTTGCAAGGTCGCGGCCACGTTGTGTGGCAAGCTGCTGCTGGCCGGCGTCACGACCTACTCGCCGATCGCCCACAGCCACCCAGTGTCGCTGACACTGGAGGGTCAGATCGACCCGCGCGACCATGACTTCTGGCTGCGTGCCGACAAGCCGCTGTTCGAGGCGGCGTATGGTCTGCTGGTTGCGGAGTTCCCTGGCTGGCGCGAGAGCGTCGGCGTCGCGAAAGAGATCATGTGGGCGCGCGCCCACGTCAAGCCGATCTTCCTGCTCAACCCTGAGACCCTGGGCTGGGCCGTTCTCTGATCAAACCAGCTTCAGCCGGCCAGCCGCTTCGGTGAGCTGAGCCGGCGGGCTCCCCTCCACAACCTTCAGCTGCACGTCCGAAATGTCGGGGTGGTTCATGTCCACCATGAAGCAGCTCGACCGCGCCTTCGCCCAGGCGGTGCCGGCGGCCAGGGTGCGCTTGCCGTCCAGGATCGGCACCACGCGGCTCGCGTGTAGCTGGCGCAGCACGTCGAGGGCGTTGACGCCGTTGCGCTCGCACCAGTGGCGGAAGCCATCCTTCAGCACGTACAGGCACCTGGTCTTCTGGTCCAGCTGGCCGAGCAGCTGGCCGCGCGGCGTCTGGGTCGAGTAGAGGTTGCCACCCTGGCTGCCCTCAGTGATGAACAGGTTGCCGTTGATGGCTTCCAGGTAGTTGGCGAGCACGACCGTCGGCTCGTTGTGCGCTGTCTCAGCCGACACGATGCCGCGATTCTCTTGCAGCTGCGTCTGGACGGCCCAGTTGCGAAGGAAGATGAGGTCCCACGAGATGTAGCCGAGGCTCTTAGAAATCTCGCCAGCCACCAGCGAGGACGCCAGGTCCGAAATCCAGAACCGCTCATCTTCCGTCGTTGCCGATTGGATGCCGATCTCCTTCATGACATGGTGCACACGTGCCTCAACACGTGGCATGACCGGCAAGATGGCCTTGATGAACCCCTCGCCAATCCAGCCGTAGTTCTCCATGATCCCACGCAGGTACGCGTCCGCCTCGTAGGTCTTGTGGACTCCGGTGCGGGTGAACCGCATCTCGAACACGCGGGCCGACGCCGCGGTGCCGGCTGCGTTGTCCATGGATAGGAGGGAATGGAGGCTGGTGTTCGTAGTGACGAGCGCCATGGTCGCGCGCTCAGTGCTGCCGATCTGCGCCTTCATGTCGCCGTGGCGGTTCAGCCGATCGCGCGGGCCGCTCTTGTCGATGTTCAGCGCGAAGTCTTTGGCCAGGTCAGGCGCGATGCGTGTGATCTCGTCGATGCACAGCGGCAGGTTCGAGAGCAAGCTCATGCGCGCGTCTCGCGCCAGGGTGGTCGCGCCGTCCTTGTTGCCGTTCATGGAAAACTGCTTCGGTGGACCCCAGAAGCCAGCGCCGGTGAACAGCGCGGTGGACTTCGAGCAGCCAGACAGGCCGTTCGCGCTGACGATCATGCCGTTGTTGCCGGTGGCGTAGAACAGCACCGAGCCGAGGCTGGCGAGGATGAAGAGCTGGTGCGCGGCGTAGGCCGGGTTGTCGTAGAAGTGCAGCAGGTCCACCTGCTTCTGCAGCGTGCCCGCCTTGGCCGTCATTGCGCGCAGGCGTTGGGACGATGAACTGAGTGCCGATGGGGTGATCGACCCGTCGGTAGCGTAGACCGCGTCCGGCAGCACAAACCCCTTGTGGTCGTCGATCCAACCAAGGTGGCCGTACTGCACGCTGGCTGGGTTCTTGGCGATCAGGCCACGCATGTAGGCGCTCATGAACTGTTTCACGGCGGGGAACTCCTTGGGGTAGACACCGAGGTTGGCGAGTCGGGCCTTCAACGCCTTGTCGTCCACGAATGTCGTAGCGTCGACGGTGAACTCGCGCATCTGGTCATGCGGCAAATAGACGCGCCACACGGCTTGCTCAACCTCTGCCACTTTGTCAGAGCTGCGGTCGAGCGGGTAGAGCTTGTACGGGTAAATCTCGACGGAGAATTGCTTGCCCTTGTTATCCTCCATCAGCATCTCGACGCCGCCTTTGGGGCCCCACTTGTAGGGCGCTGGGATTTCGAGGACCTCACGCGTGACGATGACATCGTCAATCAGCTCTTCGATGATCGGTGGCGGGGCCTTGTCGATGTTGCGGGCGTGGGTGGTAGGGAACTGCCCACGCTTGAAGTGGGGACAAGCCAGGCAATTCCGTTCGCCGCAGACCGCAGCCATGCGCTCGCAGCTGGTAGCCCCAGACGCACCCCAGCGGGCGATCTTTTCGTCGGTGCCTGCACGCGAGTACCCAGGGTAGCCAGACGACATTTCATGGATCAGCGCCTCGCCGTCCTGGACGAATTTCACGTTCCCGATCAGCCCGTGATACCACTGCGGTTCTGGGTAGTTGCCGTGGAGGAACTCCAGCCGGCGCATCTGCGGGCAAACACTGAGCAGCGCCGACAGCGGCGGGACCGGGCCGTCAAAGACTGGCACGAGGTTCGAGACCAGGCCATCGGGCAGCGCCTTCACAGCGGCCTTGGGAGCCTCGCCCAGCACCATCAGCGCCGCGAGCAACCGGTGGCCCCATTCCTCGGCCGACGTAGCCTTGGCTTCTGTGAGTGCCAGGACGGGGCGCTTCAGGCCCTTCTTGAGGTTGAAGGTCCCGACGACACGCAGGACGCTCGCCGTGTCAGTCGTGCGCGAGGGGTCCACCTTCAGCCCACACCGGATCGCCAGCTGCTTCAGCCGCGCCGCCTGGGCGGACCATTCCTCGGCCGACGCCAGCTCGCGGTCGAGCAGCCAATAAGCATGCACGCCGCCACCGGACGAGACCACTAGGGGCTTGGGCAGCTTGGTGTCGGTGGTGAACTTGCGGAGCGCCGTGATGGCGGCGATCTGATCTGGGTACTTGCCGGAATCGTCCGCGCCGACATCGAGATCGAAGAACAGCGCGCGCGCCGAGCGCATGTTGCGCTGCAGCCGCACCGACCAGCCAGGGACCCACTCGTTGGTCTGTCTGTCTTTGTGGTGCTTCTCGTTCCAGACCTTCGGTTCCTTGAGTGTATGAACGGCGAAGTACACGTCTTTGGTGTCGGCGATCGACTCGGCGTATGCGACTGCCTCGTCGATCGTCTCGAACACATGGTGATCGAAGCCCTTCGCTGGGAAGGGCGTAGCGATGCAGTAGATACCTGTCTCCGGCCACACTGCACGCAGGAACTCAGATGGCGTCATCGCCATTGCGCTTAGCGAGCGTCAAGGATCGGGGGGCGCTCGGCGAAGCCCGCCTCGGACAGCGGCTCGTTAGCGGCGATGTTCGCACCGCACGCGGCGTAGCCGGCCTTGTCGACCCAGCTGTCCAGATGGTCGGGGGTGTTTTCCAGGCGGGCGGACTTGAGATCATCGCACATGATCGCGACAGAGATGGCATCAATTGGCACGTCGATGTTGAAGCGGTTCTTGATGTGGACGACCCAGCGCCGGGCGATGCGGGTGAAGTTGTCCTCAGGTTTCCCGTAGTTCAGTCCGCGATCAGCGACAGCGTTCTTCGCGCGATCAAGCAACGCGCTCTTGGTGATCTTCTCTGGCATGGGAGCCTCTTGGGAAAGGACGCGCCCCGCTCAATGGCAGGGCGCGTCGGGATTCATACGCGTCCACTTAGCGAAACGTCAAGTGGATCAGTCGTCTTTCCACTCATCGAGCAGAGCGCCCAACGCCGCAGGCACCGCCGCAGCCGGGGCCGCAGCAGCCGTCGTCGCGATCTTGGTCGGGGCGGCCTGAGACGGCTTCGCGGGCTCGGGTGATCCGGGGGCGAGCATCACCATCTCACCCTCGTCATCGTCATCGTCATCGTCAGCAGCGGCCTTGGCGGCAGCAGCCTTAGCGGCAGCAGCCGCGGCAGCAGCGGCAGCGTCGGCATCCGCTTGTTTGGCGGCCTTCTTGGCGGCCTTGTCCGCTGCAACCTTGGCGGCTGCAACCTTCTCCGCGTTGGCCTTGGCGTCTGCAGCAGCCTGTGCCGCAGCACCGTCGTCCACCGTGGTCTCGGCCGTCGTGCCTTCGATCAGCTTGCCGTCAGTGCCGGCCGGTGTCCACGTGCCGGACAGCAGCTTCTTGACCTCGTCGCCCTTGATGACCGGCATAAGCGACTGCAGCGTGTCCTCGGGCAGCCACTTGTCGACGCTGAACAGGACCTTGGGATATTCCTTGTTCTTGTCGAACTTCATCTTGGTGACGAGCATCGCCGTGTGCGGCACCTGCCGTGCGCGCAGCATGTCGGCGTAGCCCTTGAAGGCGAACCAGCCTTCGGCTTCGTGCTCGGGGCTCTGGCCGTCGTAGTCGCTGGTGACAGCCAGCTTCAGGCGCAGCGGGCCGATGTCCAGTTTGGCCGCCGGGACGACCGCCAGCATGCGGTGCTCCGAGCAAGCGACCACGCCCTTGCCCTGCTCCGTGATCTTCGAGCCCTTAATCGACTTCGGGCACTTGTCGCACGTGGCGCACTGCGGCGTCTTGATGTGAGAGTCAGGTGTGACCCCGTCGTCGCTCCAGCACAGCGGCATGCCAGGCTTCGCCGAATCGTAGGCCCCCTCGTAGTAGGCGCGACCGCGGCGCTTGTTCCAGTCGAGGATGACGACACGCATGACGGACAGCGGCTCTTCATCGCCATCGGAGTTCTTCTTCATCAGCTTGGTGCTCTCACCGTTCAGGCTGATGGCCCAGGTCTTGCCCGAGTAGGTCAACGACGGCGTCGTGACCTTGTCCGGGATGTTCGTGTTCTCGTCGAAGAATTGTGTCGTCTCGGTGGACAGCGACGTGGGTCGCTGGTCGAGGATCGCAAGTGCGTTACTCATGAGTTAACTCCTGTGAAACTCTGCGCTGGTGAGGGCCTGACCAGCATCGTCCTTCGACACGTCGCTTTGGGGTGTGCTTTCCCTGCGACTCAGGAGCATCCTACTACCCCTTAGGATCGGCGAACTCTTACGACATACTCACGCAGAACGGAAACGCCCGGCGGGATCGCCCCGTCGTGCTCTTCCATGTAGGTCTTCACGCTCGTCTTCTTGATGCGCCGCTCAAGGAAATCGAACGCATCGTTTGCACGGACCCACTCGTAGAAGGCGGCCCAGTCGATGCCGGTCGGGATGATCTCTTCCTGCCGGTAGAACACACCGTTGTCGGTGGGCGCGGACCTGAGATTGTGGAGCTGCAGGAAGTCCAGCATGGCCCCTTCGAGGATGACCTGCTTCTCCTTCAGCACTTTGTCCTCGTCCTCGAACGCCTTCTTGAGCTGCGCTCGCTTGTCGCGGATTTTGATAAACACCTTGGTGACGGCGTTGGTGTCCAGCACCGCAGTTTGCGCTATGTCAGCCAATGGTTCGTCGCTCATCGTCCTCTCCTACCCAACATGATGTACTCCATATCATGCAATGGCAATCTTATACAAGGCCAAAATCGACTCTTGGGAAATTTTCCTGGTGTCCACCATCTTGTAGATCGCCCATTCCAGCGGGTGGGCGGCGATGCGGGCAATGGTCATCTTGCGGGTCTGGCCCTTGCGGTTGAACCGCTCGATCACCTGCTGGAACTGGTCGTTGGAGTAGATGGGTGCATAGAACACGATCACATCCGCCTCGGTCAGGTTCAGGCTGTGCGCCATGACCTTCGGGTGACAGAGCAGGATGTGCGGATCAGGTGTAGTTTTGAAGTTGGTGATGATCTCGTTCCTGCGGTTAATCGACACATCTCCGTTCAACACGCCCACAGAGTAGTCCTTCGACAGCTCCTTCTCCAGCGACTGGATGATGCCCTTGAACGGCACGATCACGATCACCTTCGCAGCCGCGCCGTCGATCACTTCCTTGAGGACTTCCAGCCGCGGCTCGTGCGGCAATACGACGTAGTCGTCCGTCTCGGGGTCCTTCACACTGCCACAGAGAATTTGCCTGAGCTTGCCGATCTGGTCCGCGGCGTTGACAGCTGTGATCTGATGTTCCGCTGCGTCGGCCACCATGAATGAGTGCATCGCCTGGTACGCGGTGCGCTGCTCCTTGGTCAGCTGCGCCTGCTTGTCGATTGTGACGACCGGCGGAAGGTCAAGGCAATCTTTCTTCAGATACCGAACCGCCGGCTGCATCGCCTTGAACGCGATTTCATTCGAGCCTGGCCGCGGCACCCATTTGAACTGGCTGACCTGCATCATGGTCGACCGGCGGAACGAACCCATGAACTGCGGCACGCCGTTCGGGTTGATGATGCGGGCCTGCGCCCACGCGTCGGTCGGGGCGTTCGGGCACGGCGTCCCGGTGATCCACCAGACACGCTGCTCCTTGCGCAGCATCTTGCGCAGCGCCTTGTACTTGCCCGTGCCCGCGTTGCGGAACTCAGAGCCCTCATCCACAATGACGAGGTCGATGTCGTCACGGGCGTGGATCGCCTCGTTGATCACGTCGATCGAGATGCCGTCGTGGTTCAGAATGTAGAAGTCGACGTTTGACGCCAGCGCCTTGGCGCGCTGATCTCGCGTGCCATGAACGATCGCACAGTTGCGGTGCATCAGCACGTCGAAGATGTCTTGCTGCCATGTGCGCTCCAGCGCCGACAGGGGCGCGAGCACCAGGGCCTTACGCACACTGCGCTCATTCATCAGGATGTCGGCGGCCCACAGTGTCGCCGCCGTCTTGCCTACGCCCATCTCGGACAGGTTGAAGCCACGGTCGTGCTGCAGATAGAAGTCCACCATGCCCCGCTGGTGGACCATCGGCTTGTACTTGCCAGGGAATTGATAGAGGCCGTTGGCGGGCCACGGCGCGTTGATGCCGAGGTTGCGCAGCAGCCGGACAGACTCGCTTGTCCACTTGACACGGATGTTGGCATTGTAGTCGCCATAGTCCAGCGTGCGACTCTGCGGGATCATGCCGCGGATCGCGAAGGGGTCATCGGCGCGGAACACGAGGCTCCGCGTCGGCGCGTGAACCAGGACTTCAGTCACAGGGGATAGTCTCAAGGAAGTCGATGTGCGTGACGGTCATGCCGCCAGCCGGGGCGTCCCATCGGACGAGGACGCACTTGAACTTGTCAGGCCGCTGGTTGACGCAAACGCCAGCCAGCTTGTGGTCCAGCAGGACCCGGCCCTTCGCGTTGGGGCGGACGCGCGTACCCTTCGAGAATTTTGGCTTGGTCATGTTCAGTACCCCTCCGTCAGGGCCTTCTGCGCATCGAGCAGCGGGCCTCCGATGGCCGCCGGGGGCACCTCGTTCCTCGCAGCGAACGCCACGGCCTCGTCGAACATGTCGAGCCACTTCGAGAAGCTGTCGATGTTCGAGTCGTTGACGACGAAGCCGAACCCATCCTCGGCGGCGATCGACGAGAGGAACGCCTTCTGCATCGGCGTCGGCTTGTTGGTCTTCACCTTCGTCTCGATGGCCATGAACACGCCGGCTCGCAATGCAAGGAAATCGCTGATGCCGGCCTTGCCGAACCCGTTGGCGGGCGGGCAGAACCAAAACCACCGATGCACGTCGAGCAGCTTCTTGACTTCGCGCTTCACATCTTTCTCCAGCCTGTACATTCGGGTCATAGTCCTGCCTCCTGGCGCAGCTTGGGGATGTCGATGCCGTCGAACACCGACGACAGTGGTGCTTGGTTGCGCAGCGCTGTGACGAGTCGATCGGCTGCGCGGGCGCGTTCGAGCAGCTGGTTGTTGTTGTGTTGCAGGTCAGCGTTCTGTCGCCGCGTCTGGATCAGCTGACTCTCCAGTTCGGCGATGCGCTCGTTGGCGCGGACTAGCTCAAAGTCGGTCATCGTTTGATCCTCTTCGGTTTCCAGTGCTCGCATGTCGTGACCGGGCACCAGCCGTTGCACAGACCGGAGGGGCGAGCTTGCCACGTGTCTGTCTTGAAAGCGGTGGCGTATTGCTGCAGGTCGGGGATGAACTCGGCCCACAGGTCTGGCAGCTCCTTGCGGTCCCACACATGCCGGGTCTCGCTGTAGGTGCTGGTCCAGTAGTAGCGCGCATCCACGATCTCGACTTCAGGATGCAGCGTGAAGATGTTGATGGCGTAGAGCTTCAGCTGGCGCTGCTTCTCGTGCGGCTTGCCTGTCTTGTAGTCGATCACCCGTCCGAGCGAGCCGTCGATGTTGCGGAAGTCGAGCACGCCGCGATACCAGCACTCTGGTGAGAAATAGCCGCACAGCTGCAGCTTGCGGTCCAGCGCAATCTTCGACTCTGTGAGGGACTGGCCAGACCAGCCCTCCAGTTTCTTCATGTACGGCTCGTGAGCGATCAGCTCCGGCGGCAGTGGGGTGTGCTGCTTCTGCTGCCGCAACTCGAACGCCTTGTGGACCCGCACGCCCCAGATCGCTTCCTCGCCCTGCACATCCTTGACGGACTTGAGCACACGCTTCTCGTGGTAGCTCTTGGGGCAGTTGACGAAGTCATCCAGGGCGCTTGGCGACCAGGGGAGGGGCGTTGGCATCAGACGCGTTCCAGCTGGTTCGGGTTGAAGATGTGGAGCGCGCCAGCAACGTCGGGTGCCGTGCATTCAACCACCACACGGCGCTCACCGCCGAGGGTCTCGAACACCGCGACGACGACACCGGGCCACAGGTAGCCGTGGTTCTTGCGCACGCGCTCGCCGATCTCGAACACGGGTTCGTGGGTCACAGTTTGCTTCCGTCGAAGTGCTTGATCTCGAACGCGTCGGGTGAGATCGTCTGCATCAGCGCACCGATGCCCAGGCCGAACATCCCGATCATCTGGGCCAGCTCCACGCCGTCGTGGGCCTGTGTGGTGACATAGGACGCAAGGCAAGAGATCATCGCCTCGTGGGTCATGCCGTCGAACACCCTGGACAACGACAGCACGGCGTCATTCCGATCCTGTTCGTCCTCGGCTTCCGTCTTGGCCGGACGCTTGCGCCGGTCCGCCATGCCGGCCTCGATCTTGTCAACCCAGCACTTGGCGTGGAAGGCGAGGCCGCCGATGATGTCGTAGTCAGGAGACCCCATCACCGCATGGGTCGCGTTGTCGATCTCCACGTCCACCGGTTTGCCGCAGACTGGGCACGGTGTCGGCTCGATATGTGTTTTCACAGGTTCAGCCCCAGGTTGCGCACGATCATCTGCATGGTCTGTGCTTGGTAGATGGCGTCGTCGAGAGCGTGATGTCGAAGGCCGGCACGAGGCGGACGGACATCGCTCAGGCTCTTGAGCGTACGGAAGCACCGGTCGTCGTAGTACTCCCACGGGCACGCGATGTCGCACAACGTGTACGCATTGCGCACGATGACATTGTCGAACGTAGCGCCGTTTCCCCACGTAGGCAAGCTCGTCGATCCGAACCAATCGGCGAAGCCTTCCAGCGCCGCGGGGAGGTCAAGGCGCTCGTGATCTGTGACGGCGTTGCGGGCTTCCTCGGTCTGCTTCAGCCACCACATCACGGTGGATACGTCCATGCGGAGGCCGTGCTTGACGCAGGACTCCGGGTCGATGTCGACGTAGAACTTGTCGCCCAGTTCGTCGACCCGCGGGTCGAACTTGACGGCCCCCACGGACAAGAGACACGCATAATTCCCTTTCCCTAGGGTTTCACAATCAATCATAACGTGAGTTGACATGAGTTTTCCTCTCAGTAAGACGGTCTTACTTGTTTTCAGGCATGTCCGGCCAGCCGGGCGGCACCTGACCGGGCTTGCGCGACGTGCGCTCGAAGCTCTCGTCGGCGTTCAGCTTGCGCTTGATCTCCTGGCGCAGGAAGGCGACGGCGACCACGAGGTTGGCGATGTCCGAGCCGTAGTCCCGGAAGCCGTGCCAGTCAGCCGGGTAGATGCCAGGCGCGGTCTCGAAGGCGTTCTTGCCGCCAACCTGGCGAGCCCACAGCGCGCCGAGCTGTGCCATGCCAGCGCGCATCAGCTCGCCGTGTGAAACGTCGGCGCGCTCGTTGCTCTTGCCCCACATCTCGTCTTGGCGGGCGATCTCTTTGGCGATCAGTTCGTCTGCAGTCGGTCTCATGCTACTTCTCCTTAGGGTGGTTGGCGATCATGCTTCCGTCAGGGTTCCGAGGAAATGATCGATTCTGATGAGGAGTCTCAGCGCGGGCGTTGGACATCGCATCAGTGCCGCCCTTGCTGAGCGGGACCTTGTGATCCAGGTCTTGGCCAGGCTTGACCATGCCGAGCTTGAGCGCCTTGCGCCGGAACTTGTGTCGCTGGGCGTTCTCGGAATCGGGGCCTGTGCCCGACTCGCCGCGAGCGACCTGGGTCCGATACTCCTGCTTGAGGTCTCGTTTGTATCCGGGGGGACTGGGCATGATCACACTCCGCTTTGCTTCTCAGATGTCATCTGGTCACGAACGAACTCGTCCCACGGCTGGTACTGCCAGGGGTGATAGACGCCAAGCCACCCTGCCGTCCACTCCTTGTTCCTTTTCTTGGAGACGTGCTCCAGCCATCCGTACTGCCCGGTGCAGTCTCCTACACCTATGCGGACAGGTCGCCAAGCGAACCACCGCTCCCCGTGAGCAATCTGAGCCATCTCGCGCTTTGTACGCGCAGCCTCGCGCTCTTTACGCTCCGCGTCGGTGTGTCCGAATTTCATTTCGCTGGCTCCCCTTTGACGAGCCGGTATCCGAGCTTCTTGAATCTTTCTTTGTCGTAGTCCTCCGAGAACGGGCCGTACGGCCCTTCGAGCGTGATCACCTTCGTGGCCTCGTCGATCTTGAGGACTTTGTAGCGCGCCTTGGTCTTGGCGTTCTCGAAAAACACTTGCAGCTCAGACATCTTTCTCTCCATACAGCATCGCGCGCTTGGCGCGGTCGATCAGAATCTCTTGGCGCTCGCGGTAGAACAGCCGAACCAATCCAGCCAGCACGCAAACCGCGACGGTGAGCCAGCACACCCGTCCACTCCAGCTCGCGGAGACAATCGCTTGAGCGACCGACATGACGAGCACAAAGAGCAGTAGGTTCTCAAGCATCCTTCCACTCTTTCAGGTGGCCCCATGAACCGCCCGTCTTGATGTCCCACGGCAGCGGCACCGGAGGCGTGAACCCCCAGGCGCGAGAATATGGTAGGTGATCCAACAGCTTCTTGATCATCGGCGCAGCCTCGGCGACCTTGTCGTCGGGAATGAAGAAATACAAACCGTCGTGCAGGTCCCATCCGAAGTAGGCCCCGATGCGGTGAATATAGCTCTTAAGCACCGCAAGCGCGAGGTACTTCTGGTCAGCGCCGGTGCCTTGGATGCGGAAGTTGATTGAGGTCGACGCCATCGACCAGCCAAACTCTCCATCCCAGTTACCGACCACCCTGACTCGCCGGCCGGCGAACGTCTCGACGTAGCCGTCACGCTTCGTCTTGGCGATCTGCTCATCCCAGTAGACAGGCACTCGCCTGTAGGTCAGCTGGTAGGTGCGGTGAATGTGCTGCGCCTCCGGCAGCTCCATCGGGATGTCGTACTGCACGCGCGCCGTGACCCGCAACCGCTTCGCTGACGTGCGGTATTGCAGCGAGAGGTTCCCCACCTTGCCCACCTTGCGCTGCATCTCAGCGATGGCTTCCTGCAGGTGGTAGCGGCGGATCAGATCGCGGTAGTCGATATGGTTGATGCTCGCGCCCATGAACGAGTGTGGGTCCTCACCCGGCTCGCAGAGCCCGAGCATGGTCGGGTCCTTGGACGCGATGGCCATCCACCGGTATTCCTGCCCCGCCGCGTCAGCCTCCAGCAGCGTGTAGCCGGGAGGCGCGGCGAGGATCGAGCGGAACTCCTTGCCCTTCTTCTCCTGGTGGATGGCGAAGCCGATCTGGAAATCAGTCATCGGGGTCCGCCTCAATCTCCACGGCGTCGGCCTTCTGCTTCTGCTTCGAGGCATAGGTCACACGGCCGCTGTAGGTCCCGAACACGAACGCTTGTGGATGCGTCCGGCCATCGGCATTGTAGGCCACCGACTTCAGCACGGCGTCGGCGAACTTGGTCTTGTTGCCCAGCGCCTCGCGGTACTGCTTCACATGCTTGGCCCGTGGGTCGATGAACGCCAGCTCGTGCAGGACCTCCTTGTCGGTTGAGCGCGAGACCTTTTTGGTTTTCTTGCCAGTGTTCTCCTTCAGCACCGGCAGCTTCCACACGTCGAACATCAGCGCCGCCAGCTTGGTCGGCGAGCGAACCACTTCCTCGGTCATGCCGTCGGGCGCAAGGATCGCCAGCTCGGCCTTGGCGTCGGCCACCATCTTGGCCTGGAGGCTGCGGGCGGCCAGGGTGTCGATCACCAAGCCGTTCAGGTTGGCGGCGGCGATCGTGGGTAGGCACTCGGCTTCGATAAGCGCCGCCTGGCGCTGGGCCGGCGTGAGCACGTTCCACCAGTGCTTGACGCCCCTGATCGTGAACCGCACGTCGTCGCCGTTGTAATGGTGGAGCTTGGCCAAGACCGCCGGGTCCCAGCTGTGGAAATCGACGCCGGCCTCGTAGCCAGCCTCGTCTGGCCAGAGTTCGCGCACACACTCCTTGAGACCGTAGCGCTTCTTCTGGTCTCGGTTGTAGTCGTACTCGGGTTCAATCCTAGCGTGTCTCCACAGGAGCATCCCGTCGAGCCACTTGACTTTCATCACCAGCTCGCCGAGCCCGTAGGCGATCAGCCACTGAATGTCGAACTGCACGTTCCAGCCGACGATGTAGCGGCCCTCAACTCGCGCGGCGTGGAGCATGTCCACCATGTCGTCCAGCGTGGGACGGAGGCCGCCAAAGGCGTGCGGGTTCTCGTTGCGCATCCACACCAGGCTCGTCGCCCACGCCTTGTGCTGAGCCACCCGCCAGGGCTGTAAGGCGTAGGCCGGATCGAACCCGGAGGTCTCCATATCAAATCCAATGCAGTGATCGGGGTCGAAGGTCATTTCGGTTTCCGTAGCACGTTACCCACCCGACAGACTGCACCCTGCACGACGGTCTCGATCCACACAGCCTCGACACCCGTGTCGAAGAGCCGGCGGCGCTCGGCCTTGGCGTTGTGGTAATAGTCCATCGGCCCCGTTCGGCGAGGTCTCAACGCGGAAATCCTTGTCTCGCATGAACCGAATGTGGTAGAGCTTCGTCATCCCTCCGCCCTCTCAGCGATCTTCCTCAGGTGATAGCGGACGGTATTGCCAGCACAGCCCAGAGCGCGCCCCATGGCTTTCAGGCCAGCGCCAGGCACCAGCGCCCCACCCGTCCGGCAGCCCACTGCTGAGCCATCGTAGACCATCCTCATGGCCTCCAGCTGGTCGTCGTCGAACTTGACGCGAGGCTTGAAGGGGACGAACCGCGGATCACCCCCCGCCACGTATCTGAACACCTTGGGGTGGCTGAGGATCACTTGGCAGCCCTTCGCATCTTCATGTTGGCGATGCGCTCGTTCTTGCGGCGGGCCTCGGCCACCAGCTCGGCGATGTCCCTGCGCCGCGGGTTGCCGTACCGCAGCTTGATCTTCCGACGCGCCGCCTTGCAGTCTGCCACACTCATGTCTGAATTTCCTTCTCCAAACCACCGACGAAGACGTGGGTGGCGCAGCAGACCTGCAGCATCTTGAGGGCGTCTCGGCTGCACTTACACTCTGTAGTCTTGGGCATCCCAGCAGCCTTCACGACGATGCATCCACCGTCGTCGCAGCCACCGATCGTAACCAGCGCGGCATGATAGGCGTCCAGCTGGTCCTGGACCGCCTGCCGTAAATCGCGACTCATCCACTCTCTCCTTTTGTGGACCACGCGTGATACCACATGAACGCCGCGTAGGCCGCCACGTCCAGAGGATCACCCTTCTCCAAGTGCCGGCGGATGTCGGCCCGGCACCGAGCTTCCCAATCTCTCCGCAGCCACGCGTTGCCGTAGCCGTACTTGACCTCCGCTCGGCGCAGTTTGGCCGCGAGCGCGGTCGCGAACGTCCCGATGAGCACCTGAGTGTCTTGATGCAGCTCGTCGGGAACGTCGATCGTGATCTTCATCCCAGCACCTCGTCAGCCTTGGCCAAGGCTTCCTTGGCCTGCTCGGTCTCGCCCTTGGTCAGCGGCGCGGTCGCCGCCAGCCGCAGCAGGTGGACGACCACCTGGAACAGATCGCGGGTAAGCTTCGGCTTGGGCGGCTCGATGTCGCTGGCGACCACCTTGGTGCGACCTTCTGCCACAGCCTTCTGCACGCCAGCCCTGAGCGCCGCCGTGCCTTCCGCCTCGCCCTTCTTGCGAAGGGTCTTGACAGCGGTGGACATGGCCACGGCTCCCGCCGCCACCATCTTGTGAACGTCGGTGGGAGCACCCTGGAACTCCAGCAGCTCGTTGACATAGGCCGGGGTGCGACCGATCATCACAGCCACCTGTGCGGCGGACTTGCCGAACGTCATGAGACGCTTGATGTTGGCCGCCGCCTCGTCAGGGTTCAGGGCCTTGCTGGTGCCGTTACCGGACATCTGACGGGCGATCAGGTCCTCGACCGTCGTGCCCTTCGGCTCAGTGAGCGCCGGGAGCAGCATGTCGTCGGACCACTCGCCGCGGGACTTGAGCAGCTGGCACGCTGCGGTGCGGCAGTGGCCTTCCGTCACGACGATCTTGCCTTGGTAGAGCATCACCCGCATGACCGACGTGAAGCCCTTGGTCTTGATCTCGTTCGCCAGCCACGCGATGTGGGCGACGTTGTCGGGGGTGGAGAGGTCGCGAGCGTTCAGCTCTGGGACGAACTCCAGCTGGTCGAGGTTGAAATAGTTGACGGTCTCGCCACGCTTAGCGGCGAGGTCTCTTGCACTGGCCATTTACTTGATTCTCCAAATTCCGATTCCGAGTCGTGCTCGTGGGTGGCTCTCTCCACAGGCCACCCACCCTTCGATGGTGTTCCGCATGTAGCAGAACCGTGTGCGGAACTTCCGTCCGAGCCGCTTGCCGACGAGCGACGTGTACGCCGCCATGTTGTTGGTCTCGCGGTCCGGCAGGAAAAACATATCCCCAACCCTCATATCAGCGTAGGGGTACTTCGTCTTGTGGGTGTCGTTGAGCCGTGCCGATCGGGCAACCGGCGTGCTGCGTTGGGTTCGGACAATCACAGGTACAACTCCCTCACCAAATGATCCACCGTACATCCGAACCCATACATCATCCACAGTACAAGTCAAGTGCGGGGTGCGCGAGAGATGTACCCCACAATGACTCCCTGGTGGGTGATCGCCACCTCGCTGATGAGCGGGCCGAGGCTGTCGAGCATGGACTTGAGCGTCGCCTCCATGCTCGGGACCTGTAGCTCCATGTCGTCCACCAGCTTGTTCGGCTGCGTCTGGGTGTCGAACCCCTGCGCCGCCATGAAGATTGTGAGACGGGTTTCCACCCTACGCAGCCGGTCGCGGATTTCCTTCATCACCTTGACCTGGTCTTCCAGCAATGTCGCCACCTGATCGTTCGTCATCGCCTACTCCCTTTCATGCACTTTGGACATTTGTGCAGCCATGCGTTGTCGTCCCTGTGGCAACGCCAGCCGTCTCGCTTTAGGCTCTCCCACGCCTCGATGAAATCCTCGTGGGTGTGGATGTCCTCTTCAAGGATTGAGAGCCCGCAGGTGTCGCAGGTGAACTCCACCTGCTTCTCCTTGGAGTCCCGCTCAGTTGTCATCACCGCCACCCATGGACCGCATGAACCCACGCATGCTCTCAATTATTCTCTGCGCTTCCTCGCTCACCTGAGCGCGGGCCTCTGGCTGCTTGCGCAGGTCGGCCGCTTCCCACGGCGTGATGACCCGCTCGATGTCGGCGCGCACTGCTTCAAGGTCCGGATCGTCCATGAAGTTGAGAGCGGGGATCAGGTTGACGATCTCGCGCAGGTTGGTCACGGACGACGTGCGCAGCGTCTCATCCCCAGCGATGCGCTCGGCCAGATGTTCGAGCGGCTCAGCCAGTCTTACCCACAGCTCCTTCATCGCCTTGCTGATGCGCGCCTGGATCGCCGCGTCGTTGGTCTCCAGCCGCACGTCATAAGCCTGCGGCACGCCATCGATGTCGAGGTTGACGTAGAACCTGTGCGCCAGCTGACTCGCCGTCGGGTAGTCGTCGGCCTTGAACATGTCGCCCATGCGGAACTCCGCGCGGGCCATCGTCGCTGGGTAGTCGTTGAGAAGGAAATCCTCCACAGCGACTTTGGTGTTGTGGACCAGCTCTTCATGCTTCTCGATGAACGCAGTGAACGCCTTGCGTGGCAACAGCCGGTCTCCGCTGTCTTTCCAGGGTAGGGTGTTGGCGTAGAAGTGCGTGCGGACGCGACCAAACGTCGTGACCACGTTAGCCAGCGCCGCCTTAGGAACAAGATGTTTGTTGACCCGCGCGGCGTCAGCCTCGGCGTTCGCCTCGTCGGTGGTCTTGCGGCTGGCTTCCTTGTCCAGCTTGTAGCCCAGCCACACCCCCATCGTGAGGCTCAGCAGCATGCAATCTTCACGGATATTCATCGCTTCTCTCCTTTCAGTTCTGGTCTCAGTAAGACCGTCTTACTTGATCAGCCACGGGTTGCGGAGCAGATGCTTCCGCACCGCTCTCACCAGCGTCGTCCTGCGCCTGAACGCCAATGGCATTGTAGTTTCACCCGACATCACCGTCGCGGCGATGGCGGCGTCTCCAGTTTCGTAACCCTCCGACGCCAGCTCCTCATCCGTCGGGTCAATGTCGAAGTCGACCTGCATCGTGAACTCCCACATATCGAACACACGGTAGCGCCCGTTGGAGCACAGCACGATCGCATAGCGCGCCGCGTCGGGACTGTTGCTGAAGATTTTCTGGTACGTGGCGGTGCCCTCATCCTGACAGCGCTGCGCGTTGCCAGCGTTGTCGACATAGGCGATTACCCGGTAGCGAGGCTCCACGTCATCCATCAGTGTCTCCCACCAGCTTGATCATTGCGATCGCGCCGTCAATACTCGGCACAGCGATCGGATTATCCCACGCCTCGCCGGGCATGTAGAGCATGCTGGACCCATCCGGCTCTTTCGCGATCACCGTGTCCCGTGCAGACGCGTTGGCGGCGAACTTCTCCTGGACGTAGCTGGGTTGTCGCCGAAGATCGTGCGACTTGCCCCGCTCGTCAGCTTTGATGATGTAGAGCACGCGCCGTGTAACGCCGTATCTGAAATCACCCATCACATCCATCCAATCAGCTCTCACGCTCGTAGTGGACCGTCTGCCCCCAAGGACATTCGCCCTTGGTCGTTGAAATGGTGATCAGCGGATACGCCGGTTCGCTATCCGGCCAGGGGGTCGCGCAGTCAGTGATCATGACCACGACAGCCGGGTCGTATTTCAGCACATGCTCAAGACCGACACGCATGTCGGTTCCGCCACCACCACGCGCCTCCAGCATCACAGGCTCACCTTCGTCGAATACCTGTTCACCAGCCACGGCAGCATCGACATAGATGGCCCGGATGCGCTCGGGCTTCACAACCTCGGCAATCTCTCGTAGCTCCGCAGCGACCTGAGCCAGATCGTTGTCGCCGATCGACCCAGAGGTGTCTACGATGATGTTGATCTCTCCAGACTTGGACCCATCGCGGCCAGGCAGATACACGTGCTGATGCCTACGGTCACGCCGTGACCATGTCTCATCATCGTGCGTCACTTTGGTCATGTAGAACTGTAGCAACTCACGCCACGAAACTTTGGGGTTTAAGATCGTATCCACCAGTCGCGCCAGATCGGCCGGCATCTTGCCCTGCATGCGCGCCACGCTGGCTGCCTGCGCAACGGTCTGGTTGATGCTGCGTTCGATCTCGGCCTTGGTCGCTGAGTCCATCGCCTCCGGCTCGCCCACGTCTCCACCCATACCATCCCCATCGTCCTCATCGAAGCCACCGTCGGCTGTGCCCTCGCCAGGCTTGCCCTTGCCCTTCTGGCCTTTGCTGCCGCCGTTCCTGATCCGCTCGTCGCGCTCCTTCTCGCGCTCGTCGTAGATTTGCTCAGCCGACATGCCATCGTACTTGGCGTCGCACAGCGCGTGCTCCCAGATCGTGAAGCCGGACTTCTGCAGCATCAGGTTGATGGCGAAGTCGCAATTGTGGCAGATCAGATCACCGACCGCGTAGATGTGATGTTCAGTGACGAAATCGAGCGTGCGTCTCTGCTCTCCCGTTCTTCGCACGTCAACATACGCTGATTCAGCCACTTGAAGGTCGAGACAATCTCTAGCATACGAGCCGTCGGCGGCTCGCCTTTCGACTGCGCTCGACGTAGCAAAATGAACTCCAACACCAGATCGGCGTGCCTCGCTTTGATCACCAGATACGGCCGCACCAGTGGCAGGAACTTGTCGAGAGACATCCCGCACCAGCTGATCCTCCAGTACCACCTGCCCAGCGAGTTCAAGGACATGTGCGGCTGAAAGCCCCGTAATCTCAGCCAATCGCGCAACAGGTACGAGGTGTTCGAGATCGTCACTGCCGGACGAGCGTAGTGATCCTTCATTGTGATCGTGATTGTCCCCTCTCCGTCGATGACCCCCGCCAGATACGCCAGTTCGGTTGGAGACATCCGCAGAGCCAGTTCGATCGTCCGCCGCTTGACTGTGTAGCGGTCCGCCATCAGCCCACGCTTGTACATAAACTGGGCGATGTTGTGGTATGCGACCTGCGTCGCCACCGTCATGTCGCGGAGCGACATAGTCTTGTGGTTGGCTAAGACGAACTCTCTCGCTTCTGGACACTCGGAGAATGTCTTGTCGCAACCCGGAACCTTTAGCGATGGCATCTGAGAACCCTCTTTGGGTAAGGAACCGATGATCCAGCGTGACACCACACTCGCCTGCGGCATGCGTCAGACGAACAACTTCCTTCACACCACGATCGAGAATAATCAGCACACGGTTCGGGCCGGCGGGAGACCACAACTCATCACCAAGCCGAACATGTGAGGCCCATCGCTGCGATCCATCCGCCATACGTATCAGACTGTCGTCGCTAATACAAGCGATGTTCCACCGCTGGGGGTTGCGCGAGCCGCGCCGCAGACCGTGCTTGAGCACGATGTGCATGACTTCGTGGGCCAGCACGAACAGCACCAAGTCCGGCGTCGCCAAGCTCTCGATGAACTTGGGATTGTAGCCGATCATGACCATGTTGGTGTAGGCGGTGGGGATACGCTCGTCCTTCACCATCTTGGTGCTGAGCACGAGGGCTCCAAAGAAGCAATGCTTCAGCAACATTTGAGCCCTAGCCTTCGACATTAAATCCATAGCTCAGTCCTCCATAGTAGACTTGGCAAACCACATGGCGGCGATCATCGCCAACCCGCGCCAGTACAGCCCATCATTTTCCATAGCCAGGCCGACCGCGATTGCGATGATCCCTGTGCCAAACCCGATCCGCACCAGCCAATAGATTGTCTTGTTAAGCATTTCAGTTCTCCTCCTAGTAAGACGGTCTTACTCTCTGCCCAACTCTTGTCGACCTTCACGCGTTAAGATCGGGTGTTGCTGCAGAGACCCAATGGCGGCGTATTCCACCAAATGCCGACTCCACAACTCCAACCACGCATCTACGACACCGGTGTTCCCTACACGCATGAACACCCGGGTATTCGGCCACCATGTCACAAGCCCCATCGCGAGTGCGAGCAGCAACGCCCGCTCTGCATCGTTGATCGGCCCTGGACGAGGCTTCCGGTCCCTTCTGTTCATACTGTTCATAGCCACTCCAGTCCTTCCTTCGTCACGCGCAGCTCGCCACCACGGACTTCGAGCAGCCCGTGGTCCATCATCCACGACACACGCGAGGTCACATCCTCGTCGTACATCGACGCACGCATCTCAGGCCCGTTGGGCTGCTGCCCATACGACGCGGTCATCCACCAGAGCTTGACCATCCCAAAACCGACCATGCCAAGGAACGCCTTCTCGTTGTCGAAGAGATGGTCAAGGGGCTTAGTCACGTATCCACCTACGCGAGTTGTTCGCTTGCTCCTTCGGCCTCGCTAAGTCGTTGAAAGTCAAT
>Ga0182030_10003161_pt1 | contig 35151 bp, 28 predicted proteins | sample 812S3MmetaG_FD_121299 | JGI IMG/M metagenome (GOLD analysis project Ga0182030, IMG submission 121299) | Permafrost microbial communities from Stordalen Mire, Sweden - 812S3M metaG (Illumina Assembly) | ecosystem: Environmental > Terrestrial > Soil > Wetlands > Permafrost | place: Sweden...
GGTTTTCCTTGATTATCCACGAACGCGGCCAGGCGGGAATAATCGTCTTTGTCGAGTTGCCTGATTCCGGCCCTGGCGTCAGAATAGACCAGAACAACGTGTTTTGGAAAATCGCCGGCCGCGAAAGCAGCGCACGCCCAGCAGCAGGCGGCAGCGAGCAGAAGAATTCTCACGAGGCGGATTCCCGCTTGTTGCCGCGAAAGAAGTCAACCGTGGCCAGGAGGCCGGCGTCGAAATTGCTGGCAGGATTGAAGCCGGCGGCGCGCAGACGGTCGATTGAGGCCAGCGAATGTTTGACATCCCCGGGGCGCTCGGGACCATGGACGATTGACGAACGCGAGCCGACCTGACGGCAAATCGTCCCGGCCAAACTATTGACCGTAATGCGCCGGCCATAGGCGACATTGAAAATGCCGGTGGCGGGCGACTCCATGGCAAAGAAAATGTTGGCGGCGGCAATGTCTTTGACGTAGATAAAATCCCGCGTCTGCTCCCCATCGCCGAAAATCGTGATGGGCTGGTTGCGCACGGCATGGTCGATAAAGATCGGCACAGCGGCGGCGTATTGGCTCTTGGGGTCCTGGCGGGGACCGAACACGTTGAAGTAACGCATACAAGCAGTTTGCAGGCGGCCGGTTTCGGTGAACATCTTGCAGTAGTACTCGCCGTCGAGCTTGGTGATGGCGTACGGGCTTTTAGGCTCGGGCAGCATGGTCTCGATTTTTGGGGTGACGGGGTTGTCGCCATAAATGGCGGCCGAACTGCTCAGAACCAGTTTCTTGACTCCGGCCCGCGCGCACTCCTCCAGCAGGACGAGAGTTCCGATGCAATTGATCTCGGCGCACTCGATAGGTTTGTGCATTGACTCGGGCACGCTGATCATTGCGGCGAGGTGAAACACGTAATCCACCCCAGCCACCGCCCGGCGCACCATATCCCGGTCGCAGACGGACCCTTCCAAAAACTCGCACTCCCGGCCGTCAAGGTTTCGCCGAAACCCGGACCGCAAGTTATCCAGAACGCGCACTTCAGTCCTGCCTTGCAGAGCCTCGACAATATGGCTGCCGATAAAACCAGCGCCGCCAGTCACAAGTACTTTCATATTAAAGCTTATCCACCAGTTGCAAAATCCGCCCCTCCTGCTGTTCGAGGGACTCGACGAGCTTAAACTGGGTGCGGCATCGGTCAAGGTTGTGGTTCTCGCGGTGGACCTTGAAATAAACGTCGCCCGCGAGAAAGTCGGTGAGAAAACGCAGGCCAATTTCAAAAGTGATTACTTTGCCGGCAAAGGCCAGGCAGTGTTTTTCCTCCTTCGTCAAGAAATCTCCCGCGCTGGAGAGGTAGCCGCGCAACAAACTCTCAAACATGACAAATTGCATCTGCACTTTGGACAAGTCGCGCTCGTCTTCTGCGGCTGGACTGGTGGCGGTGCGCACCATGTCGCCGAAATCGTTCACGACCAATCCCGGCATGACGGTGTCCAGATCAATGACGCAGACGCCCTGGCCGGTTTTGTCGTCGAGCATGACGTTATTGAACTTGGTGTCGTTGTGAGTGACGCGCTCCGGGAGTTGGGCGTCGAGCAGAAGGCCGGCCATTTTCTTGCGTGCAAGCACAAACTGAATCTCCGGCCCGGCCAGTTTAGCCCGATGGGCGGCGTCAGCTTCGACTGACTTTTCCAGGGCGGCGAAGCGCCTGGGGGTGTGGTGAAAATCCGGGACGGTGTCGTGCAGGCGCGGGGCCGGCAGATCGGTCAGCAGCTTTTGGAAATTGCCGAAAGCGCGCGCCGCCTGGAAGGCCTGTTCGGGGGTCTGGACGGCATCGTAGGTGCGGGCCTTCTCGATGAAAAAATAAACACGCCAGTAACCGCCCTGCGAATCGAGATGGAAACTTTTGCCACCGCGGGAGGGCACTAGGGTCAACCGATGGCGGCTGGGTTCGCTTTCGGCGGCGAGTTTGCCGGCCAAATGGGTGGTGACGCGCTCGACGTTCTCCATCAGCGCGACCGGGTCCTTGAATACATGATGATTGACACGCTGGAAGATGTAACGAACAGGCCGGCCTGCCTGATTATAGACGGCGCGGAAGGTGTCGTTGATGTGGCCGCTGCCGTAAGGCCGGGCGTGAAGGAAATCGCCGTAGATCTGAAATTCCCGGGCGACGGCGGAGAGAAGGGGTTGCATTTTCATATCCAAAGTTTTTCCGGGTAGACGCCTTGGGCAACGAGGGCGTTAATGCTTTGGCGCACGCGCGGGCAGTCCTCGCGAAAGGTCACGCCGAACCAGGAATCGGGAGTGCTTAACACCCGGACCCGCGCCTGGGCCGCGGCCACCAGATTATTGACAACCGTGGGGATGTAAAACTCCGCTTTTTCGTCCCGGCCATGCTGTTGCAGAAAAGAGGCAAACTGCCGTCGCAAATGGTCAAAGAGGCCCGGCCCGAACCCCCAGATGTTCATCGAAACGATTTCCTGTCCTGCAAGCGGCAGGACGTGTCCGGCTTCATCGGTTTGTTTGCCCCCGGCGCCATCGCGCTCGATGCCAGTCAGTTCAGTGACTTTTTCCAGAGTGCCTTCGGGGCCCACACGGCACAGGCCGCGCGCCACTTTGCCGAATTCGGAGAGAGTATTGCGCAACAGGAAACCTACCATGGCGTAGTCCGGGCTGCCGGAGCGCAAATGGCGGGCGAGCATTTGGAAAGAATTGGCGCCGTAAAAGTCATCGGCATTTATGACGGCGAAAGGCCCGCGGATAGCCTCGGCCCCCATCAGGATCGCATGCCCCGTTCCCCACGGCTTTTTGCGTCCGGGCGGCACGGCAAAGCCCGGCGGCAGCTTGTCGAGTTCCTGGAAGACATATTCGACAGCGATATGCTTTTCAAATCGGCGGCCGATGGCCTCCTTGAAAGGCTGCTCGATCTCGCGGCGAATGACAAAGACAGCCCGGTTGAAACCGGCGCGTATGGCGTCGAAGATTGAGTAATCCAAGATGACCTCGCCTCCGGGACCGAGAGGTTCAATTTGTTTAAGGCCGCCGTAGCGGCTGCCCATGCCGGCCGCCATCACAAGTAATGTCGTTTCCACAAAATTCGCTGGTGCTCTGCCAAATTGTTAATTGTTTTTTGACGTTAAAACCATGCCTGCCTCACGCTGGCGGTTCCAACTCGTCTTGCAGCATAATCCCGCCGATTCGGCCGCACGCCCCCCAAATGAGTAGGGTATCGGAATATTGCAAGAGCAACATGGCGAAGGCAATCGGTTAGTGCGAATGCAGCTACTGAGCGGGCATCCGTTACATCTGGCTCAGGCTGGTTGCGGCGCGCGGGCGGGGCGGGCCAGCAGGACCATTACGATGCTCCACAGGAGGAGCAGGGCCAGCACGCCGCCGATGAACTGGCGGAACCGGCTGCCGGTTTGAGTGTTCGCGGCGAAGAACTGGATGGTGAGCGGTTTTTCACTTTCAGTTTGCAACACTTGCGTGAACGCTTCATGCAGTCCGCTGATGGGCAGGTTGACGCGCAACGGCCGCACTCGGGCCACGGCGAGTTCTTGCGCCTGGGCCAGCCGGGTCCATTGCGCGCGCGCGTTGAGATCGTATTCGGAGTTGGATGATGCCTGCGAGTTGTTGCCGTTGCTGAAAATGCGCTGCTGTTGACTGAGGTTTTTGCCCTGGATGCTTTCGAGGTTTTTTTTCAATTCCTCAATCTGCGATAATGACTCTTTATCGGCGACCGCGAAATTATCAAATGAGCTGAGGCGGTTGACGCCGCTGAGGTCGTTGTTGGCCAGAATAAGCGCGCTTGTTTATTACTTCCGGAAGCTTCATAGTCAAAGCATGTCTTCTAAAGGTTTCTTTGCCCGGCAAACACGGGGACTTTTCCATTTCATTGCGCTTGCGGTTCTGGCAACGACATTTGTGGCGTCCGCGAGTGGGCAATTGTATGTGGCATCCTGGCACACAGGTGCCAACGACGGAACCATCGGGGAATACACTTCGTCCGGAGCCACGATAACCCCGGCCCTTATTACCGGCCTGACTCAACCGGATGGCCTAGTGTCGGATGGGATCGGAGATTTGTTTGTCGCCAACCATTATACCATTGGAGAATATAGAATCTCCGGGGCAACTGTGAATTCCGCCCTGGTTCCAGTGAATTGGGGAAATGGTGGCGCTGGACGGAAAGGGCGATTTGTTCGTAGTCAATTATGGGCTTTCGATCAGTGATGGCTCCATTGGGGAATACACGACAACCGGGGCCACAATAAATGCTTCGCTCGTTTCGGGATTGTATCGCCCCACAGGTATCGCGCTGGATGGTCTGGGAGACATATTTGAATCGAATTGTGGCGACGAGACCGTGGGCGAATATTCCACAGCGGGAGCCACGGTGAACGCGCACTTGATTTCAGGTTTGTCTGATCCCTCCGGTCTGGCATTTGTCCAAGTGAATGTCCCGGAACATGCTTCTTTCGTGGTTTCATTCAGTCTTTTGCTTCCCTTGTTCCTTTTTGCCTGGTTTTGCCGCAGGCAAGAGGCTATGGCTGTGCAATCAAATGAGGTTTGATGTGCTTGTCCTTCAAGGTTGCATCTCGGACGTGCCAATTTCGTAAGACCCAATATCCGTTCCCTGCATATCGGTGACAGTTCTTTTGACGTGATTGTTCTCAATCGTGCGCGGGCCCGCTTTGGAAACGGATAAGAACTCACCCGCGGCGTCCTCATCGTAGATTACCCAGTCGTGGGTGCCGCCGGCAACCGGCAGCCCGATAATGACAAACCGGCCCGCTTTGAGTTCGCGATCAATGGCTTCGAACAGGGCGATGAGCGGAAATTGGCCACCGTGCGCCTGGGTGAATTGCTGGTGGAAGGTGCATCCCGCAATCGTTTTCCCGTCGAAGTTGTGAAAGCTGCCGTCCGCCTTGTTTTTCCACGCCGTTTGTTGCTCATAGTATGACGCAGGCACGCGAGCCATTAGCTTAAGCACCATTTCCACTGAACTGGGAATGCACGACATATCATAGCGCTGCTCGTGAGCGTCGATGATCTGGCGGTCAAATTTTGTCAGGTGGAGTCTGGCTGCCACGCCGGCTTGCGCAAGCTGCGCGGCGCTCATCAAACGCGATACATCCTCCCGCGCTGAGATGGCTTTGGTCACTCCCTGGCTGGCAGCGAGGTCGAGCCATTTGTAGGCCTGCGCAAAATCCCGAGGCACGCCGCTTCCTTGAAAGTAGGCGAGGCCGAGATACATCTGACCTGCACCGTCTCCCTGTTCCGCCGCCTTTCGAAACCAATATACAGCCGCCTGTTCGTCCTTACGCACTCCTTTGCCTTTCTGGCAACAACGACCGAGGATCTCTTGCGCGACTGCTTCGCCCGCTTCCGCGGCTTTGCGCGACCACTTGACGGCTTGGAAGTAATTCGTAGGCACGCCCAACCCCTGAAAGTAAGCACTGCCAAGGCACGCCTGAGCCAGGGGAAGGTCCTGCACGGCCGCTTTCCGAAACCACCGTGTCGCTTCCGCCTGATTGTTGGTAGCGCCCGCTCCACGGAGACAATGCATACCCAAAGCCAATTGAGCCATCGCATTTCCCTGAATTGCCATGGCCCGAAGGTTTTCGCCGGCACCCGCGGAATTGGTCACGACGGGCACTTCAAACCAGGCGAGGGCGAGAAGAATGGCTTGAGCGTCGGCGTCGCCTTGGGCAGCGGATTTCTCGAACCATGTCACAGCCTCGGGCCAATCCATCGGCACGCCTTGGCCACGAAGGTAGCTGATGCCAAGGGCGGTTTGGGCTTTGGCGTGTTTTTGTTCCGCCGCTTTGCGAAACCAGGCCACCGCCTCCACCCGATCCCGGTCGCCGTCCCGCCCGACCGCGTAATATTTACCCACATCGTATTGGGCGCTCGCATCGCCCATCTCAGCGTTGCGCAGCTTCTCCTTCAGCAACGCGCTGCCTGGGGTCAACTTCAGCGGCGTTGATTGACAGCCTGCAGTTGCAATCAGGAAGGCCAGGCAAACGATGTAAAGACGAAACTTCATGGTCTTGAAGCCAAGTTTATCGCGCCCTTGCGGCAGTTTGGCAAGAACCACCTTCCGTGCGCTTTCCGCATGTATGCGGTGGTGGCCAATGGCCTATAATCAAATGGGATTCATGGTCATCGCATCATGTCACACGTAGGCAGCGGCGGAGGGCCGCCGCACTACAGGACGCTTCGCGATTACGGATGACTGGGGAATGTCTTATACTTTTGGCGCCCAGCCGTCGCGATAGGTTCGCTTCCAAAGGTCGGAGGCTTCGGTGTCGCCTGTAATTTTGCGGGTGGCGGTATCGAAATTGACGGTGTGCCCGGTGCGCCAGGCGATGTTGCCCAAATGACAGAGCATCGTGCTCTTCTGGCCTTCCTCGATTTCCGCATGGAGGGTTTTGCCGGAGCGAATACCATCCAGAAAGTTGCCAAAGTGCACTGTGTTGCTGCTGATACTTCCCTCCAAATTTGACGGAATTTCGCGGACGAGTTTGTTTTTCAGATCGTAAATCTTAGCGCTGGAGGAAAGACTCATCGTCCCCTTTTCGCCGTAGAAATTCACGCCGAAACCCGCCTCTTCAAAACCGCGCGGATCGCAGCTCTGCCCTTCCCAGACAATGCCCTTGTCGCCGAAATCAAACGTGGCGACGCACACGTCCGGCGTTTGCCAATCGTCTTCAAAGTGATAGCGGTTGCCGCCGCAGGTCACCCGGCGGGGCAATTCGACCCCAAGGCCCCACCGCGCCAAATCAAGCGAATGGACTCCGTTGTTGCCCAATTCGCCGGTGCCCCAATGCCAGAACCAATGCCAGTTGTAGTGAATCAAATTGTCTTGATAGGCGCGCTCCGGGGCGGGGCCCTGCCACAGGGAATAATCCAGCCATTCGGGAACAGGCACGCGTTTGCCGTGGCCGATGGAAGCGCGATGATTGGTGTACCAAGTGCGGGCAAAATAGACCCGGCCCAATTCGCCGGCGTGCAAGGCTTGAATGGCCTCCTGCACCCACGGCCAACTGCGGCGCTGGTTCCCCATCTGGACCTGGCGGCGGTGCTTGCGCGCGGCGGCGACGATCATCTCGCTTTCCTCGCCGTTGTGGCTGCCCGGCTTTTCAACATAGACATGCTTGCCTGCCGCGCAGGCCAGGACGGCGGAAGGCGTGTGCCAATGGTCCGGCATCGCAATTGAAACAGCGTCGATGTCCCGGTCATCGAGCACGCGCCGGAGGTCCTTGACCCCTTTGGGGCTTTTGCCCTGCGCCTTGGCCACAGCCGCGATGCCTCGTTCCATCGCCCGGCTGTCCACGTCGCAGATACAGGCAATCTCTGCGTTGGGGAGAGCCAGATAGGCGCGGATATGGTCCATGCCGCGACCGTTGCATCCGAGGATGGCGACGCGCACTTTGTCATTGGGGCCGGGCGCGGCGCGCAACGAGCGGCCAACGTTCCAGGCGACCGCGCCCGCAGCCAGGCCAGCGCTTTGTTTTAAGAATCCGCGACGTGTGATGGGATTAATCATAAATCTATCGTCTTAGGGAACGGCAGTTTTTAGTCCTTGGGCTCATCGGCCTTGACTGCCAATTTGACTGAAGGACCTTTTGCTTTTGAAACCGTGTGCCCATAATTTCGGCGACGGCGGCGACGGAGCCGCGCTTCGGCGCTGAATTGGCTGCGCAACAACAAAAACAGGGCTGTGACCGCCGCCAAGCCAATCAGCCACATCCCCGGATTAAATTCTCCGAACATGGCGAAAGTGTAGAGGAATGGTTGTCATTTTGCCACTCTGTTTCCATCCCCGACTTGGGGAATCGACTCAGGGCACGTCCAGGCGATAGAAACGCCGTGGGTAATTCGTCCATTGCGCATCGCTAAAATGAAACGCGTTGCTGCCGAGCGTTGCGTTGGTCAACGGAATCCAAACTGGATTGGCCAGATTGGTGCATGCTTCCACCAGAAAGGTGAGATTGCTGGCGCCGGTAACGTTGAACGCAAATCGGTTGCTGGCAAAGCCAAAGCTGGCTCCGCTGGCTTGGATGGATGGATTCCACAGCACGACGGGATAATTGGTGAGGGTCGAAAATTGGCCCCAACCCTTTTTATTGGGCAAATAATAGACTGCCGCAGGGCTGTCCTGGACAAGGTTCTCAGGATCCTCAATCACGGGGGCGTTGCCGGTGAAATAAACCCCGGCCAGGTCGTAGCAGGACTCGAAGGCGTAATCCCCGATGTTCGTAACGGTGGCAGGGATAGTAATGTTGGTCAGGCTCGTGCATTCAAAAAAGGCAAAGTTTCCGATGTCGGCGAGGCCGTTGCTGAGGGTGGCGTTGAGCAGGCTGTAGCAGGAGGCAAATGCGCCATAATTGATGCTGGTGATGGTGGCGGGAACCGTGATGCTGGTGACAAAGAGATTGGAAAACACGGAACTCTCCCCATTTCCAATTTCTGTGACCAATAAGCCCGCGGCGTTGGTCTTGGGAAAAGCCACCGCTCCTCCAGGGCCTGAATAACTGATGACCGTGAGAGTATTGTCAGCATTGGTGGAGTAGCTGAATTGGGCCTGCACCGCGGCCGGGACAGCCACGAGCAGCCAGCCTAAAATTGTGGTCATCATCCTTTTCATGCTTAGGTCATCCTTGGAGGAATTCAGGGGCGGAGTCAAGGGAAATAGGTGCGCGGCAGGGTCGTTTTCCTTTTTTTGGACTGTTCCTCTTCCTTGACGGTGCGTGGAAGGCAACGGTAGGTTGGTTGCAATGAATGTTACCTTAAGGCTCCGCCGTTGGGGCTCGTTTTGTACGGTGCTCTGCGCCGTTTTGCTGTTTTCGCTTCTGCCGACTTTTGCCCAGTCCAATGCGAGGCCGAATATTCTCTTTATAATGAGCGATGACCATGCGGCTCATGCCATCAGCGCCTACGGCAGCCGCGTCAACCAGACGCCCCAGATTGATCGCCTGGCCAGAGGCGGGATGCGGTTTGACCATTGTTACTGCGTCAACTCAATTTGCAGTCCCAGCCGGGCAACCATTCTGACCGGCAAATACAGCCATCTGAACGGGGTCCCGACTTTCAACAAGTTTGACGGCTCGCAGCCTACGGTGGCGAAGTATCTGCAGCAGGCCGGATACTACACCGGCATGATCGGGAAATGGCACCTTGGCAGCACTCCCACCGGGTTTGATCAATGGGAAATTCTGCCGGGACAGGGAGTTTATTTCGATCCGACTTTCATCAATGCGAGCGGGCGGCAGGTTCACAAAGGCTATGTGACTGATATTATTACTGACATGTCGCTGGATTTCCTCAAAAACCGGCCCAAAGACAAACCCTTTTTCCTGATGTGCCATCACAAGGCGCCGCATCGGCCGTGGGACCCTGAAGAAAAATACAAGGCGGCTTTTGCCGGGAAACAAATCCCGGAGCCGGCGACCTTGCGCGATGATTACGCCACGCGCACCGATGCCATCCGGGAATGCACGCAAAAAGTCTTTTACGATTTGACCCGCCGCGACTTGAAGCTGGAGCCGCCGGTCGAATTGAAGGGCGCGGCGCTCAAGCAATGGCTGCTGGTCAAACCGACCAAAGTCACGCTTTCTGTCAACGGGCATAAAAAAGTTTTGACTGGCGATGCGCTGAACAACTGGAAGTATCAGCGTTACATGCAGGATTATCTGGCTTGCATTCAATCGGTCGATGACAGCGTTGGGCGGGTGTTGGATTGGCTGGATCAGAACGGCCTGGCGGGCAATACGGTCGTCATTTACACGAGCGACCAGGGCTTTTTCCTGGGAGACCACGGATTGTTCGACAAACGATTCATGTATGAGGCTTCGGTAAAGATGCCCTTCATTGTGCGGTGGCCGGGAGTGACCAAACCGGGGTCGGCGCAGGAGTTGATGGCCATCAACCCTGACTTTACATCCACTTTTATGGATATGGCCGGATTACCCGTGCCGGCGGATATGCAGGGTGTCAGCCTGGTGCCGTTGCTCAAAGGTGAGACGCCGGCCCACTGGCGCACCAGTTATTACTACCGTTACTATCACGATCCCGGGGACCATAACACGCGGGCCCATTACGGCGTGCGGACCACGACTCACAAGCTCATTTACTTCTGGAAGAAGGACCAGTGGGAAATGTACGACCTGGCCAGCGACCCGGACGAATTGCATAATCTTTACAACGACCCGGCACAACGGGAAGCCGTGGCCGCCCTCAAAGCCGAGCTTTACCGGTTGAAAAAGGAAGTGAAGGACGACGACCAATACGCCAACCAACAGCCTCCGCCGGGGACGGATTGAGAACGGTTTGGCCAGATTGATGGTAAAACCGTGTGCGAGCTATAAATCGGCTTTGGCGGGCTAAATCGCTGGCGTTTCAGATCAAATGGGGTTACATATGGCGTCGCGTTAACTGCCATGAACCCGAGCCGAGTTTATTATTTCGACAACAACGCCACCACACGGATTGCGCCGGAAGTGGTGGAGGCGATGCTGCCTTTTTTGCGCGATTGGTGGGGCAATCCCTCCAGCGCCTACGGCTTCGGCAAAGAGGCCGGCAAACATTTGGAGGAAGCGCGGGCCCGGGCGGCGGCCCTGATTCACGCTGAACCCAAGGAAGTCGTCTTTACCAGTTGCGGCACCGAGAGCAACAACTCCGCCTTGCAAAGCGCCCTGGCCCTGCATCCGAACAAACGCCATATTCTGACCACGGCAGTCGAGCACTCGGCCATCATCAACCATTGCCAGTATTTGCAAAAGCATGGCTGTCAAGTCACTTTCCTGCCGGTCGATGCCGACGGCGCGCTCGATCTGCATTTGCTGGATAAATCCATCCGCCCGGACACCGCCATCGTCTCGGTCATGTGGGCCAATAACGAAACGGGAGTGGTTTTCCCCGTTGAGGAAATTGCCGCGATTTGCCGCAGCAAAAATGTGCTTTTCCACACCGATGCCACCCAGGTTCCCGGCAAGATGAAAATCGACGTCCAGGAATTGGGCGTGGATTTTCTGACCCTTTCGGCCCACAAACTGCACGCGCCCAAAGGCGTTGGCCTGCTCTACATTAAACGGAAGGTGAAATTCCAGCCGTATCTCATCGGCGGGCATCAGGAACGCGGCAAGCGCGGCGGAACGGAGAATGTGGCCAGTATTATTGGCTTTGGGCGCGCGGCGCAATTGGCCGAAGCGAACCTTGAGGCCGAAAATACAAAAGTGCGCGCCTTGCGTGACCGGATGGAAAACACCATTCTGCGCACCATCCCGAATACGATCCGCACCGGGGCCAAGGAACCGCGGTTGCCGAACACGAGCAACGTTGCCTTCGAGGGGATCGAGGCGGAAGGTATTTTGCATCAACTGGATCAGCTTGGCATTTGTGTTTCCAGCGGTTCGGCCTGCACCACCGGTTCGCTCGATCCTTCCCATGTTTTGACCGCCATGGGCATGAAACCGGCGCGCGCGCGCGGCTGCGTCCGCATCAGCCTGGGAATCTATAATACGGACGAGGAAGTCGACTATTTGCTGGAGCATTTGCCCCGGGTCATCGCCAAGCTGCGCGACAACTCCCCGCTCAAACCAGAAAAGGTGTGAGGTCTATACCGGGGTGTTGGGCCACAAGAACCCTTTCGGCTGTGGAAGCGAACATGCGATTATGTTGATCCCCTTCCAGAAGCTCAAACCGTGGCTATTAGCGAGTTGCTACAGGGCTTCACAGTTTGTGATGGCAAATATTTTGGGATTAAGTAAATGCCCTCAGCATTTTCCTACCTCACTGTGGCTTGGAGGGATTGCTTGAACTTGTCAATAAGCTTTTCGTGGGCGGAGTTGACTTCGGCGTCGGTCAGGGTGCGATCAGGATTGCGATAGGTGAAGGCGTAGGCAACGCTCTTTTGCCCGGCGGGAATGGCCTGGCCGCGGAAGACATCGAACAGCTCGAATTTTTCCAGGTGCGGCGGGCGGACTTGCTTGACCGCTGCCACAATAGCTTCGTGCGCCACGGATTCCGGGACCAACATGGCCACGTCGCGGCGGATGGCGGGGAACTGCGGCAGGGGCTTGAAGGTTTTGGCCGGGGCGCGGCGGGCCAGCACCTGGTCAAAATTCAGTTCGGCCAGGAACACGGCGTCGCGCAGATCGTAGCGTTTCTGGAGAAGAGGCGAGAGCTGGCCCATTTCGCCAAGCGTGATTTTGCCAAGTTGAAGGGCGGCGGATTCCAGGAAAAAGGTTTGACTGGTTTCGCGGCGCGCCCATGTCACTCCCCGCAGGCCGAATTGCTCCAAAAATTCCTCCAACGCGCCCTTCAAATCATAGACGTCAAATTTGGCATCGCGATCCGCGCCCGCCCAAAAAACAGGAGAGCGGCGTCCGGTCAAAGCCAGACCGAGATGGCGTTCCTCTTTAAATCTGCCGTCGATCTGAAGAAAGACGCGGCCAATCTCAAAGAGCGCCACATCTGCATTTTGTCGGGCAATGTTGTGGTGCAACGCGTCCAAGAGGCCGGGCAATAAACTCGGGCGCAGCACGTTCATGTCGCTGCTCAGCGGCCGGCGCAATGCCGCGATCTGAGCGGGAGCAGCGCTGGTCGGCAGGCTGGCGGAAGCGTCGGAAATCAAGGTTTGGCCCTGGGCTTCGTTCAGGCCGAGGCCGGCCAGAATGCGGCGCGCTTCGGAAAGCTGGTCATGGACTGTGTCGAAAGGATGCGCGCCGATGGCACCGCGGGGAGGTGTGGCAGGAATTTTTTCTATGCCGTAAAGCCGCCCGATTTCTTCGATCAAATCGACTTCGCGTTTGAGATCAACCCGAAAGGTCGGGACCCGAAAAGTGGATTGCCCGGAGCGAACAAGACCGAGCCGTTCCAGAATGTTGTTCTGGTCGTCCGCTGGAACAACCGCGCCCAGCAGGTCGTTAGTCTTGTCATGGCGCAGAGTGATCTCGCGAGGCGCGCCCGGCGCGGGATAGGCGTCGATGGGCGGTTCGAGCAACGTCCCGCCCGCAGTCTGGAGAATCAATTGGGCGGCGCGGCGGCTGGCCCAATCGCAAACGCCGACATCGGCCCCGCGTTCGAACCGGTAGGAGGAATCGGTGCGCAAATCGAGTTTCTTGGAAGTGGCGCGAATATTTTGCGGTTTGAAACAGGCGCTCTCAATCAGGACATCGGTTGTATCGGAATTGATTTCGCTGTTTTGGCCGCCCATAATCCCTGCCAGCGCAACCGCTTTATTCTCGTCGGCAATTAAAAGCATTTGGCCGGTCAGCGTGTGTTCCTTGCCATCCAGCGTGATAAATTTTTCACCCTCCTGCGCCAACCGAACTACCACGGTGGGAAGAGCGGACGGGCCGGACGCGGTGAGCAGACGAAAGTCGAAGGCGTGCAGAGGTTGTCCGCTTTCGAGCATGACGTAATTGGTGACATCGACGACATTGTTGATGCTGCGCAACCCGGCTTTTTCCAAATTCGCCCGCAACCAGTCGGGACTGGGTCCGATTTTGACACCGCGAATCAGACGCGCCGTGTAGCGGGGACAAAGCTCGGGCTGTTCAATGCGAACATGGACAAACTTCTCCGTGGCATCCGTGCTCACGTGCGTTTGGGGAATGAATACTTCGGGCACCCGCAAGCGGCCGTCGGTGAGAGCGTTAAGGTCGCGGGCGATGCCGATAACGCTGTTCCAATCCGGCCGGTTTGGAGTGATTTCCAAATCGTAGACGATATCGCCCGCGGGCCGCCCCAGGTATTCGGCGAAGGGTTGCCCCACCTTGGCGTCCTCGCGCAAGATGAGCAAGCCGTCGATTTTTTCGGGCAAGCCGAGTTCCTCCGGCGAACAGAGCATGCCGTGGGATTCAATTCCGCGAACCTTGCTGACTTTAATGGTGACAGGCGGCTGACCGGCTTGGGCGGGCAGCGTCCGGCCCGGAAAAATTAGCGGGACTTTGTCGCCCGCTTTGAAGTTTTGCGCGCCGCAGACAACTTGCCTTTCGCCGCTGCCGTCGTTGACGCGGCAGAGGGAAAGCTTATCGGCATTGGGGTGTTTGTCGCGAGTGATCACCTGGGCGACCACGATGCCCTCGAATTCGCCGCCGATCTTTTGCATGCCCTCGACCTCGAGGCCAAGCATGGTCAAACGCCCGGCCAATTCCTCCGGCGATCCGTTGAAATCAACGTATTGCCGGAGCCACTGAAGAGGAACTTTCATCCGCGGACGCCGGGCTTAAGACTTGGGCAGCGTGCCGTAAGTGATGGCCGGGACTTCTTTGCCTTCGGTCGTCGTGGTGATTTTCCGGGTCTTTTCGTCGAACAAACACATCATGTTGAGGCGATTGGACATTTCCGCCAGGGAAATGACGGTCTGGGCGCGAATGGCCAGATCGATGCCGGCATTCGGTTGCTTGTTGGCCCGAATGCTGTCAAACCAATTGGCTTCATGCGCTCCGATGTCCTCGTTCGGCTTGAGGCCGTCAAACGTCTGCAAGTCGACATCGTCGGAAAATTCCTTCTCCGGTTTGACTTCGACACGTTCGCCGCTGGTGCCGATTTCCAACGAAGCGTGATGTCCGTAAATAACGAAACCAGGGCTGCGTGCCGCCACAGTGCCTGCCACAATGACCATCGTCAACCCGCTGGGGAATTCGGCCAAAAGCTCGACTTGTTCGGGACAATCGCGTTCGGGTGTGCCGGTGACGCTCTCGTCACTGTGAGCGTTTTTGGCACCCAAGGAGACGACGCGGGTGGGGAATTCAGGGTTGCCGGTGGCGAACATCAAAGGCAAAAGGCGATGCGGCACGAGGTCACCCAAAGGACCGGCGCAATAAGGATAATATTTGCGCCACCGAAAATAAGCATCGGCATTGAACGCGGTTTTGTTGTGGACGGGGAGCTGCCACTTGTCCCAATCCAGGTCCTGCGCGGTACACCAATCTTGGATGGGATAATCCCACTCGGCTTTGTGGTTGGGGTTGTTGCGGCAGTAATAGCCCTGAGCCCACACGGGTGTGCCTATGGCGCCGGCTTTGATCAATTCGGCTGACTTATGCCAGGCCGCGGCGGTGCAGCCTTGCGAGCCGACCTGGAGAATTTTGCCGGAGTTTTTAACGGCGTCGTGCAGTTCAAAGGCTTCACCTAGATAGCGGCCCATCGGCTTTTCGACATAGATATGCTTGCCGGCCTTAATGGCGGCGATGGCTGTTGTGCAATGCCAGTGGTCCACCGTGGCGATGGTGATGGCATCAATGTCTTTTCGTTCGAGAAGCTTCTCGTAGTCCTTGAACAATGCGCAGTTGGCGCCGATTTCCGCTTTGGCATCCTGCTGGCGATGTTCAGAGAGATCGCAGGCAGCGGCCTGAACGATGTTGTTGGCGGCAGCGCCCGCTTTTTGCGTTCGGACGTGTGTCATGCCCTGCGCGCCCACGCCGATGTAGGCCACGACAATGCGGTTATTGGCCCCGACCACGCTGCCGGGTGCGGGCGCCTGGTCCTGGCCGTAAACGGGCGTTTTAAAAATGTTGGCGCTGGCCGCGACGGCAGCGGCAGCGAGCGTTGATTTTTTCAGGAATTCACGACGCGTCGCGGCTCCGTCCTGGGATGCATTTGATTCTTGCTTCATAATAAAAATATTCAGATTGCTAACGAATTGCCGCAAATTGTAATGCAAGGCGCGTGGGGGGAAAGTTTAAAGTTTGAAGAAAATTGGGTTGGCCGGTGGAGGTTGGCGAGATTGGTTTCGTGAAATTAATCAAGAGCGGCGGAGGGCCGCCGCACCCCAGGACGCTTTGCGGTTAAGGATGAACTTACGAATGGCGGGCCGGCTGGAATGGGAAAATCTCCCCGTTGCAAAACCGGACTGGTGCCGTTATGGTTGCGGTGTATGGCGAGCATCACTTTAAAAGACATCCCGGTGGAACTGCACGCGCAGTTGAAAAACGAGGCGGCGGCGAATTTTCGCAGCCTTACCCAGGAGGCGATGAGCCGGCTGGAACGGACTTTTCAGATTGATGCCGCGCTGACGACCAAACGCGATCAAAAATGGATAGATGAAGCGGCGTCCAGCGGGCCCGAAACGCCGTTGACCAGAAAGGAAATGGAGGCCATCCGCGACCGGGTATTGAGAGGCAAGAAGTGAGGGCTGCCAAACGCCCGCGCTTCCTGCTGGATTTGGCTGAGGAGCTTACCTGGCTGAAAGACAAGGCCGGAACGGATGTGGCGGAACGTTGGTATGATGCCTTGCTTAAAACGGTTCAATTCATCGAGAAGAATCCGCTGATCGGACGTGAGCGAAAAGACTTGTCCCCCACTAAAATCCGTTCCTGGCGGGTCCATGGATTTCCGCGCTGGCTGATTTTTTATGCAGTCACTTCAAAAAAGGATGTTGTCTTTTATCGAGTTCGTTCCGGAACCATGAATCTGGTGGTGATGAAAATGGAGTCGTGATTGTCAATTGATAATTAATTTGATAATTGAAGGGTCATGACAAATGGGCTGATTTCAAAATTGGCGGTGTGCAGTTGGTCGTTGCGGCCGGCTGACCCGTTCTCCTTGATGATGCAGTTGAAGGTTATTGGCCTGCCGCGCGTGCAAATCGCGCTGGACCCATTGCGGGACTCACCGGGGGTATGGGACGTTTTGCCCGACCTGTGCGCCGTGAACGGAGTAGAGCTGGTGTCGGGCATGTTCGGGACGGTGGGGGAGGATTACTCGACGTTGGAATCCATTCAGCGCACCGGCGGGGTGGTGCCGGATGCTTTGTGGCCGGAGAATTGGCGGAATATCCAGGCATCGGCGGAGATCGCGAAGAAAATCGGGCTTAAGCTGGTGACTTTCCATGCGGGATTTCTGCCGCACGAAGCGAGCGATCCCAGGTTTAAAACGCTTTTGCAAAGGATTACCCTGATTGCCGATTTGTTCGCGGCCAAAGGGATCGAATTGGGTTTTGAAACCGGGCAGGAAACGGCAGAAACACTTGGCGCTTTTTTGCAGACATTGGGGCGGCCCAATGTCGGGGTGAACTTCGACCCGGCCAATATGATTCTATATGACAAGGGCGACCCCATTGCTGCGTTGGCGGCGCTGGGTCCATGGCTTAAGCAGTGTCACATCAAGGATGCCATAAAAACCAAAGTGCCGGGAACGTGGGGTGAGGAGGTTCCGGTGGGCGCGGGCGAGGTGGATTGGCGGGCCTTTTTGCGCACGCTGGGGAAACTCGGATTTGAGGGTGATTTGGCCATTGAACGCGAGGCCGGGGAGCAGCGGACGACGGACATCGTCACGGCAAAGCAGTATCTGGCGGAAATTAAGAATTAAAATATGAAAACAGTCAACGTGGGCGTGGCCGGCATTGGTTTTATGGGTGCGACCCATATCAAATCCTATCTAAAAATTCCGGGAGTGCGACTGGGGGCGATTTGCGACGCAGTGCGGCTGCCGGTCAACGGCGATCTTTCGGGTATCGCGGGCAACATCGGGGATGGCAAACCGTTGCGGCTCGATATGACCCAGGTCAAGGCGTATTCGAAATTCGACGATCTGCTGTCTGACCCTGCGATTGACTTGGTGGACTTGTGTGTGCCGACGCCCCAACATCGCCCGCTTTGCCTGGCAGCGTTGCGGGCGGGCAAGCATGTTATTTGCGAGAAGCCGATGGCGCGCACACCCGCGCACTGCCGCGAAATTGTGGCGGCGGCGGGGAAGGCAAAGGGCTTTTTTATGCCGGCAATGGTGATGCGCTTCTGGCCGGAGTGGGCGTGGCTTAAAAATATTATTGATACCAAGCCCCATGGAAAGGTTCTGGCGGCGCGGTTCCGGCGGGTTTCGTCTCCCCCGGGTTGGAGCAAGGCCAGTTATTTCAAAGGCGATGATTCCGGGGGCGCGCTGCTGGACTTGCATATTCATGACACTGATTTTGTGCAATTCTGTTTCGGACGGCCGAGCAGCGTTTTTTCGGTGGGAACGACGCGCTTCAGTGGCGCGCCAGACCACGTGGTGACGTCGTATCAAGTGGCGGGCGGGATTCCGGTTAGCGCGGAAGGCAGTTGGCTCATGACGGAGGGTTTCGGATTTAAAATGGAATATACGGTCAATTTTGAAAAGGCGACGGTGGATTATGACCTTGGCCGGGGCGCGGAGGCGCTCAAGCTTTACGAGGAGGGCCAAAAGCCGCAGGTCATTACGTGTGGCAAGGAGGATGGATACGAGTTGGAATTGCGTCACATGATCGACTCGATCCAACGCGGGACGCCGCCCAGCATTGTTACAGCGGCGGACGGTCTCAGCGCGGTGGAGATTTGCGCGGCGGAGGAGAAATCCATCAAGACGGGCAAAGTGGTGCGGTTAAAATGACGACGGTCCATTGAGGATTTCGTCATGAAACATCCGCCCTCACTTGTCCTTGGTCATTTGCGTTTCTTCGCCAAAGAGCGCGGGATTTTTCAAGTTCGCTTTCAGAAGCTTGCGCACGCCGGCTGAGTCCTTTGTCTCATCGGGAACGATCTTATCGTTGACATTGCGCAAGCTCAACGTGCCGTCATCCGATAATTTCCAAGTCCAGTAGGCATACTGCGGCTTGTCAGAATCCAGGATTTGCACGCTGACAAACGGAGTTCCGTCCACATCCGAATGCCAGGCGCGATATATTTCTCCATCGGTGTCAACGATATAACTGGAGTCATCGAGTTTCACCACTTTCATTTTGCTTTTGCCGTCCCTGGTGGTCCAATTACCCACGAGACGGGCATCCACTTTGCGAGTGGCTTTGCCCGTGATGGGAACATCATAGGCGCAGCCAATGACGATCAGGCAGCAAACGGCCACGATGATTGCGCGGGTGAGTTGGGCGGTTAGTGCGAGTCTGTTCATATGAAACTCTCGACCCGGATCATGACCGGCGGGGCTTTGACCACGGGGGATTTGGCAATTTTGGCCAGGGCCTTTTTCATGGCGGCGTTGGGCGCTTCGTGGCTCATTAGGATTAGGGGGACGCTTTGGCCCTCGTGCCCCTCGGGTTGAATGACCGAGGAAATCCCGATTTTTGATTCCGCCAGGATGGCGGCGATTTTTGCCAGCGTGCCCGGTTTGTCAATCACGCTCAAACGAAGATAATAACGTGAAACCACCTCGTCGATGGGGAGAACTTTGCCGTGGCGGTCATGGGGCACGAAGGGCGGGATGCGGTGGTGCGTGCCGTTCTTGAAATCGAGCGCCGCGTCCGCGATGTCGCTCAGGACCGCGCTGGCGGTGGCGTCTTTGCCCGCGCCGCGTCCGTAGAAAAGGGTGTCGCCCACCACGTCGCCGCGCACAAAGACGGCATTGAAAACATGATTGACGCTCGCCAGAACGTGGGCGTTGGGGATCAATGCCGGATAGACTGAGGCTTGCACTGCCTTCCCTTCGCCGCCCTTGACTACTCCCAGCAGTTTGATGGTATGGCCGAGCTTTCCGGCGAATTCGATGTCCGTCCGGTTAACGGCACGGATGCCTTCGACGTAAATCTCCTCCGGTCGCACCCAAAATCCGTGGGCCAGCGAGGCTAGGATGCCGACTTTATGTTCGGAATCAAAACCATCGATATCCAGGGCGGGGTCTGCTTCGGCGTAGCCCAGCCGCTGCGCGTCGGCCAGAGTCGGTTGGAAGTCGGTGCCTTCCAGTTTCATGCGGGTAAGGATGTAATTGCAGGTGCCGTTGACGATGCCGTAAAGGTGGGTGATGCGGTTGCCGACAAAGCCTTCGCGCAAGGCCTTGATGATCGGAATGCCTCCGGCGACGCTGGCTTCGTAATAAAGATTGGTATGAAACTCACTGGCTGCGGCGAACAATTCCTCGCCGTGGGCCGAAAGCAATGCTTTGTTGGCTGTGATGACCGGCTTGCCCAGTTTGAGCGCGGTGAGAATCATCGTCCGGGCAATGGTGGTGCCGCCGACCAATTCGATGACAATATGGACTTGCGGGTCGTTGACCACGCTGGCCCAATCGGTCGTCATGAGTGCGGTTGGAATGGAATAAGGGCGCGGTTCGTCGAGCGCCTTGACGGCGATTTTGCGCAGTCCGATCTTGATGCCGAGGCGGGATTGCAGGAGGGCGCCGTTGTTCTGCAAATGATGGAACACGCCGCTGCCGACCGTGCCGCCGCCGATAATGCCGATATTAACCTGTTGCATAAGCACGCCCACAGTGGCGAAAAATCATGGCCAAGACAATGTCAGACTTTATTGTCCGCTGGCCACGACCATGTCGATTTTGGCTTTCGCCATTACCAGCAAGCGTCCGAAGTCATCCAAAACGAAAGGGGCCATGGCATTACGCGCCCCGTTAAGCTCGCCGGAGGTAATGGCGATGGTGGTTTTGTTGCCCTTGCCTACTTTGGCGACGGAGAGTCCGCCACGGGTACGAAAGACCACTTCGAAATTTTCCAGGGGCGTGACGGAACTGTTGGCTTGGGAGATCGAGGTCACGCTTCGGATGAGGGCGTCCAGTTCGTCATAATCGATGTTATCGACCTCGGTTTGCTGGTTCACTTTGGTGCGCAGGCCCACGGCATAGACGCTGTTGGTGGTTTGGGGGTTTAACAATCGCTCCGCCCGGACTTCCACGGGATAGGTGACCTGATCGTTGAGGTTGCCAATGATGGTAAAGCCCTTGATGAGCAGCGCATCCGGGGTGGCGTTGAAGGCGTCGTAATACGTCCGCGGCGCGTTCGTTTGCACGGCCAACCACATATTCGTTTGGGCATAGCCGGAGACGGCGGCCAGCGTTAAGAGTAACAAGAGTTTTTTCATACAGGTTTCTTTCGTGTCATTAGATTATATAGTCCGGCGGTTCCGGCTGCTCCGTTTCCAAGATCCGCGCCCGCTGGCACAAATCGGCCAGAGTGGTCCGTTCCATAATGCTGGCAACTGCTTCCTGGGCTTCTTTCATCACTTCCCGAATGGGACATCGCGCCTCGTTCGGGCAGGTGCATCGCTCATAAAAGTATTCGCTCGCGCATTTCACGGGGGCCAGCGCCCCGGACATGTGCCGGACGACGGAGGCCAGGGTTATATCTTGCGGCGGGCGGGCAAGCCGGTAACCGCCGCCCGTTCCTCGTTTGCTTTCAACCGCGCCAAAGGCTTTCAACTCGTTAAGAATCTGTTCCAGGAATTTCCTGGGAATATTCTGTTGATCGGAAATCGTCTGAATCCGCACGACGCCATCGCCATAATTTTGGCCCAGCACCAAGAGTGCCCGCAACGCATACTCTCCCCGTACTGAAAGCTTCATTGACCTGACTTTAGTATATCCACTGGTTTGGTCAAGAAGGGTGTCGGACCTTGGCTAGAGAGGATTTCTCAGAGAGTGTTTTGAAAATCGGTTCGGAGTCCCGCATTCGGGCGGTCCGGCGCGGAAACCGTCTGAACTTAAAACACGCTCTCATATATTGCGCGGGATAATTTTTCCGAGGAATCGCTCGTGGAATCCGCCGCAATTGTCACGGTTGTTGGCAGTGCGGGCCCATAGGTCTTGATGGCCGAGACAAAAGGAGGGAGTCCCCCGTGCGCTCTGGGGAGACTGGAGAGATTGTCTCGGCCATCGGGGTCTGGGCGGCTATCACATCGGTTAAGTGCGGCCTGCGCCACAACCGCGCTGCTGTCCGTGCTTCTTCCGCCTCTTCCCCTCCACTCGCCACTTTGGTCGAATGACGGTATTGTCCTCCCATTCGGTCTCGAATCCGTCCTGTTTCCAGTCAAATACTTCGCAAAGAAATCCCCTCTTTTATCCCTCTAAAGAGGGATGGTAATCGCGCTGAATTCCGCTATGGTAGTCGCAATTAGCCGTGACGCAATGAGAGCGAAAATCAACATCTCGACCGGGCTTGCCATCTCGCGAGCACTCATCGACTACTGAAAATCAACCCCGAATAGTTTATAAAGCTATGATCATCCTAACGAACACTCGACCCCTAAACGATCATTCATCCTCCCGCAACTCGGCGGCCAACCGGAGTTTCTGCCGGCTCTCCTTCGCGGCCTTGATAATGGCGGGTCTCTTGCTGTCCGGCGCGGTAGGGCGGGCACAAACCCCTGTCAATCAATTGTATTTCCCCTTGACCGATGCGACAGTCGCCACCTCCTCGCCAAGCTCGACCAGTCTTGGCGGCTTGAACGTCAATTTAAGCATGTACAACGGCAGCGGAACGCTGGTGGACCTCCACGGAATCGTTGGTTCAGGGGTCAATGGCGTTTCCAGCGGTGCCCGGGCGATGAGCATGACTAATGGAGAAACGGGCAACGCCACCCAGTCGGCTAACGCGAATGGCGCCGCTAATTCTGCCACTGATCTGGGCGATCCGGCGCTCGCTTTTGGCAGCGTCACCAACTTCGTGGTGACCTTTTGGTTTAAAGAACCGATCGTGTATTCAGATGCGACCGGCAACACGCTTCCCCGCCTCTTTGTTCTTAGCACTGGCGGATCCCCTGGTGAAACCGATGACAGCGCCAATTCCATCGGCGTAAAGTTCCAGGTGGGAAACCAATTCGAGTTGACCATTAATAATGCCACCACTACGACGGGCAATTCGTATAATGCTCCGGCAAACACCGCCACCCTGGGCACAACGCTTGCCAGCGATCTGCTGCCGAACAAGTGGTATTTTGTTGCCTGGGTTTATGATGCCACCAATATCTATCAATTCACCGGCTCGGACACCACCGTGGCCACCTTGCAGAATCAGTTTTCGGCCCCGGGCCTGACGGTGAATTTGGCCAATCCCTCAACTCTTGTCCTGGGCAATCGAACCTGGAAAGGGACTCGTGGTTTCTTCGGCTCGATGGAAGATTTTCGCTTCTACACCGGAGTTTCCACCAACAACGCCAGTTTCGTGGAAAGCATCCGCAAAGCCATCGCGCCCAAGATTCCGACCATCGCCAGCGTCCCCGATGGCACGGCGCTTATGCAAGGCACCAACACCCTGACCTTCACCTCCGCTTCGTCCAGCGGCTTCAATCTGACCAACTTTGGTTTGTCAATAAACGCGGTGAATGTATCGACGGCCTTGACGTTCGTGACCAACGGCACACCCGGCACATCAACCAATGTGACTGCAACCTACATCGGCCTGCCGCAGCAAACCATCGTGGCTGCGGTCATGACCGCGACGGACGCGATCGGGCTGATGGCCACGACGACGGTGAGTTTCGACACCTACAGCGCCACCAACTTCTTCATCAAGGCGGAGGAATTTGATTACGGCGGCGGTTTGTTCCTGGCAAATCCTGATTATACCGACGGCAATCCGGCCGACCCCAACAGTTATTATGGATTGTCCAGCGTGGAAGGAGTTGACACACATAAAGGGCCGGGCGTTGGCGATAACGCCAACGATTACCGCTACGACGGCGATCTCCCGGCAGGCTCCGACACGCAAACGCCCGTGGCTGCGGGCGAACTGACGCTGCCGAGAGTTGCCAAGGCGCCCTTGGATGGAAGCGGCGCTCCGCAGCAAAATCACGAAATCGCCCAATGGAGCAGCGGCGAATGGCAGAATTACACCCGGGTATTCCCGGCAGGCAATTATAATGTGTATGCCCGCCTCTCCACGGCCAGCGGCTCCACTGTCGTCTTCTCCCAGGTAACCAGCGGTCAGGGCACCAGCAGCCAGACACTGAAAAATCTGGGGACTTTTACCTTCAGTGGCGCCGGCTTTCAATGGGTGCCGCTGTTGAACTTGGGCACCCTGGCCGTGGTCAATTTGGCCGGGCAGAATACGGTGCGCGCCACCACCGGCGGCGGAGCCACCGCCGACTTATACATGCTCGTGCCAGCCAACCCAACTCTGCCGGTCATCAGCAACGTCAAGCCGGATGGCTCGGTCTTGTTCCAGAATACCAACACGCTTTCTTTCACTGTGAGTTCGCCCACCACCACCATCAACACGAATAACATTCACGTGACCTTGAATGGCGTTAGTGTCGCACCAAGCCTGGTTTTTAGCGGCGGTCCATCCACATGGAATGTTAGCTACACCGGGCTGCAACCCAACCAGACTTACGTCACTTCCATCAATGTGACGGATAACAATAGCGGCTCGGCCAGTGCCAATCTCACCATTGACACCTGGGTACCGCTGCTGCAAGTGGAGGCCGAAGATTTTGACTTTGATCCGGCCAAGAGCCCCATCTTCGACGGCACCGGCTATCGCTTTATTGACAACGCGGTTCCGACGGCCGCCGGCGTTCCAGCAGCCAACAGCTATGAAGGCCAGACGGGCGATGAGTTGATCGATCAATCGGGCGTCGCGGCCGGAACACGGCAATATCGCCCGGGCGACGTCGCCACCACGGTTGTCACCGACACCCCCCGGAAGCAGTTTGTTCAGGCCAATGCCTCTGACTACAATGTAGGGTTCCTGGGGGCGGGATTCTGGCAGGAATATACCCGGACATGGCCCGCCGGCACTTACAATATCTACGGTCGAATGGCTTCGGGAGCGTCCCAAAGCGGACTGCCCACGCCTCCCGGCATCCGGGATGATTTGAATTTGATTGTGAAAGGAGCAGGCACCACCAATCAGGTCACGAGTTATGTGGGCACGTTCAACATACCTACGACCAATGGTTACTCGGCCTACTCCTATGTCCCGTTACTTGACAGGTTCGGCAATTACGCCAACGTGACCATGAGCGGAGTGGAAACTTTCCGGTCTACCCTGGACCTAACCACGACTGCCGGTCTGGCCCAATTCGGGCTGAACATCAACTTTTACATGTTGACCGCGCCAAGGACGGATCTGCCGCGTATTGACGGCGTTTTCCCGGACGGCACGGTGCTCGACCAGCAGTGCAGTTCGCTGAGCTTTGTTGCCAGCAGTCCCAATTACGGCATTAACACCACCAACATTCATGTGACGCTGAACGGAACGGATGTCTCTTCGAACCTGACGTTCACCGTCGCCGCCGGCGGTTGGAACGTGAGCTACTCCGGTCTGCAGCCCAATACGTCTTATTCAGCCGTTATCACCATAACGGACAACAATGGCCAAAGTCATTCCACGACGGTGACCTTTGATACCTTCAACCCCAATAACTACACCTGGGAAGCCGAAGACTTCGACTTTGGCCCGGAGAACAGTCCGGTTCCAAATGGCAGCGGCCTGCGTTTCATTGACAATCCCGTTCTTACATCCGCTCCGGCAAGCAATAGTTACTTCGGTCAAGTGGGCGATTCAGGCATTGATGAAGCCGCACTATGGCTTACGGGTGTCGTCGGCACTTACGTCTATCGCGTTAATGATTTCGTGTCCACAGAAGTTACCAGCGATACGCTTCGACAGAAGTACGTTAATGCGCAGGTGTCCCAGGTCGATCCTTATATCACTGACCATGACGTCGATTACTTGACTAATGGCGCATGGCTGAATTACACCCGCACCTTCCCCGCGGGCAACTTCAATGTTTATGGACGTCTTTCCGCAGGCAACGGAGCGTTCAAGCTGCAATTGGCCCAAGTTACCAGCGGGGCCGGAACTTCCACTCAGACCTCGAATATTCTGGGCTACTTCGTGGGCACAGGCACCAGCTTCGCCAAATGGCAATACGTTCCCCTCATCAACACCAACACCGGCCTGCCGGTGGTCGTGAACTTCGGCGGGGTCGAGACGCTGCAAATATCGGGTGACGCCAACGAGAACGCGAACTACTTCATGCTCGTCGGGCCCAATCCCGTCCCCTTGAATGCCGCTCTCAATGGCGCCAACGTGGTCCTCTCTTACCAAACCCAGCCGGGTTTTCACTACACGATCTTTTACAAGAACCATCTCGCCGACTCCGCTTGGTCTCCCTTGGACAGTGCGGTCCTGGGCGATGGGACTGTCCAGTCGGTCTCGGACGGTGTGGGGCTGGCGTCACGGTTCTATCAGCTTGAAATTCAATGACCCAAACTGAAAACAGACTCCGGCGCTTCCCACCGATGGAAGTGCCGGCGGTTAAGAAACGGCCATGAAGAAAGCATTTGCAAAAATTGCAGGCTCGGGGATGGGCGCTTCCCGTTCCAGAGCCTTTACCTTGATCGAATTGCTGGTGGTTATTGCCATCATTGCCATCCTGGCGGCTTTGTTGTTGCCGGCCCTCGCCAAAGCCAAGGAACAAAGCAAGCGCACCCAGTGCCTCAGTAATTTACGCCAGCTCTGCATCGGCATGACCATTTACGCCGGTGACAATCTGGATAAAGTGGTCCAGGCACGCCCGCAAAGTGTGGAGGTCGCGGGCAGCCAAGCCTTCGTGCAACTGGACTTGGACATCCCGGACATCGGCGGCATGAAATCGGTGGGCTTGACGATGCAGTCAAACACGCCGTCCATTTGGTCGTGTCCGAACCGCCCCGGCCTGCCGAATTTTGACACCACCTATAGCGAGTGGAATATTGGCTACCAGTATTTCGGAGGCGTCACTTTTTGGAACAATCCACTCGGCCTGTTCAAAAGCCTCAGCCCAGTTAAACTGGGCTTGGCTAGGCCATTCTGGTGCCTGGCCGCTGAGACCGTCGTCAATCCCAATTCCGCTGGGACCCCTTGGGGTACGTTCCCGACTGATTCATCGGCTATGCTGAATCCCGGGTGTTACTCGAACCTGCCGCCGCACGTTCGGGGAAATACGCATTTTCCCGACGGCGGAAACGAGGTGTTTTGCGACGGTTCAGCCCAATGGTACAAAACCGAGCAAATGCGTTTTTTGACTACGTGGTCCACCGGTGACAGGTTATGCTATTTCTATCAGAATCCGGCCGATTTTTCGACCATTTTCTCCTCCAGAGAATTGGCCCAGGTGCAAAGTTCAACTTCCATGATCCCGCAACCACCATGAGAAATCCGCGAGCCAGGAGCTTTACCGTCCTTCTCACATCACAAAATTCGCTCCTATTTTGATGAGGCAAAGGCCTGCCTATGATATTTCGGCTCCCAGCCAAAACGAAAACCCCGCGGGTTTTGAGGATTCTTCCCACGCTCTGCGTGGCGGCCTCGTTGGTCTCTAGTATTGGAGCCGCTCCCTCCGCGTGGAAACTGACTTGGAATGACGAATTCAACGGGAGTTCTGTTGATACCAATCATTGGACTTTTGACATCGGCAATGGCAACAACGGTTGGGGCAATAAGGAACTTCAATACTACACCGCCCAGCCGCAAAACGTGTTCGTCAGCAACGGGCTTCTTCATATTGTCGCGCGACGGGAGTCGTGCCAGGGCTGTCGCTACACTTCCGCTAAACTCCGGACACGCGGCCACTTCAGCCAGAAATACGGACGCTTCGAATTCAGGGCCAGACTCCCCCAGGGCAAGGGCTTTTGGCCCGCCTTCTGGCTGATGCCCGATCAGGCCATCTACGGCCCCTGGGCGGCTTCCGGCGAGATTGATGTCATGGAGAACAAGGGCGACAATCCCTCGGAAGTGATGGGCACCATCCATTTTGGCGGCACTTCTCCGCACAATACCCATTCCGAAGGGCCGGCTTACAATTTTCCTGCCGGCGATTCCGTTACCAACTTCCATCTTTATGCTGTGGAATGGACCAGCAATGCCATCCGTTGGTATGTGGACAATCATCTTTATGAAACACAGACAAACTGGTGGAGTGCCGGCGGGTCGGACGGTGCCACTGTTCGTCATCCTTTTCCTGCCCCCTTCAATCAGCCGTTTTCTCTCATTGTAAATCTGGCCGTGGGCGGGGATTTTGACGGCAATCCAGACGGCGCCACTGTCTTTCCGGGGGAAATCCAGTTGGATTATATTCGCGTATATGATGAAGCTCCTGTTCCCGCCCGCCCCGTTGTCCAATCCCCGCATCTTTTGCAGACCGCAGGTGCGCGCAGCCCGGAAGAACCGTCCCATTCAGGCAGCTCCGACTAGGAATAATTCAAGGCATATCCATGATGAAGACTACTGTGACCACTTGGCTTGCCTTGTTTGCCCTTTGCTTTTACTGCTCTCCCTTGAGCGCCCAAGTTTACACTCCGCCGTCCAGTTTGCGGGTGGACAATGTCTTGGACACAGGGTGGAAGTTCATCCAGCAAAATATCTCTGGGGCGCAAGCGGCCAACTTCGATGATTCGTCCTGGACGAACGTGAACTTGCCGCACACTTGGGATATTCCCGACGGACAAAGCTACCCCGCCTCCGCTTATTACCGCGGCATCGCCTGGTATCGATCTCACTATACGATAAGCAACAGCTATGCCGGTCTTCATTTTTTCCTGAAATTCGACGGCGCATTCTCAGACGCCAGCGTTTGGATCAACGGGAATTTTCTGGGCGAACATCAAGGCGGTTTCGCGGCCTTTGTCTTTGACGTGACTCCTTATGTCAATGTCGGCGGGGATAACATCGTCGCCGTCGAACTTAATAATGCCCTCAATACTAATCTTCCGCCGCTGAATGCGGATTTCACCTTCTGGGGTGGCATTTATCGCGATGTCCATTTGCTGGTGACGGCCCCTGTGCAAATTTCGCCGTTGGATTACGGCTCGCCGGGCGTTTATCTCACCACCACCAGCGTCAGTTCCAACTCTGCCAGTCTCAAAGTGACCACCGTGGTTTCCAATGCAACCAGTTCGGCGCAGACGGTGACCGTTCGCGCCGTCCTGACCGATGCGGCCACAAACATCGTCACGACTTTGAGCAACGTGGTAACGCTTCCGGCCGCCTCAGTCTCAAACGTGGTGGCGGCCACTGTCATCGCCAATCCGCATCTGTGGAATGCATTGGCTGATCCCTATCTGTATCAGGCTTTCGTCGAAGTATGGAGCGGCACGAATGTAGTCGATCTGGAGGCGCAGCCGCTGGGATTTCGCTCCTTTTATGTGGACCCCACCAATGGTTTCTTCCTCAATGGCCGGCACTACGATCTGCATGGTGTCAACATGCACCAGGACTGGCTCAATTGCGGTTGGGCTTTGACCAATGCGCAGCGCGACACCAATTTTGTGTTCCTCAAGAAAATTGGCGCCACCTTCCTTCGCCTTTGCCACTACGAGCACAATGACTATACTTACCAATTGGCGGATCGAAATGGCATTTGCGTCTGGAGCGAAGTGCCGATCATCGATTACATCACTGCTTCAGCCGCGTTCTCAAGCAACACGCTGCAACAACTGCGCGAGATGATTCGCCAGAGATACAATCATCCGTGCGTGGTTTGCTGGAGCGTCTATAATGAAATCACGCTCGATTCCGGCCCCAGCCCCACCAACCTCATCAGCCAGGAAGTCCAGCTTGTCGCTCAGGAGGATCCAACCCGTCCATCCACCGGCGCCGCCAACACCAGCGACGACGATCCTTCGACCTTCTACACCCAGCTCATCGCTTTCAACAAGTATTACGGATGGTATTCAAGTCCGTTAAACGGCATCGGCGCGTGGGCCGATAATATCCATTCCAATTATCCCACCCGTTGCATTGGCGTGACTGAGTACGGCGCGGGCGCCAGCGCCTTTCAGCATAGTGAAAACCCCACTTTCCCCGCCAACACCGCCACCAGCTTTCACCCGGAGGAATGGCAGAACATCGTGCATGAAACCAACTGGCAACTGATGGCCGCCCGGCCTTTCCTCTGGTGCAAACTGCTGTGGAACGAATTCGATTTTGCTTCGGATGGCCGCGATGAAGGAGACACTCCCGGGCGCAACGACAAAGGCCTTGTCACTTACGACCGCCAAGTCAGCAAGGATGCTTTTTATTATTACCAGGCCAATTGGACAACCAACCCCATGGTGTACATCACCGGTCACACCTTCACCAATCGGCTCACTAACATGATTGCCGCCAAGGTTTACGCCAACTGCGATTCGGTTCGGCTTTTCCTTAATGGGAATTCCCAGGGCATTGTCACCAGCACCAACTGCATATATTTGTGGCCTCTCACGCTCCAGCCGGGATCTAATCAGGTGAGCGTCATTGGTGTCAAAGGCGGCTCTAACGTAACGGATTCCTTGTCGTGGATCGCCCCAACGACGCCGCCCGCTGTATCAGTGATTACTCCGGTCGGGGCAATCGCCTATATCAGCGGCACAAACGACACCTTGCAACTGTCGGTCAGCGTCACCAATCCAGCTCCAGGCGGCGCCCTTACGACAACTTGGTCGCAAATGGCTGGGCCCGGTATCGCAACTTTTGCCGCCAGTAACGCCTGGACCACCGCCGCCAATTTCAGCGCGAATGGAATCTACAGCTTGGATTTCACGGCCAATAACGGTGCCGCCGTTACCGCCCCTTTTACTGTAGTCGTCGGTTCCAATACCAGCGTGACGAACGGTCTTCTGGCGTGGTGGAAGATGAATGAAGCCAGCGGCAGCGTCGCCGCCGATTCCTCCGGCAATGGCCGTCCCGCCACTGCCAGCGGTGCCTTCTTCACTAATTACTCCGCCGGCTATCCTTCCAACGCCCTGCATTTTAACGGTTCCAGCAGTTACGCTTCTTTCTCCTCGCCCGCGGTGACGCAACTGACTCTGGTCGCTTGGGCGCGGGCCAATGCTCAAGGCAACAGTGAATATCCTCGCATTTTCGACACACCCGGCTACCGGCTCTTCTTCCGCTTCGATAATCAGGCTACCAACGGTTTCGACTTCGCCACTTATTCCTCCGCCAACGGCGACTGGTCTTCAGGGGTAAACACGATCAGCGCCGGCGCCTGGTACCATATTGCAGCCAGCTACAATTTCTCCAGCCTCACCAATGTGCCGCTCGAATATGTCAACGGAGCATCCATCCCCGCTCTCACCGTGATCACATCGGCATCCGGGACTGAGCCTTCGAGCGCGGGCGCGGGATATATCGGCAATGTGGCGGCATTGACTCGGGCCTGGAGTGGCGATCTCAGTGATCTTCGCATTTACAACCGCATTCTAAGCGGCGCCGAATTGCAGGTAATTGCCAATGCCGGATCCGTCAACTACGCGCCCTCCGTCAACGCCGGCACCAGTCAAACTATTATTTTGCCAAATTCCGCCGCTCTCTCCGCCACCGTTTCCTCTTCCTCCACCTTCACCACTGGCTGGAGCGAAATAAGTGGGCCCGGCGCTGTCGCTTTTGGGAACGCCAGCGCCGCGGCTACAACCGCGAATTTTTCAGCGCCGGGAACATACCAGTTACAGCTTGCCGCTGATGACGGCCAGGCCGCCACCGTTGCCAGCCTGACGGTAACCGCTGTTCCGCCGGTGATTTCGATTTCGCGCTTTTCCAACACCGTCCAACTCTCCTGGCCCGCCAATGCCAGCAATTGGATGCTGCAGTATCAATCCAACCCGCCTTCCGTTGGATTGGGGAGCAACTGGATGCTCATTCCCGGGCCGGTGACCAATCCTTTTCTGGTTCCGACTTATTCCAACGCCGGCTCCGTGTTCTATCGCTTGAAAACCACGAATTAATCAACAGCGCCGCCCCGGGGATTCATCTTGACACTACTACGATAGCCTTCGCTCACCTTTTTCTGGTAGGGACGCCTCGCCGAGGCGTCCAGGGAAACCGCGCGGCAGCGCAGCCCTGCCACGTGGCGGACGGTGGCATTGTTCAGATGCGGTCCGCTCCCGCCTGACCCTCCGAAAATTCTCGACTTCGAGTCCTTTTTTGTGTCTAATTTATCCATCGTCTTAGGATCAAAAGTAACAGCCTGTTCAGCTTGCCGCATGGGCTTTCCTTATGCATCAGCCCGGTTGTTGGGATTTGTCCTTCTCCTCGCGGGTGGGCCGTTATTGGTTACAGCGCAACCGTCAGTCGAATTATTGACAAACGCCATCAGCGTCATTTCCTTGCCCGCGGAGAAAGCCGCCCTTTCCCTGCCGGTCAAGGTAATCGGGGTGGTCACCGCTGCCGATCCGTCATTGAACGGTCGGTTTTTTATGCAGGATTCATCGGGCGGTGTGTTTGTTGACAACGCCAATGGGCATCGCCCCGAACCGGGCGCAATGGTGGAGGTATCTGGCATCACTTTCCCGGGGGCTTATGCCCCAACTATCACCGCCCCGGCGGTGCGGGAAATTGGCGTCGCGGCGTTGCCGCGGGCCAAACCTGTTTCTGTGGAAGAACTAATGTCCGGCGCGGAGGATAGTCAGCGCATTGAAATCTCCGGCATCGTCCGCCAAGCCCGCCAGGACGGTTCCCATCTCGCACTTGATCTGGTTACTGGCGGGTATCGCTACCTGGCTTATGTGATCGCGCCCGGCAACTTCCAACTGCAGAAGCTGCTGGGGGCGGAAGTCCTTGTGCGCGGTACGGCTGCGGAAGCTCATAACCGTTCCTTGCGCCAGTTGATCGCTGTCGAAGTTTATATCCCCCAATTCTCGGATTTGGTGGTCAACAAGCAGGAGCCCATCGACCCCTTTGACCGGCCCGCCATTTCCCTTGGCAAGCTGGCCCAATATCAGCCGGGCAATTCCCTTTCTCAGCGGGTCCATGTTCGAGGTGTCGTCACCCTGCAAAAGCCCGGCGAATGTGTTTATTTGCAAGACTCGATGGGCGGCTTGCCGGTGCAAAGCCGCCAACCGATCACTCTCTCACCCGGTGAAACGGTGGAAGCTGTTGGGTTCGTCAGTTTCGAGAATTACCTTCCCGCGCTGCAAGATGCCGTTTTTCGAAAAACCTCGCAACGGCTGGTCCCCTTGAAACCAAAACCAGCCTCGATCGAGGAATTGCAGAATGGCCTTTATCGCGCAGACTATATTTCACTTACCGGCAGGCTGATCGAGCACACGGTGAGCCGCGGACGCCAGCCCTCCGCCCCCGCCGGCTCCACCACGCTGGTTTTGCAAAACACTAACTTTACCTTCACCGCTTCCGCGGCCGACCAGCAGGACCATGCGGAGTTGGCCGCCATCCCCATTGGCAGCATGGTCAAGGTCAACGGAGTTTGTCTCACCGAAATTGATGGCGACGGCAAATTGAAATCCTTTCAAATTTTGGTTGGCGATCCAAACGACGTCCAACTTATCAAGCGGCCCAGTTGGCTGACGCCGCGGCGGCTTTTGGTGGGCTTGGCCATTCTCGGATCCGTCCTGGTGGTGATTGTTACCTGGACGGTTACGCTGTCGCGCAAAAATGTCACTCTGAGATACTTGATCCGCGAGCGGGAAAAAGCTCAAATTGCCCTGCAACACGCCAACGACCAGTTGGAGGAAAGAGTCAAGAAACGCACCGCCGAACTGAGATTTCAAATCACCGCGCGCGAAGAATCCGAGGTCCGCTTCAAAGCTGTCCTGGCCGAAAGGACCCGCTTGGCCCAGGAACTCCATGACACTGTCGAACAAACCCTCACCGGCATTGCCTTTCAACTGGACACTGCCCTCAAATTGCGCCTGCGCGACCCTGACCATTCACTGCGCCTGCTCGAATTGGCCCGGACGTTGATGACGAAAAGCCAGACAGAAATGCGCCAGTCGGTCTGGGACTTGCGGGTTCGCGCCCTGGAGCAATTCGACCTCCCCAAAGAGCTGGCTGAAAGCGCCCGGCAAAGCGCCAACGGAACCGATATTCATGTTGACATGACAACCCAGGGTCAGCCGCGCTACCTCCCGGAAATCGTGGAGGAAAATCTCCTGCGCATCGGCCAGGAGGCTTGCGCCAACGCTGTCAAACATTCCGGCGCCAGCGGCGTCCACATTGAATTGGATTTCCTGGAGCACCAAGTCGTCCTGCAGGTCAGGGACAACGGCCGTGGCTTCCAACCGGAAACCGCCCCGGGACCCCGCGAAAGCCACTTTGGCCTCCTCGGCATCTCGGAGAGGGCCAAACGAATTGGCGCCCGGTTCATCCTGACCACCGCCCCGGGACAGGGAACTCTCGTCCGCGTGGAACTTCCTTCCGAAACGCCCCCCGATCCGCAAATGCCTGCGGTCGAAAAAAATCCATTCTCCTATGAAGAAACCGGAAAAAATTCGAGTCCTAATTGTTGACGATCATTACATCGTCCGCATGGGCCTGATCTCCGTGGTTGACACCGAACCGGATATGGAAGTGGTGGCGGAAGCGGACGACGGCGACCGTGCCCTCCAGCTTTTTGCCAAATACCAGCCTGACCTTGTTCTGCTTGACCTGCAGATGCCCGGCAAAAACGGCGTCCAAACCGCCACTGAGATGCGGGCCAAATTCCCCGCCGCGCGCATTCTGATGCTGAGCGCTTTTGGCGGATCTGAGGACATCCACCGCGCCCTGCAAGCCGGGGTTCAGGGTTATGTTCTCAAAAGCTCTTCCGGTGAAAACCTCATTCCTGCGCTCCGGGCCGTCGCGGCCGGCCAGCAATGGATTCCGAAAGAAATCGTCAGCCAGTTGGCCTCGCGCAAATCCTCCGAAGAATTGACTTCACGTGAAATTGAAGTCTTGAATCAGTTGGCTCGTGGATTAGCTAACAAGGAAATCGCCGATATTCTCAAAATTACCGAATACACCGCGAAAGACCATTTGAAACACATCTTGGCCAAACTGCGTGTTGCGGACCGCACCGAAGCCGTCACAACCGCCATTCAGCGCGGGATCATCCACATTTAGCGGCAGGGCATTTTGCCCCACTCTCTTGTATTTCATGGCATTTTGCAATGAAGCAAGGAGTTCCTCAGAAGGCAGATTCCCACTTCCCGGGTAAAGGTGACGTCGCACTGTACTTTTCTGAATTGCATCGTCTAGAGCGTTTTAAGAAATACTGTAGCCACAAAAATGTCTCGAAGCGTGATGAAATGCTTCGACGGTCGTAGCGCAGACTTCCAAGTCTGCCGTGCCGCAGGTGTCCCAACCTGCGGATGGTCCGCCGATTTGGAAATCGGCCCGTCCTCCGGAGTCCTACGGAGGGTGGACGATACGGCAGGTTTGGAAACCTGCGCTACAAATCTGCATCCGTCGGCAGGTGGCATGAATTCGTTTGCGGTCCACCGGCTACAGTATTTCTTAAAACGCTCTAGAGCGGTTTAATTAAAACTGTAGCCGCATGTGGTTCTGTCTTCGGGGATCGCGACCGTCTCGGTCGCACTCGTTGGCGTCTCGCCGACGAGAATCTGTGGCTACACATTTATTTAAACCGCTCTATTAATACTAGGTTAAGTAGTCACCCAGAGTTATCGAAGGTTGTCAGGCACCAAGGACACTTACCGGAGAGGTGGATCAGATCCGCCTGAAGCCTCCTGCGGATCATCGGCAAGGTCACAC
>Ga0182030_10003163_pt1 | contig 35149 bp, 12 predicted proteins | sample 812S3MmetaG_FD_121299 | JGI IMG/M metagenome (GOLD analysis project Ga0182030, IMG submission 121299) | Permafrost microbial communities from Stordalen Mire, Sweden - 812S3M metaG (Illumina Assembly) | ecosystem: Environmental > Terrestrial > Soil > Wetlands > Permafrost | place: Sweden...
CATGGTTTGCTATTGGCGGCAAAGCTTATTTAACTCACGGCCTGGTTGCGGCAGTTAGCGTGCTGGTTATTGCCTGCCCGTGTGCACTTGGCCTGGCCACGCCAACTGCTATTATGGTTGGAGTTGGCAAGGGTGCCGAAAATGGCATATTAATACGCAACGCCGAAGCCCTGGAACATGCCCGAAACATTGATGCTTTTGTATTTGACAAAACCGGCACCATCACAAATGGCACTCCCCAGGTTACTGACATCATCTGGCTTGCAACCGGTAGCAAAGAACGTTACAGCGCTACTCTGTCTGCCATAGAAAGGAAATCGGAACATCCTTTAGCGGAGGCTGTGGTAAAATACCTGAATGCAGACAGTGGAAGCATAAACCTTACCCAATTTGAGTCTATAACCGGCAAAGGGGTAAAAGCAACCACAGCCGAAGGTACATTTTATATAGGCAGCGATAAGTTAATGAGTGACAAGCTGATATGGATAGCGAGCGAGACTGCATTACAGGCAGCTGCGTTTGGGGCTAAGGCCAAAACCGTGGTTTATTTCAGCAACGCTACCGACCTGCTTGCATTAATCGCCATTACGGATTCGGTGAAAGAAAATTCAGCTGCGGCCTTGCGCGAATTAGGCAAAAATCATCAGCTTTATATGCTTACCGGAGATAATGCCGCAACAGCCAAAGCAGTGGCCGATGAAGTTGGCATTACCCAATTTAAAGCAGGTATGCTTCCCGCCGACAAAGCTGCATTTATAAAAGCCCTGCAGGCCGAAAACAAGAAAGTAGCCATGGTGGGTGATGGTATAAACGATAGCGAAGCCATGGCCGTGGCCAACATCAGCATTGCCATGGGCAAAGGCACAGATATTGCCATGAGTGTCGCCGATATTACGCTGATGAGTTCAGATTTAAACGCCATACCTAAAGCCATAAACCTATCTGCAAAAATTGTAAACACCATCAGGCAAAACCTGTTTTGGGCTTTTATTTATAACCTGATTGGTATACCCATTGCCGCTGGTGTGCTTTACCCTTTTACCCATTTTCAATTAGACCCCATGTATGCCGGTGCAGCTATGGCATTAAGCTCAGTTTCGGTGGTGGGGAATAGTTTGTTGTTGAAGGGGAAGAAGATTTGAACCGAGGTTAAAACAGAATCAACTTCTATCCTTTAACGCTGAAAATAATCCATCCAATTCGGTGTCCGAAATGTTTGCCCTTTTTGATTTATCGTAAATAGAGGCAAGAAATACTTTAGCGTGAATTACCTTCACATAGGTTATCACTCTCGCACCGCCCGATTTTCCTTTACCTTTGGAAGAAATGGCAATCCTGATTTTATAAAAATCATTTCCTGAACTTTTACCCTGAACCGGACTTTCGGAAAGAGATAAGATTAACTCACCTAAATCCCTTTTAAGCGAAGGGAATTTTTAATAAGTCTCTTAACTTGCTTATCAAACTGCGGGATGGTATCTACATTATAACTCATCCAATAAATCTTTAGCCGGCCGCGACTTTAACTTGCCTTGTTCAATAAGCTTCAATTCTTTCACAGACTGCTTGATTTCCTTCAAAAGCGATTTTTTATCCGGCTCATCCATCTCCAATTTCCGCAATATCACATGATTTTTTTGAGTTTCTCCCGGTCCTTTAAATTAATGAAAACACCAGTAGGTTTACCTCTATTATCTCTTAATACCTGTAGTTTCATTTTATAAGTGTTTATACAAAAATAAGGATTAAAATTTGCTTCTGTTATCCCGCCTCATATTGATTTCATTTAATGGTTAAAACATCATGAGTAAACTGAAGGGGAATAACTCAAAAAAATAAGAAGGCAATATCTGCAATAAATATTTCAAATAACGTTTAATGGTAGTTTATTTGATTTATATTTATTGTTAACATTAACCCGCCAGCCATGATAAAAAATAAATCTTTCATCCGGATTTTTTCCTTTGCCATGCTTTTGTTCATTTGCTTTTCTGCCGGTGCGCAGGATAAGATATATACCAACCGGGGCGAAGTAATTAAGGCCAAAGTAAAAGAGATATCGCCAACCCAGGTTAAGTATATTGCATTTGATAACCCTGACGGCCCTTTATATATTACTTATCCTTCCCGGATTGATTCTATTGTTTACGCCAATGGCAAAGTTGATATTTTGCCGGGCGCTGGCAGGTATATTCCGCCGCGCAATCTAATAGATAATATTCCGCAGCTAAATACCTGGACTTTTGACCTTTTGGGGTTCACATTTCTCACTGTTTCGCAAAGCTATGAGCGCAGGCTTAAAAACGGGAAAATAGGGTTCAGGGTACCTTTGTATACCGCCTTTATAGGCGGCGGAATTGCGGGGGTAGGTACCTTTAAACCTGGCCTTGGCGTGTATTATCCCCGCAACCTCTATTATTATTATAGCGGCCGTTCGGGGTCCGCTATGGCAACCGGTTTGAACGTTAAATGCTATCTGTTTAAACGCAGGATTGTTCGTGCCTTTGCAGGCCCCGAAGCTACTATTGGATATACCTCCGTTGGCACGGCAACCTATGACCCTTCTATGGGCTACTATACGAGCGGCACAAGCAACCTGATAACTTACGGTACATTTGCATTACTGGGTAAAGTTGGACTAAGTTTAAATCCGCTGGATAAATTCAATATTACCATAGATGGCGGCGCCGGTATTGGCGATATATTCGGCCATCAGAATTCCAGCCCCAGCCCCGTAGGTTTTACCGGGCTTTGGCATATTGGGCTGTCAATGGGAACTAACTTTTAAGCAAAAGCATTTAAGTGCTAGAAATAAAGACTTTCATTCTTATTATAATTGGTGGCTTGCTTATGCTTGCAACCGCAGTTAAACCATTTTCGCAAATAAGCTAAATTTGACTACTAAATATAAGGCAAAATGGAGATGGATGAATTATTTAGAATTATTGGACAAATAACCTACTCCTTTACTAGAATTGAATTTTTGCTTTCGAACATTGCTACAGATTTGAATATAGTTCCCACAACGACCAAATTCTTTGCTGAAGCTGCCGACCAAAAAATTCAAAAGATAATGGCAAAAGCCATTACCATCAAGAATGAAGAAATCAGAAATGAACTTGTGGATTGCTTAAACAGGATAGACAAATTGCGAATTAATCGAAATGATATAATTCACTCGTTGATCATGAAAAACGTAGGCAACGGGGATGAATATAACCTCTTTAATTATAATAGAAAAGGAGATAGAAAAATAAAAAAATACACTACTCTTGATTTCAAGAAAGTAAATGATGAGTTTGTTCAAATTCATAATCAGTGCTGGGAATGCTGGATTAAAATAACCAAAGAAGTCAAACCTTTGCAGGCATAATTCTAATCCTACTAGCTGCATTAAGCCACCCTCGGTATCAGCATCCTGAATGTAGTGCCCTTATCAATCTCAGACCGCTTAACACTTATCTTGCCATTGTGGTATTCCTCCACTATACGTTTGGTAAGAGAAAGCCCCAGCCCCCATCCGCGACGCTTGGTAGAATAACCGGGTTCAAAAATAGTTTCGAATTTGTTTTTGGGTATGCCTTTGCCACTATCCGTCACATCAACAATTACGTGCTTGTCATCGGAGGTAACGTCAACATCTATCCGGCCTTCGCCACTCATGGCGTCCAGTGCATTCTTTAAAAGGTTTTCAAACACCCAATCAAATAATTGCTTGTTTATTTTAAACTGAAGGTCATCGGGACAACGCACCGTCATGATAACTTTTTCACTGGCACGGCGGCGCATGTAACTTACATTCCTCTCCACACAATCCTTCACGTTTTCAGGTATCAATTGTGGCACGGAGCCAATCTTAGAAAACCTTTCAGCAACTAACGACAGGCGGTTAATATCACTTTGTAATTCATCTAATATCTGCGGGTTATCTTTTACGCCATTCATCTCTTTCAAAACTTCTACCCATCCCTCTAAAGATGAAATAGGCGTGCCCAGCTGGTGAGCCGTTTCTTTTGCCATACCTACCCATACCATATTCTGCTCAGCCCTGCGTGCATTGCTGAAAGCGAAATAGGATATGATCAGGAACGCCGCAAAAATACCCAGCTGCACAAATGGAAAAACGCGCAACTGTTTCAGGGTAGACGAATCATCGTAATAAATAAACCGCATTACGCCTTCGCCCAAATCAGCTACAACGGGTTCGTTGGCTGATTTCATTTTATTTATCATTTGCATCTCAGCATCGTGCCCTACCATCTGACTGGAGTCCATATTTCCGAAGGCCAGCACATTCATCTTCTCATCCGTTAATATTACCGGTGTTGAGGCAGTGTTAAGCAATACATCCGAAATGAAAGTCTCCAGCAAATCATTCAGCGTCTGCTTTAGTTTTGTAAAAAGGTTCGAATCTTTATAGTATATATAATTTTTACTTACCTTATAATCAACCACAATGGGCAGATAAACCGAAAACTGTTTTCGAATGGCTTCAGGGAGTTCAGAAAACGTTTTTGCCCCTTTAGGCAGGTCAATGTTCCTGGCCCCAACTATATTGCCTTTATCATCTGCAAGAATGGCAGGTATATCGGTGTTCGACGTTACAATGTCGTTAAAAAAGGTAGTCTCGTCATTATCTTTAACGGTAAGTAAAAATTTGGTTGACTGGGAATATACGTTCACTTTTCTTCTTTCTTCCGAGGCCAGCTTGGTAAAAAGTTCTTTGGTATACCTTACAAGTTTGGCTTTACGGGCTATTGCTTCGGCCCATAGTTTAGCTTTATACTTTTCCTCATCTGCCATTTTATTGGCCAGGTGGTCAGTATACAAAACGGTAGAGATACCGATGAAAACGCCCAGCAGCAGTAATATAAGTTTAAGGTTCGATTTCTGTGAGTATAAGTCCATTACGGGTTACAAATTAATAAAATTAACCACTAAAGTACTAAGCCAAATACAAGTAATAAAGACCTTCCTCGCCGAGTCTCCTCTTTCCGGCTCTGTGGAATGGGGGACTCGGCGTGCGTGCGGTCTGCCCTTACGCCGGGCCCCCAACCTTCGGAAGGGAGACTCGGCGAGGAAGGTCTTTTCCACAAAGAGGCGCGATACATCGCGCCTCTATAATCCGTTTAATTACCTGCTGAATCAAGGTCAATAAATTTCGGCGTTTCCTTTATATCATAGTACCTTTCTTCCTTCTTCTTTTCATTCTCATCCATCTTCGGGGTCGTATTGTTCATCAGGTTTTTGAGGTTCTCCTTTTCGTTTTTAAAATCATTCTTGATTTTATTTTTAGTACCTTTCTTATTGTAGGTTATATGCGGATTGCCCAATGAACCTGTCATGCGCAGGTATAAATTCAGCCCTTCGTAAGGGTCTTCCTCCATAAATTGAATATCATCACGCCTGCTGCGGTTGAATTTCTGAGCCAATAACTTATGCAAATTCACCTTAATACTATAATCTATGGAATCATTAAACCAATGGCTGCCCTCAAACATCAGGTTCAGGGCGCTTGACTGAATTTCAAAAAGTGGTATGTCTATACGCCGGTTTCCAATTTTTATTGTGTTATGCAGGCTGGCGAACTTAATATCCTCTAATTCCCCGACCCGTATAAATTTCGAGGCTGCCTTTAAAGGTTCAAAATTTATCAGCTCGCCATTCTTAATGGTAAAATCAGCAATAGCGTTTAACTTATCCTGGTTAAGGGTTTGGTAATTATCCCAGGTAGCATTAAAAGAAACAGCTGCATCCAGTGTGCCTTTTAAATGCCGGTCGCTTAAAACCGTTTGTCCGAAACCTTCGCACTCGTTAAAAATAGCCGGTATGCTCAGGTTAACGGCACTTACATCATAGGCGAGGTTAATAGAATAATCATCACCGAAAACAATATTCCCGTTTATCTGAACATCGCCTCCCATTGTTTTAGCCTGTAAATTATTACAACGGATATTACCCGGTGCTATTTGCAGGTTGCCTGTTACGTTTTCGAACTCCATTTTACGAAAAATAAATTTCTCCATTTCAATATCCAGGTTACCAGCCATATTCACAATTTCGCGCAGGTCAATTTTGCCTCTGGGCATTGTTTGCGGATGGCTCTTTTTATTATAGGCTTCAATTATACCCGATAGATTGAAGGTTTTTAATTTCAGTTTACCATTTACACCCAGCACTATATTGTTAGCACTGCGGTTAACACTCAGATTATAAATAAAGGCAGGCAGGTGGGTTATGTTACCGGTAAAGTTAGCCTGGTTACTTAAAAAATTAGCCGTCAGGTTATCGGCTTCTATAACCTGGTCGTGGTATTTCAATACACCATTGATGTTACCATAGCTGATACCGCCCTGCTGAAATTCAATATCCTGCATTTTAAACTCGCCGCTACCCGTTAAGGTTGAATTCTCTACATCGGTAAAGTCCCTCTTTCGGCCTTTTAACCTGAAATTATTAAAACTGATAGTACCGCCCAGCTCGTGCATAATACTATCGGGTACAAAGGATGAGATTTCAGATAAATGTAACGTTCCCTGTGCAAAAAAATCAAAATCAGGATCGCTTAACCTGGTTAGCGACAACCTGAAATTAAAAGGCAGTTCGTTCAAAGTACAATCAAAATTGCTGATAATAATTTCATCGTTACCCGCCTCGTCCATTTCGTACTTAGCTTTGGCATTTACTTTTTTCAGCAGCTTATTATACTTACCCAGTTTAATTTCGCTGTTAATTAAATCAGCATCTACCCTTACTTTCGGGCCTGCGGTGCTGGTAACCATCCCTTTTACCGAAGCGCTGATAGCATATTGGCCGTTACCCTCGGCCTGGTCAAAAACCTGCCGGTATCTTTCGGGGATCAAGCCAACCAGTTTTTTAATATCCTTACCCTCGTTGGTTAAAGTAAAATCAAGCTCGGTGCCGTTTTTCAGGGTAGCAAAAAAACCATTTATGTTAAACTCATTATCCTCAATACTGATGTTCCCTTTTTTAAAGGTAAAGTGATGCGTAATGTTGTTCACTTCTAAAACAATATCGGCCTTCACGTTTCTGTCAGACATGTATTTCTGACCCGATGCATTTATTTCGTTTATCCGGGCGGTCAGTGTGCTTTGAAGGTCAAATTGTGCATTGCTGAAGTTCCCTTTTAGCTGCGCATCCTTTAGCTGAACATCAATAACAGATGCCAGTACTTTATCAACGTAAGTAAAATGAACATTCTTAATCTCAGCCCTTTTAAGCTGAACGCCCAAATCGCTTTTGGCGCTATTGCCCTGCGAAGGTTTAAGGATATCAAAATTCATCTTTCCCCGTCCGTCCTTGTATAAATTGATATCGCCATCACGCACCAAAATCTTTGACAATTCAATTTTGTTACCGAAAAGACTAAACACATTGCACAACAATGAAACTTCTTTTACATGCAGCAACTGCTTTCCTTTTCGCAGTTTATCGTCAATAGCAACGTCATTAAAACTAAGCGACGCGTAAGGAAAATGCCGTAGCAACGAAAAGTCAATCCCGCCTTTTACCTGTACCGGAACCGTTACCTGGTTATTTATCTGCACTATTATCTGCTGCTTTACTTTATCCTGCAAGGCATACGCCAATAACACAGCAGCAAGCACCACAAACAAAATGCTGCCAATTATAATAAAAATGATATTTCTGATACGTTTGTTCATGCCTGTCCATTTAAACGGAATAGGTCCGTCAAAATTTGACTATGCAATATTCCTTTAATTTTTTTGGCGCAAGGATATTTAAGTATAAAAGTTGTTGATAAAAAAGGGAGCGCATACCATATTGTCGCAATTCCAACAGCCGCCCCTTCCGTCCCCTCAAGGGGAAACCAAAGTTTAATACAAATACACGGACTGTCGTTAAAGTTGTATTTGGCTGTTCTGCCTTGGTTTCCCCTTTAGGGGACGGAAGGGGCGAGAAGGATGCAAGTAAAGAGAGTTTTTATATGCGCGACAATATGGTATGCAACCTAACAAAGAACATTATCGTAATTCGTATTTCTTAACTATTTAACAAAGGCCCGATATTGACATTTTGCTCCCGGGTGTGGAATTGGTTTTTAAAAAAGGCTATTTTCACTTCTAAGAAGCTGTTTAAAATTAAATCCAAATGCAATTTAACACGAAGAGCACAAAGGAAAATGCCAATACAAAGGCCACAAAGCGTATATTTTTGGTGTGCTTTGTATTGAACTTTGTGTGCTTTGTGTTAACCTGTATTTCTTTTCTTTAATTTTAAACAGCTTCTAAGAACCGATGAACGTATGAAAAATTTCATTGCCATAAGTCTGGCATACTTTGCTTTTTGGGGTTCAGTATCAGCACAAATGGATAATTCTGTTGCGCCCATGAGCCTGAAATTTCCAGCACTTGTTGCAGGTAATGTCACTGAATTTAAACTACCTGCGTTCTCAGCCGCAGAGGTAGAGCAGTTTGATTACAATGATGCTAAAAATGGCCATGTACCACATTTCGCCAGAAATATAGCCACCAATATTAATTTGAATAATGCCGGAACCCTTATCAACCTGCCCGGAGGTGGCACAATATGGAGGGTGCAAATTACTGCAGCCGGTGCGCAAGGGCTGATACCCTTGTTTGACCGCCTGTATTTACCACCGGGCGCAACCCTTCACGTTTATATGCCGGGCAGAGAAGAGACTTTAGGGGCATTTACCCATTACAATACCCCCGCACCCGTTTCTTTTTGCTGCGGGTTGATACATGGCGAAACCTGCATTATAGAATATTATGAACCTGCACAACAAAAAGGTAACGGTATATTAAGTATTGATAAGGTAGGATACGCTTACCGTTGGACGGAGCCGTTGACTAATAACCTTAAAAGCGGCTCGGGCCCCTGCGAAGTAAATGTTGCCTGCAGCGAAGGCGATAACTGGAGAGACCAGATTAAGGCCTCGGCCATGATATTGATTGTAGATAACAGTGGAGAAGCAAACTGCAGCGGCTCTATGATTAATAATGTGCGAAAAGATTGCACCCCATACCTGTTATCAGCTAACCATTGCACCGAAAGCGGCGTTACGGATGTTGAGTTTGGCGAATGGGTTTTCTATTTCAATTATAGGGGGGCTACATGTAACGCAACCAGCGGCCCGCAAACCGATGTAGTAAATGGTTGCCAGAAAATGGCTGATAGTAACGATGGTGACAGCGCCACGGCTTCCGATTTCCTGCTTGTTAAGCTAAATAATGCCCCGCCGCTTTCGTTTAACATTTTCTATTCCGGTTGGGATGCAACCAACACGGTACCAGACTCAGGTGTTTGCATTGGATATCCCGAAGCAGATATTGAAAAAATATCCACCTATTCAAGCCCGGCCGTTTCAACTTCCTGGGGTAATGTTGCGCAAAACACGCATTGGCAGGTGCAGTGGGTAACAACCACCAATGGGCATGGGGTTACAGAACCGGGGTCTTCAGGCTCACCTTTATACAGCCAGAATAAGTTTATTGTGGGGCATTTAACCGGTGGAAATTCATGTTGTACTGTGGATGGCTGCGGCACTAATTTTCCCACCGGACCCGATTTACCCGATTTATTTGGCAAAATAGCTTACGACTGGACAAGCGATGGCGTAACCCCCGGCACCCAATTAAAAGCCTGGCTTGACCCTGACAACACAGGGGCTACAACTTTACCCGGCATGTATCCCCCATGTGGCAGTTCGCGTGATAATGATGCGGGCATACAGGCCATTGAGGAGCCGAACGGCAACATTTGCTCGTCCAGCTTTGCCCCGGTAGTGGTACTGCGTAATTTCGGCGGTGATACGCTTAACTCTGTAACGCTTAATTACGCTTTCGATAACGGTGCTTTTATTGCTTATCCGTGGAGTGGCAATTTATTGCCCGGTTCAACTATCAATGATACACTACCCACGGTTACGCTTACTTCAGGGGCCCATACCTTTACTGTAACATCTGCAAACCCAAATGGCAGTGCAGATTCTAACCCCTCAAACGATACATTAAGCTCTACCCTCTTTATTGCAAACGAAGGGGGCAGCCTAAACCTGCAACTTACAACCGATGATGCCGGCAGCAAAACTACCTGGCAAATTACCGATGCCTTAAACAATGTGGTGGCCTCCGGTGGCCCTTACCCTGACCTGGCTGGTGGAACTACCTATAACATTCCGTTTTGCCTGCCGGTTGCGTGCTATACGTTTACCATCTTCTCCTCAACGGGCAATGGAATGGACTTGATAGTACAAGGTAATTTTGTGCTAAGCGGCGTGGCCAACGACAGTGTATATGCCAGTTTAACCAATCCATCTTTCGGCAGCCAGGAAGTGCACAATTTTTGCATCTTGCCATCTTCAGTGGGCATCACTAAAACAGCTGCCTTTTCGCTTAGCGTAATTCCTAACCCATCTACCGGGCAGTTTAATGTTGTTATTGGCAATAATGACATGAAAAGCCTTCGCGTTTTTGATGTAACCGGAAGAATAATACTGGAAAGAAAGACTGCCGGACAAAATGTTATTTTAGACCTTTCGGGCGAAAGCAGGGGAGTTTATATTCTGCAAATTGAAACCGAATACGGAAAAGCAGTTCAAAAATTGGTGTTAAAGTAGCGCATGAAAAAGTATATCCTTGTTTTAATATTACCGGTAGTTTTTTCAAATTCATGTAAAACGCTGAAAAAAACGGCCGATGGCGGCAATACAAAAAATACTGAGGTAATAAAAGATGATTCGTTCCGTAAACCGGTAAAAGACAAAGAGCTTTTTACCTCAACCACCGAAGCGGTGCCTTTAGATACCGTTTATATTTCGAAAGATACACTCAACATTTTCACCAAAAAAATATTTGGTTGCGATGCAGATAACTTTAAACTTATCTGGAACCGCGACCTGGGAAAAGCCAATCCCCCGCAAACTGCAGTAAGGCTTTTTCAACTGGTTGACGGGGCTTGTAAAGAGCGCCATAAATTCCATCTTACCTATAATATTTCGCCCCTGAAACTTAAAGGCGATACCTCTGCCACCAAAACCATCCTTATAAAAGTAGGTGGATGGGGAAAGATGACCATTTATACCCGGTAATCAGGTTGCTTTTTGTAAAATTTACAGCATTAAAGAGCGTTATTCCTATAACAGGAAACGCCATAATATCGTTATCCGCCAGCGACATAAAACGCGCATTTGTGCCAATAAGGCTTATTTGTTACCGTGGCATGAACTTTGTGCGAATTATAGGTGTTATTATTTGAAAAAGTTATTAGAGAAAACCACCGGCAAGGCAGTGTATTTTTAACGCGATAGTCACCTTGTGGGCTACCGGCAAAAAGCAAAGCCATGAAAAAGCTAATGACAACAGCGCTTATAATCAGTGCTTTATCCTTGTTTGCAGATGTTAAACCTTCCGCCCCTGTTCCATGCGATTGTGTTGGTATAGGAATGCCACAATCAACCACTCAAAAAATCACCAATAATTCAGTATTACCATCGGGCGCAAAACAACATCCCATAAGTTTAGGCCAATACCTTTTGTATGAGGCCGAATTGGGTTGGTTGCTGTTTCTGACCTATTAAGCCTTAGATGCCCTTAAAAGGAAAAGAAATAAAGGTTAAAACAAAGCACGCAAAGTTCAATACAAAGAGCACCAAAAATATATTCTTTTGTGGCCTTTGGATTGGCATTTTTCTTTGTGCCCTTTGTGTTAAATTGCATTTTGTTTTAATAGCCTGTTAGCGCAAGCAAATTTTATAGCCGCAATACATATTACTATTGCGGAGTTACCCTTCTGCGGAAAATTAAAAAAAAATGCGGCCCCCCTACAGAGCCGCATTTAATAATTGCTGACAATTAGAAAAAACTATTGCGCAATCATTTTACCTTTTCCAAGCACTTTGCCTTGTTGTAATATTTCATACATATACATACCGGCTGCCAGGCTTCCGCGTTCAACGCTGAATATATTATCATTAGCAGGTTGTGATTTTACTACTCTGCCAAGCATATCATATACATTCAACTGGTAAGGGCCATCGGTGCCATCAATTTTAATGGTAGTATATTGGCTGAAAGGATTGGGTTGTAATGTGATAGTAACATTATCGGCCGTAATTTGCTGAACTGATAATGGATAATCAATGATATTAACGGTTTGGTTAGTGCTTACCCCGGCATTGTAATCAAAGAAAATGTCGGCCTGGTTGGTTATCAGCGATTTACCAGGCAGGTTCTGCAACGGTAGTATCATAAAGCTTACAAAACCATGGCTTGCCTGCTGGTCGGTTGAGCTATCGGGCAATGATACCGAATTGAATTTCCAGATTGCCACATTACCGGCAAACTGCATGGTGTAAGGCAAACTTGCACCCAGCATTTTAAAGGTGCTCAGGTCGAGGTTAGCAGAAATTGTATCCTGAACAACGATGTTGATGGCAGGTGCCGTTCCGGTATTCTGGAAGTTAATGGTGTAAGTTAACCATTGGTCGCTGTATATACTTCCTTCTGGCGAAACCTGTTTGTTGTTAGGGTCCCAGCTTGCCGTTACATTTTGGTGCAGGGTATCAACATTATTGGCCAGGTTAACATCGTTGCAACCGTTGGTAGTAACATTAGCCAGGGTGAATATAAACTGTCCGGTAACATCGGTGCTATCGGTAGTAAGCGAAACATAATAGTACTGGCAACTGCCGGGATTAAGATTGGTTAAATCCCAACTGGCAGTAAACGTGGTTGAGTTTTGGGACGCAGGCACCGGCGATGCATAATTAAATTTCAGCGATGGGTCGTAAAACAGGTTAACAATACCGCTTGTTACTGTAGAGCCTACATTGCAAACCTGAATCTGGTACCATGCAGGGTAACCCGGGGTAATAGTAGTGTTAGGTGTAATTTTGATGCTGAGGTCGCAACCCGCAGGCGCAACATAAATACCAAAGTTATTATTATCAAAAGCACCTCCGCCAGTGGCATTAACCGTTATAGAGCCCGGATAAACTACCCCACCGGCATAGGTGGTGCTGACAGCTGTAATAACATAGGAACCTGCCCTTAGCACCGCACAGTAGTGCCCGTATTGATCGGTATAGCAGGTATAAACAACCTGCCCCCCGGTACTAAATGTTACCTGTGCACCCGGAATACCTGATTCACCGGGGTCCTGTGCGTGGTTATCATTTGCATCAAAGTATACAGTACCACATATAGTTGCGCTGCTATCTATTATACCGAAATTATAACCGCAGTTAGATCCACTTGTAACCTGAACCCCCTGGTATTCGGCACAGGTTACTGAATTACTGTGTTGCGAGTATACCGGTATGCTGAAAGCATAGCCCGATGGTGCACAGTAATAAATAGTGTAAGTACCCGCAGGCACTATAACTTCATAATGGCCCGTAGAGTCGGTAAAAGTAATGTAACTGCCAATATGCACTTCGGCACTAGCAACGCCGGGCTCGCCGGTATTTTGCACTCCATTGCCATTCAGATCGTCAAATACGGTACCGCAAATGGTATCGTTAACACTTCCGCAGGCAGGAACCGTAATCTGGGCAGTATCAAAGTTATAGCATCCATTGCCATAAAAATGCAGGATGACCGTATAAACACCACCCTGGGCATAGGTATGCGTTGGGTGGTACGTAGTATCGGTAGTTCCATCGCCGTATATCCAGCGCAGGAAGTCAAGCGAGCCGGTTGAAGTGCTGGTAAACGTTATTACCTGGCAACTATCAACTGTATAAGTAAACGATGCATGGCAAGCCGGAGGCGCGGGAGTGCCTACGTGCACCGAATCGCAGAATGTATTTGTACAACCATTAGCGGAAGCTATAGTAAGACAAACATTGTAGGTACCTGCGTTTGCATAAGTATGATATGGGGTTTTAGAAGTTGAACTGGCGCTATCGCCAAATGTCCAAACATAAGAAACAATAGAGTCTGTACTGGTTGAGGTATTAGTAAACAGGATGACCTTATTGTTATTTACATAAGCTGAATCAGTAAAGCTGGCCTGGCAACCTGTGCCAACGCCTGAGCCTTGAATACTCTGGCAGGTAGTATCAGAACAAAGGGTGCCGGGGATACTTACAATATGGCAAACAGTATAGGTGCCGGCCTGGGTGTAATAATGTACCGGGTCGAAAGTGGTTGCTGTTGTGCCATCGCCAAAGGTCCAGTAGTTAGTGGCATTAGTAATACTGGTGCTACCCGCAAAATGTACACCGCCGCTTTGTGTATAGGTATAAGTATAAGTTGAACTAAGACCTGAACATGGGTCGGAACCTACACGTACGGTATCACAATATACGCTGGTGCAACCATTAGCCGCGTAAATCAATAAGCAGGCATAATAGGTGCCGCTATGCGGATAAATGTGGTCGCCGCTGGCAAAAGAAGCATCGGTGCTGTCTCCGAATACCCAGCGGTAAGTAATAATAGAATCAGTTGAAGTTGACAGGTTGGTAAAGTGTACCCCATTGGCCGGAGGGTAATAACCCTGGGTACTGAAGTTAGCTGCACAACCTGATGCACTTGCCTGAACATTGGTGCAGAACGAATCTAAACAGGTAGAACCCGCATAGAAAACATATTGGCAAACATGGTATAAACCTGCTGTGGCATAAGCATGTACAGGATTAGGGCCGGTAGAAATAGTACCATCGCCAAAATGCCAGTAATGGGTAAGCCCTGCGGCTGAATCCAGTTCAGTAAATTGCACATCTCCGTTGGCAAGGTGGGTTTCAGTAAAGGCTGCATTTAAACCTGCACAAGGGTTAATAGAATCGTAAACAGTAATGGTATGGCATATCGAATCGCAGAATGTATTGCTATTGGCTGAAACAAACAGGCACACATTGTAAGTACCGTTAGGTAATGCACCGGTTAAGAAACTTGCCGTAGTACCTATACTGCTGCTGGCTGCAACTACCAAACCTGAAGCATTAGTCACTCTCCAGTTGTAAACAGTTGAAGAGGTAGTGCCGGTTGAATTGCTGTATGCATGGATTGCGGTGTCGCCATAAACATACTGGTTAAAAGCCGCTACCGGGCAGGCTGTGGTAGTAGTAATAGTTATATTACGGCAACTGGTATCGATGCAGGTTTGATTGGTACCTATAAAAACTTCAAGGCACACATCATAAGTACCGGCTGTACTATAGCCATGTACTATGTTCTGTCCGTAATTATACGTTCCATCGCCAAAGCTCCACCGGTAATAGGTACCAGCCGGGCCGTTAGCGCCGGTAAACTGAACTGAATCAGTTGTGCCCGGAACCAGGCCATAAGTCCATGCCGCAGATAAGCCCGCACATGGATTTGGATTGCCGACAACAACAGTTTGGCATATTGAATCGCAGATATGAGTTGAACCGGTTGCACGGATATACTGGCAAACCACATAAGTTCCGGTATCAAGAGTAGAAGAAGTAAAATCGCCACCGGTAAAGGTTTGAACCAGGCCACCATTAGGCCCCCATATTTTCCAGCTGTATTGCGACATTGAATCAACGGTGGTGGATGTTGTATACGCGTGTATGGCACCACCGCCAATTTCAGTATATACAGTATCACCAAATGAAGCTGTACCACAGGCACCTACAAGCGGAATAACCACCGTGCTGCAAACTGAATCGCATGCAGTCATGCTACCTTGTGTACCTGTATACAGATATAAACAAACATGGTAAGCCCCGGGCGCAAGATGTGGTGTACTGATAAAGGTAAAATTATAACCACTGGTGCTAAATACTATGTTACCAGCCGAATTACGCACAAAATATCCGTAATAAGTTGCACTATCAACTCCGGTAGACGTGCTGTAAACATGTATAGAGCTATCGCCATAAATATAATCACTGAATGAAGCTGTGCCACAACCCGATGAAGGAACAACGACTGAACGGCAGAACGAGTCCGAACAGGTAGTCCCCGGTATGTAGCTATAGAAACAAACGTTATAGGTACCGGGGCCAGCATAAACATGGGTAACCGAAGTACCGGAGCCAACCGTTCCATCTCCAAAATTCCAGATGTTATGGGCAGAAGAAACAGTGTCGTAAGCAGTAAACCTCACCGTATCGTTAACCGGTGTTGGAAAATTCCAATACGCGGTAAGGCCTCCGCAATTGCTGCCCACTGCTGTAATGCTCTGGCATAAAGTATCGTGGCAGGTAAGCGCAGGATTACTTACAATAAGACATGCAGTATAAGTACCCGCCTGTGCATAAACATGCGTTACAGTAGTTGCAGATGATGAAGTTCCATCTCCGAAGGTCCATTCAAAGGTGCTGCCCGATGGGTTATTGGTTGGTGGGCTGAATTTAACCGAATCGTTGGTAAGCACAGTGTGAAAGTACTGGGCATTTAAGCTTGAACACCTGAGCACCTGAACAGTGTTGCAGGCCGAATCACAAAATGTGTGTTGGGCATTATATAAATCCAGGCACACCCTATAGGTTCCGATTGGAAGGCCGCCTGAAAGGAAATTATTGATATGGCCCGTAGAATATGATTGAATAAGATTACCATTGGCGCCATAAACGTTCCATACATAACTGCTTGAATCGCTTGTTCCTGTCGAATTACTGTAACCCCGGATGGTGGAATCGTTCAGCACGTAGTATTCAAAAGAAGCAGTTCCGCAGGCATTAGGGTTTCCAACTGTTACGCTCTGGCAAAAACTATCTATGCAGGTAACCGCCGGGTTGCTGACCACGAGGCAGGCATTATAAATTCCCGCCTGGGCATAAACATGGATAGGTGAGGCCACGCTTGAAGTTGAGCCGTCACCAAAAGTCCATGCAAATAAAGTACCGGAGGGATTAGTCGCGCCATAAAACTTTGCCGTATCGTTACCGGCTGATGAAGTATATTGCCATGCGGCCGTTATACTTGAACACCTGAGTATTTGTATGTTGTTGCAAAACGAATCGCAAAATACAACTGGAAGGCTGTGTAGTTGTGCATAGTACAGATCAAGGCATACCCTATAAGTGCCGATAGGTAAGCCATTTGAAAGAAAGCGGCCAGAATGACCGGTCGAAGACGTTTGAACAAGATTCCCGTTTAGACCATAAACATTCCATACATAATAGCTCGAGTCGGAAGTTCCGGTTGAGTTGCTATAGCAAAGAATAGTTGAATCGTTAGTAACATAATAGTAGTATGAAGCAGTTCCGCAGCCATTAGGGTTTCCAACTGTTACGCTCTGGCAAAAACTATCTCTGCAGGTAACCGCCGGGTTGCTGACCACCAGGCAGGCATTATAAATTCCCGCCTGAGCATAAACATGGATAGGTGAGGCCAGGCTTGAAGTTGAGCCATCACCAAAAGTCCACGCAAATACAGTTCCGGTTGGATTGGAAGTTGAACCATAAAACTTTACAGTGTCATTTGCAGTAGACGAAGCATATTGCCAGGCTGCAGTAATGCTTGAACACCTGATTACCGTAACGCTGTTGCAGAATGAGTCGCAAAGAACATTTAGTCCGTTATATAAATCAAGGCATACTTTATAAGTACCAACAGGCAACGACTGTGAAAGAAATGCAGAAGTATGGCCGGTTGAACTTGATTGGATAAGGTTACCGTTGCTGCCATACACATTCCATACATAAATACTTGAATCTCCGGCGCCGGTTGAGGTGCTGTAACACCGGATGGTGGAATCATTCAAAATATAAGAACTAAATGCCGCTACACCGCATGCGTTGCTGGCAGGTGGCACGGTAACGGTGCGGCACATTGAATCTCCGCAAGCGGTACCAGGGATATAGCTGTAAAAACAAGCACTATAAGTTCCGGGGGCAGAATAAACATGGGTAGCACTGGTACCGGAGCCATTTGTTCCATCGCCAAAATTCCATACGTGGTTAGCTGAAGAGATAGTATCATATGCAGTAAACCTTACCGTATCGTTTGTTGGTGTGGGGAAATTCCAGTAAGCAGTAAGGCTGCCACAGGATGTAACAGTCACATTTTGACAAACAGTATCGCACAAAAAAGTATTGTTGGTGTATAGCCAAAGGCAAATGTGATGCGTTCCAGGCAGTACGTTCTGAAATGTATACCCTGTATTCGGATTAGCCGCCAAAGCTAATGTTCCGTCAATATACCAGGCATAACCAGTAACCTGCTGGGCTGTAGCAATTACATTAATATTATTACCGATAACGGTATCTGTAAATGCAGCAGTACATTGCGCTTTCAATAACGATGAAAAGCAAACCGCCAGCATCAGGATAAAAAGGTGTTTAATTGACTTCATAGCTTTGTTTTTAGTATGGCTTTAAATGATTGCGAACTGTCTTTTGCCTGTTATGATTGGTTAAAGATACGGGCTGGTTGTATGGCAGCCATAAAAAGCTTGTTTAATTCTTACTCATCCAAAATATCCGATTCAATCCCTACTTTGGGGGCCAGCCAGGCCCTGTAGCGTAGCACCTCGCCATCTTCCACAGACCCGGCCACATCGGTTTTAACAAACTTTGCAATCTGGTTATATAGCTTGGAATTAACTTCAGGCTTGCTTGCTCCCGCTAAATCAGGCAAAAGCTTCATTACAAACCATTCGCGCTTAAAGTCGTCTGAATCCAATTGCTCTTTGAACTGTTTTTTTACCTGTTCAACCCTTTTAATCACCCCCTCTCCATCGCCCGATTCGTATTGCATAATACATTCGGCAACAGCAATCTTAATTTTAAAGGAAGCATCCGTTTTTGTGTAGTGGTCGTTCAAATACAACTTTACCAGGTTTTTAAGGGCATCATTGGTTTTACGCTGGTAAAATAAAAGTGTGGCCTTATTAAGCAGTATGAAGAAGTCGTAATAGCTGTTTTTAATATCCTTCATTTCGCGCTCAGCTTCGTCCAGTGCTTTTAAACCGCGCGCCAGGTCCGTTTTAGCATAATTAATTACCAGGGCATTGTAATAGAAGAACACGAATTTCTTATAAAGCATGCCATTCCAGGCGCTCAGTTCCTCTCCCAGCGCCTCGGCATAATCCAGGCTTTCCCTGAACTTGTGATTTTTAAAGGTGGAGTTAATGATATAAATAAGCATCTGAATCTTGGTTTCGTGGTTCGCTTTATCGAACCACTTTTGGCTTAAAAACCTTTGGTATGTGGCCAGCATAAACTTTTCAAGCTCAACAAAATTGTGGTTTTGAATAAGTATCTGGCTCACAGCCCTGAATATCCTTGTTTGAAAGGTTTTGCTTTTCCAGATAGATTCATCAGCTGCAAATTCTTTGATAGTTGAATCAAGCAATTTTAAAAGGCCCACATCACGTTTTCCGTAATTCTGCGATAATTTCAACCTGTAGGTTACCGCTGCCAATGCCTGATCGGTTTCGCGTATCTTATCCAGCTTTATTGCATTTTCTTTCCGGTGCCTGATATAAACTTCCGGGTTGATGCCCGTAAGGTCGTACGATAACTTTACAAAATTAGCGTATATAATATCCAGTATCTCGAAATTCTCTATCAGCAGGGCACGCTTTTCAGCCTTCTTTAAATAAAACAGGGCTATATCAGGTTCATTACGCGAAATGAAAATATTATACAAGCCCAGCAGCAGGTATAAATTATTCGACTCGTGCTTGCTGAAATGAAGCAGTGAAAGGTTATACCCAATGTCCTCAAGCAGGCGGTTTTTTAGCCGGTAAAACGAGTTTTTATCATCACCGGGATACAACTTCTTATAAATAAATTCCTCATCGTACTTACCGGCTGATTTGCGGATGTAATCAAAAAGAAGAATATCTTTCCTCGCAGATGAGGCGTTGGTGCTGTTAAGCCAAAGTTTGAAGTTGCGCACCTCCTCTTTGTTCATTACGGCAATAACGTTGTTCAGTAGTTGCATACTATATTTTTGAACAAGTAAGAAACGAAGATAAATTATTCCGGCAATTGCAACGAAGCAATTAACTTAGCCATCAATACAGACATGATAACACGATATACCCTCAGCATATTTTCCTTCCTGCTTCTTTTATTGCCAGCCAGCCTGGTAACAAAAGCAGCCGGTAGCGGGCTTGGGGTTACTTTAATCAATTATACCCTCGATACTTCTAATAACGATGTTGCACTGGGATATACTATCACCATTAATGCCGAGGTAACCAATTTCGATTCGCTTCCTTTTAACGGGTTTATCAATTTCGGGCTGCATAACAATACCCAAATACTTACTAATACCGGTGTGTTTGACAAACCCCCTTACAGCGGCGATTCAATTTCGCTGGGTGGAAACGAAACGGTACCTGCAATTTTCAGTATCACCGTCAACCAACCCTATTTTAAGCCGGGCCCCGATGTGGTGGTAGTTTGGCCAATATGCACCCGGCAAATTGTTGATTCAATTATTATTCACCTCAACATCGTTGACCCCAGCGGACTAAGTGATGAAAAGGAAATTCCGTTTTCGTATGCAGTTGTTAACAACAGCATTTTACTAAAAACTGCAGATGCCAAAATAAACTTTAAGCAGGTAAGAATTTATAACGACCTGGGACAAAAACTACAGGAAATCACATCCGATTTTATTACTGAAATTCCCTTACCCCAATTACCACTCGGAATTTACTTTTGCCAGCTTAGCACAGCTGATGGCAGAAGGGCCACTATTAAGTTTATTGCGCCAGCAAAATAGGCTTATAACACAATTTCGATAATTTATTTTTACCAAATTTATGCACCATAATTGCCACAACATGTGCCGTATATTACATTATGTAATTTATTGCAACTTAATCAATTAACTGTAATTTAAGCCAAATATCCCGCCTTTTAGCCCGCAAATAAGCCTTGCATAATTTCAAAAAAAATTATCCATTGCTTGACAAAACAAAAAAAACAAGATAACTTACTTCAACATTAATCGTATAAATTTCTGTTATACCATTAAAGAGTTTTCAGCGGTTTAGTCCTTTTTATTGACTTTTTTAGACCTATGCATATGTAAATATGTAGTGTGCCGGTGTAGTGTCGATGTTCTTGAATGGTTTTGACTTATTGTAATTATAACTAAATATATGCTTATGGGAACCCCTCTACCTAATCGTTTATTTTCGTTAACGTCCATAGTCAAGGGTTTACCGCCCCGTTCCGGTGCTGATAAGCACCCCTGGCACTTTCTGAAAAGCGGCCGATTTTCAGCAATGGGATTTATTTTCCTTTTGCTGCTTTCCTTTTTTACGCAAACTGCCAATGCGGGCTATAATATCAACAATGGTTATGGCAGTGCGGGTGTAGCTACAACCTTTAGCTGCACCAGCCAACCGGTGACTGTATGCAGTAACTATTATACCAAGTCAGCTGGATTAGCAAATACCTCTTATACAGTATCACTATCCGGCGGCAGTAATTTTCCCTCAGGTTTTTATATCACCATATATTGGGATAATAATGGAACCTGGACACCTCTTACGGCCGGTGCTAACACCCTTACGTTTTCTTTTACCTCTACTCAACTGACTTCCGGGAGTGATACCTTTCTTGTTGGTTGTAATAACGGTACGGCTAACCCCCCGGCATGGGCGGGTGGTACTTCAGCCGTGCTTAACTATGTAATGAACACACCAACAACGCCGGGAATTGCCCAAAATCCTACATCAGGTAGCCAGGTATGTGTTGGAAATGGTGTAACGTATACTGCTTCAGGCATAACTGTTGGCAGCTTTAGTCAGTTTCTTTATGGCTGGGGTGCTGCTGGCAGTAATCCGCTGGGCCTGGCTAATGGAGGCTCGTGGACTTCAAACACTCCCGGGAGTACTTTATATGTTGAAGCCCAATCAGTAAATGGTACCTGTACAGCCAATTCGAGCGCGGTAACTGTGTTGGTTAATGCAGCTTCGGTTTTAGGTAGCTGGGATTATCCTACTTTATATTATTGCCAGACTACGGGAGGTACATATAATGCAGCCGGAACGCAACTTTACCAGGGCATTACCGGTAATACCGGTGGCACCATTGGCTGGCAATATGGTTACAATTGCGGTGGTTGGAGCGCTGTTACCCAAAGCAACAGTACTACTTGTCCCTGGAATTGTTGTTTCCCGGTCAACCCGAATTCGATATTGGCAACCGTGCAAAACGGGGTATGTCCCGCTGTAACCAGTTGCTATACATATACCGGTAATGGGACTACAGCTCCCTCTACTGCTACGGTAACCCCAAGCCTGGTTTGTACCCCTACTTCGGGTAATATTACATTAACATATAGTGGTGGTACCGGCGGCGCAATTGCCGGCGGTGTATTAAATTGGTATTCGGGCAGTTGCGGTGGCACCTACTTAGGTTCTGGTCAAAGCCTTAGAACACCTGCACCAGCCAGCACCACCAATTATTTTGCTTCATGGGTAGATGTATGTGGCACTCTATCAGGTTGCGCTTCTTGTACTTATACAGTAACCGCTTTACCGGTTGTAAGTGCGGCATCATATTCTATATGTATGGGCGGCTCAACTACTTTATCTCCAACCAGCGGAGGTACCTGGGTTAGTAATAATACATCGGCAGCAACCGTGAGCGGCTATACGGTAACCCCCGCAGGCCCCGGCAGCGCTACCTTTACATTTACCACCAGTGCGGCACCAAATTGTGCAAACACAACTTCCGCAGTATCAGTAACAGCCATACCGGTTGTTAGCGTTACGGGCCCAACTTCTTTCTGTGGTACAACAACAACAACATTATCGCCCACCGGTGGCGGTACCTGGGTTAGTAACAATACAGCAGCTGCTACTGTTAGCGGCTACACTGTAACAGGCACAACAGCAGGGGGCAGCGCCAATTTTACTTTTACCAGCTCGGCATTGCCTGATTGTGCCAATACTACGTCATCGGTAAATGTAACCGGTTTACCTATTGTTTACGGTATAACCGGCGGGGGCACTTACTGCCTTGGTTCAAGTGCGCCGGTTGGCTTATCAAACTCACAAGCAGGGGTTACTTATCAACTTGTGTTAAACGGCTCAACCAATGTGGGCAGCCCTGTTACCGGTACCGGCAGTGCCATAAGTTTCCCTAACCAAACTGTATTGGGTACTTACACTGTTGTTGCAACTACGGTAACAAATAGTTGCCCGCTGGGTATGTCGGGCAGTGCGATTGTAACCACCTTATCGCCTAACGTTACAAACAGCCCGGGTGGTACCGGTGCCAGCCCAACCGGTGGTACTTTAAATGGAACTGATTAGTATTTATAAAAAAGAGGCCTTAAAATAAGCATTATATAAAATTATCAGGTGATATAAATTACAGGTGTATGACTCAAAATTCTACCATTGGATTTACAAATTCCGCGAATATGAAAAAATATCCCTCCGTATTATTCATTTTACTGCTTGTTTTATCGGGCAGCAATAATATATCAGCCCAAACGACTGTATATACGTCAACTTCCACTTCGGGTAGTGAAAATTCGCTCTCTGCAATTGGTACTTATGAATGTTATAATTATGATGCCAGTTTATTTACCTCCGCCCTAATAGGTAGTGGAACCTATGGATACATTACAGGTATAGGTTGGGAGGCTTACGAGACTTCACCCAATACTGCCTATACGTTGCCTATCCAGATTTATTTGAACGAAGTAGCGTCTTCAACAACAGCCTTAACAAGCACCACCACTTGTGCTACCTATTCAGATTATACCAATGTTTTTAACTCAGGTATTTCTATTACAACCGGTGCAGGCTGGAAGAGCGTTACATTGGCTACCCCTTATAATTTAGCCAGCGGAGATAATTTAATAGTTGCAACATTTCAGGATAACAGTTGTAATGGCAAAATTACATATTATTATGGTGCAACAAGTACTGCAACCACCGCCTATACGGATGAAGGTGCTGATGGTGGCAGTGCTACTTCAACTCAGAAAGTAAGCAATAAGTGGTACCTGCCCAACACAATGTTTGTATTCGGTGCACCAGGTTTCTCAACTCAACCAGCCGCTACCACCAGTTTATGTACAACAAGCGGAAGCACTACTTTAAGTACTGTTTCAACCATCACAACATCCGAACAATGGTATTATTCAACGAGTAGTACAGGGCCTTGGACGACTGCTGTGGCTAATGGTACGCCCGCCGGTGCAGCTTATACAGGTGCAACAACTGCCGGCCTGGGCATATCGGGTATTACGGCCAACGGTACCTATTATTATGCATGTATAGCTTCTAACGGTAATGGGGCCAGTTCAAAAACAACTTCAAGCGCTGCAAAGGTTATTGTAGCTGCCTGCTGCGTATCTCCTGCTTCTGTAGCTTACAGTGGCTATACAACGCCCATTTGCACCGGCAGCAATCCTGGAACATTTACAGCTACAGCTAGTGGTGGCACAGGTGCACTGACATACTTATGGTATGCAAATGGGGCTAGTACCGGCGCAACTGCCAGCACATACACCCCAGGTGCCCTTAGTGCGACCTCAACATTTTATTGTGTGGCTACTGCCGGTGGTACTTGTTCAACAACCGGCGCTAATTTGGTAATTACAGTAAATGCGGCATCCAGCTATGGCACTATTACCGGCCTTACCGGTAGTAACGGGGCTCTTGGTTGTGCATATAGTTCAGGTATAGTTAACCAAATTGCCTTATCAGGTAGTGTAGGTACGGCTGAATGGTATTATGAAACAGGTGCAACACCGGCAGGTGGTACACCAAGCTGGAGTGCTGCCTGGGTACCAGGGGTAAGCGCCGGCACATCGGCTTTTCCGGTCAATCCCGTAGTTAACGGTGGAGGGGCTGCAGGCTTTGAAGCTATTGTAACCAGCGGTGCCTGCCCATCGGTAACTACTCCGGTTATATATACAGTACAGGAAAACAACCCACCGCCTGCTTCGCTTACAGCATCAACTACAAGCTATTGCGGTAATGCGGCGCCTTCAACAATTACGTTAACGGCAACATATCCTTATGGCACTAACACTTTTACAAATGTGCTTAGTAATTATTCTTCAATAAACTTTTACAGTGGTTCATGCGGTGGCACTTTATTAAATACAGTGGCACCGGCTTCTATTTCTTATGGAGGAAGCACTGCTACTGCTACTTATACATTTACTGCGCCATCAACCACAGGCTCTTATACTTATTATACACAGGCAACATCGCCGGACGGTTGTTCCGCAGGTGGTTGCACCGGTGGTTCTGTTACCGTTAATGTTATAGCCAACTCAAGTGTGGCTTCGGTTTCCGGAACAAGCCCGATATGCCCGTTAACTTCAACAACCTATACTGCAAACACTGTAGTGTTAGGGCAAGGCAGCGGCACCTGGAGCACAAATAACTCCGGCGTGGCAACGGTCAATTCTTCCGGCTTTGTAAACGCTGTTGCTGCGGGTAGCTGTAACGTTATTTATACCATTACTGGTGGCTGTAATGGCACTGTATCTCAGCAACAATCTATAACAGTAAGCCCGGCCCCGGCCAGTACTCTGGCTTATTCAACCCCAATAACTTATTGCGCAAACACGGCTATTACTCCTAACACAACCACCAACACCGGGGGTGCGGCAGTATATACGGCAAGTTCACTACCTGCGGGTCTTAGCATAAACAGCTCAAACGGAACTATATCAGGTGCCCCAACAACAATAGCCGGTATTACAGCAACTAACTATACAGTTACTGCTACCAATAGTTGCGGTGCCCCTTCGGAGGCAGTAAATATTACTATCAGCGGCGCTGCACCGGGCGGCCTTAGCTATGCCAGTGGTGTAACGTATTGCGCCAATAACCTTGTTACGCCCAATACAACAAACAATACAGGTGGTGCTGCGGTATTTACCTGCCCTACATTACCAGCCGGGCTTACTATAAACAGTTCAACCGGCACAATATCGGGTACGCCAACCACAACCGCTGGTATTGCATCAACCAACTATGTTGTTACAGCTACTAATAGTTGCGGTTCTGCAAACCAAAACGTGCTTCTTACTATAGCTCCTGCGGTTACGGCTACGGTTACGCCAACCAGCGCTACTACTTACTGTTCGTATGCCAATAGCGGCGTGCTTACAGTTACAGCCGCGGCTGGTACACCGGCTTATACATATAACTGGAGTAACGGTTTAGCGCCCGGCGCAACAGCCAGTCCAACATCGTCAAGTTCAATTGCATACTCAGTAACAGTACTTGATAACCTGGGATGCTCTGTAACAGCTACAACCGGTGCGGTTACAATTAACCCTGTGGTTACAGTTTCGCCAACGCCTGCAACTACTACCAAGCTTTGTTCTTACAGCACATTTGCTGCTGTTGGTGCAGGCCCGGGAGGCGGAACAGGGCCTTATACTTATTCATGGAATAATGGTTTAGGAACCGGTGCTAACGGTAACGTAACTATTACAACCTCAACGGTATATAGTATTACCGTTACAGATAGTAAAAATTGCACAGTAACAGGCAGCACAGGCTCTATAAGCATTGATCCTTTGGTAACTGCGGTAGCAAGCCCATCGGCTACTACTACTTATTGCCCTTATGCTACCACAGGTGTGTTAAGCGTAACCCCCGGCGGCGGAACCGGTGTTTATACCTATGCATGGAATAACAGCCTGGCGCCCGGTGCAACAGCTACACCTGTATCAACATCAGTATTGGTTTATACAGCTACTGTTACCGATAATAATGGTTGCACTGCCAGTGCCAACACCGGTTCAGTAAACGTTGACCCGGTTGTTACAACTGCCCCTACCCCATCGGCGGCAACGCTTTATTGTTATTACGCCAACAGCGGCGTTCTTAACGCACATGCCGGCGGTGGTTCATCATCTTATTCTTATGTATGGAGCGCAGGTTTAGGAACCGGTGCTACAGCAAGCCCAACCTCAGCTATAGCTACAGCCTACAGCGTAACTGTTACGGATAGCAAGACCTGTACTGCCAGTGGCACCACAGGCCTTATTACCGTTGACCCTCCGGTTACGGTTAACCCTACTCCTAATAGTGCTACTTTCTATTGTTCGTATGCCAATGCCAGCGTGCTTAATGCAGGCCCCGGCGGAGGCTCAGGCACTTACAGCACTTACGCATGGAGCGGCGGCTTAGGCAGTGCTATAACAGCCAGCCCTACCATTGGCGCGGTTACCGCTTACAGCGTTACTGTAACTGATAATAAAGGATGTAGTGCAGTTGGTAGTACCGGCGTAATTACTGTTAACCCGGTGGTAACAACTGCTCCAACACCAGCCAGCGCTACTTTCTATTGTTCATATTCTACCAACAATGTCCTTGCTGCCGTAGCTGGCGGAGGAACTTCGCCTTATACTTATAACTGGAGTAACGGTTTAGGTACCGGAGCGAACGCCACTCCAATTACCGCAACGGCCCAGGCATATAGTGTTACCGTAACGGACCACAACCTTTGCACTGTCAGTGCCAGCACAGCGGTAATAACGGTTAACCCTGTTATTACAGTTAACCCTACCGGACTTACCTATGTATGTACTTATTCAAATACCAACGCATTGGCTGCAGGTGCCGGCGGTGGTACCCCTGGTTATAGTTATTTATGGAGCAACGGCTTAGGCACCGCTGCTAATGCTACACCAACCATAACAACTGCTACCGTATATACCTTAACGGTAACTGACAGCAAAAGCTGTACAGCAAGTGCCAGCCTGGGCCCTGTTACTGATTATGCACCACCAACAATAACCGGAACAACGCCCGGCTCTATTTGCGGAACGGGAACAGTAAACCTGGGCGCTACTGCCTCAGCAGGAGTAGTGAACTGGTGGCCTGCCGCAACCGGTGGTACAGCACCTTCATCCAACACCGGTGGGTCGTATACCACACCAATTATATCTACCTCTACAACTTACTATGTTGATGCTACTTCAAACGGATGTACCACTACTTCAAGAACATCAGTGCTGGCAACCGTATACCCAACCAGCATTACCACGGGTGGTTTTTACTATAGCACTATTTCCGGATTTACACCACCAACACAGGGAACCCGGTTGGCTAGTACCAATGTCGTAAATGCAGGTATTGTGAAGCAAGCCATTTCGGGCCTGTTGCCTTGCACAACCTATTACTATGTAACATATATTGTTACCAATGGCGATACAGTTTATGCAACCGGCGCACAAGGCACCCTTATAACTACTACTTTAAATGCAACCATCAGTTTAACATCAGCAAATAACAATCAAACGGTATGTTACACTTCTCCTATATCCAACATTACCTATTCAGTAGGCGGAGGCGGAACAGGGGCCGGGGTTACAGGTCAGCCTGCGGGCTTAACCGGTAATTACAGCGGTGGGGTGTTTACAATAAGCGGTACCCCTGCTGCCGGCACAACAGGTACCTATAATTATACGGTAACCACCACCGGAACATGCACACAGACATCAGCTTCCGGTACGGTAATAATAGAAAATAACCTTACTGCCAGTCAAAGTGGTGGCAGCACGCCGGTTTGTTACAATACTACCCCTTTGGCATTTACTGCCACGGGAAGCGGCGGTACCGGTTCTTATACTTATTTGTGGTATCTTAATAATTCAGTAACCAGTGCAACAACCAGTACCTATTCGTCAGGCAACCTTACACATACTTCTACTGTTTATTGCGTTGTAACAAGTGGCAGCTGCGGAACCGTAAATACTACCGGCTCAACCGTAAGCGTTTACCCTGCTTTCGCAGCTACCATCAGCGGCGGAACCAGCCCTTCGTGCTATAATACTTCGCCCGGTACATTTGCCGCAAGCGCAACGGGTGGCGATGGTACCTATACCTATCAATGGTATAACAGTTCATCTTCGGTAAGCGGTGCTACAAGCAGCACCTATACTGCACCAGCTTTAACAAGCAGCAACTCATATAACTGTTCAGTAACCAGCGGCTCAGGTTGTGGAACAGTATCAACAGGTACTACCTCTGTTACCATTGAGCCACCGGTAAGCAGTTACGGCACGGTGGCGGCCTCGGGCGGTTTAACACAAATTGTTTGCGATAATGTTGCCCCTAACAATGGTAGTCCGCTTACAGTTAGTGGAGCCTCAGGAAGCTCCGGTTCGTTTACTTATCAGTGGTATTACCAAAACGGTTTAATAGCGGCGCCATCCGGAAGCAGCCTTACGGGATGGACCGCCTGCGGAGCAGGGCAAGGCACTGGTTACAGTACTACCAGCTTTATAGCAGGTGGTAGTTCAGCCAATATCACTTACGCATGTTTTGTTGTCCCGGCGGCCCCTGTTTGCGGCAGCGGCCAATGGTCTGCCAATGATGTGCAGGTTACAGTATTAACCACCGGCCCAACTGAAACTTCAAGCGGTGGTGCTAATGTATGCCTCAACGGCCCGGTAAATCTTTCATCAAACCTCAGTGTTGTTATACCCTCCACATATCAGTGGTTTAGTTCAACCTCGCCTGGTTTCAGTTCTCCAACACTCATCCCTGGTGCCACATCAACTACTTATCTGCCGCCTACGTCAACATCCGGTACCTTATATTATAAAGTAGTAGCTACTTTCAGCGGCTCAGGTTGTAATCCGGCAACATCTAATGCACAAACGGTAACAGTTTATACGGTACCAACGGCCAGCCAAAGCGGAGGCACTTCCCCCATTTGCTACAACACCGGCCCCGGCATGTTTACAGCTGCCGGCAGTGGTGGTTCAGGCAGCTTCAGCTATCAGTGGTATGATAATTCAGGCGCAATAGGCGGGGCTACAAGCAATACTTACAACCCTGGTAATTTAACCGCATCTGATGCATATAACTGCACCGTAACTGATGTTGCGGGATGCGGTGTATTGAGCACTACAGCTACCAGCATTACAGTTTACGGCCAAATTATACCAACCATCAGTGGTGGAACAAGCCCTATCTGCTACAACACATCACCCGGAGTTTTTACGGCATCGGCAACAGGTGGCAACGGCACTTATTCCTACCAGTGGTTTAATGGCTCCGGTTCTATAGCAGGGGCAACCAGCAGCACCTACAATCCCGGCAATATAACCGCATCCAATGCCTATTATTGCGCCGTCAACAGTGCTGGTTGCGGGGCAGTGAATACTACGGTTCAAAACATAACAGTTCACCCCAACTTAACGGCCAGCATTACCGGGGGCACCTCTCCTATTTGTTACAACACTGCACCAGGCACTATAAAAACAACCGCCAGTGGTGGTTCGGGCACTTATTCCTACCAATGGTATAACATTGCAGGCTCTGTATCGGGGGCTACAGCCAGTTCTTATGCACCGGGCAATTTAACAGCTTCAGATTCTTATTACTGTAATGTGGTGGGTGGCACATGCGGGGCTGTAAATACATCCACTGTGCCTGTAACCGTTGATGCAGACCTTACTGCGGCAATCAGCGGAGGAACAACACCAGTTTGTTACAATACGGCACCGGGTACATTTACGGCTTCTGGCAGCGGGGGAACAGGCACATACACGTACCAGTGGTATAACGGCGAAGGAAGCGTTAGCGGAGCTACCGCCAGCACCTTTGCACCGGGTAATATAACTGCTTCTGACGCGTATTACTGCTCAGTTACAAGCGGCAGTTGCGGAACGGTTGCCACCTCTTCATCTACGGTAACCGTAGATGCAAACCTTACTGCAATAATCAGTGGAGGAACCTCACCTATCTGTTACAACACAGCGCCAGGCACCTTTACTGCCACCGGAAGCGGGGGAACAGGTAATTATACCTACCAGTGGTATAATGGGGCGGGAAGCCTTGGCGGGCAAACGGCCAGCACTTATGCGCCGGGCAACTTAACTATATCTGATTCGTACCATTGTTCGGTTACCAGTGGCAGTTGTGGAACTGTAACAACTTCAACTACCCCCATAACCGTAGATGGAGACCTGACAGCAGTGATAAGTGGAGGGGTAACACCGGTTTGCTATAACTCAGCACCGGGTACATTTACCGCTACCAGCACCGGCGGCACAGGCAGCTACACCTACCAATGGTATAACAGTTCCTCATCTGTAAATGGCGCTACGGCCAGCACCTATGCCCCGGGTAATTTAACTTCATACGATTCTTACTATTGCGCAGTTAGCAGTGGCAGTTGCGGAACGGTTAATACTTCAACCACGGCTATAACCGTATACGGCAGCATGACTGCCGGCATCAGCGGAGGCGTAACCCCTCTGTGTTATAACACGGTACCGGGCACGTTTACCGCTACGGCTACCGGCGCTGACGGTACCTTTTCGTATCAATGGTATAATAGTGAGGGTTCAATCAGCGGAGCTACGGGCAGTATTTTTGCCCCCGGTAACTTAACTGCTTCCGACGCTTACTATTGCGCTGTTACAAGCAGCAGTTGCGGAACTGTAAATACCTCAACTACCGCTATTACAGTATATGCTGACTTAACTGCAACTATAACGGGAGGTACAACACCCGTATGTTATAACGCTTCACCAGGCACATTTACAGCCACCGGTACCGGTGGTACCGGTAGTTATTCTTATCAATGGTATGATAATTCAGGAAGCATTAGTGGGGCTACTGCCAGTACTTACACACCTGGAAACCTGATATCCGGTGATGCTTACTCGTGCGCAGTAACAAGCGGTAGCTGCGGTACAGCCAATACTTCCACAACAAGTATAACCGTACATCCTGCTACCACAGTTTCAGCATCTAACACCGGCCCATATGTGGTGGGTCAAACCATCAGCTTGTCTTCAGCCTCACCAGGAGCAACCGGTTATAGCTGGTCGGGCCCGCTTAGTTATTCTTCCGGTTTGCAAAACCCAACTATATCCGGTTCTACAGCAGGTATGACAGGAACATACACCGTTACCGCAACTAATGCAAACGGATGTACCGTCGCTGCCTCTACCAGCGTAGTGGTAACTACTACCGCAGCATATACCTGGACGGGAACAAACGGCACCAGTTGGACAGACCCGGGCAATTGGACCCCTACTGCACCAATTGGCGGACCAAATGATTGCGCCGTTGATGTAACTATACCAAATACCATTATTGCGCCTATAATCAGCACAGCTGTGCAGGTTGGTAACGTTCAAATTAGTGCCAGCGCACGATTAACTTTGAATTCGGCAAATATGAACGTTTGCAGAAGCTGGACAGGTGGCACTGGAATTGCCGCAATTATAGGCGGCTCGGGCATTGTGGTATTAAATGGCACTCAGACTCAGACAATAAGCGGCTACACCCAAATGCAGGAATTAATGACAGCTAACAGTGCCGGAATTAGTATGCAAAGTGGTTCAGCCATAGATTTATATACCTCGCTGGATCTGACTATAGGCAATTTTACTGCTACCAGTGGTACATTAACGTTTAAAAGCAATACAGTTGATAGCGTAGCTATCATTGATAATTTCGAACCTGGTTATACCGGTACCCTTAGCGGTAATATTACTGCCGAGCGCTATTATGCAACATCGCTTACCTTTAACCAGCACTATATGGGCAGCCCGGTTAACACACCTTCATTAGCACAATTCGGAGCAAGTGGAACACCTGGCTATATTCAGGACCAGAATTGCAGCGAGCTGGAAGTGAACTACTCCTCGCCTTATGGCACCGTATTCAGTTTAGATGAAACACACGGAGCCCAATGCGGTATGCAGCAATGGAAGGTGTTAACCACCGGAAGCGCTCAAAATGGTGTGGGATATTCTGTGGTAAAATCAGATAGTGGTAAAGTGGTATTAAACGGCACGGCAAACCTGAATGAGAGTTACTCACTACCTGGCTTAACCAATAGCGGATGGACCAATACTACTTTGCAGGGCCATACTGAAAGCTCAGGCTGGCAATTGGTATCTAATCCGTATTTAGCTTCGCTTAATCTTAACGCTGTACCTACGGGCTTTGATAATCAAATACAGATATGGAACGCCAATGGTCTTTATGCCGGATCTTATCAACCCGGCCTTATGGGATATAGTGCTAACGTTGCGCCATTCCAGGCCTTTATGGTACACAAAACAAACGCAGGTGGAAGTGCAACCTTTACTATGAGTTCGTTAGACCTGGTAAGAACGCCGCACACCTTCTTTGCACAAAATGCCAACCAGTTAAATATTGTTGCTGCTAATGTCGCAAATGGTATGCTTGACCAAACCACCGTGGCCTTTAACCCTGATGCTACAGATACTTTTGATATGCAGTTAGATGCAGCCAAATTCCCAGGCTCGCTGGGCAGGCATACTTTATATACCGTAAACAACAATAAGTGGATGGCGATAAATGTGTTGCAGGATGAAGCAACTACCAGCACCGTACCAATGGGATTTGAGCCGGGTAAAAACGGCACTTACCAACTTACATTTAACGGCCTGAATACTTTTGACCCTACCAGCTATATTTTCCTGGAAGATAAGGCGCTAAACGTAATGTATAACGTAAGGAACGGGGATTACACCTTTACCACAGACAGCGCCGATAACTGGAACAGGTTTGTACTGCACTTTACCCCACCTGCTGTAATAACCACTGCCGATGCAAGTTGTAATGAAGCAGGTACTATAAGCATACAACAACCTGGCACTGCCAACTGGAATTACACGTTAACCGGTAGCAGCAATGCTATAATTACAAGCGGCACATTAAACCAGAGCCAGCAGGTAACAGTTGGAGTAGCAGCCGGAACTTACACCCTTACTTTAATTGACACCAACAGCTATACAGTAACCAAAACAATTACAGTAAACGGCCCTGAGATGATAACCGCAGGATTCCAGGAAAGCAGCAGTACGGTGCAAACAGGACAAAATGTAATCTTAACTTCAACCACAACAGGGGCCAGCACTTATCAATGGAACTTTGGCAACGGTACAGTAGCCACCGGTACAACTACATCAGTAAGCTATACCCAGGCAGGAGTTTACGAGGTAAGTTTATCAGTAACCAGCCCATCAGGTTGCAGTTCAACCAAAACAGAGAACATTACTGTTAATACAAGCGCCACCGGCTTAAATAATATAAGCGGGGCAAACAGCCTGAAGATTTGGAGTCATGACAACAAAGTATATGTTGACTTTACTGCCACACAACTGAGCGATGCAACGGTGATAATTTACGATATACTGGGCCAGGAAATAAGCAACGATAAGGTAGTTAACAATGTAGTTTATCAGAAAGAGATAAATAATATTGAGGCTGCATATATGATTGTAATGGTTAAAAACGATAATGAAATTACAACCAAAAAGGTATTTATAACCAACATTAAATAACAGGTTAGCCTGCTTATATCATTTAACGGACACAGGGCAATCTGTGTCCGTTTTGTTTTTACTACCAAGCCTGGAGTTGTAGCAATACACGGTTCATTTTTTTACTTTCGTACCTTACTTATCCAATTACTAAATCATTCCGTTTTGAATTATTCAGAAACACTTCATTACCTGCTTGAGCAATTGCCGATGTTTCAAAAAACAGGCGCATCGGCTTACCGTAAAGACCTGCACAACATTATTGAGCTTTGCGGTATACTCGGGAACCCGCAAAACGATCTGCGCTTTATACACGTAGCCGGTACCAATGGCAAAGGTTCAGTAACACATATTATTGCATCCATTTTGCAGGAGCAGGGGTACAAGGTGGGTGTATTTGTTTCGCCTCATTATACCGATTACCGCGAACGGATTAAAATAAACGGCAAACTAATAAACAAAAAATTTATAACACGTTTTGTAACCGAAAATATCGACAAATTTAAAACCATTAACGCCTCTTTTTTCGAAATAACCAATGCCATGGCTTTTGCTTATTTTAAAGAGAAGGAAACCGATTTTGTAGTGCTCGAAACCGGCATGGGCGGCCGGCTTGACTCAACAAATATTGTAACGCCTTTACTTTCGGTTATTACCAACATCAGCTTTGACCACCAGCAGTTTTTAGGTAATACTTTACCCTTAATTGCTGCAGAAAAGGCCGGCATTATAAAACCCAAAATACCGGCAGTGATTGGCGAAACGCAGAAAGAAACGAAACCTGTTTTCGTTAAAAAAGCCAGACAAACCAAATCAAAAATCGTTTTTGCTGATGCTAAAAAGCGCAACCTGAATATGAAGACTGACTTGCAGGGCACTTATCAAAAAAAGAATATCAATACGGCTTTAGCTGCTATTGAAGAACTGCAAAAACTGAAGGTAAAAATTTC
>Ga0182030_10003165_pt1 | contig 35143 bp, 36 predicted proteins | sample 812S3MmetaG_FD_121299 | JGI IMG/M metagenome (GOLD analysis project Ga0182030, IMG submission 121299) | Permafrost microbial communities from Stordalen Mire, Sweden - 812S3M metaG (Illumina Assembly) | ecosystem: Environmental > Terrestrial > Soil > Wetlands > Permafrost | place: Sweden...
CTGAGGATGACCGAGCCCGGGTTCACCTTGTCGAGGTCCGCGTACTTCGGCGCGGTGCCGTGCGTCGCCTCGAAAATGGCGTGGCCCGTCACGTAGTTGATGTTGCCACCGGGCGCGATGCCGATGCCGCCCACCTGCGCAGCCAGCGCGTCGCTGAGGTAGTCGCCGTTCAGGTTCAACGTCGCGATGACGTCGAACTCCTTCGCGCGCGTCAGCACCTGCTGGAGCGTGATGTCGGCGATGGCGTCCTTCACAAGCACCTTGCCGCCGGCGAGCGCCGCCTTCTGCTCCGCATTCGCCGCCTCTTCTCCCTTCGCGGCCTTCGTCTTCTCCCACGCGTCCCACGTGTAGACGCGGTCACCGAACTCGCGCTCCGCCAGGGCGTAGCCCCAGCGCATGAACGCGCCCTCGGTGTACTTCATGATGTTGCCCTTGTGGACGAAGGTGACGCTCTTCCGCTTCTGCGTGACGGCGTAGTCGAGCGCCGCGCGCACGAGGCGCTCGGTCCCTTCGCGGCTCACCGGCTTGATGCCGAGGCCCGTCGTGCCCGGGAAGCGGATCTTCTTGTAGTCCTTCGGGAACTCTTTCTCGATGAAGGCGAGGAGCTTCTTCGCGTCCGCGCTCTCCGCCTCGAACTCGATGCCGGCGTAGATGTCCTCCGTGTTCTCGCGGAAGATGACGGCGTCCACGTCCTGCGGGCGCTTGACGGGGCTGGGCACGCCCTGAAACCACCGCACGGGCCTGAGGCAGACGTAGAGGTCGAGCAGCTGGCGGAGGGCCACGTTGAGCGACCGGATGCCGCCGCCGATGGGCGTCGTCAGCGGGCCCTTGATGCCCACGAGGTACGAGCGGAACGCCTCGACCGACTCGTCGGGCAGCCAGTTGTTGAAGAGCTTGTAGGCCTTCTCGCCCGCGAACACCTCGTACCAGGCGATCGCGCGCTTGCCGTCGTAGGCCTTCGCCACCGCCGCGTCGATCACGCGCACGCTCGCACGCCAGATGTCGCGACCGGTTCCGTCGCCCTCGATGAAGGGGAGGATGGGGTTGTCGGGCACGACGAGCCTGCGATCGGCCCCCATGGTGATGGCCTGGCCGTGGGCCGGCGGGGTGAAGGGCTTGCTCATGGAGGGCCCAGTATCACGTCCGAGGGCCTTTCCTCCAGTCTCGCCGTGTCAGACCGTGTGAATCACACGGCACAGACTCGTCTAGTCGCCCCAGATCTCGACCGCGAACTTGCCCCCTCCGCTCCCGGCGGCGACGTTCACCTTCACGTCGTCGGCCTGGCTGAAGCAGATCTCGCCGTCCTCGAGCACGACGGCGTCGGGGCTGTCGCTGCCGTCCTCGCCGGTGCTCTTTCCGGCCGAGTCGACGATGGCGATGTCGAGGTCCTGCAGCGAGTTCTCGGACAGGCCGTAGGCCCGGTAGCAGTGGTTGGCCTCGGCGTGCAGCGGGATGGCCTGCGCGGGGTCGAGGTTCTGCCGGGTTCCCTGAACGGTCGCCCCGATCTGGTGCATCTTCGTGAGGCCGGCGCAGGCTTGCGCCATCGCGGTCACGCCCGCGACGAGGTCGGGCCCCGTCTTCACGTCGTTGTGGCAGCTGGCGTAGGGGGCGCCCTGCTTCCAGGTGACCTTGTCCGAGTCGGGCTTGGTCGGGGCTGCCGGACGGGCGTTCTTGTCCATATCGCCGGGTTTGGGCGTCACGGGCTGCGCGGAGGTATCGGCGCTGCCGCCGCCGCAGGCGACGATCGACGAGAGGACAGCGAGCACGAACGAGGAGAGGAGGGCCTTTCGCATGGCGGGGAGGAGACTACGACAATCGCCGCCGGGAAGGAACGACGAGACTCAGGGCGTCGCCTTGTCGACCGCCTTCTCGTCCTTGTCCTTGTCGCTCCCCTTCTCCTTGTCCGTCTTGTCCTCGCCGCCCCCTTTCAGCTCACCGGTGAGGCACTTCCAGAACGGGCTGGCGTCCTCCGGGCCGCCAGTGATGCGCGGCTTCTGGTCCGTGGAGTGGATGTAGACGTCGGTCTGGTCCTTCGCCTTGTAGGCGGTGACGACGGTCGAGCCGCTGGAGTAGCTGCCGACGTCCTCGACCTTCCACCCGCCCTGGGTGAGGCACGTTCTCACGGCAGACTCGACGTCGGAGGTGCCCGCCGTCACGAGCGCCTCCCGCAGGGGGCTCCGGGCGGAAGGGGCGGTCGCACACGAGGCGAGGAGAAGCGTGGCAAAGAGCATGCGCATGGCGTCATCGTACCCCGGCTTTCACAGCGCGATCGCTTTGCCCATCGCGTGGTACCCCTTGTCGACGTGGATGACGCACCCGGTGATCCCGCTCGCGAGCGGCGACCCGAGGAATGCCGCCATGTCGCCCACCTCGCGGGCTCGCAGCGCCTCTGGTAGCGGCGAGTTGAGGCGGGCGTAGTCGACCATCTGCTCGATGAACGGCTTGCCCCGGGTCGCGCCTGGCACGTCCCCTCCTTCCCTGCCGATGGCGCTCGCCGCGCGCGACGCCAGCGGCCCCGCGCTGATGCAGTTGACGCGGTGGCCCCACCTGCGCCCGGCCTCCCACGCGAGGACTCGCGTGTCGCTCTCCAGCGCCGCCTTCGCGCTCGACATCCCGCCGCCGTAGCCGGGGATGACCCGCTCGCTCGCCATGTACGTCAGGCTCAGGAACGAGCCCCCGGGCCGGACGAGCGGTCCGAAGCGCTGCACGAGCGACACCATCGAGTACGCGCTCACGCCCACCGCGCTCAGGTACCCCTTCCGGCTCGTCGCCAGGAGATCCTTGCTCACCTCGGAGCCGTTGGCGAGCGAGTGCACGACGACGTCGATGCACGCGTCGCCGAAGTCGGCGCGGAGGCGCTCGGCGCACCCCTGAAGCGTGAAGTCCCCGTGGTCCTTGTAGCGCTTGCCCTCGCGGACCTCCGCCGGCACGTCGTCCATGACGTCGTACTCGGCGTCGAGCGCCAGGATGCGCTCGAACTCGAGCTTGCGGCCGTCGGCGAGGCGCAAGGACTCATCGAGCTTGCCGCGACGGAGGAGGGTCTGGAAGATGCCGAGCGCAGGAGGCCAGGTGCCGAGGCACACGGAGGCCCCCGCCTCGGCGAGCGCCTTGGCGATGGCGAAACCGAAGCCGGCGTCATCCGCCACGCCCGCGACGAAGGCGCGCTTGCCCGAGAGATCGATGGTCAGCATGGGTGGGCGCCCACGATGAGCGAACCGCGAGCCGAGTCAAGTGCGATGGGGTTGCAGGAGAGACGTCGCGCAAGCATTATCCCGCCCCATGCAACGGCGCGGCGGCATCGTCGTCGCGCTCTTCTTCTTCCTCTTCCTCCTTGCGTGGGACGCACGCGCCGACGATCCCGACGGCGGCCCCCCGACCCCACCCATCATCGTCACGGTCTTGCCGTCGACGCCAGCCGACGCCGGCGCCGCGCCGGCCCCGCCCGACGATCCCGGGGACACCGCGGCCCCGGTTCGCCCGCCCCAGGGCCCCCTGCACCGCTCGAAGCCGCCGCGCAGCAAGACCGGCGACGGCGACTACTGGACGCAGCGCTTCGAGCCCGCCGGCTTCCCGCTCATCGGCGGTGACAGCGACATCGGCTTCGAGTTCGGCGCGGTCGGGACGCTCTCGTACTTCTCCGGCGGCCAGAAGCCATACCGGTGGAACATGGATCTCCTGCTCTCGGCGAGCCTCAAGCAGGGCCCCTCCGGGCTCGAGGTCGCACAGCAGAACTACCTCTGGCAGATCGACCTGCCCGGCCTCCTCGGCGGGACGATGCGCCTCAACCCGGAGGTCTCGTACAATCACACGGTCAACTACGGCTACTTCGGACTGGGGAACGCGTCGTCGGGCGGCACGCCGGCGAACAGCACGAACCCGGGGCGGTACCACGAGTGGATCGAGTCGATCGCGCAGGTGCGCTCTTCGGCGCGCATCCGCATCCAGGGCCCCCTCTACGCGGAGTTCGCGGCGCAGTACCTCTTCGTCGGGCCGCAGTCGTACGCCGGCAGCCAGCTCGCGCAGGACGCCGCCACGCAGACCACCAGCGGCTTGCCCATCATCTACGGCACGACGCCCCTCAGCCTGCCCTCGCTCGCAGCGGGCTTCTCGTACGACTCGCGCGACGACGAGATCTTCCCGCACAGCGGCATGCTCCACGAGGTGGGCGTGCGCTTCGAGCAAGGCTTCCCGCTCGACGCCAATGCGCGCTTCGTCGAGGCAGGCGCCATCCTGCGCGGCTTCGTGCCGATCGCCGGCCCCGTCGTGCTCGCGGGGCGCCTCGTCGCCAACTTCCAGGCGGGCAACGTTCCCTTCTTCGATCTCTTCCAGGCGGGCCCGTTCGACATGAAGGAGATGCCCGGTGGGTCGGCGGGCGTTCGCGGCGTGCCGGTGGGGCGCTACCTCGGGCCCATCAAGGTGGTCGGAAACATCGAGCTCCGCGAGATGCTGATCAAGTTCTCGGTCCTCGGACAGAAGTTCAGCCTCGGCAACGACATCTTCTTCGACACCGGCCGCGTGTGGAGCGACTACTCGTTTCATTCGCCCCGCGACGGCAGCGGCGTCGGACTGAAGTACGGAGTCGGCGCCGGCATCTACGTGCTCTGGGGGCAGGCTGCGATGCTGCGCATCGAGGCGGCCTACTCGCCTGACGCCGTCTCCGAGAACCCCAGCTTGCCCCTCGGTATCTACGTCGAGGACGGGACGATGTTTTGAGGCTCGGCCCTCTCCTCACCACAGTCGCGCTGGTCGCGTGCTCCAGGCCGCCGACACCGGGAGCGGCTGCGGTGCCGGACGCTGCACACGCGTCGTCGTGCGGCGACGGCCGGGCGATGACTGTGCACTTCTACGACGTCGGTCAGGCGCTGGCCGTGCTGGTGGAGCTGCCCGACGGGCGCCACGTGCTGGTCGACGCGGGCGACGAGCCGCATCGGTCGGGCTGCGGCGAGGCGTGCGCGGCGGCGAACGCGCATCTCCTGTCGTCGCTGCGAGCCGACCTCCACGGCGCTCCCATCGACCTCCTGTGGCTCACGCATCCGCACTCGGACCACATCGGCGGAGCGCCGGCGGTGCTCGAGGCGTTCCCGGTAGGACAGTACGTCGACGACGGGCGCGCGCCGAACAAGGGCGAGGTACGGCGCGCGCGACGCGCAGCGGAGGAGCACGGGGTGCCGGTGCACGTGGTCCAGCCGGGCGACGCCGCGGTGCCGCTCGCCTCGTCGGGCGACGTGCACCTCGCGGCCATCGTCCCTCCGGCGTGGCCGGCGTCGTGCGCTCGCGACCCGAACGAGTGCTCCATCGGCCTCCGTATCGACGACTGCGCATCGTCGGTGCTCCTGCCGGGCGACGCGGAGCACGAGGAAGAGGGCATGCTCGATCCCGGCGGCCCGGTGACGTTGCTCCAGGTGCCGCACCACGGAAGCGAGACGTCGACGTCGCCGGCGTTCCTGTCGAAGGCCAGGCCCAGGTACGCCGTCATCTCCGCCGGCAAGCGGGGCGACGGGATGAACCGCGACTACTGCCACCCGCGCGCCATCGTCGTGAAGCGACTATCGCGTGTGCTCGGAGGGGCGACGACGCGCTCGCTGGAATCGTTCGACGGCGACCGCTGCGACCGCGCGACGGCCGAGGACTGGGTGGCTGTCCCTACGAGCGAGCGACTCTGGGCGACGGAGCGCGACGGAGACGTCGTGCTGACGACGACCGGCGACGGCGTGTTCCGGCGGCTCGGCGCCGAGTGAGCGTCACTCCCTCGCCCGCCTCGCGACGGCCGCGAAGAACCCGTCCATGCCGTCGTCGGGCTCCCCGTCGAAGCGCCAGGTGCGGAGGTACTTGCCGTCCCGGGTCGCTACCCGCTCGGTCCGGGCGCGACCCAGCACGTCGCGCGCGGTCACCAGCGCGAAGTCCGGGCGCTCGGACAGGAAGAACTCTATGGCCACCTCGCCCTCGCTGGGAAGGAAGGAGCACGTCGCGTAGATGAGCCGGCCGTGGGGAGCGACGAGGCTGGCGGCGGCCTTGAGAAGCGCGGCCTGCGACGCGACGAGGCGCGAGAGGTCGTCCTCGCGCAACCGCCACCGCGCCTCGGGGTTGCGGCGGATGGCCCCGAGCCCCGTGCACGGGGCGTCGACGAGGACGCGCGACGCCCGCGCGCCGAGGCGGGTCACGGCCTCCTCGTCGCGGAGATCCACGGCGAGCGCCTGCACGTTGCTCGCGCCGGCCCGCCTCGCGCGCCGGCGCAGCTCCTCGAGCTTCGACTCCGACGTGTCGAGCGCCAGCAGCTTCCCCTTCCCCGCCATGAGCGCCGCGAGCGCCAGCGTCTTGCCGCCGGCTCCCGCGCAGGCGTCGATGACGAACGTGCGCGGAGGCGGGGCGCAGAGCTCCGCCACCAGCTGCGACGCCTCGTCCTGCATCTCGAGATCGCCGCGGGCAAAGGCCTTGGTGCGGAAGACAGAGCGTCGGCCCTCGAGGACGACGCCGCTCACGGCGTGCGACGCGGCGTGCGCCCCCACGCCCTCCTCGACCAGCGCGGCGACGCAGGCCTCGCGCGTCGTCCGCAGCGTGTTCGCGCGAGCCACCCGCGGGGCCGGCTCGTTCATCCGCGCGAGCGCCGCCTCGAGCGAGCCTTCGCCGACCTCCGTGCGCACGAGGTCCACCAGCCAGTCCGGCATCGAGCACGCGACCGCCAGGCGCTCCGTCGCGTTCTCGATGCGCTCGAAGCGCGGGGCGAGCTGGGTCTCTCCCCGCGCGAGCGCGAACAGCGCGTCGAACCGGGCCTCCGCGGCGTCCGAGCCAGTCGCGAACGCGAGGAGCCGGTCGTACTTCACCAGCGCCTGCACCGCGGCGGCGACGATCCCGCGGTCCTCCTCGGTCGCCTCCTTCAGCGCGCCCTCGAGGACGTCGCTCAGGAAGGGCCAGTCACGCCTGCGCGCCTCGTCATACGCGCGCACCACCAGCGGGCGCACGCGCTGGGCCTCTTCGAGCTCGCATCCGACGATCACGCGAAGCATGGGTCAGGACGGGGGTCTTCCGGGTCGCGCCATCTTCCTGTGCCGTTCTTCTCGCGGCACGAGGCAGTGCACCGCGTTGCCGATGAGGTCCGCCCTCCCCGCCTTGGCGAGCGCCTCGCGCGCAAGCGGCTGCTGCTCCGGGTCCCAGTAGTAGAGCAGCGCCTTCATCATCTTCTTCTCGCGGAGATCGCGCACGACGGCGACCGGCTCCATCGTCAGCGGGTCGATGCCCGTGAAGAACATCGTCGTCGCGATGGCCATCGGCGTCGGGATGAAGTCCTGCACCTGCCGCGGACGGAGCTTCCGCGCCTTGAGCCACAGCGCCAGCTCCACCGTGTCCTTCAGCGTCGAGCCGGGGTGCCCGGTGATGAAGTACGGCACCAGGTACTGCTCCTTGCCCGCCTCCTCGCTCGCCTGACAGAACGCCTGCGCGAAGCGCTCGTAGTGCTCCACCGGGGGTTTCTTCATCTTGTCGAGCACGTCGGGATCGTTGTGCTCCGGCGCGACGCTCAGCTGCCCTCCCGTATGGTGGCGCGCCAGCTCACGGATGAACTCCGGGCTCCGCGACGCGAGGTCGTAGCGCACGCCGCTCGCCACGAAGACGCGGTCGACGCCCGGCTCGCTGCGCACCTTCTTCAGGAGGCTCACGATCGGCGCGTGGTCGGTCACCAGGTTCTCGCAGATCCCCGGGTGCACGCAGGACAGACGGCGGCACGCGCTCTCGGTGCGCTCGTCCTTGCAGACCATCTTGTACATGTTCGCCGTCGGGCCCCCGACGTCGGTGATCGTCCCGCCGAAGTCCGCCATGCGCGAGAGCGCCCGCACCTCGCGAAGCACGCTCCCTTCGCTCCGGCTCTGGATGATGCGCCCCTCGTGCTCGGTGATGCTGCAGAAGGTGCAGCCCCCGAAGCACCCGCGCATGGTCACGATGGAGTGCTTGATGGTGTCGAAGGCCGGCACCCGTTCGCCGCCGTAGCCCCAGTGCGGCCGACGCGCGAAAGGCAGATCGTAGAGCGCGTCCATCTCGCTCTCGGCGAGCGGGAGCGCCGGCGGATTGAAGTACACGGCCTGGTCCCCGTGCGGCTGGAGGAGCGGCCGCGCGTTGTGCGCGTTGGTCTCGTACTGGAGCTGGCGCGACATCCGCGCGAACGCCTGCTTGTCGACCAGTACCTCTTCGTACGACGGGAGCAGCACGGGCTTGCCGTCGGTCACGTAGCGGCTCGGGTGACCCGCGGCGTCCGCCCACGCCTGCCGGTTCTTGCGCACGTGCGCCGTGCCGCGGATGTTGCCGAGCTGCTCCACGCGCTCTCCCGCGTCGAGGCGCTGCGTGATCTCCCACGCGGCGCGCTCGCCCATGCCGAAGACGAGGAGATCGGCCTTGGCGTCGAGCAGGATGGAGCGACGGACCGAGTCGCTCCAGTAGTCGTAGTGGGCGATGCGCCGGAGGGAGGCCTCGATGCCTCCGAGAACGACCGGGAGGCCGGGGAACGCCTGCCGGCACAGGTTCGAGTAGACGATGCTGGCGCGGTTGGGGCGCGCGTTGGGGCGACCCCCGGGGGAGTACTGATCCTCGGAGCGCACCTTCTTCTGCGCCGTCAGCTTGTTGAGCATCGAGTCGAGGTTGCCCGCGCTCACGCCCACGAAGAGCCGCGGCCTGCCCATGCGGGCGATGTCCTCGACCCCCGTCCAGCGGGGCTGGGCGACGATCCCGACGCGGTAGCCGCGACCCTCCAGGAAGCGCGCGACGAGCACCGGGCCGAACGCGGGGTGGTCGACGTAGGCGTCGCCCGTGATGATGAGAACGTCGAGCTCCGCCCAGCCGCGGGCCTGCATCTCCTCGCGCGTCGTGGGGAGGAACGCCTTCAGGTCACGCGCCGGGCCGCCCCTGGAGGACGTACGGACAGGCACGAGCGACGGCATGGCCCCGTGCAGATAGCACGAGCGTGCCCCCCTCTTCGGGAGCGTGCTAACGATCGTCCCCTCCCTCATGGGCCGCCTGCACGCGCTCGTCCTGCTCGCCTGGGCCCTCGTACGCTCCCTGCTGGCACCCCTCCTCGGCACCCGCCGTGGCCTCGCCGAATTCCGCAGCAGCTACGCGCCCGACCGCCTCCCCCCCCTCTCGCCGGACGAACGACGGTGCCTGCCGGAGCTCACTGGGTGCATCGCCTGCGGACTCTGCAACGTCGGCGAGGGGGAGCGCATCGCCCGCTCGGGCGGCGTCTACACCGGCGTGATGGACCTGATGCTCGCAAGCTCGCGGAACATGCCGGACTTCGACGCCGCCGTCCGCTCGTTCGACGCCGTGGGCGACGACCGTCTCGCCGTGCTGGAGGGCCGCTGCCCGGTCCGCGTCCCCATGCGCCAGGTCGCAGCTTTCGTCCGGGCCAAGGCGGCCGAGATGGCCGACGCAGAGAGCGTGAACGGAAAGGTCCAGGCGAAGCGTAACGTTCCGTAACACCCCGGCACACATCGGGCGCACGTTACGGGGGTTGTTACGGTGTTACGTCACCCGCTCCGGGAACCTTCCCCTCGTTTCTTCGGGGTTTCTCCTCCGCCAGTGGATGACACCGCCCGTGGCACGCGGGCTGCTCTAGGGCGTCGCGCCGGCGAACGAAGCAAGCCGGCGACTTTCGACGAGGACCAGCCCAATGAGCGCCATGCATTCGCAGCGACAGGCCACCGAGCGACGAGACAGCGGAGTCTTTCTGAAGAGCGAGGGGTTCGGGATCGAGCAACCGGCCGAACGCCCCTCCCGCGAAGACCGCGTGGAGCAGAGCGGCGTCTTCGCCATTCCGCGCTGCGACGCGGACGAGGAGCGGATGCTGGTCGACGCGCTGATCGCGAACGACCCGACCGCATGGCGCGAGTTCCAGCGCCGGTACGACCGCCTCATCCTTCGGTGCATCACCAAGGTGACCAAGCGGTTCGCCGCCGTCTCGCAGGACGACGTTCGCGAGATCTACGCGCAGCTCCTCGTGTCGCTCCTCTCCAACGGCAAGTCCAAGCTGCGCGCGTTCGACGCGGCCCGCGGCAGCAAGTTCTCGAGCTACATCGGCATGCTCGCCATCCACTGTGCCTACGACTGGCTCCGCGCCGTGCGCCGCGAGCCGCAGCGCGAGGGCCTCGCCGAGGCGGTGGAGCTGTCGAGCGACCTCCCGGACCCCTTCGAGGCCGCCGCCGCCCAGGAGCGCGCCGACATGGCGGCTCGCGTCATGGAAGGCTTCAGCGAGCGGGACCGCACCTTTGCGGCGCTCTACTTCGGCGAGGGCATGGAGCCCCACGAGATCGCGCGTTCCATGAAGATCAGCGTCAAGACGGTCTACTCGAAGAAGCACAAGATCCAGTCCAAGCTCGAGTCGATCGTCGCCGGCATCCGGGGGACGCACGTCGCCGCCTGAGCCGCGCGCCCATGGCCACGCATTCGCACTTGTAGTAAGGCCCGGGGGCCGCCGATGCGCCTCGCCTCCTCCGCCGCCATCCTCGCCGTCTTCCTCGCCGCCTGCTCGACGCTCACGGAGGACCCGGCGGCGCCCTACGATGCCAACCCGCTAGGCACCGGCCTCCGCATCCACGACGTGCAGAACCCGAGCTCGCCGACCTACTCGCCGGGCAAGACGGTCATCGTCAGCAGCACCGTCGTCTCGTGGATCGACACGTTCGACGAGACGCGGGACGGCAAGAGCATCGGCACGGTCTACATCCAGGACGTCGGCTCGTCCGATCCGTACTCGGGGATCAGCGTGTACGAGCCGAGCTACGTCCCGGCCTCGCTGCGCCTGCTGCCGGGCGACGTGCTCGACTTCAACGGCCCGTACCAGGAGATCACCAGCGTCGGCTCGGCCATGTTCAACCCGGGGCAGACGCTGCCCCAGCTGGCCAAGCCCGTGGGCACGTACCGCTACGACTTCACGACGCCCCCCCCGGTGACCATCCAGCTCTCGGACATCGACGAGAGCAGCTACCTCACGGGCCGGAAGTGGGAGGGCATGCTCGTGACGATCAACGACGTCACCATCGGCCCTGGCGTCGACGCGAACAGCCGCGTGACGTACATCATGGGCCAGGGCGACGCGTCGATCGACTCCAACGCGGCCGCCATCTCGAACGAGCTCTACAACCTCGGCTCGACCGACTACCCCGTGGGCACCCACTTCTCGTCGGTGACGGGGATCGTCACCTGGTTTTACAGCTACCAAGTCGCTCCCCGCTCGGCGGCCGACCTCAAGCAGTGACCTCGGGCGCCCGGCCTGCCGGGGCAGCGCGCTCCACCCTGCTGGCGACCCTGCTCGTCGCTGCGGCTTGCGGCGGGCGGCCGGGACCCGGCGCGATGCTGCCGTCGACGCCCCCGAGGACGGGAACGCGCGCGACCGGAGAGGGACGACCGCCGCTGGCCGTGGTGCAGCGCGAGGGGGATCCGCGAGGAGCGATCGCGGCGGCCGTGATGATGGAAGGCATCGCCCCGGAGCAAGGCGCGCTGCCTTCGGTGGCGGTGGCGGCCCTCGTCGAAGCGCGGGTCGTCGCGCGCGGCGTGGAGGTGACGGCGGTGGGCGGCTGGGGAGGGTGGCGGGTGCGGGGCCTCGTCGCGTCGGCGGCAGAGGCAGCGCAGATGGTCGACGCCGTGCGCGAGGCGATGCTCGCGCCGGTCGCGCAGGGTGAGCCGGCGCTCGCCGCGGTGACGCGGAAGGTGGCGGCCCTGGGCAAGCGCCCGCTGCCGGATCGCGCGCTCGTCGATGTCGCCGCTTGCACGGGGGAGGCGTTCGGCACCGGGAGCGACGCGGCTCCTGGCGCGGCGGACCTGGAGGGATGGCGACGGGCGGCGCTGGGCCTGGGGCGCGTCGCGTTTGCGTCCGCCGGGGACGCGACGCTCGCGGACGCCGCGGCGGCTGCACTCGCTCAGGGACCCGCCTGGCCCGCGACGTCGCCGGCGAGGTCGACCGCCACGCCCGGCGACGCGCGCGCCGTCGTCTACGATGCCTCGGGGGAGCTCCCGCCGGGCGCGGCGCGCGTCGTGGTGACCGCGCGCACGCCGACGCCGGAGCAGGCGGTCGGCGCCGCGCCGGCCCTGGGAGACGTACGCGGCCCGCTCGCGTCCCGCCTGGCCGCGCTCGACGCTCCGGCCCGGGTGCGGTCGGTCGTCGCCACGGCCCACGCCGACGGCGGGTGCGTGGCGGTGACGCTCGACCTCGCGGCGCGTGATCTTCCGGTCGATGCGGCGTCCCGCGTCGCGACGGCGGCAGCGCTCGCGCAGCAGGAGGTCGCCGTGGAGCTCGCCGACACGACGGCCTCGCCGGACCTCGGGCGCGACCTCGCCACACGCGCCTCCGATCCGCGCGACGCGGCCGAGCGTGCCGCGTGGTGGACCCTCGCGGGGAGTCGGCCCGCGGGGGGCGAGCAGCTTCTCACGGCGATCACGGTCGGCATGGCCGCCCCACGCGACGCGGCGGCACCCGCGGGCGACCTCCTGCGCTCGGAGCTCGATCGCGCGACCCTCGCGTGGCATGCGCCTGCGGTGGAGACGAGGACGCACGTCGAGCGCGGACAGGGCGAGGCGTGGGTCCTCCTCGCGTCGACCTGCGGGACGCTCGCCGAGGCGACGAGCGACGCCGGAGCGGGGGCCACGGTGGCGATGGCGGCGGCGGCGCAGGCCGGCTCGAGCGCCGGCGCGGGGGACGCTCGCGTGGAGCCGTTCGTCGCGAGCGATGGACTCGGGGTGCTCGCGCACGGCCCAGCCCATGTCGGCGAGTCCGCGCAGGCGCACACGCGACGTCTCGCCGACCTGGCCGCACGCGCCTTCGCCGCGGACCCGCTCGATCCCGACCGCATCGCCGGGGCGCGCACTTCGCTCCTCGTCCGGTCCGGCGCGGGCGAGTCCCGCGCGCTGGGGACGCTGGGGGCTGCGCTCGCGCCAGGGCATCCGTCGTGGGTCGAGCCGTTCGGGACCGCGTTCGGCCTCGCGTCCGCCTCCGACGAAGCCATCGGGATGCGCTCCTCCTCGCTGCGCGCCGGCCCGCTTCGCGTGGCGGTGCTCGCCAACACCGACGCGGGGCAAGCCGACGCCGCCGCCCGCGCCGTCGACCGATGGATCGCCCGCCGCCCCGGCGAGACGCGCGCCTGCCCTCCCTTCGCGGCGACCGCGACCCCGCGACCCGGCACCTACGCCGTCGCTGTACCCTCCGGCGCGCTCTCGGAGGCCCTCCTCGCCGTCCCCATCTCCCCCGCCGACGACAGCGCGCGGATGGCTGCGACCTGGCTCGCCGCCGCCCTCGACGGCCCGGGTGGCCTCCTCGCCGAGGCGCTCGGCGGGGGAAGCTCGCCCGAGGCGGCGCTGGCTCGAGGCTGGAGCGCAGCCGTCGTCGGCACGCCTCGCAGCCCGGCCCTCACCGTGCGCCTGACCGCGACCGAGGCGTCCCTCGATGCCGCCGTCGCCCAGACGCGCGCCCTGCTCGACCGCCTCCAGCAGGGGGCGCTACGCGACGCAGACCGCTCCCGCGCCGCCGCGTCGCTCGCCCGCGACGCCGTCACCCTCTCCCTCGATCCACGGGCGCGCACCATCGCCCTGTGGCGCGGCGAGATCGCGACGCCCGCCCCGTCGCTCGACGCGCTTCACGCCTTCGCCGCCGCGGCGTTGCACGACGACGCCCTCGTCATCGTCGCCGCGCGCCCGTCCCGCCTCGACGCCGGCGGTCACCCCTTCTCGGCTCACGAGCGACCGCCGGCCACCCACCCGCCGAAGACCCCCCGCGGATGATCACCGACGTCGCCATCCACGAGTCGCCGTGGTTCGACGTCGGCGCCGACCGCGTGCGTCTGCTGCGCGACGGCGTGCAGGCCTTCCCGGCGATGCTCGCCGCCATCGCGAAAGCCCAGCGCGAGGTGCTCCTCGAGATGTACTGGGTGGGCGCCGATGCCGTCGGCGAGCGCTTCCGCGAGGCGCTGGCAGCCAAGGCGCGCACGGGCGTGAAGGTGTGCGTCATCTACGACGCCCTCGGGAGCATGGGGCTCACGCCGGCCTGGTGGCGCCCGCTCTTCGAGGCCGGAGGGCGCGTCGTCGAGTACCACTCGCTCTCGCCGCTCGATCCGCGCTTCCGCCTGGCACGCGTCGAGCTGCGCGACCACCGCAAGGTCCTCGTCATCGACGGGACGCTCGGCTTCACGGGCGGCATCAACCTGGCGGCGCCGTGGCTCCCGCCCGACGGCGGCGGCGCGGGCTGGCGCGACGACATGATCGAGGTGCGCGGCCGGGCCCCCGAGGAGCTGCGGTCGCTCTTCTACAGGACCTGGCGCAAGCTCACGCGCGAGAGCGCCCCACTCGACGTGATCCCGCTGCCGACCGGCCACCGGAGGCGACCCGTGTGGGTGCTCGCGAGCCGGTGGCGCCTCGGGCGGAGCATCCACCGCGAGTACGCCGTCCGCATCGGGCGCGCGAGAGAGTGCATCGACATCGCCAACTCGTACTTCATCCCGGATCTCCGCGTCCGCTCCGCGCTCTTCCGCGCCGTCCGCCGCGGGGTCCGCGTGCGCGTCCTCGTGCCCATCAAGAGCGACGTGCCGGTCGTCCAGTTCGCGGTCGAGTCCCTCTTCGACACGCTGCTGCGCCACGGCGTCGAGGTCTACGCGCTGCCCGGGACGATGCTGCACTCGAAGACGGCCATCATCGACGACGTCTTCACCACCGTCGGCAGCTACAACCTCGACGATCGCTCGTGGCACAAGAACCTCGAGCTGAACCTCGCCGTCGAGGACGCCGCCTTCGCGCGCCACGTGCGCTCATGGTTCGAGCGCGATCTCGAGATCGCGCGGCGGGTCGACCTCACGACGTGGCGCGATCGGTCGTTCGCGAGGCGCACCGCGGAGTGGGCGTCGTTCGCGCTGAGGAAGCTGTGGTGAGCGTGCGGCAGCAGCTCCGGCGCGCGGGGCGCATCGCGGGGTTCGGCGCGCTGACGACCGCGATGCTGCCGGCCTTCCTGGCGCACGAGCGGCTCGCGCGCGCGGCGGACCGGGATCGCGTGCGCGAGCGCTGGGTGGCTGCGTGGTGCGGGGCGCTGCTGCGCCTCTTCGGCGTGCGCGTGCTCAGCCGCGGGGCGGTGCCGCTGTCGGGGCGCGGGCACCTCGTCGTCGCCAACCACCGGTCGACCGCGGACATCCTCGTCCTGCTCCGCGCGTTCGGCGGGCACATGGTCAGCCGGGCGGATCTGGCCGGGTGGCCGCTCGTCGGCGTCGCTGCGCGGGCCGTGGGCACCGTGTTCGTCGACCGCTCCGACGCGGTGAGCGGCGCCAACGCCGTGCGCGCCATCCGCGACCGGCTCGCCGAGGGGCGCACGGTCATCGTCTTCCCCGAGGGCACCACGTTCCCGGACGACACGGTGCGGCCGTTCCACGCAGGCGCGTTCGTCGCGGCGCTCCGCTCGGGCGCCGACATCATCCCGGTGGGTCTCGCCTACGGGACGGGCTCGGGCGCGGCGTTCGTGAACGAGTCGTTCCCCGCGCACCTCGGGCGCATGGCGGCGGCGACTCCGTCGGACGTCGTCATGTCGGTGGGCGAGCCGATCGTCGTGCGAGACAAGGCGCGCGCCGCCCAGCTCCGCGACCACGCGCACGCGGAGGTGCAGAGGCTCGTCGGTGAGGCGCGGAGGATGGTCGACGGCGGGGGATGATTACGCAGGGATCGGCCCGACCCGGTTCCTCTTCAGTGCGCGTCGAGCTCCGTCGGGATGTCCGCCTTCTTCACGCAGCCGCGGTCCGTCAGCATGCGGAGCGCCCGGATCGCCAGCACCCTCCGCTCCTTCGGCCTCTCTGCGCCTCGCGCCAGGTCGAGCAGCGCCCCGCAGCCCACGTGGAGCTCGTCCGCGTCCTCGGGATCCGTCGCCCTCCGTGGCCTCGCCGCCAGCTCCACCACCGCGTCGAGCGCCGCCCGCGCCTCGTCGTCGGTCCCCGTCGTCCCCACCTGCGCCAGCCACGGCAGCTCCGAGAAGTCGTGGCAGAACTGCATCGCGCGGATCGCCGTCGGGCGCAGCGTCGCGTCGTCGCCGTGCTCGCGAAGGCCCTCGCACCCCACGAGCTCCGCCAGTCGCGCCAGCTCCTCCGGATCGACGTCCTTCGTCGACGCCGCCGCCCACTCCGCCGCCTCGCGCGTGTCCATCGGCATCACGCCCGCGTCGTCCCCCGCGACGACAGGCGCGGCGTCCCCCGTTCCCGCGCTCGGGACACCGGACGACGGCATCGACGCGCTCGGCGCCGTGCTCTTGCCGCATCCCACCCCCGCGAGGATCGCGAGCGCGAAGACCGCTCCCTTCATCTCGCCGTGAACAGATCGAGCGTCCGCTTGCCGACCTTCTTGTCGTCCTCGACCTGCTTGTTGAACTCCTCGACGGCGCGGTTGATGTGCATGCTGCAGAACTTCGGCCCGCACATCGAGCAGAACTCGGCGCTCTTGAAGTACTCGTCCGGCAGCGTCTCGTCGTGCATCGCCTGCGCCGTCTCCGGATCGAGCGAGAGGCGGAACTGCTCCTTCCAGTCGAACGCGTACCGCGCACGCGACAGCGCGTCGTCGCGATCTCGCGCGCCCGGGCGATGCCGGGCCACGTCGGCCGCGTGCGCCGCGATCTTGTAGGCGATGAGCCCCTGGCGCACGTCGTCCTCGTTCGGCAGGCCCAGGTGCTCCTTCGGTGTCACGTAGCAGAGCATCGCCGCCCCGGCCGTCCCCGCCATTGTCGCGCCGATGGCGCTCGTGATGTGGTCGTAGCCCGGCGCGATGTCGGTCACGAGCGGCCCGAGCACGTAGAACGGCGCCTCGTGACAGACCTCGATCTCCTTCTTCACGTTCATCTCGATCTGATCGAACGGCACGTGGCCCGGCCCCTCGATCATCACCTGCACGTTCTTCTCCCAGGCGCGCAGCGTCAGCTCGCCCAGCGTCTTCAGCTCGGCGAACTGGGCGGCGTCGCTGGCGTCCGCGAGGCACCCGGGGCGCAGACCGTCGCCCGCGCTGATGGTGACGTCGTAGCGCGCGCAGATCTCGAGGACCTTGTCCCAGTGCACGTAGTAGGGATTCTGCTTCTTCTTGTCGATCATCCACTGCGCCATGATGGCCCCGCCGCGCGAGACGATGCCCGTGATGCGGTGCTGCACGAGCGGCAGGTGCTCGGCGAGGACGCCGGCGTGGATGGTGAAGTAGTCGACGCCCTGCTTGGCCTGGTGCTCCAGCATGTCGATGAAGTCGTCGGGGCGGATGTCGGGGACGGTCTTTCGCTCCTTGACGACCTGGTAGACGGGCACCGTCCCGATGGGGACGGGCGAGTTGCCGATGATGGCGGCGCGGATGGTGTCGATGTCACCGCCGGTCGAGAGGTCCATCACCGTGTCGGCGCCGTACTTGAGCGACACGGCGAGCTTGCGCAGCTCCCCCTCGATGTCGCTCGTCGTCTGGCTGTTGCCGATGTTCGCGTTGACCTTGCACCCGAGCGCGATGCCGATGCCCATCGGCTCGAGGTTCACGTGCGCCACGTTGGCCGGGATGACCATCCGCCCGCGGGCCACTTCGTCGCGGACGAGGGTCGGCTCGACCTTCTCGCGCGCCGCGACGTACGCCATCTCCTCGGTGACGATGCCCTGACGGGCATAGTGCATCTGGGTCTTCGGTCCTTCGCCGGCGCGCCTCGACAGCCACTCGGTTCGCATGGCCGGTAGGGTTAGGCCGAAGGCGGCCCTGCGGCAAGCCGCGTTCGCGCGCGACTACTGGACCGGGGCGAAGCGGACGACGAGCGGCGTCGTCTTCAGGAAGCCCGCGGCGCACGAGTAGGGCGTGGCGGCGAACTTGCCGCCGGGCATGCCCTGGATGCCCACCGTCGCCGAGGTGCCCGACACCGTCGAGTCCGTGCCGCCGTCGGCCCCGGTGGCCGTCTGGTACATGAAGTCGAGGGTGTTGGTCGTCTGCGTGAGGACGAGCGAGAACGTGAGCGTCGAGCCCGTGTCGAAGGCGTCGGTGACCTGGCTCCACGTGACGACGAACTGCTGGTTCGGCGCCGTGCCCAGCGTCGCGTAGCAGACCCCGTTCGGGCCCGTCGCCATCTCCTCGTCCCCGAAGACGACCGCCGCGGGGTAGGCCGTGGACGGATCGCCGCCGCCCGACGTGCAGTCCGGGTAGCCGTCCGGCGGGGGGAAGCTCCCCGGCGCGCCGAAGCCGACCGTCCCCTGGTTTTGCACCCAGAACTGCGTCTGCGCGACCCCGTAGAACGTGAAGGGGAACGGCAGCCCGACGAGGTTCGTGTGACTCCAGATGCCCTCGTTCTTCAGCACGGTCGTCTCGCCGGTCTGCGCGCAGGCGTCGATGAAGGTGATGGTCGGGTTCGTTGTCGTGTAGCCCGTGCAGACGCCGGCGGCGCACGTGGCCGGCGAGGGGCAAGCCGCGCCGCACGCGCCGCAGTTGGTGGCGCTGGTCGTGATGTCGACGCACGTGCCGGTGCAGTAGCTGTTGCCCGGCGGGCAGCACTGCGACTGCGTGCACGTCATCCCGCCTTCGCACGGGGTACCGCAGCTGCCGCAGTGGTCGGACGAGGACGTGAGATCGAAGCAGCCCGCCGACCCGGCGTCGCTGTTGCACTGGACGATGGGGCCGCCGCCGTCGACGACGCCCGCGTCCGTCGGACACGTGAACTGGCACTGCGACTGGGCGCACGTCGCCGTCCCCACCACCGAGCCCCCGGCGGGCGGCAGGCACTGCGCCCCGCACGTGCCGCAGTTGTCGATGTCGTCGGTCAGGTCGAAGCAGCCCGGCTCGGTCGGGCAGGCCACCTTCGGCGACGTGCACGGCGCCTGGCACTGCCCGGCGCTGCAGATGTCCCCCGTCATGCACATGTGCCCGCAGCTGCCGCAGTTGGTCCAGTCGGTCTGCGTGTTGGCGTCGCACATGCTTCCGCCACCGCTGCTGCTCCCGCTCCCGCTGCTGCTGGACGAGTCGGCGCGGGCGTCGTTGCCCGACTCGACGGACGCGTCGCTGCCGCCCGATGGCGCGCCGGTCTCCCCGTTGGCGCAGGCGAGGAAGGACGCGACGGCGCCGCCGCCTCCGAGCAAGAGAACCGTGACGAGCGTCGTCGTGCGAGAGCGTTGAGCTTGCATCTTCCCCGGGAGCGGAGGTACCCCAACCGGGGCGTGGTGACCACAGGATCCGGCACTCGCGCGTCCGCCCCGCTGGGCTAAGCTCCGCGCGGTCATGGGCGGCGTGAGCGACGGTACGGCGCGCGTTCCGGTGCGCAAACTGAGCGGCGACGCGAGGTTTTCGCGCGCGGAGCTCGACGTTCTCGCCGTCGAGGAGCCGCTCGAAGTGCGCCTCGCGTGGCGCGAAAGAGACGCGATGACGGAGCGCGCCATCGCCGTGACGATGCGAACGCCAGGCCACGACGCAGAGCTCGCGCTGGGCTTTCTGACGACCGAAGGGCTCGTGACGCGGCGCGAAGAGGTCGCCGCCTGCGAGGCGTCGGGGAACGTCGCGCGGGTCGAGCTCGCGCCGGGGACGCGCGTCGAGCTGCGAGGGATGGAGCGGAGCTTCTACATGACCTCGAGCTGCGGGGTGTGCGGCAAGGCGTCGATCGACGCCGTCCGGGTGCGGCGGCCCTTCGCTCCGCCGTCGTGGGCGCTGCGCCTCTCGCCGCGGGCCGTGCAGGGGATGCCCGCGGCTCTCCGGGGCGCGCAGGCGGTCTTCGACGCCACGGGAGGCCTCCACGCGGCGGCGCTCTTCGACGAGCATGGCGTCCTCGTCGAGGTGCGCGAGGACGTGGGTCGGCACAACGCGGTCGACAAGCTGGTCGGCTGGGCCCTCGGCGAAGGGCGGCTGCCGCTGGCGGATCGCGTCCTCTTTCTCAGCGGGCGCGCGAGCTTCGAGCTGATCCAGAAGGCCGCGCTCGCCGGCGTCCCTGTGGTGGCCGCCGTGGGCGCTCCGTCGAGCCTCGCGGTGGAGATAGCCCGGGAGGCGGGGATCACGCTCCTCGGCTTCGTGCGCGACGGCCGCTTCAACGTCTACACGGGGGCCGAGCGCGTCGTCGGGGCGGCCGATGGATGACGACGGGCGCGCGCCACGGCGCGGAGTAGCTACTTCGCGCAGCGAAAACCGATGCCGTAGCTGCGCTTCGCGGGCGCGTCCTTGTAGCGGAACGTCGGTCGCACCCACGATGCGAACGAGCCGTTCCAGGAGCCGCCGCGGATGACGCGCTCGGTCCCTTCCGCCGGCCCCTTCGGCGCCTTCTGCTCGTCGGTCGTGTAGGGGCCGTAGTAGTCGGCCACCCACTCCCAGACGTTGCCGACCACGTCCTCGATCCCGTAGCGCGATGCGCCCTTGGGAAAGCTCCCGACGGGAGCCGTGTTCGCGAACCCGTCGTCCGCCTCGTACATCGCCTTCTCGTCGATGCCGTTCTTCACGCCCCAGGCGACGCACTCTTTGCCGCACGCGTTGAGGTGCGCGGACGCCGGGTCGTCATCCCCCCACGGGTACTTGCGACCGTCGGGGCCTCGCGCCGAGAACTCCCACTCGGCCTCCGTGGGGAGGCGCTTGCCCGTCTCGTGGCAGAACTTGTCGGCCATGTCCCAGTCGACGCAGTTGATGGGGTGCCTGGCCTTGCCCGAGGGATCGCGGACGTTGCACAGGGGGTCGAACGCCTTCCGCTCCTTGTCGGCGATCCCCTCCCACTCGTTGGTCGTTCCGGCGCGCTTGCAGTGGCCGGCGTCGCTGCAGTTCTTGTAGGCGTCGACGGTCACCTCGTACTGGTCCATGCAGAACGGCTGGAGGGCGACCTGGTGCGCCGGCTTCTCGCGCGGCGTGCCGTCGTCGCTCCCCATGAAGAAGCTGCCGCCGGGGATCTGGATCATGCCGGCGGGACATCCGACGGGCGCGGGAGGCGTCGCGGCGACGCTGGCCGTGGCGCTGGCGCTCGTCGTGGGGACCGCGGGGTCCTTGCCGATGGCGCCCGTCGTGGGCGCCGAGCCGCGCCCGAGGAAGAACACGGCGGCCCCGATGGCGCCGACGGCCGCGATCCCGAGGACCACGAAGAGCCCCATCTTGCTCGAGCCGGGTCCGCCGCCGCTGGTCGTCGTCGTCGAGCGCGGAACGGTGGGCGTCGCCGCGGCGAGACCGGGCTGAGGGTCGGACAGGGCGGCGGCGATCGTGGGCGCGCTCGCCACCGCGTCGGGCACGCGGGGGATCGAGACCGGCATGGGATCGGTCATCCCGCGAATGGGATCCATGCGGAGCGCCTGCCGGAGGGCATTCCAGAAGTCGCCCCCGGACTGCCAGCGCTCGGTCGGCTTGATGGCGACGGCGCGGGCGAAGACGGCCTCCACCTCGTCGCTCACGGCGACGCCCATCGCGCGCGGCGTCGGGCGGCGCTCGGCGACGGCCGCCACGGCGAGCTGGAGGAAGTCGTCCCCCTGGAGCGCCTCCTTGCCGGACACCAGCTCGACGAGGATGAGCGCGAGCGAGAACACGTCGGTCCACGGGCCGGTCGAGCCGTGGGTGCGCGAGAACTGCTCCGGCGCCCCGTAGGCCGGCGTGAAGCTCGTCACCTGCCCGCTCGTCTTGTGGAACGAGCCGGCCATCTTCTGCGCGTCGGTGACGACCTTGGCGATGCCGAAGTCGAGCAGCTTGACCGAGCAGTCACCTCGCGGATCGCCGAGGACGAAGACGTTGCCGGGCTTGATGTCGCGGTGCGCGATGCCTTTGCGGTGCGCGAGCGCGAGCGCCTCGCCGGCCGGATCGAGCAGGCGCACGGCCTCGATGACGGTGCGGAGCGGCAGCTGACGCGCCTTCTCGTCCTCGATGACCGCCTCGAGCGTCGCCCCTTCGAGCCACTCGAGCACCATGTAAGGGATGTGCTCCCCCTTGGGCGTCTCGAGCATCCCGATGTCGCGCGCCTGCACGATGGCGGCGGTACGCGTCGAGAGATCGGCGAGGAGCGCCCCCTCCTGGATGAACTCGTCGAGGAGCCGCTGCCGGTCCTTCTCCGAGAAGTCGCCCAGCGCCTTGAAAACCTTGAGCGCGACGGGCCGCTTCCAGATGACGTGCATCGCGCGGTAGACGGTCGCGAAGCCCCCTTCACCGACGATGGACTCGACGGCGTACTTGTCGGCAATGGTCCGACCGATGAGCTGTAGCGTGTCGTTTCCGGGCAACGTGGCCTCCCCTGGCTCGAGAGCGGGCGAGCAGGATGATACCCGAGTCGTTACGCTCGGAGGGATGCCATGGTTTCATGCTGGCTTGACAGAGGCCCGATGCGCGGGCTTTAGTCCGCCGCCCCGCCTCGAAGCGGGGCCAAGCGCGGGTAGCTCAGTCGGTAGAGCAGGGGATTGAAAATCCCCGTGTCGGCGGTTCGATTCCGTCCCTGCGCACAGCGATTACCGCGGGATCAGGCACATTCCGGTTTCGCACGGTCGCCTCCAGATCCCCGTCCTGGACCCGTTCACAGCTCACCAGCAGCTCACCCCGGGGCGCCGTCCCCTCGCGGAGGAGCCGACCGAGATCGGCGCTGGGGAGGCGCCCGTAGACCAGCTCCACCATCCGGCTGGTCGTGTGCCCGAGCTGCGCGCCGATCAGATGCGGCTGCACACCTGCCTGCCGCAGCCACGTGGCGTGCGAGCGACGAAGGTCGTTGGGCGACACCGGCGCGATGCCCGCGCGGGTGCAGGCGCGCCGCAGGTCGTGGCGTACGTTGACCCAGGGCCTGAAGAGCTTCTCCTCCCCTGCCCTGTCCATCCCCCAGGCTAGGATGTCCGCGTAGACCCAGACGACCGGGATCGTGCGCTTCGCCGTGGCGGTCTTGGTTCCGCGCAGGAACACGTACCCGCCGGCCACGTCCTCTCGCCGGGCGCGAGCGCTCTCTCCCCACCGGGCACCCGTCGCGACGATGAAGGCAACCCGCGCGGCGCGATCCGTTGGCCCCATGCCCGAGAGCCGGCTCGCTGCGTCCTGCGCCTCCAGCTGGAGGCAGAGCGCGACCATCTCCCAGGGCGTCACGAAGCGCGTGCGGGGTTTGTAGTTGGCCTCCAGCTCCGGCATCACCTCGGCCACGTCACGTGCGAAGAGACCATTGCGCCGGGCGAGCTTGAGAGTGGCGTTCAGCACCACCAGCTCCTTCTTCACCGTGCTGTTGCAAGCCCCCTCGGTGCGGCGCGTGTCGATGTAGCGCTCCAGAACCTTGTGGGTGATGTCTCTCGCGAGCGCCGGCAGCAGGCGCCGCAGGTGCCCGGCCTTCTTCGTTGTGAAACTGATCGTGTCGGCAGCCCGACCCTTGCGCGTGAGCGACCGGATCAGGTCGTCGAGCAGATCGACGGTTGCGGCCTTCGCCTGGGCTGAGTGATCGGGGTCAACGGCTTCGCGCTCGAACTCGCCGAGGCGCTTCGCGGCGGCCTTCTTGTCAGTGCATCCCGTCGAGTACCGCTTGCTTCCCACCCACCCGTACCAGACCGCGCCTCTGCGATAGAGCTTTGACATTTGATCCACTCCTCGAAGCGCGACCGGAGCACGCGCCTCACTCGACCAACACGGAAGTATCCAATGTCAGGCATTACCCGGTATGCGGTCGCGAGTGATACGCCCAACTCGGAGGCGATCTGCTCGGCGGAGAGGCACCGCTCGCTCACGATGGGATCCCGCTCATCTGCGCCAACACCTCATGGGGCAGCGTCACGTGCAACGCGCGGTCCTGGGCGAGTAGGCCCTCCTCAAGCAGTGCGTTGATCGCTTCGCGCGTCTGCTTCTGCATGCCTCCGGCTTGCTCTGCGAGCGAGGTCTTCGACAGGGGCAGATGACGGCTGTTGTCGGTCACCCAGTTCATGACCCGCTGCTTCGACTTCGCGAGCGGGTCGAAGAGCGCCGCGGGCAGATTGCATTCGCAGACCGTGGCTCGCGCGAAGTCCAACTGCAGCGCGAAGTCCATCTTCGGCCCGAGGCGGTTCTTCGGCATGACGACGTCGACGATCGTGCCGCTGCCCTTCCGGCTGATGAGCACCAGCGCCTGGTCGACGGCGTACTCAATTCCACCGCTCTCCTTGAACGCGGCCAGAGGGTTCGTGTTCAGGCTGGCGTCTGCGCTCCTGTACGCGCTCCGGGCCAGCTCGCAGGTGACGATGATCAGGTGACCTGCTCGCCGGATGGTCTTCGCCACCTCCAGCGCCGCGTCGATGGCTGCACGTCGATCGCTGGCACGCTCTGAGCCTCGCACCCGGATGGCTTGCAGGGAGTCGACGATGACGATCGTAGGCTCCGTCAGGCGGTCTGCGATGTCTTCGAGGCACAAGCCGCTCGCGTTAGGATCGATGAGCTCAAGGCGCGGGGATAGACGCTGGATCGCCTCCGCAGCACGTGCGCACTCTTCCGGGTCGCCAACCTCCAGCTTGTCGCGATCGAATCCCACCTGCTGGCCGAGGCGGATGCCGAGACCGTGTGCTTCTTCGTCCGCGGCGACGACGACGACCGGACGCTGAGCACCCCAGATCTGCGCCATCGTCACGACCATGCCGGTCTTCGCAGCACCCGGTGCGCCGCCGACGGCAATCAACTTGCCGAGCTGGTAGCCCCCTCGCGTCGCCGCATCTAGCGTCGGGAAGCCCGTCTCGATGCGAGGTGCCTTTCCACGCTCGACGAGAGACCGCAGCCAGTCGGCCGGGCTCGTGATCATTGTCCGGGGCTCGGGAGGCGCGGGCACGCCGGCCATCGGATGTAGATCATGGACGAGGTGGTTCACGAGGGCTCTGCCGCGCTCGACATCGGTCGCCGTCGGCGTCGTGCTGTCGTCCCGCGCGCGGGTCAGGTTCCTCTCGATGACCCCGGCGCTCCACGGGGGCTGACATCGCGGGTTGAAGATGTCGAGCATCATGGGCAGCGCCGACTCGATAGGTAGCTCCAGGCTGCGCATCAGATGTCGGCTCACCGACCAGAGCACCGTGTCGCCTCCCTGGCCGTCGATCGACGGGTCGCAGCTCTTCAGGTACTCGGTGGCCTCGACGACGCGCGCTTTACCCTTCTCGCCGGTGACATCGAGCGCAGGGACCATCGACGGGGCTGCGGCTGGAGCTGGCCGACGAAGATGGGCGAGGAGGTTCTCTGGCGCCCGGGCGATCTGCACGTCCACTGCAACCACCTTGCCGGGACTGCCTGGCGCTACGACCTCGCTGTGCCATCCCTTGATGTCGAGCTTCGGATGGCCCAGGCCCGTGGCCGAGTGCACCTCGAAGTCCGTCGGCTGCTGGAAGTAGAAGTGCGCGCCGCGCTTCGTGGCAACCGTGAGGGTGTCGGGCGGCTGGAACGTGTTCACGAACCAGCTGATGGCCTCCTCGTTGTCGCAGTCCACGACGAACACACCGCACTGCGAGAGGCACACGCACGTGACCTCTCGGCCCAGCACGCACTTGCCCGGTGGCCACGTGGCCTCGTCGGCCCAGCCCTCGACCGCTGGGGTCTTCGTGTTTGGCTTGCCAGGGGCCAGCGTGATCAGACGACCAATCTCGTTGAGCCGGCGCTCCAGGATCTCGAGTTGCGGATTGGCTACGCTAATGGAAGCTTCGTGGTTCTTGGCGGCGGTCGGTTCCTCCCCGGTCGCCGCTTCTCTTTCCTCGTTCACGGCAGCTCTCCCTCGGCGCGCAGGGCAACGAGTGCGGCCTCGATGTGTCGGATGGTCTTGGGGCGCATCGAGAAGCCGGCGAGCCATCGGTCGATGGTGCCGCGTGCGACCTCGGCGCGGGCTGCGAGGAGGCCGGCCTGTGCCTGCGTGATGGCGCCCGGCGCGAGGCGCGAAGCGATGTTCGATTGCATGATCTAGTAGTAGGCGGTCGCTTCCATGTCCCCCGGCGGCGCCGATCAGCTTGATCCCTTGAGCCAGCTCGCTGTCGACCGTGTCCGTCTGTCTCCCCTTAAGGGGGGAGACGGAACAGACGGACTGGCGCCGTCTCTCACCGTCTCCGGGAAAGACAGCCGTTAGACGGACTACAGACGGACAGGGAGACAGATGGCGGGGATGGCGCGCCGACACGAGCCTCGCGCACGATGACCCTAGAAAGAGGCTGGCAACTGGGCCTGGGCCGAACCGTCTCCGCAAGAGACACCTCGATTTCGAATAGATAAGCAGGCCAAAGGGCAGACCCCCGAAGGGAAGTCGTCCCGCCATCCCGGGACGTCGGGACGTTGGGACGCATTGGACCCGCCCTGCCTCCCGAGCTGCTCATGATGGTCCGCCCGGCGCACGGCAGAAGACTTCATGACGGCTCGCTTACGCGTGACCTTCGAAGGCGTCGTGCTTGCTCGCCCCGGTCCGCCCGCCGGCAAGAAGATCGAGGAACGGCCCAACCGGGGCAGCGAGGCGAGGGAGGGCGAGGCAACTTCACGCGATGCGCCGGATCGCCCGAAGTAACCCGGTTACCTCGCCCCGGCCCACGGACACGAGGATCGTCGCCCCACCGCGAGCCCTGGGATCCCGCGCGGTTAGCCGGCCGTGTGCTGCGGGTGTGCTGCTGGGGGCGATGAACCGGCGAGGTAACCAGGTTACCTCGGGCCCACGAGGCCACCCGCCCAACGACGGGTTGGTTCGGCGCCACGTTGGCCCACGTCGCGCCGCAGAGGGTCGTCCCGGGGTCAGCCCGCGGAGAGAGGCAGACGGCCGGTGTGTGGCGCCCCGGATCCGCGGGTTCCTCGACGAAGATGCCAGCGGACCGACGCGAGAGGCCCGTTCCGGGGGTCACAACCGGCCCCCTTTCGCCCCTAATCGCCCCGAGATGCTGGCGCGTCCTCGTCGTCCACGAACCGCTCCCACGCGGAGGGGCGCTGGCCTGCGGCCATCGCTGCCTCGATGGCTCGCGCCTTGCGGCCACCATCGTGGTTGTGGTCCTGCGGTGGCGGCCCGCCGTGCATCTTCTTCCTGCACGCGTGCAAGAAGATGAGGTCTTCGAGGGGGACGTCGTCGAAGTCTGGCACCTCGCCGGCCTCCGGTGCGGGCAGCGGCAGGGAGATGACCAGATCAAGCAGGGCGATCAGCTCCGGCACCTTCAGGAGCATGTACGGCTGCTCGCGCGCCGCGCAGACCAGCTTGGCGATCTCGTTCTCGATGATGAAGGTGAGGTCGTCCGCTGCGCCGACTGGTTCAGGTGCGGGCACCGGACGCACGCGAGGGACGCTGGCCATGATGCTGCGGAACGCGTCGGCCTCGATCGGCGTCAGAAGGCGGGTGTCTCGCGTGGCGCCGCGGTCCTCCCCACCCCGCAGGATGAGGGCCCATCGCTCGCGCACCTCCTCCATGCGCTTCGCGAGGCGAGCGAGGTCCACCATCTTGATTGCCTCACCCGCGGCGAAGGTCTCGGCGGACGTACGACGAAGGTCGGCGAGCACGCGCTCGGCCAGCTCGATGGCGTCCCGCACGAGGGAGACGTTCACGTCTTCCTCGCATTCAGGTCGGCCAAGAGGGCCTCGGTCGTTGGCACCGCGATCAGATGCGTCAGGCGGCACCGATCCAGGTAAGCCCTCGCCCGCGCGCGACTGCGGTTGATGATGGGCCCACCGTCCAAGACCTTCTTCATGCACGCGACCGATACGTCGGCGAGCGCGGCGTGGCGGCAGAGGTCGCGATAGGGGACGGGCATGTCCAAGGATAGCCACGCACGTGCACGTGCCCGCAGCGGGCCAACGCATGCGCGTCCCTATGCTGAGTCATGCCCACCATCACCATCGTGAAGACGGACGCAGGGGTCGAGGTCACGCTGCCGAGCGGCGAAGTCGTTCGTACCGAAGGCGACCGCCCCATCCCGGCCAAGCACACGTCCCAGACCGCAACCGCCGTGCTCCTCGCCGCGCAGGCCCTGCTCGACCTTGCGAGCCGACCGTGAGCGAGGTCGGCCCCGCTCTCTGGCTGGTCGAGCTCTTCGATGAGGAGGGCTGGGCCAAGGTCGATGGTCTGCGCCCGCCGGCCCAGGTGTTCATCTGCCCGGCCATCGCTTTCATCGATGGCCCCATCGAGGTGAAGCACGAGGGCCAGCCCCTGTTGCGCATCGAGCCGGCCACTGGCCCGCAGCCCGGCATGCGCCCGGTGAACCTGTCCGCGGCCATCGCAAACGTCATCCGCGCGGGTCTGAAGGTGCACGCGTACAAGCCCTGCGCCGACGCCGGTGGCTACGAGCGCCGCATGTCAGCTGCGAAGGAGTGGATGGCCACCACCCAATCGGTCCCGATGGTCGGTCCCCTGGGTCGATGGAAGGGGCGCGACATCATCTCGCCGTGGGCCACCGCGGTGCTCGAACGTCTGGTCGGCTCATTCTCGTTGGCCCCGGGCCATGCCGCCGCGCTGCTGGAGTCGTTGGCGACGCCGGGAACGGGCGGAACGAACTCCCTGGCGATGGCGAAGGCCATCACAACCGGAACATGGCCGGCAGACCTGGACGGAGCTGCCATCGACGAAGAGCACCGCGTCGCAGAGGCCGCGCAGAAGCGAAGTGACGAGGCGCGCGAGCGCAACGCGATCGAGGCCGCCAAGATCATCGACGTCGTCGTTGGCGACGCGGATATCGAGGGCTTCCGGTGCCCGGTTGGCGTGATGCCGCCATTCGCGCATCTGATCGGTCCGGGCGGGCCCATGGTCGGACCTCAGGTCAAGCCCCCGTCGCTGGTGCAGGGAGGCTGGCAGTACTGGCTGCGCCGCGTTCTTCCGGGAGAGCCTCTTCCCGAGATCACCATGCCTGATGGCAGCGGGACGATCCCCAAGAACACCGTGCTGCGGCTCACGAAAGGCGCCCTCGCGGGTGCGGTCGAAGGGTGCTGGCAGGACGTCTTCGTCGTGCGGGCCCTGAGAGACCAACAGGGTGTCGTGGATCGGAGGGCGCTTGAGCCCGGGGAAATGATCGGAGAAGGCGACCCCCGGTGCGCGGTCGTCCTGGCTGCCGCCGAGAATATCGTCGCCCAATATCCTCGCGCCCTTCTCGACCCGATGACCGCACCTTGGCAGCGGGTCCACGTGGTGAGCTCCTTGGTGCGTGGCCTGCTCCTCCGCCCCGAAGTCGCCGCGGCTTCCATCCGACGCGGGATGGGGGTGACCGAGTTCCTGCCGCCCGAGCGCGTGGCCAACATCCGAGCGAGCGCCATCACGAACCCCGACGGAATGTCCTGGGACCACAGCGACCGTCAGTGGGAAAGCATGCAGCTGCCGCGTCGCCTCCAGCCCGCGCCCGAAGCCCCCGTCCGCGACGAGAGAGCCGATTGGGTTGAGGACGCCGTCATCGCGGCAGCAATGGGCGACACGCTCTGGGCCGTAATGTCGCCGGGCGTTCTTCTCGACGCCGTGCCGACGCCGACCGCCGCACCAACGGAGCGACAGGACAAGTGGGAGCCAAAGCTCCGCAGCGCCCTCCGCGGGCGCGGTGGCGAACATCTGCGGTCCGAGGATGTGTGCAAGCTGGTCGGTGCCGACGTTCAGAAGACGTCCGACACCAGCCGCATCAAGGCGGTCATGAACAAGCTGGGATGGACGAAGCGGGAAGTCGTCGTCGAGGGCGAGCGCTTCCGGGCTTACTCGCGGAGCGCGTCGTGAAGTACTCGACGAATCTGGTGGCGGAGCTTCGTGCGCGCGTCGCTGCGGGCGAGTGCCTGGCCGACGTCGCGAGGGAGTTCGATCTCTCATACGCGTACGCCCACCAGATCGCGCACGGAAGACGGCGTCCACTGGCGCCGGGGCCGATTCGGGTGCTGAAGCAAAAGGGAGAACCGCGATGAACGATCACGAAATACGACTCCGGCGACGGATGGACAGCGGCATGAGCCTCACCGAGGCATGCCGAGCGGAGGGCCTGACGATGGGCGAGGCGCGGGTTGCACTGCGCATGGACAGCAACACCGAGACCTGCGTGCTGCGCCACGACTCCGCGAGACCGCCGCCGATTCGTAGTGGCCTGGATGGGTTGGCCGCAGGGTTGGCCGCGCTCCACCACGTCGAGAAGGACCAGCAGTGGATGACCCGGCAAGATAGACATGGCCAGGAAATCTCCAAGGTCGGTGACGGCGGTGACCTGCGCCGGGCCGCGGCTCACGCCCATGCGATGACACGCCATGCGTTCGAGTCGAACCTGCCCGAAGCGCATCGCGCCGCAGCGGCGGCCCATGAGGCCGTGGCCGAGATGCACGACGGGGCGCGACGATGCGGGGCGCGACGATGAAACTCCCGATCGAGAGATGGCTGATCGAAGAGGGCCCGACCCACAAGGACGAGTACGTTCGCGGCGCGGCCAAGGAGTACTGCCGACAGCACGGCGCTCGCTTCTACATGGTGATGGCCCGATGGCAGCTGGCCGCAGCGCGCGTGCGAATGCACTACGACGCGTATCTGGAACGCCCGTGATCGCCATCTCCAAGCGCGAGGACGTCAGTCGCCTCTCGACCGAATCGATCAGCCGCGAGGTCGAGGAGATCCGCGCCGACGAGGACTACGCCCAGGGGTGGCGGGACGCGACGCTCTACGCGCTCGCTCGGCCGTACTCCGCCCATGCGGCGCTGCTCGACATGCTGGCCGCGGGGCCGCCTCCGAGGCCATCGGCGCGGTGGTCGGGCGCGAATTAGGGCGTCGTTTCTTCGAGTGGATAGCTTCCGGAAAGGAAGCGTTGCTGTCCCTGCGCCTGGATGGACCGGGCCCGGAGGAGACGACGATGGCCACCGCCAAGAAGCAGACCGCGACCAAGAAGAAGCCCGCCGCGAAGAGCGACACCGATCTCAGGGTCCTGGCGTGGAGAATCCAGCCCGCCCAGTTCGACGCGATGACCGCCGCCTGCAAGCGCCTCGGGCTGACGAAGACCGCCCTGCTCAACGAAGGGATCGCCCTCGCGCTGGCCAAGCGCGGTGAGAAGACGGCTGCCGCGAAGTTCGAGGTGGCGTCGTGAGCGCCCCGCGGATCGTGCGCTACGACAACGGCAGCTTCCGGATCGACCTCGACGAGGCCGCCGCGCAGAAGCTGGTCCGCGTGCTCGTAACGATCGAGCAAGCGCTCGACGACGAGGACTGGCAGGCGCTGGAGCCGGAGATGGGCCAGCTGCGCGACGCGATGATCGACCTGGTCCCGCCGCCGGAGGACGCGTGAGGGCTCTCGCCCGGATCGTCCTGGTGCCCGGACCTATCGCGCGCCTGCTCCGGGAGGCCAGGGAGCACGAGCGCGCTGCCGAGCAGCCCGGTCTGCACGAGGCCCTGCGCGAGGCCCATCTCACCGTCGCCGATGGGAAGCGCCGCGCCGCACGACGCCTCATCGCGGAGGCCACCGGGCGCTGACCCCTAGCCTAGGAATGCGTGCGGATCCTCCGCCCGCGCCAACGCCCACCGGCTGCTTCGCCCGATGGGCGCTGGTCTTTTGGCCCCGCCGGTCGCCTCATTTACCCCCCACATTTACCGGAGGAAGTGGGGTCCTTTTCGTACTTATTTGGCCTTTGGCGCCTGGGGCCCGTTGGCGCTCGGAACCGCCCCCTGGGCCTGCCCCCGCACCCTGGGTCTACGGGCGCGAACACGGGGCGAACGTGGCCCGGCAGCGGGGCAGCGAACGCAGGCGGTCGCTGGAACTTGAGAGCGCGGCCGTTGTCTGCCGCTCAGGAAAGGAAGCGCGATGACCACGATCGAGCCGGCGGAGGAGGAAGAGGGGGATCTGCGGGAGTGGCTGCGCGCCATGCTTGCGGGCGCGGGTAGAGCAGGACTTCCCGTCGATCAGATCGTTAGCGCCGCGGGGAAGCGGTTCAGCAGGGGCGTCGAGTTCAGGCTCGCCAACCTGCTCACGAAGATGCGCGAGGCAAAGGAAATCGAAAAGCTCGACGGGGACAAGTACCGGATCATGCTTCCAAGCATCGCGTGAGACCGGCGACGCACGACGCCAGATGGGCGGGGCTACCGGCTGGCAACGGGGCGACGTGGGGCCCGGTTCGGAGCCAGCCAGACGATGCGCGCCCTCGCCTCCTCGACCCACTTGGCCTCCCGCTCGACGCCGGTCTCGCGGGACCACCCGGCCTGCCTCGCTCCGATCACCTCGGACCCCGCGCCGCTGAACGGCACGAGCAGGTGCGCGTCCGGCACCGGCGGCAGGATGAACTGGGCGAGGTGCTTCGTGAGCGCGACCGGCTTCAGGGTGGGGTGCTTGGCATCGTGGAGGGTCTTGCTCTCTGCCGCTGACTTGTGCGCCCTGCAGAAGAACATGCGGTTGCCGTAGTGCTGACCCGGCTCAAGCCTCAGGCCGCCGACCGTGCCGTCCTCGTCACCTCCGCGGAGCATCCAGGTCGTCGCGTCCTCGACGGGCGTCCACGTCTTGTCACGCTGCCATGCGACGAACGAGAACTTCTGCTTCCTTGAACCGAAGGCCCGTCGCACCTGCTCGGACACGCCGTCGTCGTCGACCACCTCCTGATCGCGGACCCAGCCGGCATGCGCCTCGCCGTCGAGCGGCTCCTTCCCCGCAACGACGTACGGGTCGATGAAGAACTGCTTCGTCTTCTTGCTCGGGTCGGGGAAGACCCACAGGAGGGGCGGGAGCATGTAGAAGCCCTGGGCCTCGATGTCCGCGAAGACCTCGTCGTAGCTCCTCCCCGTCGAAGCGAGCAGCAACGTGCCCGGCATCAGCGCGCGGTAGACCGCCTCCCACAGCGAGGGCTGCGGGAGGACCCACGCATTAGATTCGCCGTTCGGGCCATACCCATAGGGCGGATCGCACAGGCATCCATGGAACGCGCCCGCGGGCAGGGACCGGAGGACGTGCTCCGCGTCGCCCTGGAGCAGGGTCGTTCCGTCGTGGTGCCATCGAGGTAGTGGCACGTCGACAGCATCGCCGGACCACGAGGCTCGCCATGTGTCGTCGACGGGAGGCTTGGCGCGGGCAGGCTTGAGGGTCGCGAGGAGAGGCTTGATCCCGGCGCTCTTGCGCGTCTCCTCCAAGGTGAACGTCGAGGCCACCTTCTCGTGTTGGCGTGCCCACTCCTTCGACTTGTCGAACTCGCGCTTGCAGAAGGCCTCCCACTCCCCCTTCTTCATCCGCCGGGGCAGCTCCTTCTTGAGGGCGATGATCCGCTCCCCGATCTTCCACGCGGCCTCGTTCGACTCCTCCCTCTTCTTCTGCGCCTCGACGAGGGCCTGCTGAGACGCCTCGGCAGCATCGTCTTCCGTCTTGATCAGGACGCGGATGGCCGCGACGGCCTCCTGGGCCAGTGCGTTCAGCGGCGCGACCTTCGGCATGGTCGCGAGCGTACCGTGGGTACCGCGCCGAGCGGAGTATGCTGCGGGGCATGGGACTGACCCGTGAGCAGCACAAGGAAGTCGGCGAGTGCCTGAAGCGAATCGCCGCCGATGTCGCCAAGGTCTTCTACGTGGTCTCTGGCGCATACCCGCAGGACGCAGGGCCCAGCGTCAGCCTCCAAAAGTTCTGTGGACCCACCAGCGATGTCGTGATGGTCCTCCGGACCGTCCTGAAGTCCGCCGCCGCAACGGAGCAGGACGCCGGCTTCGCAGAGGAGACATACGGCCCGACGGTCGGCGGCCCCTAGTCGGCTCGGCGTCGCCCCGCAAGGTCCGCCACGATCTTCTGGGCCACCCGGGAGCGCCCCTTGCCCAGGGCGCGCGCGACGGCCGCCTCCAGCTCCCGCAGCGAACAGCTCACCGGCAGCTCACCCCGGTCCCCTTCGGGCAGGTTCCCCGGCGAACCCGGCGGGTCATTCCGGCTTGAAAATCCCCGTGTCGGCGGTTCGATTCCGTCCCTGCGCACAAGGTTCCTGAGCGTGACGGCTCCCGTGGACGTGGGGTGTTCTCCGATTGCCAGGGCGGCCCGCAACATCGCGGTAGTGGCAAAGCCATTTGGCTGTATGCTGCGCCCCCACGATGCCCAGCAATTCCCTCCGCTCCACCCTCGACTCACTCGCCACCTCCTTCGCCGGGGCCGTCCTCGACGCCATCAAGGGAGCCTCCATCCAGGAGCTGCTCGCCGAGTCCGCCTCCGCGCCGCGACGCGGACCGGGGCGCCCCAGGGCCGCCGCCGCGGCGCCCGCCGCCGCTCCCGCCGCGAAGGCCGCTCGCCCCGCCAGGTCGTCCGGTCGCCTCGCGCGCCGGAGCCCCGAGGAGATCACCAAGACTCTCGACCGCATTCACGGCCTCCTCAAAGGCAAGAAGAGCGGAATGCGCTCCGAGGAGATCCGCAAGGCGCTGAAGCTCGATGTGCGCGAGGTGCCCCGCGTGCTCAAGGAAGGCCTCGCGAAGAAGAAGCTGAAGAGCCGCGGGCAGAAGCGCGCGACGACGTACACTGTCTCGTGAGCCGCGTCTCGTGAGCCGCGTCTCGTGAGCCGGGTCTCGTGAGTCGGCTCTCCTGATGCCACTGGCTTGAACGTCGCTTCGATCGGCGCCTCGATGGCTATTCGGCCGGATCGGCGGCGCTGATCGTCGCTGCGTCCGCAGGCCAGCGCATCCGCTGGGTGGTCGCGAGCTTCACGACCCCGAGCGCCGCGAGCATGCGGATGACGAGGTACGCGGGGTCGATCTCGAACCAGCGCGCCGCGAAGCTCGGGCTCATGCCGAACTTGTGGTGGTTGTTCTGAAAGAGCTCGCCGCAAGTGAGCACGTCGAACACGAGAGTGTTCCGCGACTGGTCGCCGTTGTCGAAGTTCTTGTACCCGTAGCGGTGCCCGCACCAGTTGACGATGGCGCCGTGAATGGGCCCCATCACGAAGTGCAGCGGCAGGAGCGCGAACATCCACGGCGCCGTCGCGAACTTCACGTAGAAGAGCACGTAGGCCGCGCCCCACCCGACGCGCGCCATCCAGTTCTGGCCAATCTTGTCGACGAGCGGCCACTCCGGCAATCCCCCGTCGAAGCGCGCCTCCGGCTCGACGCGACGGTAGGCGAAGTCGTCGTACTTCTTCTTCGTCGCGAGCATCATCGACATCACGTTGCGGTAGTTGGTCGGCGAGTGCGGGTCCTTCTCCGTGTCGCTGAAGGCGTGATGCATATGGTGAAGGATGCCGTACCGACGCGGCTTCAGGAAGCTCGAGCCCTGGGCGACGTACGTGCAGAGATAGAAGAAGCGCTCCCACCCCTTCGACATGGTGATCATGCGGTGAGCGCCGTAGCGGTGCTGGAAGAAGGTCTGGAAGAAGACCGACGTTTGCCAGTGCGCGACGAA
>Ga0182030_10003166_pt1 | contig 35142 bp, 37 predicted proteins | sample 812S3MmetaG_FD_121299 | JGI IMG/M metagenome (GOLD analysis project Ga0182030, IMG submission 121299) | Permafrost microbial communities from Stordalen Mire, Sweden - 812S3M metaG (Illumina Assembly) | ecosystem: Environmental > Terrestrial > Soil > Wetlands > Permafrost | place: Sweden...
ACGAGTTCTTGAACGGTCAGCAGTTCGACAGTCTCTTCGAGGCGAAGGTGCTCCTCGGGGACTGGCGACACGAATACAATCACGAGAGAACCCACAGCGCACTTCGTCGGCAAACGCCAGCCAAGTTCGCAGCGAAGGTGCTCCTCGGGGACTGGCGACACGAATACAATCACGAGAGAACCCACAGCGCACTTCGTCGGCAAACGCCAGCCAAGTTCGCCGAGACCTGGAAGTTCAGGAACCAGCAACGACTCGCAGAGTTAGTGGCTTAGGAATCGGGGTCCGGCCAGAGGTATCCGTCTGAACGGAAGGAACGTGCCGTGCGAATGGTGCGCGATCTTCAACTGGTGGACCCTCACGACGAGAACGTCAACTCGAGGGTGTGGCCCGACAACTCGGTGCGGGCGGTGAGTCGCTGCGCATCTGGGTGAAACAGACCGAGATCGATGCGCGGGCACGTCCCGGTCTCACGACCGGCGAGCAGGCCGAACTGACGAGGCTGCGCAAGAAGAGCCGTGAGCTGCGACGGGCCAACAACAGGGCTTACGAGAAAAGGGAAAGTATTTGAGACTGCGCTGAACGAATGGCTTCGTCTGGCACAAGATGCGTGGGTGGCGATAGCTTAATCTCATCGACTAGTCCTTCGTAAGACACCAGACGGTTACGAACCTCGTCTGCAGTGCCTACGAGCATCATCGAATCGACCATTTCATCAGTACAAGCGTCGACAACGGCTGCATGCTTCCCTTCACGGAAGAGGGTCTGGATACGTGAGGCTTCCTCTCCAAAGCCGTGAAGTTCGAAAAAACCCTGATAAGTAGCGACTGTCGCGTAGAAGGCAACCAAGTTGGCGGCCAGACGGTGGGCCTGACGAGAATCTGAATCGACCAAACAGCATGCGGACGCAACAACGGTCAAATCTTCCCGTTTGCGTCGGGCGGATCGCAGCCCTTGTTCAAGGTGTGGAAGTGCTGCATCCCTTACATAAAGCGGTGAGCAGAGCTCGTGCGAAATCCACCCGTCACCAATGGCTCCCGCGAGTTCGGTAAGACGCGGTCCAACAGCAGCGATATAGATAGGAATTGCCTCGCGTGCTGGAGGGTAGGGCCGTTCATATCCACGAATATTTACTCGCTCGTATTCACCGTCAACAACAATCGGTTCACCAAGATGGGCCGAGGAGATGATTTTACGAATCACTGCGACCGACTCGTTTAAGTGAGCAACAGGCTTTCCGAAGCGAGCATTATGCCAGTTTTCATTCAAGCGAGCGACGCCTGTTCCCAGGCCCAGAACGAAACGCCCGCCAGAGAGTTCATCGAGATCCAAAGCAGTGAGAGCTGTAGTCATTGGACTTCGGACGAATGCAAGGGCGATAGCCGTACCCAAGCCAATAGTAGATGTCGAACTCGCCGTTGCTGCTAAGGGAATAAAAGCGCTGCGGTGAAGCTCGTTTGTCCATATTCTTGAGAAACCGGCACTCTCAGCCTGCTCAGAGGCTATAACGAATTCCCTTATCGTCGTGCCCCAGGGGCCGTAACTATAACGCACTAGTCAGTACTTCGCATGAGAACGATCGGATGCTTTTCATAACTAATCTTCATTCTCGATTGCCGTTGCCGGAGTGGGAAACGAGTCGTCTGCTTCGCTGGCTGATCGCTTCATCACAAGAACACTGCGCCGCCATGAAAGACAGACGGCCCCGTTTTGATTTAGTCCTCTACTGCGAACTGTAACGATGCCAGCGTGAGGCCGTGAGCGAGACTCCCTAGCCTCAAGAACCCGACTCTCCCCATAAAGTGTGTCGCCGACAAAGACTGGTTGCACAAGTCTTATATCGTCCCAACCCAAATTCGCAATGGCGTGTTGACTTATATCTCCAACCGTTAGACCCAACAGCAGCGCCACCGTAAAACCAGAATTCACAATTGGTCGCCCGAACTCTGTGCCAGCCGCATAATGAGCGTTGAAATGGCTCTGGTTCGTGTTCACTGTAAGCAGCGTAAACCAGGTATTGTCAGTCTCTGAAATGGTCCTACCTAGTGGATGGCGATAAACGTTTCCGACTGAAAAGTCCTCGAAATAATTACCGTAAAGGCCGACTGCAGATGACATTGGCTTCCCTTCTGAAATATAAGTGTGGTGACCCCGCTTAAGAGTTGGCGGAGGCAGTTCCCGCTTCACCATCACGAGATGTCAAATACTGATTGAAGCGATTGGGGCCATCAGGATATTTATCAAGATACTCAAAGAACAGCGCCGTCTCGAGATCAATTCCATCGAGCAACGGCATGGAGTTGCCTTTATTCATGGCACGCTTTGTAGCGGCCAAACAGTTCCGTGACAACACGGTCATACTCTGCGCAAATTCTGTGACAGCTCCCTCTAATTCCTGAGGAGGGAAATGCCCGAGTACAAGTCCCGCTTCAGTGGCCTCTTGAGCAGACATCCAACGACCAGTGAAAATAAGTTCTTTGGCTCTTTGCGTACCTAATCGAAGTGGGGCACGTTGAGACGCGCCTCCTCCCGGCATGACAGAGAAAAGCAAGTGGTTATCACCGATTTTTGCATCTGACGCAGCAAATGAAAAATCAGATGCCAAGATCATTTCAAATCCTCCAGCCCGAGCGAGGCCATTTATAGCGGTGATAACCGGCACGGGTGACTCTTCCATTCGGCGACAGATGCCCGTTACTTGACCCAGTAGGAAGCGGAAGTAAGCGTGATCTTGAAATCCACGAGTTAGACAATCGATATCAAGACCAACGCTAAATGCTCGGCCAGTACCCGTAAGTACCAAGACCCGAATGTCTTGATCTTGTTCGATCTGATCCAATACCTTACTAATCGAGGCGAGAACAGTCTCGTTTAGGGCATTGAGCGCACTGGGGCGGTTAATGCGTGCCCATAAAACTCCATCGCGCTTTTCGACAATGACCTCGGAATCTGTCATTTCGAAACCTTGAATTTCGCTAACCTGTTAATCACTTCTTCGGCCTCGTTAACCATGTCTCGAACAATATCTTTGGCGGGTCGAATTTTATTGAGAATTCCTGCAATCTGCCCTGCCGGATTGTTTACAAGTTCCCACCTGCCAGCCTGCTGCGCCGCTAACGCGAAGTCGTCCATAAGAACATGCTGATGTGGCATCGGGAGCGTGGACAATCCACTTTGCTTCCAGTCCTCAATGAGTGGTGTCTTTACTATGCGTGCGGTCTTACCCGTGTAGCACGTACTTACAACAAGATCATTAGGATTCGCGTTTATCAGTTGGGTTCGCTGTTCTGGGGCTAGATTCGCCTCTTCGGCAAAGAGGAACGCCGTCCCACACCAAACACCTTGAGCACCAAGCGCCAGTCCAGCAGCCATGCCACGACCATCAGCAATACCACCAGCTGCAATAACGGGGCACGGATTGACTAAATCTACAACTGCGGGAATCAATGGGAACGTAGCAATGGTGCCCGTGTGTCCACCAGCTTCATACCCCTGTGCAATTACTACGTCCACACCAGCGTCCGTATGAAGCTTCGCATGCCTAGGGGTTCCAGCGAGCGCCATGACCAGTGCTCCGCGACCGTGCGCTGACTTCACAACCGACGTGGCGTCCCCGAGGCCAAGAACAAGAACTGGGACCTCACCGTCCAATGCAATCTCAACCTGCTTTTGGGCAAGATCATTTCCAAACACACCTTTACGATCAAGCGAAGCAGGTTCGAGACCATAGCGACTTAGTAACTCGCCAAGAAATGCCCAGTGCTCTGGATGATCGCGCTTAATTGCTGTACGAATCTCCTCGCGTGTCGGTTCGGTCCCCGTGGGGGCAGGCGGAACAAGAAAATCTACAGCGAACGGTTTACTTGTGAGTGTGCGGACAATTTTTATCCACTCAAATAACTCCTCGGGCTCGAGACCGACAGCCCCAATACATCCCAACCCTCCAGCTTCAGAAACTGCCGCAACCAACTCAGGGGTTGTGGGTGACCCCTTGGCCTTGCCCATTCCTGCTTGAAGTACAGGCACATCGATTGACAAGAGGTCGCATAACGGAGTTCTCAGACTCATAATTTCTCCACTTCACCAGAATCTCACGAACGCCTCAGAAACTTCAGATGCGCCCCACTCGAACAGTTATAGTAGCAAACATCAGACTATTACGCATAGTCGAAATATGCATAAGTGAGGAAAAGTAACAAGTTCTAAGTGGGTCACCCCGAACGGCGAACCGTTGGAGAACTCACCATGCCAGGTGCAGTACTGAGCGCGTACGAGCGTGAAGAAAACCGTGTAGGAAGTGAAGTCAACGAGTCCCTGAGCGACATTGCCCGACGACTCGACCGAGCCCCGCCGACGATTACCCGTGAAGTGAAACGCAACGGCGGGCGCCACCGCTACTGCTGAGACGACCCCAATGCACCATGTTCCTGGACAACGAGCCGCTGGCCCGTCACGTCGAGGTTCGCCTGCTGGCCAAGGATTCGCTGACGACGATCACCATTGAACTACTGCGTGCCGGCGACATCGGTCGTGACATGGTCTCCGCCGAGACGATCTATCAGTGTGTCCTCTTTCTCGAGCTCCTTCAGACGCTTGGCGTCGTTGGCCTTCATGCCACCGTATTGGTTCCTCCAGCGGTGCCAGGTCGACTGGGTGATCTCGAGTTGCCGGCAGTCCTCGGCCACGTCGTGGCCCTGGTTGAGCAACCTCTCGCCTTCGGCGAGCTTTCGCATCGCCCGTTCGGGAGTGTGATGCCCTTGTTTCATGCTGTCCTCCTCGCTCCATTTTGGAGCATCTGGACTCGCACAACTAGGGGCTCAGTTCACGGGGACCCGGCAATCAGGGCGTCTACGCCCACGGTTTGCGCGTTGGTTTAATCCGTTGGGAGCTGGAGGGTGGATAGTTGCTCTGCGCGGATTCGCAGTTCAGATTTGAGTATCTTTCCTGCCGTGTTACGCGGGATTTCGTTAACTACGCGCCAAATACGAGGAATTTTGAATCCGGCCAAAGACTGTCCGCAGTACTCTTGCAGAGCCGCGGTATCGAGTTCTCGTCCGCCCGCCACGACAATAAACGCCGAGACTTGTTCACCCCATTTTGCAGACTTCTCACCTATGACTGCGACGTCAACGACTTGCGGGTTTCCAATAAGTACTTCTTCAATCTCGCGCGGGTAGACATTGACTCCGCCGCTGATGATCATGTCTTTAGTTCGGTCCAGGATGTAGACGTAACCATCTTCATCGATTGTTGCGACGTCCCCGGCGGATACGTATCCGTCGTCCGTGGAACACTCTCGCGTAGCGGCGTCGTCGTTCAAATATCCATTCATCAAGAACGGCGATCGACTGTACAACTCCCCCTTTTCCCCTGGTTGTACCTGCTGCCCATCCGTCCCGAGTATCTTTATTTCGGTCATAAACCAGGGTGGTCCTACACAGGCTGTTTTTCGGGTTTGGTCTTCGGGCCGGAGATCCGTCACGACCCCCAACTCGGTTGAGCCATAGAGTTCGTGCAGGCGAATTCCGGGCAAAATTCCCATGAGCCAGTTCTTGAGCTCTTGGGGTAAAGGTGCGGCGTTAAAATAGAGCGTTTCCAACGTGTCAAGAGGGGATCGTCGAATTGCGTCATCTCCTAACGCCTGGAGCATTCGTGCGTGTGTGGGGACGAGAAAGAGCGTCTGTGCTCCGACCTTGTCAATGATGGATAGGAGGTTCTCGGGGTCAAAGTGACGTAACATGGCGACTTTGCCTCCAGTGTGGAGCGCGGCGAAAGCAAAGGCGAATCCTGCACCGTGATAGAGGGGCGCGACTGCGACGGTGGTGCGCCCAGGGCTCAGACCCCACTCAATAGCGCTGCAGTAGAAAGTCAAACAGCGACATCGGTGACTTATGAGTACACCCTTTGGGCGTCCGGTCGTACCACTGGTGTAGGCGATGCAGAATGGATCGGTCTCTTTGACGCTAATCCCTGGGTCCGATGTTCGGGCCTTACCAATGGCAGTCTCGTAATCTGGGGCTGCGGCCCCACCATCGATTGCCAGTACCAATTTCAACTCTGACCCTTCGAAGCAGGGCACTACGGTATCGGCGAGTGCCGCATCAAAGATGATGGCCTGAGCACCGGAGTGCTGCACTTGGTACATGATCTCACGCGAAGTTAACCTCGGGTTAATCGGTACTAACGGCAACCCAGCGCGAGCGCAGCCAGCCGCCACTTCGGGGTATTCGAGGCGATTACCACAGACAAAAGCTACGGGATGGCCCGGAAATACCCCAGCGCCCAGGAGCATGTTCGCCACACGATTAACGCGCTCGTTTAGCGTCACGTAGTTCAATGTTCTTTCGCCGTCAATGACTGCTATGGCAGAAGGCGTAGCCACACTGAATTCTCTGATTCCTGCCGCAACATTCATTTCCGCGCCCCGCACAAATATCATACAATTACTGTATCTGAATCACGCCGACGGGAGGGCTGGAGAGTCGCTCGTCTGAACAACTGAGAGCCCATTGTGGGCTTGCCGCGCGGATAGAACGTGGTGAACGTGGTGCACAAATCGATTGCGGCCGGTGCCGCTAGCGCACATCGGTTAAGTAACAATAATTCGAAATTTCCAGTTCGGTGAGACTATTCCCATTTGAACAAAGTCTGGTTCAGTCGTGATATCCAATCTGCACAGCAGGATCAAGTCTTACATCAATTAGGAGCGGTCGGTCTCTCGTCTCGATTGCTTCAACTAACCCCGTAAGGTCATTCTCGAGATTACGGACTACGATGCCCCTGCCGCCGAGTCCAGAACCTAGCGTTGCCAGGTCAGGCCAGTTGAAAAGAGAAAGATCAGTTTCGAGACCGGTCAAACGGAATTTGTGATACTCGGAACCGTAACTTCCGTCGTTCAGGACTATGACCATGAGATCAAGATCATTCCGCACTGCAGTGTTGAACTCACCAAGACTCATCATGAATCCACCATCCCCAACAACTGCCACTGTTGGCACTTCGGGACGGACGCAAGCGGCACCGATAGCCGCAGCAACCCCTAGCCCCATCGATCCAAAACCTGCCGTCCAGACGAAAGGTGAGTCCGCTTGACGGTGTCACGGTTCCGACCTGGCTTTGGCTTGGCGTCATAATTCTGACGTGGATTCTTCTGTCCGGGACAACGTTTGGAAGATCCCTGTTCGCCCTCGGCGGGAATCCTCAAGCAGCGCGGTTGTCGGGGTTACGAATAAGCTTCATTCGGATCTCCGTCTACGCGATTAGCGGAGGTTGCGCCGCTATCGGGGGATTAATTATTGCTTCCCAAACTCTGAACGCTGATCCAACCATGGCCAGCGGACTGGATCTCACGGCGATTGCGGCAGCCGTTGTGGGTGGTACGAGTATCTCCGGAGGCGAAGGGGCGATTTGGCGAGCGGCGATTGGCGTACTGATACTGACGGTGATCAGCAATGGGTTTGATCTTCTGGGCCTTAACAGTAATTATTTGTTGGTCGTCCAGGGTGCCATCATCATTTTCGCCGTAGGTTTTGACCAGCTCTTGAGAAGGCGGGCCACGTAACGGCTCCAGAGGATTCGAGCGACCCTCGTGTTGAGAATGACTTAACCTGGAACCACCGCCGAAGTAGACTTCAGATAGGATGGCGATACGCGAAAAAGGTACCTTTATCAGGTGGAATTGGTATTACCGCACAACCAAATCACCTGAAAAGAAAGGGACTCCTCGGGTTCCCGTGGGTAGTTTGACGCCTCCAGCGAGGGGAAGTCGCCTCTAGAGGCCAGTCCCCACTTGGGTTGACGGCCACTGCTCGAAGTTCTCAACCTTATTCAAATGGCGCGCGCGTAGCGCTCGTAGTTTCAGAAGTGTTCAAACAGCCCAAGCCGAGAGGAACTGCGTGGGCGCCACCACTGCATTTAATCGCATCATCGCCGTCGACGGGGGTGTCGTTGAGAGCGTGACGTTCACGCCCGAAGGAGTGGTCGTGGGGATCCGCCGGCGAAGACGTTGCTACCACTGTCGGTGCGGATGGACCACCAGAGCGCACCCGGAAAATGGTTCGAGACACCTTAACCGACTTCTCGTGAACGATCGGAGCTAGGGGGGGGCCAGTAATCCAACGTTCACTCAGCGCGCGCGCTGTTGTCTCGCAACAAGGCCCTTCGCAATAACCGTGCGCAGAATGTCGTTCGTACCCTCACCAATTGCCATGAGTGGCGCATCGCGGTAGAGACGTTCAATCTCAAAATCCGTCGAGTAACCGTAGCTACCAAAAACGCGCATCGCTTGCAGCGACGCGCGAATTGCCACTTCAGATGCGAAAAGTTTTGCCATTCCCGTCTCCAAGTCGGCACGGCCCCCCTGATCGAGTTGCTCTGCAGACCACCAGGTGAGTAGTCGCGCCGCCTGCACTTCGGTAGCCGTATCGGCCAACCTGAGTTGAATGGCCTGAAACTCCGAGATTGGCTTGCCGAATGCCTTACGCTCTTGGGAGTACTGCACGGCAGCATCAAGCGCCGCTTGCGCAATGCCCACGCTCCTCGCCGCAACATTTACACGCCCTATTTCCAGGGCCGATAGTGCCTGCTTCATTCCAGTACCCTCAACACCACCTAAAAGGTTTTCCACCGGCACTCGCGCGTCATCTAGCAAGACTTCGCACGACTCAGGACCTTTGTAACCGAGTTTTCCTAGATCACGCGTCACCGTAAATCCTGGCGTCCCCGCCTCGATAAGCAGAATGCTCATTCCATGATGGGCCGGCACCGCTTCGGTATTGGTCTTAACGAGCACTGGTAGCGGATCTGCATAGCGAGCATTCGTGATCCACGTCTTGGTGCCACGAACTATATAATGGTCTCCATCGCGCCAAGCGCGCGTGGAAATACCCTGAAGGTCCGAACCGGCGTCGGGCTCGGTCAGAGCTATTCCAGTGCGTCGCTTCCCGGACGCCAAGTCGCGGAGAAACCGTTCCTTCTGACTGATAGTCCCATGCATGGCAATCATGCGACACGCCAGCGAGTGACTCCCGAGAACGCCGGCAATACCCATCCATCCTCGTGAGATTTCTTCAAAGACCAGGGCAAGTGACACCGAATCGAGTCCCAGTCCACCGTATTCGACGGGCACCGTCATTCCAAAGAGACCCATCTCCTTCATCAACGCCACAATGGCCGTTGGGTATGCGCCAGAATGCTCCATCTCGGATGCCACGGGCCGGATTTCTTTGTCCACAAAATTGCGTACTACTTGGCGGAACTGCTCCTGCTCGTCATTGAGAGAAAAGTCCATGCACTAACCTCCGTTGTGGGTTCTGAAGTGAGAATATTCATCGAATTCTGACGTGATCGTGAACACAGGAAGCGCTCGCCCATCATCTAGCGACAACCACTTAAGGTACACACGTTGATCACACTGCAAGTCATTTGATGCCGCACCGACGATTTGAGTAAGAACAAGGGGGCCTTCCTCAATTCGCACGAGCGCCACAACATATGGAGCTCGCAAACTAGGGTGGGCTGGGCGAAGCACTTCGCTGAAGCTGTAGAGGGTCCCATTTCCAGTTGCTGAGATAAAGCAGAGCGCGTCGGTACTACCGCATCCAGTACAGATTGCTCGGGGATAATGCTGAGTTCCATTACACTTCGTGCAACGCTGCACAAGGAATTGGTGATCTCGTGTCGCTTCCCACCATGCGATGAACAACTCGTCAACTTGCGGTACCGGGACTTCCAGGTGCGTGACGTCAAAGCTCATCGTTCCACGGCCAATACGAGAGTGGCGTGAGTCGATAAGACTCCCCCGGTGCCGTGCGCTACGGCAAGCTCGGCACCGGGCACCTGACGATCGCCACAAGTCCCCCGCAACTGTCGTACCGCTTCGATTGCCAGGAAGATACCAAACATTCCCGGGTGGCAGTACGAGAGCCCGCCACCGGAAGTGTTGAGTGGGAAAGACCCTCCGGGACGCCCTCGGCCATCTTCCAAGAAACGCCCGGCTTCTCCTTGGGGGCAAAAACCCAGTGCCTCGAGAGTTAAGAGCACCGTGATGGTGAACGAGTCGTAGACCTGGACAACGTCAATCTCGGCCGGTCTCACTCCCGCCATATTGAAAGCCCTCATCCCGGAATCGACAGCTCCGGTGCTAACCAGCGAGGGGATCTGTGACATCGTGGCATTCGTCGACGCTTCACCATGCCCGATCACGTGCACGGGGACATTCTTCAAATCTCGTGCGTGCTCTACCGACGTCATCACTACCGCGCCACCGCCGTCGGTCACCAAACAGCAGTCGTACGAATGCAGCGGCGAACTTATCATCGGGCTGGTCGCAACATCCTCAGAAGTGAGTGGCCCGGCACCGAACCGGAAGGCCACCGGGTTTAACAGCGCCCACTCGCGAGCCGCGACTGCTACCTCGGCCAGCTGCGAACTCGTAGTACCAAATTCATGCATGTGGCGTTGCGCGGCCATGGCATACAGGGAAATCGGACTCAGCGGGCCATACGGCGCTTCAAACTGCCCGTCGGGCAAGTGAGTATCCACTACACCATCGAGTCGCCTGCTTCGAAGCGATCGTTGATTGCTCCCGTAACAGATAAGCGCCACATCGATAACCCCGGATCGTATGGCCTCAGCCGCGTGAGCAATGAAAATCTCATAGGACGACCCACCGGCCATCGTTGAGTCTGTCCAGTGTGGACGGATGCCCATATATTCGGCCACCTGCGTAGCCGAAAACCTGGCCGCACCATTGGTGAACAAACCATCGACGTCAGCGATCGATAGGCCAGCGTCGGCGAGTGCGCGGTGAACCGCCTGCGTCTGGAGTTCCAGAATGGACTTTTGCGTAGTCCCCAAATCGGATTCGGCCACACCCACGATTGCCGCCAACGGCGCACCCGACCGTCTTGAACCAGTTCCGCTCGTCATCACCTGAACAGAACTTCCGACGTTGCTGGCGCAACGATAATGCGATCTCCAACTGACAATGTGTGAGTACAGATAAGTGTTGTACCGTCAAACTTCTCAACGACGCCCGCACAGACCACCGTGTCACCGGCGAAGGCCATTTCCTTAAATCGAAAAGATAACTTGCTTATAAAGATTCGTGATCCAAGCCATTCGAACAACGACTCAACCAAAAGGGCTCCAAATTCTTGTCCATCGATGACTGGGCCGGGTAGGCCACTCGACGACACGAAGTCACTATCGTAGTGCAGCCGGTGCCAGTCCCAGGTGGCGCCAGCGTAGGCGACCATGTCAAGTAGTCCAATTGTCCTCACTAGTTCGGGGACTAGAACTCCTGGTTCGAGAGCAGACCGATCAATGGAGCTGACGGAAGGTTCAATACTCTCCCCTCCTTCATCCGAGGTATTCGTAGGCGTTGGCGGCGGGGCAGACGTCATAGTAGATCTTCCACCGGGGCTAGATAGATGAGGGACTCAGTATTTCGCGCCAACAATTCATGACGCTGGTTCGTGTACGTCGCCACCGATCGCACGAGAAGCATCGCCCGTCCACTTGACGTCTTGGACTCTTTCAAGTCGACTATCTCCCACGTTACGTGCAAAACATCGTCGGGGTACACCTCTTGAAAGAACTCGTATTCATTGCCTCCTCTCACCTGGCTGCAGGACTCAAGGGGCAGCTTCCACGTGTGGCCGATATAACCGTCCGAGTCAGGTACGCCAGTGACATATTGATTCGTCTCACAAATGAGGGTCGGCGGAGCAATCACGTCACGGTATCCCGCCGCTCTCGCGTACTGCGGGTCCACGTATAAGCGATTCCGAGCCCCGATGGCCGTAGCAAAGTATCGAAACGATGCTCTACCAATCTCCTCGGGGGCAACGTAGGAGACCGAGCGGTGCAAGAACGCTCGCACCTCATCGCTAAGAAGAGTTTTCGTACTCACTCCAGCACCGCCGTGGGGTCTACCTCCAGCATGAATTCAGGCCGGAGCAAAGCTTCGCACACGATACCGGTAGAGGCGGGGTAGGGAGCGCGCAGTACTCGTTGGCGAACCGCCGCCACGTCCCCATAACCGGGCAGTCCCTCAGGCGTAACGTATTCGACAGTCCTTACGAGATTCTCCGGCCCGGCGCCCGCAGCTCGAAGGACGGCTAACAAGTTATCGTAGATGTACTCGGCTTGAGCGACAACATCACCTACATGCACCACTTCTTCAGTCTCCACATCGAGCGCGCCCTGTCCCGAACAAAATAGAAACTTTCCGGCCCGCACTGCCGGGCTGTAGGTGAGTTTGTCGTAACGTCGCCAGCCGGGGTTCACGGCCTCCGGCGTATCACGCGACGCGGTCACTTCCAGTGAAATCAACGCCAGCGGATGGGCCAGTCGCGGCATCAGAATACCTGCAGCGGCCGGGTAAACGGGACCAAGCAGAGCCTTGCGCACCCGCCCAGTCCGGCCGTAGTTCTCGCGCGTGGCCGGCGTCGTGAAGTCAAGAGTCTTCACGACGTGGCTCATGTCCGAGCCAAGACTCGTCAGCATTCGAGCGGCTTCGCCGTAGACGAACTCAGCCTGTCCAATTAAATCCCCCTCCGCGATAATCTCACCTTCGGCGTCGACGGGCAGAATACTTGGCAGTTGGATGACATTTCCTGGAGCTTCGCTGCCATCTTTACTGCCAGTTACCGTGGCTTCAATCTCAATGAGCGCCGCCGGTCGCAGCAGCCGTTGTACCACGATGGTGCTGACCGGAGGACTGTTCTCGCCGAACAGCGTCCGCCGTACATCTGCGGCTTCGTCATAATCCACGAGCCCGTCGATCGTCACGTTTTCGACGATATGGGTCACCCGCGAGAGATCCGACCCACCGGCCTCTAAGATTCTCGCAATCTTTGCGTAGGCCGTTGTTGCTTGCTCGCGCATCCCACCTTTGACAACGATGTGTTGCGAAACTTCGTCGTACTCAGAGGCGGAATGTCCGGAAAGCCAGATGCCCTGAGTCCCCACCAAACCAAGAGAAAAACTGTACCTCGTGTAGTCAAACCATGGGAAATCAGAAGGCTCTATAGCGTGTAGATCCGGTTTCATATATGAACTCAATCTCCCTAATTGGTTGAAGTCAGTTGGTGAGAAATGTCAATAAGGTTTGGGGCGCTCCAAAGACCAGCGACACTGTCTTCCAGTCGACTCGCGATCGCAGCATCACCGACATTCGATTGAAACTTAGCGAGCACAGCGGAAGTGTCCAAACCATGTTTGGATCGAGCAGAACTTAAGTCATGTTCGTAGGTGACGTGTCGGCCATCTTTGAGTACAACCTCAACCACCCCCGGCGAAGCAGCCGCCGCAAGCGAAGTCTTTCGAACCTTGTAGTCAATACGCGCTGCGACATCCGCTACGTCTTGACGGTTCAACTGGTCGGCGTCAAATGAGTCAATCCCCAAAACCCGATCACAGAGCAGCAGGGCCGCACACCAAGCAAGACTGAACTTAGCCTCGTAACTAGAGCGAGGGCTGCGCTTCGCCGCCGCCGGTTCACAGACGATTGGTACAGCGTCACTAGGCACCTCGAATGTGATCTTTTCTACCGAGGTGGCCGCCCCAATCTCTCCAAGCACCGCTCTCAACGCGTCGAGTGACGCGTGACTGAGCTGACAGGCTGGGTACAACTTGACCGCAACCGCTGGCAACTCCCACGTAGTGCCTAGGCCGTCCACGAGGGCCGCGACGCTCACGTCGACGCCGAGATAGGACGCATAGAGGCCGTATCGGCCTTCAAGAATCGAAGACGGGCCAACGGCACCCGCGCCAGCCAGACGCGCGCAAAGGATTCCCTGCATCGCAGCAAGTCCCGGGTGCAAAATCTTGGTGTCAGCTCCGGTGGCGAGAAATTCAAGGGACCCTGCAGCCTGGCTCCCAGCCAAACCCAGGGCCGATACGGTCTCTGCGGGGTTCAGCCCGGCCAGGCGCGATGCGACCAGAGCCGCCGCGAACACACCACAGATTGACGTGGCGTGAAAGCCCTTCGAATGAAAGCCATTGCGGACTACCGTACCGAGGCGCACCATCACTTCCACACCGGCGACATACGCCGTCATCAGCGACGCACCGTCACTGACACACGACTCACCCACCGCTAACGCCGTCGGAAACACAACCGCCGAAGGGTGAACCAGTGCGTCAGCGTGAGTGTCGTCATAATCGAGCGAATGAATAAGGGCCCCATTGCTAAGCGCGGCAAACGGAGATGAGATGAGCGAGGACCCTCCGATAACTGTCGCTTCGCGGGGTAACTCAAACTGTTGAGCAACGGCGAGCACCGCACTAGCCATCTTGTACCGCCGCGCCGCCAGCGCTGTCCCAATAGCGTCAAGAATATGGTAACTTGCCGCGTCACGCACCTCGGCCGGGATGTCAGATGCGCCGAGGCCAGAAGACCATTCGACTATCAGTTCGGTCGCGGTGTCTTCTCTGAGCGTCACGATCTTTTGCCCCCATCGGAAAGAGCTCCGAAGGCTCCGGCCTGTCGAAACCTCTTTATGGCGGCAGCATCAAGTCCAGCGACTTCTCCCAAAACGTAGTTGGCATCTTCGTTGCGTTGCGGCGCTCGTCGACTCGGGATACGGTCATGCCCCGGCGGGCCGACACGAACGGCACTGGCCACTTGGCGCACCGTACCGAAGCGGGGGTGTTGGGTCTCAATCACCATTTCTCGCGCTGCCGTTTGAGGTTCTACCAGTGCCTCTGCCAAGGTATGCACCGGGCTGCAGGGAACTCCACCCCTTTGAAGCATCTCAATCCACTCCCGTGTCGTGCGAGTGAGGAACCGAACTTCTAGCACTGGCAAAAGTTCTTCCCGGTGGGTCATACGTGAAGCAAAGGTTGCGAAGCGTTCGTCCCTGGCTATCTCTGGCAACTCCATTACGGCAATAAGTCGCTGCCAGAACTTCTCCTTCGCACACCCAACAACAATCCAACTATCCGAGGTCTCGAAATTCTGGAATGGAACAAGTGACGGGTGTGCAGAATGACGAGTCCGCTGAGGTTCAAACGCAGCCGTCATGTGCCACGTTGCCGGATACGTGAGCAGAGAGATCGCGGTGTCGTAAAGGCTCAGGTCGCAGTCACAACCGACCCCGTCGCGACGAGCAGCGTGCAATCCAGCTAAGAGCGCTATCGCCGCCACGAAACCTCCCGAATAGTCGACCAGTGACAGCCCCGACTTCGTAGGCGGACCGCCAGGCTCTCCTGTGAGATCCATCCATCCACTCAGGCCCTGAAGAATATAGTCATAACCTGGCTCAGCGCGTCGGGGACCAGTCATTCCAAAGCCCGTGAGCGAACAGCACACAATCGCCTTATTACAATGCGCCAAGTCTTCGTATCGAATTTTTAATTTCTCTGGAACATCGCCACGTAGGTTGGAATAAACAGCGTCAGCGTTGCTCACCAGAATTTCGAAGACTTCGCGGCCAGCCTCATTCGTTATATCAAGATTCATACTTTTCTTGTTACGATTGAAGGACTCGAAAAATAGGCTATCTTCGGCTTCCGCAAAAGGCGGAATGTAGCGAGCGATGTCACCACCCAACGTTGGATCCTCTAGTTTTATGATCTCCGCACCAAGATCAGCTAACTGCATCGAACCGAAAGGTCCGGCGCCGTACTGCTCGAGAGAAATAACGCGCACGTCTTGTAGCGGCTTCACAGCACGACCCCCATTCGAAACCAGCAGCACCCCGCGAGGCGATTAACGCGGTGGAACTGAGGCACACCCACCACTTCAGAGATTGAACCACTAAGTAGTTCATAGTTATCCCTATAAATTCGCACTACCACCCCCGAGCCCTCTCGCTTCCCTTGTCGTCGTTTCCGCATCCAAATTTCAGTTAGAAAAGTCTGATGTTTATAGTATATGTGACTTTCCGCACTGAATTGAGCCTCAAATCGATAGGAGATCACTAAAGGTGTCCGTAAACTCACATTCCAACTCATGTGGTCTTTGATAGATTAAAAACTTGATAAAGCCCTCGGCAAAAATCTTGTTAGAACTCCCTTTAAAGGTATAGTAACAAACATCAGACATTTAGGCAGCGTCGAAATGTGGCCACAATTCGGAACTGGAACGAGATCAGGAGGACGTACGTACTAATGAAGATTTCTGCCACCAACACTGCTTTGATGATTGTTGATATGCAAAATGGCTTCTGTAATCCTGATGGGTCATTCGCCAAGCTCGGATTCGATATCACAATGTTCGTCGGAGCCATAGAGGGCTGCGCGAAGCTCGTTCGTGCCGCACACACCTGCGAAGTTCCGGTGATCTACACGCGATACGTGTATCAGCCCGGCTACCAAGACGGAGGGATCCTCACGAATGAACTCTTTCCGGGGATGAAGGAAAGCAACTCTCTGGCGGCAGGATCGTGGGACGCGGATATCGTGGACCAGTTAGCGCCAGAGGATCATGACCTGGTGATTGACAAGTCTCGGTACAGCGCATTTTATGGAACACGACTTGAGCCAATTCTCACGAACAAGCAAATCAAGTCATTAGTCGTGGCTGGGGTCACCACTAACATGTGCGTTGAAAGTACCGTTCGCGATGCCAGCCAGCGTGACTACTACACCTATACCGTCTCGGACGCCACCGGGGAACAGAGCCTTGAACGTCACAACCAAGCACTGAATACCATCGCATTCGGGTTCGGGTGGGTTGTCACGATCGCCGACGTTCTCGCTGGCTGGGCAGACAATTCCTCGTAACGTTCTGGCGCCTATCGAGCGAAGAGCAGGAATACGCATGCTCATTGTAGGTGTTTCTCAACAGTGGACTTTCGCACTTCTGAGCGCCGCTTTATTACCCTCAGTTTGGGAGAGCAATGAAGCTCGACGTCACAACGACTTGCACCTGGCCGGGCCCCGGCGTGGTGGCCATCGGCGTCGCCCAAGAGTTCCAGTCCGTCTTCGCGACCTCTCGGCGTGACTACGCCAGCGAGCCGCCCTCCTTCACCTTCTACAAGGCCGACCGCCGCGTCACCACCTACTACTTCTACGTGATGGACGCCGAGTTCGGCCACGGGTTCATCAAGCTCTGCGCCTACATTCCCCTACCTCGCCAAGGTCTGGGTCAACGGTCACGAGTGGGCCTAGTGCCAGGCGACCAAAGCGGGCCCCTCGTTCAGCAAGCTCGCCAACGGCTTCGCTTCGTGCAGCGATCCCGCGAGACTCCAACAGCTCTGCGATACGCTCGGTCCCCAACAGATCCAGTCCTTCTTCGAGCGCTGTCTGCGCGTGATTCCGGCCCGGCTGCGCCGCCACGATCGCGCGGCCGGGTATTGGTGGGAACTCTCCATGCGCCAAATCGAGGTCTCGGACACGATCGTCTTTGACGCTCCGCGGCGCGCCCGCGCCTTCTACAAGCACTCGCGCATTAAGCAGTATTTGAAGGAAGGCCGCGCCCTTCGCATGGAGACGGTGTGAACAGCCCCACCGATCTCGGTGTCCCACGCCGCCTCACCCACCTCGCGGAGCTCGTCGACAAGGCTAAGGCCGCCAATCGACGACCGCTCGCACTCGAGCGCACCGGCCAGGGCCGTATCATCGAGACCGCTCTCTGGGAGCGGATCTCACAGCCCTCGCGTGAGCGAGCACTCCTGCTCACGAATGTCAAGCATTCTCTTGGCTACACTTTCTGACCCAAAGGTGGCGATAAGACCTGTTCAGCTTCTATATAAGGTGGTGGTGGACCCGTAACTTCGGTCTAATCGCAGGCAGAGCAATGATTACCCGTCAACTCGTGTGTCTACAGCTTCACGGGCTTCGGAGGTCGTTCGATCTGGTCATCGCTCTATGGACCTCTGAATTTAGGTTCTCCTCGGGTTGGTGTGGGTGAATTCTGCGCATCAGGTGAGGCTCGACGTGGGTAGCTCGATCGTGAGCCCCCCGCAGCAGAGGTAAATCATTGCGATGACGGCCTCGGCCGAGTGGTGGCCGTAGCCGCGGTGATTGATGAGGCGGATCTTCGAGTTGAGTCCTTCGAGCTTCGAGTTCGAGAGGTCGAGCTCGATCGCGGCCAGTATGCGCTCGCGGTTCTTGCGCACGGTCTTGGCCAACTTCACGAAGGCGGGGATGCGGCTTCGACTGGCCCAGCGCAGCCACCACTCGAGGTGCGCGGGTGCGTCGGCGGGGCGTCGTAACCGGTAGAGGTCGCGCAGGGCCTCCTTCAACTGCCAACTGCGATAGAGCACGGAGTTGTTCCTCCTGAGTTCGTGCAGCACGCTGAGCTGTTCGTCGCTCAGGTTGTCCGGGTCCTTTAACAGCGCCCAGCGGGTGTGCTTGGTCCATCGCGCCTGGTCGCGAGGACGGACTTCGCCGCGTCGCGCCGGCCCCCGGGATTTGGGCGGAGCGACTCTGCGTTCTTCGTTCCAGGCCCACCTTCGAGCCTGATTGATCGCCTCGTTGGCGAGCCAGACGAGGTGGAAGGGGTCGACGCACTGACGCACGTGCGGTGCCTTCTCGGTGACCGCGTTCTCGAAGGCGATGCCCATATCCAGGCTGATGGCCTCGAGTTTCGCCACCCGCTCGGGACCGAGCTCGTCGAAGAAGGCCATAAGAGTGGCGGCACTCTTGCCCGCCTGAGCCCAGACGATCCGGCCCTGTTGGTCGTGGTCGGCGACCACGGTCAGGTAGCGATGGCCCTTGCGATAGGAGACCTCGTCGACCCCGAGGCGGGTCAGCCCCTCGAAGCGGCGCTCGTCGAGCACCTCGCCCACGACGTCGACGACGATCTTGGCGACGGCCTCCCAGCTCACGCGCAGCAGCTTGGTAATCGTGGTCTTGTCGACGCGCTTGGCGAGCCACGCGACCACCGCGCAGAAGGCGTTCGTGTGACGAGCACCCGGTCGGGCCCAGGGCACGTCCTCAGTGCGAACCCGTCGGCACTTCGGGCAGACAATCCGACAGATCTCGGCCTCGAGGAAGCACTTGGTCGTCCCGAGGTCGAGATGGCGCCAACGACGAGTCGAACGGTCGTAGTGCGCTCTGGTGGTCCATCCGCACGGGCATTGGTGGAGACGCTTTCGCCGGCGGATCCTCACCACTACTCCCTCGGGCGCGAAGATCACGCCCTCAACGGCGACTCCCTCAACAGCGATGATGCGATTAAATGCAGTGGTGGCGCGCACGTAGTTCCTCTCGGTTTCGGCTGTTTGAACGCTTCCGAAACTACGAGCGCTGCGTGCGCGCCATTTGACGAAGGTTGAGAACTTCGAACAGCAGCCATCAACCCAAGTGGGGACTGGCCTTTGGAGGCAACAACGTCTCGATCAGGGCGTCAAGTTACCCACTGGAACCCGAGGAGTCCCTGAATTTACCTACATGCTGCGGAACTCCGGGCGGAAGATGAGGTGGATTCCGAGGCGATAAGCGCGTAGACCGACCCGAGCGTCAAAGCATCGACGAAGAAGTTCCAAAAGCGGACCACGGATCCTCAGTCCTTCGAACGACGATCGACCACGCGGGCGACCTTCCCACCCTCGACACCGCGCATCAGCTCGTCCCCATCGACGAAGACGACTTCCGGGGTGACGTGTGCCGTGCGCTGGACCAGTTCCGCAACACGCGCACCCGCTGCATCGGGGTAGCCGTCCGTCACGACGCGCACCGTGAGGACGTCCCGGTCACCGCGACGGTCGAGGACAATCTGGAAGTCGCGCACCCCGGCCAGCTCCGCCAGCCCGTCGCAAACACCGCTCATGTTGACGAGGATGCCCTTCACCTTGATCACGTCGCCGCTGCGCACGGGCCCGGCGACGAGCCTCGCCGAGCCGGTGCGGCCACAGTGCGGGCATGGTTCGTGGCTGATCGCCGCCAGATCCCCGACCGCGAATCTCAACAGGACGGTCCCCGTCCGGTTGAGGTGGGTGAACGCTAAGGTCCCCTGCTCCCCGTCGGGAAGGCGGCGGCCGCTTGCGGGGTCCAACACCTCCATGAAGAGCGAGTCCGGCGCCAAGTCATGGAAGCCGGAGCCCGGCGTGCACTCGACCATGCTGCTGCCTTGCTCAGTGGAGCCGTACCGGTTGACCACGCGGTCGCCCGCTCCACCCACCGACGCCATGGCCGTCCGCAGGTCGGCCACCAGCTGCGGGCTGGAATGCTCGCCGGTCACCATCACCATCCGGAGCCGCGTCAACCGACCGCCGCCGTCGGCCACTCGGCGCAAGAAGCGGAGCGTGAAGCTGGCGATCCCCCACAGAACCGTGGGCTGGTTGACCACGACAAGGTCGACGACCTCGTCGAGACGCCGGTGAGGCGTCACCGGCCCTGACGCGTGCCCCGGATGGGTGAAGAGGACGGCGCCGCCGCAAGCCGACACCTCTGCCGCGCTGCGCGTGTACGCGCCCATCGGGAAGGGGGTCAGCGGGAAGAGACTAGCGACCAGATCGCCTGCGCGCAGGTCGATAAAGTCGCGGCGCCGCCGGGAGCGCAGCATGTAGTCGAAGTGATCGGATGCGGTGACGTAGACAGCGGACGGCACTCCAGTCGTCGACCCGGTCGTGTACATGAGCTGGGCCAAGACCCGGTCCTCGAGTGGCCCGCCGTCGAGCCGGAGGCGGAACTTCTCCGGGTCGGCGACAAAATCAGCCTTGGTGGTCACCGGGAGGCGCTGGAGGTCGTCCAGGTCCTGGATGTCGTCGGGCGTCAACCCAGCCTTCCGCATGAGCTCGCGGTAATAGGGATGGAACTCGTAGCAGCGGGCAATGGTCGTCCGCAACCGCTCGGCCTGAAGCGCCACGACCCGCTCATGTGGCCAGCGCAAGAGGTCTTCGAGAATCGTCTCCACCGTCGCGTGTTCTTTGGCCGCTCGTCCGTCGACTCGCTCAGGGAAGGAGGGCGGGCGCGAGCGGCAGCCGGTACAGACTGATGGCGTTATTGCGGAGGAACTTGATCCGGCTTGCCAGTCGGATCGGCAGGTCGGCGATCTCGCGCAGCGCGCGCTTCGGGTCGATCACCGGGAAGTCGGTGCCGAATAGCACCTTGTCCTGGCCCCAGGAGTCGATGTAATGGACGAACGCCTCCGGCCAGTGCCTGGGCCCGTAGGCGTCCGAGCCGATGTAGACGTTGGGGTGCTTGTAGGCGACGGCGATCATCTCTTCGGTCCATGGCCATCCGATGTGGATGCCGACCAACTTCAGCTCGGGGAAGTCGCAGGCGATCCGGTCGAGCGACACGGGGTGGGTGACGCTGGCGAGGGGCCGCTCGTCGGAGTAGCGAAGGCAGTGCCCAACCTGCATCTGGATCGGCACGTCCAACTCACAGCATTTTGCATAGTAGGGGTAGTAGCGGGCCGCGTCCGGCGACTGCTCGAACCAGTGCGGGTACAGGTGCGCGCCGACAAAGCCGTACTCGCGTACTGCCCGCTCCAGCTCCCGAACCCCACGCATACCCCTGGTCGGGTCGACGCCGGCCAGGCCACTGAAGCGGTCCGGGTACGCCTGCACGACCTCGGCGACCTTCTCGTATGGGATCTCGCGACTGATCCGGTTGAGATAAGAGCCGGCTCGCACGGCGATGAGGAAGGCGTGCTCGACCCCGGCTGCGTCGAGGTAGTCCACGAACATCTTGGGCGTGAACTGCGCGATCAGGCTCGGGTCGGCCCCGATCTTCTCCGTAATGAACGTCTTCGACCACTCCGGCCGCTCGGTGCCGGTATCGACGAACTCGAAGTTGCAAACAATATCGATGGCCTGGACCGCACCGTTCATGGTAATGTTCCTTTCTCTTGCTGGCGAGTTAACTTGCGACGTCGACGGGATGCAACCGGTCCAGCAGCTCGTCCACCGTGATGGTCGGACCCAGCAACCTCGTAAAGATGGTTGACGCCGCCGTGACGAGGTCCTCCTCCCACCCGGTCACTGCGTCTTCGACCAGCACCACGTCGAACCCCCGCACGAAGGCGTCGAAGCCAGTGTGCAGCACGCAGGCGTACGCCACCACGCCGACGATCGCCACGGTCCCGGCGGACTGGCCGTGGAGCCAGTCCTCGAGATCCGTACCGTAGAAAGCCGAGTACCCCTCTTTGTCGAGGACTCGGTCGCCGGGTGACGGCCGCAGCTCGTCGATCACGTCGGCACCCCAACTACCGGGCTGCAGCCGCAGCCCACTCGAGAGCCAGGCAGGCGGGACGAGCCGGTGACTTCGCTCGGGCATCCGCTCGACGCCGTCGTACACAAGCCGGGTGAAGCACACTGGCTGCCCCGCTCTATGGAAGCCGTTGATCAGCCGGCGGATCGGCGAGATGACCTCGTCGACCGCCGGCCGTCCGACGTCTTTGCGGTAGTAGCCGTCGGCAGCACAGAAGTCGTTCTGCATGTCGACGACGACGAGCGCCGTCCGACCGCCGTCCTGTCCTCGGCTCATGACTTCTTCGGCGTGATGTATACGGAATGGTAACACGGGCGCCACTGACCGACAAGCGGCGAGGCGATGCAATTTATCCCCTACAGCCTTAGGTCCTGTGCGGTTGTGGCCGGCCGATGTTCGGGCTACCCTCTTCCGAAACGACGTTTTAACTTGTGACCCTGAGATGGGACGGCCCGAAGCGACTCGTCAGCGGCCTTAGCTGCATGCGGCCCCCTGGCTCTCCCTCACAGGCCCGTTCCAGTCGTATGACCGTTGTTGCGAGCGCTCGGGCCCCTCGTGGCCACGGCGAACAGGACGTTCGGGAGTTCGTGCGGACGCCGGAAGGGAGGTACGGATGCAGGTTCGTGGCGCTGTGCAGCCAGGTCGGCAGTGGCAGCGCAACGCGCCGGTGACGGCACCCAGCAGCGCAGCGAGTCCGTCGTTGGAGTCGAGCGTGCGCTCGACGTCCTGATGTTGTTCGTGCAGTCGAAGGCAGAAACGCTCGGGGTCACCGAGGTCATCGAAGAGATGGGCGCCTCGAAGGCCGCTGTCCACCGGATCCTTTCCACGTTTCGCAATCGCGACTTCCCGGAGTTCGACGAAGCCCTCCACCGCTGCCGGCTCGGACCGGAGATCCTTGTGCTTGGCCCGAGCCACCTCGACCGAATGGACCTGCGGACAATCGCCCGACCGTGGATGGCCGACCTGGCGAAGGCCACCAACGAAACGCTGACGCTCTCGATGCGCATCAGTTGGACGCGCGTCTACGTCGAACAGGTGCTGCCCGAGCGCGACATCAAGATGATAGTGCAGCTCGGAAGGCCGTTCCCATTGCACGCGGGGGCGTCGTCGAAGGCCCTCCTGGCGTTCATGCCCGAGGACGAGGCGACCCAGTACCTCCGCAAGCACCACCTCGAAGCCCTCGCTGCGCGGACGATCACCGATCCGGCCCACCTTGAATGCGAGTTCACCGCGATCCGGGAGAAGGGTCACGCTGTCTCATTCGACGAGCGCGACGCGGGCGCCGGTTCGGCGGGCGTGGCCGAGGATCCACTGCACGTCGGTGAGCAGCACCAGAGGATCTCGCGCCATGCGGTAAGCGGCGCTGTAACGCAGATCGTGGAGCGTCCAGTTCGCGCCGAGCGTCGCGTTTGCGCGGTCGAACATCGCGCGCCGCGTCGTAGGTGAGCCGGCGAAATAGTCGGCGCAGCGTCCACGACAGCGGCTCGTCACGTCGCACGCTTACGAGGCCGTGCATCTCAGCCTGGTAGAGCCGTAACCAGACGAGAGCATCGGGAGAGTTGGGCAGGCGCTGGAGCGCCTTCGTGCCTTTGCGCACCACGGTGATCAGTTGCTCGCCGGGCTCGACGCCGCCGCGGGTGAGCCCGAGCAACTCCGACGCGCGCCCCCCCATTGGAGATCGACATCGCAATGAGCGCACGATGCGCCTTGACAGTCGCTAAACCGAATATTGGTACACACCGTCACTAATCGTCCGGCTCACTCGTTTTTGGGATACGAGAAGTGACAGGTGTGCCCCCGTCTCACAGATTGCCAACATACGATTGAACCAGTCGAGCTCCACCAAAGGATAATTGTGTCGAGTCCATCGCAGGCGACTGGCAATGTCGAAGCCGGTGTTCGCACCAACCTCGAGAACCCTCACGATCTCTTCAAGTCGTATTCGATGGTGGTCTACGAGTTCATCTATGCGTTTATGGGCGCTGGGGATGATTGGGCCGTGCGCGGGTAATAGCAATGCGTCGGGCAAGGCCCGAACGATGGCGAGCGATCGAAGAAAGTCTTGAAGCGGGTTCGGCGAAGTGGCGGGTTCGAAGCCGATCGAGGGTGTAATTGACGGCAAGATGTGATCCCCAGAGAAGAGTAATTTCGCTTTTTGATCATGAAAGACCACGTGGCCCCGAGTGTGACCCGGTGTCTCTATAACGGCAAGAGTTCGACCGGAACGCAACGTGACTTCTCCTTCTTGGAGCCAATTGTTAGGCGCCTCCCATGCAAATCTCTCGACTCTGCCGTTATTTGCTGTTATCGTTTCGATTTCTTTCACGAGTTCCGAGGCCCCATTAACAAGTAACTCTTCGAATTGTGCACTTAGTGGGACAAACTGTGGATCCAACAGCTTTTCCATTGATGCGCGCTCGCCGCGCCCGAGTCTTACCGGAATGTTGTAGTTGGGCCTTAGGGCAATCGCTTGCGAAAGGTGATCTCGATGCGAATGGGTGATCATGAATTGATGAATATCTGTAAACGTCAAGTTAATGGACCGGAGGCCTGCGTCGAGACAATCTCTCGACCCCATGACCGCCCAGCCAGAATCTATTAGCGTGGCGCCTTGGTTGTCTAGAATTACATAGATGTTGACGGCCTTCAGTCCGTCATTGGGAAGTGGTAGCGGAATGCGATAGACGTCGGGCGCCACTTCGAAAGTGCCGGCGTGGCTCCACTCACTGGGCGTCGTGACTGAGTTGCACATCCCAACTACCTGGCCAAATTTGAGGTGGACATCTTGATGCTTAAACTAGACTGATTAGCCGGAATAGATTGAAACCAATGACCAGTGACTTAAGAGGTCGGACAGCGGTAGTCACGGGTGTTGTCAGCCAGACAAAATGATGACGGCGTAGACACCTTCCCCGATGACCTCGCGTGATCACGTTGTCGCCCGGCGACGTCGGTGGTGAAGACGCGACCCTCTCGCTGTCACCTCACTCGGCGTCCACCTCGATGATGGCCTGGCGAGTCGCCTTCTCATCGACGATCGCGCTGCGGTTCGCGCAGGCGGTGACGAGGGCTTGGCGAGCGAGGTTGTTCACCGCCCGGGGAAGGCCGCGACCGGCTTGGTGGATGCTCGAGAGGGCGTCGTCGGAAAAGAGCGTGTCCGAGCGCCCGCGGAGCGAAAGGTGATGGCCCACGTAGCTCGAGGTCTCTTCTGCACTCATCGGTGGCAGCGCATAGCGCAGCGTCACGCGCTGGTCGAGCGCGGCGAAACTCCCGAGACGCAGCCGTGCGCGCAGGCTCGGTTAGCTCAAGAGCAGAAGAGCGAACGGCGAGGCGCTGTCCATCTCCGCGTTCGTGAGCAGGCGGAGCTCTTCGAGCTGGCCAGCGTGAAGCAGATGGCTCTCGTCAACGATGACTACGACCCTTCGTCCGCGCTCGGTGGCCACTTTGGCCAACAACTCGCTTGCCTGGGCGATGGGTGCTGCCTTGAAGATGCGTGGCTCGCCCCCTAGGCGTGAGACGATCTCGGGTCACCGTGGCATCTAACATCTGAAACCCTTATTGTCCCGTGTTGTCTTTCCATGGCACTGCCGACTTCCGACATCGTCGACGGACACGATAGCGCCGTCACCCGTGGACGCTCGCAGCAACGGCGCTATGGAGCACTCGGCCCCGTCTCGCTCGTCGGCGCCTCGACCGCTGCGTTCTCGCCGACCTGAGTGCCATCGAGCATCAGGCGCCGGAGAGCGTCCGGTGGCCGAGCCCAGTGGAAGCCGCGCGCCGGTGGGCGCACGCCGCATGCCCACATCCCGGCAACAGCTTGTGCCAACCAGAAGGATGACGCGATCCCGTCGATCACGGGCACTCCGTTCACCGAGGCAATGCCGAGGGCGCGCATCGCCTCGGACAGGAGCATCTGCCCCGGGATGATCACCTCAGCACCGGCGCTCGCGAGGCGGGCACACCCGGACTCGATCGACCGCCGCACTCCGTCGGTGGTGCCGCGTCCGTCATCGGCGAACACACCGAGCACCTCGTCGTAACCGATCTCGACGAGTTCCGTGGCCACCAAATGGCCCGGCACGTAGCGTTCGAGCCGCTCCCGCACGAGCTGCGCTAAGTCCTGGTTGAACAGGAGAAGGCCGGCGCGGTGAGCGACGCAGCGAGACAGCAATATCGCCGCCTGTCCATAACCGACGACCGGTTTGTCGACGAGGGTTCGGACTAGGTCCAGGCCGGTGTCCTGGACGATGCCGATGATCACGACGTCGAACGTCGCCGGGTCGGCAGCAGCCACGGACCGGGCGATCGACAGCGATGCGAGAGCCTCCCCCACCTCGTACCGTGCCAACTCTGCTGGCGTCAGGTCCTGATAGTACGCGGCGTCGAGCGCCCTCCACTCGACCTCGATCGCGCTACCGGCGATCTCTGCCACGTGGCGGCGTCGAGCCTCCCAGTAGCCTGCACCGTCGCCCTCCTCGGGAATCAGCCCATGGTAGAGAACCCGCAGCTTTTCTCGCGAGCCTGGGGCGCTGCTCCCGATCTCGATCAACTCCCCACCTCCAGTCCACCGCGACGCGCCACGTCGACGTAGGCAGCGTTCACCTCCGCTACGGAGACGCTCGCGTAGGTTGCGGGTACCAGGAGCTCAGTTCTGACCGGCATGGCGGACCCGGTACCGATCCTCAGCCACGTCAAACTCGAACTTGCGTACGAAATCTTGGCGCTCATCCAAGTGAACATCCGATCCATGATGCCGATGCTACTGCCGACGGTGCGTATCTCTTGCAGCGCCGCTCGAGCGCCGAAGGGGCCGGCGCGGACCGCGAAATTTGCGTAGAGGACGAGCGTAAATCTGAGCGTGGCGAACTCGTCGCGCCCGTAGGGCGGCGTAATGCCACCCTCGACCATGTTTACGAGATGAACGCCGGGCACTTCGGCCGGAACGCGGGCCAACTCCTGCCGGTTGATGGGCGCCGCCACGGAGAGAATGTCCGCCCCAGCGTCCCAATAGCTCGCCGCAAAGCCATCGCCACGTTGCCCACGGAGCTCATGCGCAGCATCACGTGAGACAGGGAAGCGAAATGGCCAGTCACCTGAACTTCACCATCACCACCGGCGTGCCGATCCACTTTTGTGATCCACACTTAACGTGGCAGCGAGGTTCTAACGAGAACACCAATGAACTACCGCGACAGTATTTGCCCAAAAGCACCTACCCGTCGAAGCACTCCGCCAACGACCTCAAGATAATTCAACGTAGTCTTAACGGACGACCTCGCAAGACCCTCGGCTATTTGATGCCAGAGGACAAACTCGCGGAGTTGGTTGCGCGGTCTACTTGAATCCGCCAAGTAGCCTAAGTGTCATGGAGTCAAGTCCGGGCACACCAAGAGCTTTAAGATACTCGTGGCTCGCGGGTGAACTCCGTGAGGCCATATTGAATGGGGAGTTGGAGCCCGGTCACCGACTACCCGTCGAAGCGGATTTAGCTACTCTTTACGGTGTAGGCCGCTCAACCGTTCGCGAAGCACTACGAGTTCTACTTGCCGAGGGGCTAGTGCTGACTGTACGTGGGATGAGCGGCGGGACCTTTGTTGTACGTCCAGAACTCAGCAACATTGGGGAACGCCTAGAAGTGACGCTTCGGTTACTCAGCATTACCGAACGCGTTTCCGTAACTCACCTCGTAGCGACCCGTGCAGCGCTGGAGTTGCCAGCGGTACGTGCTGTCGCCGCGCACCACACACCCGAGGAACTAGACCGGCTGCTAACAGCCCTATCGTCACCCGAACGGGCTGTCGACGTCGGGCGGGAATTCGTAACCAACCGTGATTTCCATTCGCTGATCCTAGAGATCGCCGGTAACCCACTAATAGCCGCCACCGCTGAGCCACTGTTCTCAGTATTACGTCATAGATTTGTACGCAATGAGGCGCCAGCTGCATTTTGGGAAAATGTTGCCAGTGACCACCGCCGCATTTTTGATGCAATCGCTGAAGAAGATGCGAATCGCGCTGTCGACGAGATGACACTTCATCTTGCAAGGCTGTGTGATAATTACACGCTCATGGATACGATGTCCAATGTCGCGCCCGTGGAATCCTCTGACAGCGTGCCTGTAACCTCAACCATTGGAAAGCGGACCAAGGGCCGCTGATGTCGACGTATTGGTAGCGCTTCAAGCTGGGACCTTAAGTAAACGGCATTGGGGCTAGGTAAGATCGAACTCCGGCTTATGCGGTCCACAATCTCAGTCCCGACGGCTCGGTCGACGGATGAACTGGCCACGCGGCTGGCCAACGACCTTGCCATCCTCGAGTACGCGTTCGCCACGCAGGAAGGTATCGGTCACTCGGGCCGACATCTCGAAACCCTCAAACGGCGTGAACTCCTGCGTTGAAGCCGAATCGGAAGCGTGAACCGTCCAACTCGCGTCGGGATCGACCAGACAGAAGTCAGCGTCATACCCCTCTGCAATCGTTCCCTTCGTGTGGAGACCAAACCGCTTTGCCGGATTTGCCGCGGTCAGTTCAGCGATCCGCCCGTATGAGAGGCCCCGTTTGTTCCCCTCGCTAATCAACCCGGATAACAGGTACTCGGCGCCGCCGAATCCCGATTTTGCAAGAAAGACGTCGTCACGAGGAACACCGAACTTCGCCTCGTCGCGGCAACAGGCGTGGTCGCTGGCCACCCAGTCGACATGGCCTGCCAGCAAATGCTCCCAGAGCGCCTCAACATCCTCGCGCGGCCGGATCGGAGGATTCACTTTGGCGCCGATTCCGTTGGCGGTATCGATGTCAGCCAACAGATGGCCTATTGTCACCTCACGTCGGAAATTCACGTGGGGGAAAGTCTTCGCCATCAGCATTGCCGCTTCCAGGGCCTTGCGTGATGATAGGTGCAGCAGATTGATGTTAGGAAGCCTCGTCTCGTACGCCAAATAGGCGGCGATAGTTATCGCCAGGCCCTCAGAGTGAGGCGGGCGCGACGCGTGGTAGGCCTCGAGACCTTTAAGGCGCCCCTCCTGCTCGACCATCTTCGTGTACGCCGTCATGATCTCCGCAGTCTCACAGTGCAACGAAAGCGAGATATCGTCGGCAATGTCGACGAAACGCGCATCTTCTCGAGCCTTCTGGATTCCTCGCATGATGAACTCGAAGTGAGCGATGTCGTATGACTCGTCCTCGGGAATCATCAAAAACTCCGCCTGGGAACCCGAACGACCGTGCAGGCCGTGCTGGCCGTAGAACATGAATATTTTGAACGACGTGACCCCGAAGTCTTCGATGATGCTGGGGATTTCGGCGATGTGCTCGCGTAAAATGGGCGCTACGTGAAACCCGTAGTCGATGTAAGCATTCCCCTCGGTTGCTTCGAGCGCTACGGGCAACACCTCGGCGTACGGACCACTACGGTTCAAGTAGTAGTGCCCCGTACGAAGGTACGTAATGCCGGTCGTGACGCCACCCTGGGCGCAGGCCTGACTTTCGCTGCGCGCATCCTCGGCCAACGCGTTGTAGATGCCCCAGTGTTGATGGCAGTCGACTACGCCTGGAAATGCCAAGCGCCCTCGTCCATCGACGACAACCTTCGCGCTATCTTCCTGGATCGCTTCGGCTATCACTTCAAACTTGCCGTCCCGGATCCCGATGTCCAAATCCCGAGGCTCTTCGCCCGGGCGCACTACGCGTACGTTCTTTAAAAGCAGGTCTAGCATCGGCATATTCTCTCCTTAGTTTGTGCTTGGGATGTTGAGGCGTGGCGATTGGAGCATCAAATCTGCCAGCGGCGCGAGCAACTGGGCCACGTCCTCAAGTTCTTCGAGCCGCGCTGCGAGCGTCTTTACCAGTGCCACCGCGTCGGGCGCCAGCATTCGCGCGGCGTTATCCTTGAACTTCGTTGCCAGCTCGTCGTAGGAGAGCGGCCGCTGCGGGCCCCCTCGGTTCGCCATGACCTCTTCCACCAATTCCTCGCCGTTGCGCAGGCGCACGCGAAGCACTGACGGGAACTGGTGAGGGAATATCGCGGTGCAACGATCATCGGCGACGACACTTACTAGCTTCATCAGTTGGCGTCGGCGCGAATCCTGTGCCAACTCATCACTGAAGTCATCCAACCCGACTTCCAGACCGCCGCCGCCAAGTAGTCCCGCGACAACTGCGTAGGGACCGCTGAACTGGGCCATGTAACCCGTCGTGGGCGTGCGCTTCACGTCGATCGGCTCGCCAATCGTACGCACAATTGCTGCGGCGACACCCAGCTCCATCGACTCGATGTCATCGAGGTCGACGCCGCGTCGGCGAATCGCTGAAGCCGCGTCAATTGCCGTGTGCGTGAAGTGATTCGCGGGGTACGGCTTGAAAAAGATGCCAGGCACCGCCCACTTCTCTCCAAGACCATCGCTGATCGCGGTCGGGTTAAACTGGCCATGGAGCCAAGCTTGGAAGAAGCCGAAGCGCCCTTCGAGCACGGTGGCTGGTCCGGTAAAGCCGTGTCGGACCAGTTGCACCGCCGAAACCCCAGCGTGAGCAGCCCAGCCACAGTGCATCCTTTTGACCGTGCCTCCGGTACGGTTCGCCTCGATAATGCCCGAGGCCATCGAGGCCGCAATGCCTACCGAATGCGTGATTTGCTGAGCGTCGAGGCCGTACAGGAGTCCCGCCGACACCGCGGCCCCCAGTGCGCCGCAAATCGACGTGGCGTGCTGGCCGTGCTCGAAGAAGATTGAGTTGCGTGACTGCTCGTCATAGCCGGCCATCCCGAGTCGAACGCATACCTCGAGTCCGCAGGCAATTGCGGCGATCGTCGCCGCGCCATCAGCTCCGGCGGCCTCAGCCGCCGCCAGCGCGGCGGGTATAACTGAAGCGCTTGGGTGTAGCACCGACGGCAAGTGGGTGTCGTCATAGTCCAGCGAGTGTGCGAGCACGCCGTTCAGGAACGCCGCCATCGTTGCGGGAACGCGATAACCCATCCCGATGGCGTGCGCCTGTTCGTGACCACCCTGGTCAGCCACGAACTCGCGCGCAGCTTGGCTAGTGTCCAGCGACGAAGCAGCGACGCATATGCCGAGAATGTCCAGTACTCGCTTGCGAACACTATCAACCACCTCCTCGGGCAGTCGATCAAAAGTGCTACTCGTAGCGAAGTGTCCGATCTGCTCGGCGAGCGTGAGTTCAGTCATTGCTCACCACCGCCAGGGGCCGTACCGGTGATCCGGTGGCTCCAGTGAGATTAAGTGGGACGAGCACGAATGTGAACTCGTAGATCCCCGCCGCAGCCAAATCATCGAGGGCCATGGCCTCGATGATATAGATGCCACGTTCAACGAGCAGAACCCGATGCCCTGGAAGAACAGCGTGCCCGCCACCTGCCGACAGTCTCTCGAACGCGATGGTGTCAGCGCCGACGGCGAACGCACCCTGGTCGGCCAACCAACGAGCTCCGTCTTCACCAACTCCGGGAACCCCGCTCTCTCGGCCAACGTAGGCTTCGGCTCCCTCGTCGAAGTGGCGGCCCCAGCCGCTGCGCACCAACAAAACATCTCCACCGGCGATATCCACGTGCTGGTGCTTGACGGTCGCAGCCAGATCATCCGGTGTAATCTCGTACGCCGGCGGGCACTCTTCGAGTCCCTGCGCACCCGCCACGTCGAGCAGCACACTGCGACGGACCATCGGCCCAATCGTGTGAACGCCATGTTCCATAAACCGTCCACCAATCGATGCGGCCTGGGCGTCGGTACCGCCATGCAGCCTTCCGTCTTGCGAGACGTGAGCGAGGGCATCGATGTGGGTTCCCACGTGAGTGCCGGTAACGATGAGGTCGTTGGCCGCCGAGCCCCCATCCGACCGAACCATGTCCCCGTGGCGACGGGGCAAAGTGTGCGAGAACTGGGGATGGTTCGGCGACTGCGGCATCCCCTGGAACATCGGTCGTCCCAGGTCAAAGATCCGCAGGCCACGCTTCACTACGTCCAGTAACGGATCACTCATCGCACCACCCCACTTTCGCGAAGGCGCTCAATCTCAGACGCCGGTAGTCCAAGATCATCAATGAGCACACTGTCGGTATCGGCTCCGAGTGAACGTCCCGTGAACCGAATCTGACCGGGGGTCTCCGACATTCGCCACATCACGTTGTGCATCAGCATGGGACCAAGATCCTCATCTTGGACCTCAGTAATCATCTGGGTCTCTCGAATGTGGAGGTCCTCCACAATGTCGCGGGCGTCGTAAATCGGTGCCACCGCCGCTTCGGCCTCGGCGAAGGCCCGCAAGACCTCTTCGCGTTCTCGTGCCCCAATCCATTCCCCGACGTAGCGATCAATCATCTCCACGTGCTCGAAACGCCCGTGACCGGTCTGAAACCAGGGTTCATCGACCACTTCGGGATGGCCGACTAGTCGCATAACCCGATTGGCAATCTGTTGGGCGCTGGCGGACACCGCTACCCATGAACCGTCCTTCGTCCGGTAGGTATTACGCGGGGCGTTGTTCGTCGAACGATTCCCGTGGCGACCTTCGATCACGCCGGTTTGCTGGTACACGGTCGGCGCCGGTCCCACCGCCGTCATGATTGGTTCGAGGATGTTCATATCGATGACCTGTCCATTGCCGCCGCCTACCTCACGATGTCGCAAGGCCATGAGCACCGCAGACGAAGCCGCAATTCCACAGATGCTGTCGGCCAGACCGAATGAGGGCAGGGTGGGTGGACCTTCAGCAGTTCCCGTCATATGGGCGAATCCACTCATGGCCTCGGCCAGAGTTCCGAATCCCGGGCGCCTGGCATAAGGGCCTGTTTGACCAAATCCAGTCAAACGCAGAAGTATTAGTCCTGGGTTCAAGGCAAGAAGCACGTCTGGTCCGAGGCCCCACTTCTCCAGCGTGCCGGGTCGGAAGTTCTCTACCACCACGTCGACGGTGGCCGCCAGCTTCATGAATACCGCGGCTCCCTCTGGTGCAGAAAGGCTAAGTCCCACCGTCCGCTTATTGCGGCTGATCTCTTTCCACCACAGTGAAACACCATCCTTCTGATGGCCATGACCGCGCATGCCGTCGCCCGTAGTCGGGTGTTCGATCTTAATGACGTCAGCACCAAAATCTCCAAGCAATTGACAACAGAGCGGCCCCGCCAAGATCGTCGACGCATCGATTACTCGCAGTCCGGCGAGCGGTGAACTCTGCTCTCTATCCATACCACTTGTTCCGATCATTGAAACGCCTTCGTTAGACATCCGCGGGCTCGCCGACTCGCTCGCCCGAGCCCGGAAGTCCGGCTCGTTCGCACCGGTGACAGCCGCGGCACCTGAGTCTCGCGACGGGAGTACCGCACGCGCTACTCACGACGCACCGTCCGCGTACTCACGAACGAGCACCGGTCCATCCAAATCGGGTAACACCGAGTGACGACAAACGAACGCCCATCGGCGGCTCATTGGCGAGAGAATCTCGCTCGTATGCGCCGCAGTCCCACTGCAGCAAAGAGTTACCGAACTCGTCGAGTTGTCCGTGTGATTCGTGAGCAGCATGCGCTCGTGAGACGCGACGGCGAGCAATGGTTGCCAGAAGATGGAGGTGCCGTCGGGCGCCGGTGACTCCCCCCAAGTGGCTCGGAAACGAGCCGGCCCATCGAATCGCGCCCAAGCGAGTGCTCCCTTCGGCGTGCTCGTCGCACGGCGCACCAATCCGGCCGGCACGAGCACCCAGTCGCACGGCTTACAGATGAGGCCGTCGAAGTCGAGCTCACCCTGGAGCACGACAAACTCCTCCTCCACTGGGTAGTAGCCAGCGATGAGACGCGACCACCCCACGGGGAATCTGACCAGAACGCTTATTGCTCCGTCGGCCATCTTGTGCAGCAGCACCAGTTCCACTGGTCCGGAACTATAAGGCATCTCTGCCGTGCGCCACTCGAGGCCCTCGTCGAGTTCAACAAGCACAACGCCCGTGTCCATGGTCACTAGCCAACCTGTTCGACGCGAGCGAGGATCCGGCGAGCGGCGAGCACGACAGCCTCGTCCACCATTCTTCCGTCATCGTCGATGGTGACCCCTTCACCTCGGGCCTTCGCGGATTCGAAGTGGTCCACGATCAGCCGCGCAGCGGACTCCTCCTCGGCAGTAGGGGTGAAAATCTCGTTGACGATTAGTACCTGGGCCGGGTGAATCACGGCTCGAGCACCGAATCCCAGCCGCTTCAGTCGCTCCGTGCTTACACGGAAGCGCTCGAGATCACGGAAGTCTGTCGAGACCGGGCCGATCGGTGCACCGATCCCTTTCGCCGCTGAGGCTACGACGACCAGTAAGCGCAGGGGCAGCAACTCGGACTCGTCGGGACCGGAACTCAGGCCGAGATCTGCAGCCAGATCCGCTTCGCCGATTTGGAGTCGGTCCACCCGGTCGGCCGTCGCAATCGACGCAGCCGCGAGTAGCCCGCGCGCCGACTCGAGCAGGGCCGAGACGCGTACGGTGCCCGGTTCAAGGCCTACCCGACGCTCGGCGTCAACGAGAAGCTCGTTGAGTTGCGAAACCTCCTGTGCCGACTGACACTTGGCTAGGCAGATCCCGGTGAGGCCGGGCGCGACGGCAGCCCGAAGGTCCGCATGAATCGCGCCCGGTTCCGGCGAGCCGAATGGGTTAATCCTCACCCAGATCTCTGGGGACCGACCAGAAGTCTCGTCGCCCCTAGTCAACTCACCGAGCCAGCGTGCGACGAGTTCACGGGCTGCGGGCTTGGCAGCAGCGGCCACGCCGTCCTCGAGATCCACGATGAGTGCGTCGGCACCAAGGTCCAGCGCACGCTCCAACTTGGTGTATTGGTCGCCGGGGACGTAAAGGTAACTCCGACTACTCATTAATAATTAACGCTAGTCGAATCCCCTCATCGAAACAAAATTCCTACCAGCGACGACGATGGCTGGAAGTTTGACGGCGGAACCGAGTTCGCTGAAATGAATGGGTAGCCCGTGAATGACATACCTACAGCGATCAAGGTCCTCGAGAGTGCCTACGACAATGCGTCGGCGCCAGCG
>Ga0182030_10003167_pt1 | contig 35129 bp, 33 predicted proteins | sample 812S3MmetaG_FD_121299 | JGI IMG/M metagenome (GOLD analysis project Ga0182030, IMG submission 121299) | Permafrost microbial communities from Stordalen Mire, Sweden - 812S3M metaG (Illumina Assembly) | ecosystem: Environmental > Terrestrial > Soil > Wetlands > Permafrost | place: Sweden...
GAGCGGCCGTGTTGGGCTGCCTGTATCCGCAATCGCGCCTTGAGTCGATCATCTATGTCCCGGATCGTCATACTCGCCATACGGCCTCCATTAATCATTGATTGCATATTAATCATTGCAGGTATTGGAGGCAAGCCAACGGCCCCTTTCTTCGCTGGTAACCAAAATGCGGATGAGCATAAGCTTCTGTTTTTATTGATTTTTATACTCCGCTTCGTTCGGGACGTAGGAGTCGCAGGTTCAAATCCTGTCACCCCGACCAATAAAATCAATAACTTACGAAGATTTCTCAGCAGCGATCCGTGGCGATTTGACTGACCAAGTCCACTGCAAGTCCGCGAAACGCAGGAGCAATACGCTGCCGTGACCCTTGACGAACTGATTGCGCAGATGACCAATCCGCAGGAATTCACTCGACTCTGCAATTCCGTGTTCACTGACATATACGGAGATGCCTTCCAAGTTATTGACGGCACGCGCGGCGACAACGGCAATGACGGTTACGTCGCGACGGAGCGACGCATGCTAGCGATGCATTGCCCCATCAAGCCAGAGCAGAAAACCGACGCCGGCTACCTGGATAAGATATCCACCGACATCGCCAAGGCGGCAGCGCTAAAACGTGACAAGAAATACGAGATTGAAGCTTGGACGTTCATCACTCCGCGAAAATTGGCCGACGACGTGATTCAGAAGATGCGAGCGCTGGGTGAAGCGGTCGGAATCCATGCCTCCCATCAAGAGTCGATCTTTCTCGCGAACGAGCTCTATCGACGCGGGCATTTGCTGAAGGGGTTCCCTGCACTCCAACAAATAGACCTCAAATCCGCAATCGATGAGCTGGTGGCGATAGTGGCGGGCAAACGCGAGACGGACCGTACTCAGCCGAGCGAGAACCGCGAACCAATGGCAGCAGCTATCGACGGCGCCGCTGAAGCACGGCTTGAAGATCTAGCGGCAGGGCTCCCTAGTCCCGAGGCCAAGGCTGAACTGAAGGCTATGGCATACGGAGCGATCGATCCCATTCTCGAGGTCAACGCGACATTGGCATTGCTCAGTTGGCTTGATCCTGTCGATGATGACCGCAGCGAGTTTCTTGCGTTTGCGCGCCGAGGAGTAGATAGCGCCAAGCGCTGCGGCTCCGCTGACGCCGAAGCGCTCTTCCACGCCTACATCGCGTCGTTTCTTCTATGGGACTTCAACACGGGCGTCGTCAACACGAGGCTTGGGGTCGCCGCAGATTTTCTGCTTCCATTCTCGATTACGCCGATCGAGCAAACCCAGCAGGGTTTAACGCGACTCCGACAACTTGAAGAAAACTGGAAGGCCGAGACCGCCGCGGCTATGGGTTTAATCAAAGAAAGCCATGACCAAGGAGCAGTCGCGAGTGTGTTAGTGGTACTTGGTTCGAACATGGGACAGCTCGCCCATACTCAGAGGATGGTAGGAGAAAAAGCCAACGCCGATCGATTCCTGGCTAATTCCAAAACCCTTCTCATGGCTGCAAAAGACGCCTACATGGCTGCCGGTGATGAGGTCGGCGCCACCAATGCGACATTCAACCTCGCAAATCAGATTCGATGGCATGGCGGCCGCGCCGAAGCTCTCGCACTCGTAAAGACCATCATTCCCAAGGCGGAACAGCATGGGAATGCGGTTCTACTTCAGAAAGCGAAGTGGCTACAACACACCTTAGAAACGGGCGAAATCCCAGACTATGCATCAGGCGAACGCCGAACTTGGACTGCGCAGCCTCCACGATAGGAAAGCAATAACTAATCGCGCGGCATTTGGCTCACCAAGCCTTGTGCCTCTCCGTCCATTCAAAGAGAAAGCAAAGTTGCTCGAGTTCGTAGATGCCTTTATTCAGTTCTTTGAATTTTGGGGTCTTCCTTCCGTTGAGCAAGGATCGCAACATGAGCTCGTCCGCTAGAAGCGAGTGCGCGATATAGTTGCGATACTCGACGACACTGGCGAGCAGGAACGTAAAGTCGGGGCGCAAGCCACGCTCTTTCAGCTCGGCCGCCACTCTACCCAGTGTCCAACGTTCCATATCTTCGAAGCCGATCGCGTGTAGACGGTGCAACAGGCTTTTGAGGCTTATTTCCAAAAGTTGCGCAGTTCCCATGAACATCGCAAATTGCTCAAGAACGTTCAGTCCGGTATATCTATTTAGCCGCTCCGACACGGCGTCTCTGATCGCGTCCGTGGTCAACGATGGTTTTTTTGTTTGCCGTTTCTTGGCCATAACCTATTCGCCCATCCAGCCTGTCCTGACAACAGCTATACGATTATGCTCGATATCTCCGGGCGCATTGAGTTCAAGGTCGCGTTTGCGTAATGCGTGCATCCCACGATGAAGGAATCCAAAAACCTGCTCAAGCCAGAATGGTCCGAGATCGACTCCGCGGACCTGCGGCTGCTGCTTGAATCTCGGATCGGCAGCCCCGGACAGTATACGGGCGATCCTGGCGACGATCGGCTCTTCCTCCCGCGTTTCGGCAACTGCCGAGTGATTCTTAAGTTTGATGGAAATAGAGTCTCCACGATCGAGCCCGGTAAGGACTTCAACGAGGGAGAGTGGGCCAAAGTCAGCGCTGATTTGGACGCGCTAGGCGCGGGTCGGCCAAACGCATTCGGCTGTGACTTCGCGTTCAGCCTTTCTCATGTTGGCGGTTGGTGGCGCGGCGCTCGATCTGGGGTTCAGATTCTCCCGCCCCCCGCACTGGCACCAATATTGCCAAAAGACTATTCAGGTCAGCACCCATTTGTTCTCGAAGTTCCCTTAATCGAGGATCGAGAGTGGAGCGTCACAAATCGACGACGACTTCGCGAACATAGAAGGATCGCGCTTTTGCTGAATGTTCTTCTTGCGGGGCGCGTGAATGTGCAACCCGTCCAGAACAAGCATACCTGGGCAATCGTAGGGCACGACTCGAATCTCGAGTGGATTCAGATCGGCCAGGAAAATTGGCCGCGGGTCGAATGGGTTCAGTGCTCTTACATGGCAAAGCTCGAGTCGATCGTTTCTGATGGACCATCTCCACCATCGGGCGATCCGCTCGAGGCCCTCGACCCTGATTCGTACTACATGATTCGTGGTCTCGATGGAAAGGGCCTGCGCGTGCCGGCGGATCTCGATGACTCAATCTGCGCGTACCAAGCTCTCAATCGGAAGCACCGCGAACGGTTCGATCGTGCGCTGATCTGGCTGGACCTCGCCTCAGAGCAATGGACGACCTCGATGTCCGCCTCTTTCGCATCCCTAGTGTCGGCCGTCGAAGCGCTGGTCGTGCGCGGCGTAACCCATACGGCTCATTGCCGACAATGCGGCGCGAAGCACTCCCACGACACGCCCAGCGTCAGTGCGCTGTTCGAAGGATTTTTCGAGCGATACGCTCCAGGAAAGAGCTTTCAGGACCAGCGCGACGAGATGTATAGGTTGCGGTCAGGCATCCTGCACGGAGGCAAATTGATTGCGTTCGACGAGGGTCTTGCAATGGGCTGGGATCCCCCCTGGCGGCGACAGAACGACCTTCACGGGGAGCTATGGAGTCTAACGCGCATTGCGCTGAGAAATTATCTGCGCGACCCCCCGTTACTCACACGGCCGCGCGCCGCTAAGCGGCCGGCCGGTGCCGCCGACAGGTTTCGGCAGTTTCTTCACCATCCCATAACCTCGAGTCGTCCCGCGCTCAAGGCGTTGAGTCGCCGCGTCAGGCACGCGGTGAGGCGTAGACTTTGGGCCCTGAAGAATCGCCGGACAGCATCGCGGGGCGACTGAACCCCGCGATTGATGGGATACCTTTACCCTTAAGTCTCTACAGCCGATGTTAGTTACCGAAAAAGGGGACTGCCGGGGGCAGCCCTTGACCTTCCCCGCATCGCCTTCTATCTCGCCGCGACTCCAGCAGCGGGTAGCGGCGCGGGTATTCCCGGGCAACGGCGTCAAAGCTTATTTGCTGATCAGATTGCGTCCGGGCCGCCGCGGTCCGGGCCGGCAGCTTCCAAAACTACCTGCTCGAATGTTAGCGGATACCGCGCATCATTTTCCTCAAAAAGATCAATCGCAAAATATGTTCGTCTGAATGTTTCGAATGCCACAGGACCGTGATCCCTAATACGCTGCGCTATTTCCGGGACGCTTAGGAGACTGCGCCCGGCCGCGGCGATTGCCTGCGCGCGCGCCTCAAGTTGTTGGTCTGTGGTCCAGTTTCGTATGTATGCGGCCATGGACATGCGGAAAAAACCCATCGCCGTGGCACATATGCTCGGAAGGTTGCCAGCGGCAGCTCGTAAGTTGCGCACCGCCAAGGTTAAATCTCGATCTGTAAACAGCGATCGATAAAACGCTAAGAAACCATCGTATAGCGTACCCGCCGCCACACTGTTTGTGGGGCCAACGTATGCGCAGAATGCGGACCGCTCGGCAAGCCGAGTGGTACTCGCAAAATATGCGCCATTGCAGCACCCCAACATCAGTATCAAATTGAACCGAGATGCCAGATTGATCGCCTCGAGTTTAGGCTTGATTTCGTCCCAACGCAGAAACGAACCATCGGTCAACTGAAGGCCGGATTGGTTTCCATGGCATTCAATATCCAGAATTGGGCTAAGTCCCGTCGCGGCGACAGACGCTGCTAAATCATCAAGCGCCGTCATCAATTCCAAAGCGGAGACTAACTTCCGAAATTCGACGGGTACGCGCGCACTGGCGCCGTCGAGAATCCCGGCTAGATCATCGGTCAATCGTTCGCCAGCGCGAAAATCGCCTGGCCGTACTGACTCCAGAATCCAAACCTGCCCTACGGACGCCAGATGGCCTGGTTCGTAATACATGCGCCAAAGGCCAGGGCCTGATTCATCAGAAACGTTCGGCATATCTCCGCTTCCACGCCGCCCAACTGCCGTGCGTGCGTATTCGCGTCTATTGTATCCTGGGGCCACGTTTTCGCGGGTCTGGTGCCGGAAAGCGGACACGGGCAGCCTACGGCTTGGAATCGAGAGTACACATTCGAGCGCTGTACTGGCGTGGCCGGCTGAGTTCGGCACAATACCTGCCGGTCGAAGCCTTCCCGAAAGCAGCCAGTCGCAGTCCATTGATACGAAGGCGATAGGCTTTCACCTGCTACGTTATCCGCCATAAACCGCACACCTAGAGAAGATTAGGCGTCGCCATCTCAGAGCAGCGCTTTCTTACCACGCACTCTGAGGACGTTCCGGTTGGAGCGCCTCGACGGCGGCTTGTTTTTAGGAGTATGCCTCTCGCCGTGGACTGGCTCACAGATTCCAGAAAACGTGGTGGGCCGCTGCTCGCGACGAGTTCTTTGTTGAAGGACCTGGACCATCGCACTCTCGGTCTCCGGACCTTTACGTAAGCCATATCAATTGTGGTGGCGACGTTCGGAGACCGTCGCCTAACGAACCTCGGTTTTATATTTCTCACAGGCTTCAAGGCCGACGAAGCTTTTCGGGAAAGGCGGCTGAGTGCACGTCTCAATCATCGAGGGTGTCGCCGTCGGAAATTCTTTTTGCAATATCAAACGCCGCCACGCGGCGACCTCGTTTCTGCGACAGCTCGCCAAGACGGCCGCTTGTCTGAGGCCAGCCTGGGCAGTAGCGCCCGCGCAGTACGTGGCTATCTCCTCTGCAGAGCCCGCGTCGGCGACGCGGACTTCGTAGAGATCATCCACAACCGTCAAAGGTCGGGTTGCATCCGGCTCACCGTTCTGTTCTGCCGGCACAGTTGCCGCGGCTGACGATTTTCTATGTGTATTCTGCTTAGAACCTTGGCCCGGAGTCGGCGATTGCCTCGGTGATCTTGTGGCTGCGGGAGAAAGCAACGTTGATCGCTCTTCAGGCCTTTCTGAAGAGACACTGGTCAACTCTGAGGAGGAACCCCCAAAGCCCACCCAGCTAGATGTAAGATGCGATCCATGCACGAGCTTGCCCATGCCCCAGGCGAATAGAAGCACCCCGCAAATCCAAACCCAGGTCGGAATAAGGCGCCCTACCACCGGGGCCCAAGCGGGCCAATTAGCGTGCCTAAAAGTCTTCGTATAGGAAAGTCCAGTGCCCGGAAGACCCACAGTCGCGTGCGTACCACGTTTACCGAAAGTGAGCCACATGCCGCGGCGCCCCACGGAGACTGAGGCGCCAGTCTTGCCAAAATTGAGGCGAAGGCCGCGAAAAATCGTCACCCGACGATTGAAACGAAATCCCATCCATTGGACCCTGGCTTAGCCGAAACCAATAGTAGCCGGATATCACTCTGCGAAAAAGAGATCAGGCGCCCAAAATTCTTGATTCGAGGAGACTTCTGGCCTAGCTTTGATACCCTTTGTTGCGCGACCAATCGGACCTACTCAGGAGACATGGAAGTGAACGAGCATCTAGATCAACAACCGTTCGATACTGCATCCGATGATTTCGCAGACAATCCCGAGCCTCGATGCGCATGCCTGCTTTTATTGGACACATCCGGCTCCATGGATGGGGCAAGAATCCGAGAACTGAACGCCGGGCTCAAGTCCTTTCAGGAAGAGCTGCATGCCGATCCTCTCGCGGCCAAGCGAGTTGAGGTCGCGCTTGTCACATTCGGCCCGGTACAGGTTCAGCAGGAATTCATTTCCGCATCAAATTTCTACCCGCCGGAACTTAGCGCGTCCGGCGCTACGCCGATGGGTGAGGCAATATCGTACGGTCTCGAGCTGCTAGATGCTCGCAAGAAGCAGTACAAATCGAATGGCATTACTTACTACCGCCCCTGGGTATTTTTGATTACTGATGGTGGTCCGACAGACTCGTGGACCAATGCAGCCGCCCTCGTGAAGATCGGTGAAGAGAAAAAGCAATTTATGTTCTACGCAGCAGGTGTTGAGGGAGCAGATTTTGCCACGCTGAGCAAGATAGTGGTCCGATCCCCGCTCAAGCTCAAAGGTCTGGCATTCCGAGAATTGTTCGCCTGGTTATCCAGCTCGCTAAGCTCGGTTTCTCGTTCGAGTCCAGGTGAAGCGGTGCCTCTTGCGAATCCGACAGCACCCGATGGCTGGGCCGTAGCGCAATAGTCATGTCGGCTTGGACGTGGGCTGCGGCGTCGAGCCGTGGCACATCGCATGAAAGGACTGGGATGCGAATCCAAGACGCATTCAGTTGCTGGTCCGCCAAGTCATCTGTCCCGATAGTCGCGCTTGTTTCGGATGGCGCTGGCACTGCCTCTCATGGAGGCGAGGGCGCTTCGTTGGTGTGCCGCTCGCTTATGACCCGGGCGCGCCGCCACTTCTCGAACGTCACCACATTGCCCACCGACGAAGACATAGCAACGTGGTTTGATGGGATCCGTGATTTGATCGGCGCGGTAGCGGAGCGTCATGATCGGGAACTGAGAGACTTTGCGGCAACCTCTGTATCTGTCATCTCGACCGGAGTGCAGACCGTAATCGCCCATGTGGGGGACGGCTGCGCCGTGTTGCGCGAGGCGGACTCCGGCCGCTGGGTGGCCCCTAGCTGGCCTCAACACGGCGAATACGCGTCGACGACTTACTTTGTCACCGATGAGAACGCGCTCCAATTACGGATTACGAGGGTAGAGTCGGAGGTAAACGCTTTCGCGGTTTTCTCGGACGGAATCGAGAGGCTAGCGCTCGACTTCGCGTCGCAGGAACCGTCGCACAAATTCTTTGAGAAAGTTTCGGCGCCTGTCGGGGCTAGCATGAGCACAGGGCGCGACCGCAACCTGTCCAGATCGCTCAAGGCATATCTTGGCAGCTCCAGCGTGATCAGTCGCACCGACGATGATAAGTCGCTGGTGGTCGCCGTCCTAAAATGAAAGCTACCAGCATCTATATCGATAACCGAGAGGTTCAACTAGGGAGACGTATCGGCAAAGGTGGTGAAGGTGAGGTCTATATTGCCGCCGGCGATACTGGATTGGCTGTCAAGCTCTACACCGTGGCCGATAAGGCAAGCCGCGAGCAAAAAATAGTGGCAATGATCCGCGCTGGACTGGCAAAGAAGTCACCTTTGACCGCCTTCCCCATATCCCTCGCTCGGCAGCGGAACGGCGAGTTCATCGGCTTCACGATGCGATTAGTGCCAGATCACAGGGCACTCCATGATCTCTATGCTCCTGGGTCTAGAAAGCACAACTTCCCACAGGCAGATTTTCGATTTCTGGTGCGTTCCGCGGCGAACATTGCTCGAGCGATTGCATCGGTCCATCACGCCGGATGCGTTATCGGTGACATCAACCATTCGAGCATCTTGATCTCAAAGAAGGCAACGGTTGCGTTAATCGACGCAGATAGCTTTCAGATTTCCGACGGGTCCAAGATATTTGGTTGCCTTGTGGGAGTGGATCAATACACACCGCCAGAACTACAAGGTAGGAGCTTAGCCGGCCTCGTGCGTACGCCGAATCACGATGCGTTCGGCCTCGCGGTAGTCGTCTTCCTTTTGCTGTTCATGGGCCGGCACCCGTATTCTGGGTCGCCGCGGAAGGGCGATCCTCCTTCTTATGAGGAGGCGATACGAGACTTCCGATTCGTGTACTCGGAAATTCGGGACGTTGGCATGGATCAGCCGCCTGGCACCCCAGTGCTGTCGGACTTTCCTGCCGCCGTTGCCGAAGCCTTCGAGAAAGCCTTCGCCAGGGAGCACGCACTTAACCGTCCCAGCGCAATGGATTGGGTGCGGACCCTGGATGCGCTCGAGAAATCGCTGATTCAATGCAACAAAAATCAACTGCATTTCCATTCCCGTGAAGCCAGTGGCTGCCCATGGTGCGAAATGGACGACCGCCTCGGGACGGTGCTTTTCATTCCTTACTTACCCGCGGCGAGTCTCATCACCCAGCCGATCGATTTGGGCGAAGGCGGTTTCGACATTGATGCAGTTTGGTCAAGAATAACAGACGTCGGTAACGCAGCCACTCCCCTTCACTTGGTACCGCGCGTGTCCTCCGTGTCAGTAACGCCAAGTCCCGAGCTGATGTCGGCGAACAGCAAATTTAGCGCCACTTTCTGGGCACGCGCGATTGCGGTGACCCTTGCGGCGGTTGTGCTTTTCGCGGCGCCCGATTATTGGATCCTATGGCTGCCCCTAGGTCTATACGGAATGTTTGCGGGCAGAGGCAAGACTCGGCAGAAGACGGACCCGAAGCCCTACGCGCAGCGCTACGTCGATATAGAACGCCGCTGGCAGACAGAAATAGCCAAGTGGCGAGCGCGGTGCGGAGTCGACGATATCGCTGCCCTACGAGCCGCGCTGAACGCTGCAAAGGATGAATACAAGGCGTTGCCCGGTGAAGAAAAGCGTCGCATGGCTTTCTACCAGTCCGTCCGCAGGTCGCGGCAACTCCACGCCTTCCTTGATGGCTTCCTCATATCTAACGCCAAAATCAAAGGCATCGGTCCCGCCAAGCTTGCCACGCTTGCATCGTTCGGCATCGAGAGCGCGGCGGACGTGGCAACGGAAAAACTACAGGGTGTCCCGGGCTTTGGCCCAGTGAATTCGGGCAACCTCCTTAGTTGGCGCGCTAAAATGGAGAGTCGGTTTGTGTATCTGGAGCGGCCAACCGACACGGATAGGCAAGAACTGGCCCGCATTCGCCAGGAAATTCAAGCGAAAGGCTCACAGCTTCGAAGACTCTTAATTCCAGGGGCGGAGAATCTTTCCAGACTCGCTGCCAGGTTGAAAGCAGCGGCCGCGATTGAAGATCCCATGCTCAGCAGATTGCACCTAGAGCTGGAACAGGCAAAGTGCAATCTTATCTTCTTGGGACAGACGCTGCCAAACGTAGCACCTCCGCCTATCGTCGCAGGTACACCAACTCATCCGGTCATTCAGTCCACCCGTTCGCCACCCGCAATATCAGTCCCCACATGCCCAAGGTGCGGCGCCGGCATGGTGCGGCGAACGGCACAACAAGGGCTTCACGCGGGCAAGCAATTTTGGGGATGCTCTAGATTCCCCAGCTGTCGCGGGACCAGAAACTGAATATAGCGCGGGGGCTTCTATGACTTATGTACCGGGTATCTCTTACCGGCTACTCAAAGGTACCGAAGAGGGGGGGCTACCACCCTTCCCTCGTAATGCCGCCCACGGGCCAGAGTCCCCCGCAAGGTAGCAGGTGACAACGTTATTGAAGAAGCAGTGAACCAATCCGGTTTTGCTGTTCACGCATCATGGAAGCGCTCTGTCGAAACTACACCGTGACCGTAGCCACCAAGAGTTCATAGGACGCACTTCGCGTTAATGGAAACAGCCAGTTGCGTGCCGACCATATTCTGATCGCCGCAGATCAAAAGAAGAAAAGTCCACCGCAAGTCCTCGGCTTCGTTAACCGAGCGCCACATCGGTGCCGCTAATTCGACTCGCGACGCAGAATCCGTTCCATCACCTTGAGTGGATCCGCCCCCAACACCTCGCACCACTGGATCATTTCGGGAACATCCAACCGTCGATCCCCTTTCTCAATTCGACTAACGTAGCTGTGAGCGCGATCAAGCCGACGCGCAAGCTCGCGTTGCGTGACGCCCGCCTCGGTACGGACGGCTGTGAGTGCGGTCATAACCCTGCGATGGCGGGCCGTCCTGAGTTGCTTAGACAAACTGCGCTGTCCCCAAAAGTGAGCCAGTGCACATTGCCGCAAGGTTTCTGTGGACTCATTTTGGGGACGCGCCTATGGTTGGCAACTACATCCTTCAGTCCCATGCGAGCGGTTCGGCTGTGACCGGGACGGGCCGAGCGAAAACGGATTTATGCACTGTCCTTTATGCGGAACGGAAACCAGTTAGGAGGGAGAATGAAACGGCCACTTCTAATCACGCTTGTCGCGCTTATTGCGGCAGGATGCGCTGCTCACTTCGAGCGAGCCATGGACGAAGACCTAAACCAGTTTGTTGGAAAGGATATCCACGTCGCCATCTCGGAACTGGGATATCCAGCAACAGAAGAATCGATAGCCGGAGACCACATATACCGATGGGGAATTAATATGGGGTCGGCTTCAATGGGATCATCGACTGGGATTTTTGGCGCAGGCGCGTTTGGCATGAGCAAGACGAAGGCAACCGGCTGCCTTTTGGACTTGGTGGTTGACAATGGTAACGTCGTAACCCGCGCATCGTGGTCAGGATCAAAATCCTCCTGTGAGGATGTTGAAGGACACCTTTGGCAAAAGATGCATTCAAGCTAGACGGCTCCCGGGGATGTGATTCAGATCAGCTCTTTGACGTGACCGTTTCGTTTGATGACATGGTAACCGGCCGGCACTGGTGTGAGTGTCACGACCTCTGCGGACGGCGATATCTTCGACACCGATTCTCGAACTGAGGCATTCAACGACGCCGTCAAAGTGATGATCATAAAACGGCCTCTCAGCATGACAAAGGCTCAATGATTTCTGACGCGAACGGCAAGAGATCGTAGTCAGAAGGAGCTTCAGTAATGTCCGCTCTTAGCGCCCTGATGATGTGCGCTCTTATACTTTATGTCTGGCAATATTCGCGGCGCCAACCGCCAGGATCGCCACTACCCCTACACGAACGCCTGTGGCTGGTGCGCTCAAATGTCCTTGGTTGGATCGGCGCGCTCTTACAACTGCTTTTTGGCATCGCCTTGATGGGCGCCATCCTGTATGGATTCGTTTGGGTTGTACATGCATTCTGGCGGGCGACCTAATAAACCATCCTCACTCGAATGTGAGACTCAGCGCGAAGAAGGCATTCGGCCCATCGCGCAGGATCGCGTAGCCCTCTAAGCACGCGGCGGCGATGAACGCGCCGTTTGAAATGTACACGCCCATATATCGCCCGGCTTGATGCTTGAGTCCGTAGCTGGTGCCGAGCTTGCGGTTAATCGTTTTTCTCCGACGACCGACCTTTCTGATGAACTGACGTGCGCTCGATATCTCGTTGCGGATATCAGGGTCGGTTATCGGTGTGGGAGGTAGATATTCTTCGAGTGGTAACGCCTCGCGGGCACGACGCGCATTCTTGCGCTTGTGTTGAGCCTCGTAGTAGCTGTCGAATCCTGGTGCCGTCAGGTCCGAGAAATGCGCCAAGACCAAATTGCAATCCTCCAGTGTCGCTGACTGTAAGCTGTTTGTACCGTTCATCGTAGCAACTCCTCATCATCGGGATCGGGTTTGGGAAGCGTAGTCGCCGACCCGCACGGTGGTGGGACCGGCGCGCTCTGGTTGATCGCAAGAATTAGCTCCTCGTCGGTCATGGCTGCCAGGCGAAGGCTCATCGATTTGGGGGCGACATCTGCAATTGCGGCGGCTTGGAGCGTGGGGGTCACGAACCGTAGCAGGGCCAGCCAAAGGCGGAGAGCGTCGGCCGGGTCCTTTTCCGCCACAGTGTCTAGCCATGATTGTACCCGTTCCGCATTTCCCTCCGCTAGGTCACGGAGAGCGGCGCGAATATCACGGGTTATTTTATTGGGCGCACCTTTCGGTCTGCCGGGTCCGCCTCGGAATACTTTAGACATTACGTTTTACCCCATCCGAGTGCACCAAACACCACTCTCCTAGAGAGAGTGGTGCGGTGGGTGCAGATTGCACCAGCACCATAGGTGCACCGTGGTGCAGTTGTGGTGCATGGTGCAGCTAAAGGCTTCGGCATTGCTCCCCCTCAATGGCAATAAGCCCCTTGGCTGCCAACGCTCGGAGCGCCCGACTGAGATGCTGCTTTCGTGTGTCTCGGCCTTCTGGCCGTGGCAATTGGCTCACAGTCGTCTCGATGGCCGAAGAGACGGAGACCAGTCCATCCGTCGAAAGATCGCCACGTAAGGCCTCCAGTAGCGCCCGTTCTATGGTTCCGGGACGAGGCTCCCTCCTGTTGTTGGGTGGCGCGACAGCCAGATATTCGACGATGCAGCTATTGACCGGCTCGCCATCGGCATCGAAAGCAATCTCCACGGGCACGAGCCGAAACGCAAACTTCGCGCCGTCCTCGCCGTCTTTCAGCTTCGTAACAGTTGCAGTTCGGTCGTCGCTGTACCTGTTGACTTCGATCTCAGCGTCCGCCGCGGCCCGCAGCCCGGACCAACCTCGGGCGCCCTTCGATTCGTCTTTCCCGGAATGGTGAATCAAGAGCACCGTCGCCTCCGTGGCCTGGTGAAGTCGTTTGCAGTGGTCTATGACTTTTCCCATGTCTTTTGCAGCGTTCTCGTCCGCGCCCGGCGATGATGCCGCCAGGGTGTCGATGACGATTAAGTCAGCGCCTCCACTGGATTCAATTTCATTCGCCAGCAGCAAATGGTCCTGTTCACCGAGCAAGTTAGGTGCACTGCCGATGATGCGCACACCGGGAAAGGCTCCGGCGTGCGTCTTTGCGTAGGCCAATAGCCGGTTACGAAATCCCATAGCGCCTTCAGCCAACACAAACACGACTTTGCCCTTTGTAGTCTTACGACCCTGCCAGGGCGCCCCTGTAGCGATGGAGGCAGCCATGTCGAATACGACAAAGCTCTTCCCAGAGCCGGACGGGCCAAAAACAACAGCAAGCTCAGCTTTGGGGAGAACTCCTTTCACATGCCATGCGAGAGGGGCGCGCTCGATAAACTGATGATCCGGAATGACTGCGAACCGCGAACCGTCATCGCTGGCGCTGGGGCGCATAGCGGCCTGTTCCGCGGAAAACTTTTTCAGCCATGCGGCGCCGACAATATTCGGGCGGTCGGTGCTGAAGCTGCGCCAGTGACTGCGCACGTCCTTTATGCCTTTGTATTTTCGCCCCTTCGACGACCACTCGGCGACCAACTCAAAGCCAGCTTCGCTACCTCCGGTTTCGTGATGAACCGCCATCAAGACTTTGCTCCAATCGTCATACGCAATATCCGCATCAATCGGGGGCAGGAGCAACGCTAGTGCGCCGAAGGACAGTCCGGCGCGCGGCTCTGGAATCGACAACTCGTTGCTTGCCGCTCCGCTTTGCGATGACGGTTTAGCGTTCGACGATCTCGCTAGCAAGTCGAGCAACGAGTCGGGAGGCAAAAGCAGATTGTCGATCTCTGGCCCGAACACACGAAGCCCGGTCGCCGGCCACCAAATTATGTAGCCACCATCGCCCCGCACATCGACGCCTTCAGCGAGCTTGCCAGCAGAGCAGCCTATTGATACATCCGCTGGCGCGCGAAACAGATAGTGAAAGTCGCGCCGAGTGTTGTGCTGCCGTGCCTTGTCGAGAAGACCCCCATGTTCGCCAAGAATGAAGTCCATGCCAGCCGGATCAACGTCGATGACGATAAGCCTGCTTGCCGATCCGGTTGGTACCCCGATCAAGGCATCTGGAAAACTACTCCACCAGCGGCGAACTTGGCCGTTGTCAGTCGTAGCATCCTTGAAGCCGTGCCTGGTGAGCGGCCTTTTGTCTTTTCCGCACGGGAATACCGGAAGTCGATAGTCCCGCGCCAGTCGCAGCGCGATGTCAGCGAGTGCCCCCGATGGCGACAAGTCATACTGTTTGGCGTTCACCGAGGGCGGCTCCTCAGCCGATCGCTAATCGCGTCGCGCTTGCAACAAAGCCTCCCCTCGCTCAAGGCCGTTTGGGTCCCCAAAAAGGGGGTCCCTGGGGGAGGGGCATCTTGGCCTTCCCTCGCGAGCGCGGCGCGGACGGCCGTCGTGCGTGACACTCCCGCTATCATGCTGCGGCGGTCCCTGCTTGGAGAGAGCGCGCGTCGAGCCAGGTGTCGAGCGCGGAAATCTCATAGACGATTAGCGATGGGGACAGACGGATATATGCCGGTCCAGCGCCAAGCGGGTCGGCGGGACCGCGTGAGCGCATCTTGCGCAGCAGGCTGGGCGAGACGCCGAGATACCTCGCTGCATCGGTTGTGCGCAACGCGCGGCGTGGGTGATTCAATGTCGGGGTAGTCATGTGCGCTCCTTTCTAGTGATGGAGCGCACAATAGCGGGGGTGTCCGCTAAAGGTCTGCGGCGAGAATCCTCGGGATTATTCCAGCGGCGAGTTGCTGCCACTCGGCGCCGTCACGCGTAGCAGCTTTAGCAGTGCCTTCCCGTATGATTGTTTTGCAACGATGGATTTGAGGGTGCGTTCGGTTATCAAGTCCGGGCGATTGAATGCTTTAGTGTTGGGTGCCTCGCGCGCGCCTTGGACTGTGGTTCTGTCGGCGCCCGTTAGCCGACAAAGCAGCTCGTTGCACCTCTCTGTCGCGAGTCCCTGTCGATGGAGCAGCCAAAAGGCGGCAGCCAGTGCCTTTGCATTGTGAGTAGCGCTACCCTTCCGCCGACCTGGGCGACTGCTCTTGACTCCGAGCGCTATTGAGGCGTGTTCGCCGTCCAGGATACGTTGCAAGGCGTCGGCCAGATAACGCGCGTAAAGGTAGTGATTAGGTCCGGGCCAACTTCGTTTCGAGTGTTGCCGAACAGAGCGCACGAAGTCTTCTAGAATCCTTTTCGCAGCATCCGTGTCGCCGCCGAGAGCTTGGCCAACAACGTCGGCACATATCGCGGAAAGTCGCTTGCGCTGCGCTCGATCCCGGACAAGCGACGCGTTTGAGGAGCGGTCGTGCTGGCGTAGAACGTGAAGCTCAGCGTTCATCGCATCCAAGGCGGATTGAGGGTGCTTGCTCATCCTGCGACCTTTTCCACGGCGAGCCGTAGATTGTCTGGCGCCAAGTGAGAATATTTCTCCGTCATGGCGACTTCACTGTGCCCGAGCAACTCCTTAACGGTGTAAAGATCAACGCCAGCCTGCACCAGTTTGGAGGCAAAGTGATGTCGGCAATCGTGGAGGCGGAAATTCTTGAGGGCCGCCGTCGTCATGAGCGTTCCCCACGCGGTGTCGATCCGGGTCATTCGCTCACCATCGTGGCCGGGAAACACGAGCGTGTCGGCCGCCGGCTTACCTTGGCGTTCATGCCATGCGGTAAGGGTCGCCAATGCCTCGACGTTGAGCGGAACGCGCCGTGTATGTCCCGACTTCGCCGTGGCCGCCGTAACGGTCAAGAGCTTGGCCGAGAAGTTCACACTTCCCCATGTGAGCCCGAGCAGTTCGCCCCGGCGCAGACCCGTGTTGAGTGCCACAAGCACGAGCGGGCGGATGTGATCGAGGAGGTCGCCGTCCCGCTCAGGTAACGGTTTCCTGCCACGCGCAATCCTCCATGTGTTAAATCGAATGCGCGCCTGCCGTAGCTTTTCCTCCCGATCCGCGAGCGCCTTGCGTAGCGCTGCCTCTTCCTGTGCGGTGAGGAACCGCACACGGCCGGTCTTGTCTGCCTTCATCGGTTTCAAACCCTTTAGCGGGTGAAGGTCAAGAACGCCCCACTCCACTGCGCGAGCAAGGATGGATTGCAGCCGTTGGATATCGCGATTGATGGAACGTGGCAGCATGCCCGCCTTCCTCCAGCGCTGCCGCATGCCCTCGACCATGAATGGGTTGAATGCGTGCAAAGGTTGCTCCAGTTGCTCGGCGAAGTCGCTGCGAAGCCGGGCGAGCTGAAAGCTGGCAGATTTTAGGTGAGCCCGTGCCCACGGCTCATAGCGCCCGTCCAGAAAGGCACGCAGCGTCGAGAGCCGCTCTCGTGCGGCCTGCGCGCGCTCAGCCTTCCTGCGCGCCTGTGGATCGGTTCCGCGGGCCACATCGCCGGCAATTGCCTGTGCGACGGCCCGCGCGCCCTCGATGGATAGGTTCGGGTAGACCCCGAGCCGGTAACGATTCCGCTTGCCACGGAGTCGATAGTCGAGGAAGAAGCCCTTCCTGCCGCTCGGCTCGACCCGCAACAGAAAGCCCCGCAAATCCTCATCCCGCACGTCGTAGGGGCGCTCCCGCGCAGACAGCGCATCGACCGCTCGCTTCGTAAGCTTTGGCATCGCTTTCGCTCCAAGTCCACCGCAAGTCCATTTAGAATATCCGCGAGTGGCAAGCAATGACAAGCAGCGACAGGTACGTTGGGATCGGTAAATGCAGGGATTTACAGCATTTCACGTAATACAGCTTGTCATTGCCTGGCAGGGCTTGGGAGCCATCCGATTTCATTCGGGACGTAGGAGTCGCAGGTTCAAATCCTGTCACCCCGACCATTAAAAGCGGGTCTGTTCCGGGCACATCGGTAACAGATTATTCCGGACACATGGGTAGCACTTTGGCCCGCTCCTCGTCGTCATCGTCGTCAAGACGAATTTGCTGGGGGCGATCGGGACGAGTGCAGTGTTCCGAAACTGGTCCAACCCATCCCGCGTTGCTACCCAGATATTTCCCTCCCGGTCTTCGAGTATGGGACTGCCGTTGTCGGCACTTAAGCCGTCTTTGGACGCGAACTCTTGGAGTGCGTCGTTATCCTTCCAACTCGGCTGGCTACCCAGCCGCTCAGGCCGCGGAACGCGAACCAGCCCGGACGTATCCGTCGTTATACAAAGACTTCCGTTGCGGTCGAAGAGCAGAGTGTTCGCGGTGGAAATCTTAATCACCAGCGGGCCTTCACGGGGACATTTTGGAACCACCCCTTTGGGCGACTCAATCTCGCATCTGGCCACCGCGAAGGATTCTGCGCCAACGGACGTGCTGATGGCCCGGACAAAGCTGGCATTGTCTGCCAACCATATGGTGCCGTCCGGCGCCTCCCCGATCGAGACCGACCAGCCGGCAAACGCGCCGGTCGACTCAAATCGCTTCGACCCTTGCTTGAGATAAAGGACGGTCTGGTTGACGCCGGCCCAAAGAGTTCCATGGCTATCGACAAACAACGCGGACGAAGTTATGCGCGGCACTCCTTTTGGGAAGTTCCAATCGTTGTCGATGTGTTCCCATCGCGTGCCGCCAAGCGTATGACTCCAGTCTCGGTGTTCGCCCACAGGGTACCGTCGTGATCCTGTACGAGGGCGGTGGGCATCGACGTGACACCGTCCGCTTTGCCATGGCTCTAGATATTGCCGTTCCGAACGACGCAGATCCTGCTTTCGCCCCACGCTGACCGGGACCTAAGTGGAATGGAAGCCGGCTCTCAGAGCGACGATGATTATCGCGGACGAAACGTACATTGCGTTCAAACCGCCACCTCACAGGAGAATTTCGTGTCAAATTTTCATTGTCTTACTGACCCTGATAATTGCGCTACGAGTGCGCTCGCTGCCTGATGCCGGGCCGACGCCCAGGGTGCGTTGGGCCGCAATAGACGCCGGGCAGCCAGGAAAGCCGAACCCGATGTCCTCTACTGTTGCGAGTGAACGCACGGCTGCGTCAGACTTATTTTCTTCCGCCGAGAGTTCGCTCGGTATCAGGCTGCTGCCCGGCGCACTCAGCATGATAGCGGGATCGGTCGACGTCATCGGCTTTCTAGAGTTGGGCGGCCTGTTCACGGCGCACATTACCGGCAATCTGGTGGTTCTGGCGGCTCATGTCGCCACCGGAAGAGCCATGCCGCTGGCCCCTATCCTTGCCGTCCCGGTGTTTATCGCGGTACTGGGCTTGACCAGGCTGGCGGCCGCCGGTCTGCAGGATGTCAGTCGCGCCACTCTGCGGCCCCTGCTGGCGCTGCAATTGGTGCTGCTCGTGAGTTTTCTGGTAGTCAACGTCGCGGCAGGCCCCTTCCGCGATCCAAACGCACTCGTCGCCGTTTTGGCCGGTATGCTCGGCGTTGCCGCGATGGCCGTGCAGAATGCACTCGTGCAGATATCATTAGTCGGGGCACCGGCGACCGCGGTGATGACGACCGATATCACGAAATTCATGATGGATCTCGGCGCGATATTGTTTCGGAGCGACCCTGACGAAGTCGCCCGTGCTGCCAGCCGCGCAAAGGGCACCTGGCCCGCGATCCTCGGTTTCACAGTCGGCTGTAGCCTCGGCGCGATACTCGAGGCCACCATCGGGCCCTGGTCGTCGGCGCTGCCAACCGCCCTCGGTGTGCTCGCGTTTGGCACTGGACTTCGGGTCCCTTCGATACGGCCGGCCCAATGACGATTTCAAAGTAGCAGCAACTTCAACGCCCCGATACGTCGCGGCCGACCATCTTGCGAGGGTCGACGATCATGTCGAATTGTAGCTCGTCCACGTAGCCGGAGCTTAGGGCTGATTCCTTTAGAGTCAGATCCTCCTCATAGGCCTTGTGGGCGATCGCGGACGCCTTGTCGTAGCCGATCACGGGACTCAAGGCGGTCACCAGCATTAGGGAGCGCTCCACGTAATCGGCTATTTTCTTGCGGTTGGGGCGAGTGCCCTCGACCAAATACTTACGGAAATTTGTGCACCCGTCGGACAGGATGGCAATGGACTGCAGGACACCCGCGATCATCAGTGGTTTGTAGACATTCATCTCCAAGTATCCGCCTGCACCGCCGAAACCCACGGCAACGTCGTTGGCCATCACCTGCACGGCGATCATCGTCAACGCCTCCGCCTGCGTTGGATTCACTTTGCCCGGCATGATCGACGATCCAGGTTCGTTTGTTGGAATGACCAGCTCCGCCAACCCGGCGCGCGGACCACATGACATCAGCCGGATGTCGTTTGCGATCTTGTAGAGCGAGACGGCGAGCGTGCGCAACGCGCTCGAAAGATGGACTACCGCATCGTGCGCGCCTTGCGCCGCAAACTTGTTCGGTGCGGAAATAAAGGGAAGTCCAGTGAAGCTCGCAATCTCCGCGGTGGCGGCTGTCGCGAAGCCCGGCGCGGCGTTGAGCCCGGTCCCGACGGCGGTACCACCCAGCGCGAGGCAATAGACCCCCCCCAGGGCGTGTTCGATCCGATTGAGGTTGTCCAACAACATTGCCGCATATCCGGACCATTCCTGTCCGAGGGTGATCGGCGTCGCGTCCTGCATGTGAGTGCGCCCGATCTTGATGATTCCGTCCCACTCCGTCGCTTTGGCGGCGATGGCTTGCTGCAGCGCCGTGACTGCCGGGACTAAATGGGATTTGACGCCAGTTGCGGCGGCGATATGCATGGCGGAGGGAAAACTATCGTTCGAGGACTGTGACATGTTGACATGGTCATTCGGATGTATCGGCCGCTTGCTGCCAAGAGGCGTGCCGGCAAGCTGGCAGCACCGGTTCGAGATGACCTCGTTGATATTCATGTTGAACTGAGTGCCGCTACCGGTCATCCAAACGTGCAGCGGAAACATGTCGTGATGTTTCCCGGCGAGGATTTCGTCGCATACCCGCGTGATAGCCTGGAAAACTGACTCGTCAATTCTGCCGCCTGCGCGGTTGGCCAAAGCCGCTGCGCGTTTCAAAATCGCGTACGCAGGGATCATCTCGCGTGGCATGAGGTCCCGGCCGATACTGAAATGCTCGAGCGAGCGTTGCGTCTGTGCGCCCCACAGTTTGTCTGCGGCCACCGATACGGAACCGAGGCTGTCGGACTCGACTCGGGTCTGAATCATTGGGCTTCCTCTGGGTAGACGGGTTTATATGCGCGAGCACGTATAAGCGCGCCAATGTCGTCCGGCCTTGGAACCCCAGCCAGCCCTTGCTCGAAAATGCCGGTCGCGATTCGCTCGGCAACATGGAGAGACGCGCTGAGAATGTCCGTTTGAGGCGGATAGATCAGCCCGCTCGCTAGATTCTCTTCACTGACCCGCTCCGCAAGAGCCCGCGCCGCGATGATGAACAGCTCCTCGGTGACCCGTTTTGCCTCGGTCGCGTAAATTGCCATGCCCATAGCCGGGAAGATGTAGACATTGTTGCCCTGTCCCGGCACGAAGCGTCGCCCGTCGAATTCGACGGGCGGAAAGGGGCTCCCGCTGGCAAAAATGGCACGGCCGGCCGACCAGCGGTAGACCTCTTCCGCCGTAGCCTCGGATCGGGAGGTAGGATTCGAATACGGGAAGACGATCGGACGATCGTTGATCGAGGCCATTGTCTCGATCACTTCGCGGGTGAAGAGCTTGGGCACCGCGCTCACGCCGATGATACCGGTCGGCCTCAGCGCCTTGATGGCTTCGACGAATGTGCCGATCGCCGGTTGATTCTTAACATAGGGCTTTTGGAACTCGGCGATGTCGGTCCGCGCGGACACCAGAAGGCCATTGATGTCGAACAGGGCGTTGCGACCTCGAGCGGCTGTGATGTCCAGTCCCTCGTGCGTCATCGCGAGGGAGATCAGCTCAGCGATGCCAGTAGCGGCTGAACCGGCGCCGAGAAACAGAAAACGCTGGTCCACGAGCTTCTGCCTGGTGAGCCTGAGTGCACCGAGGATGCCGGCGAGCGCTGTGGCAGCGGTGCCCTGGATGTCGTCGTTGAAGGTGCACAACACATTCTTGTATTTCTCGAGTATTGGCACCGCGTTGAAATTGGCGAAGTCCTCCCACTGGATGCAGCATTTGGGATAGAGTTGCTGCACGGCCTCGACGAACTCGCCGACGAAGGCGAAGTACTCGCCTCCGCGTACGCGGGGCTGCCTGAGACCGAGATAAAGCGGATCGTCGACCAATTGATGATTGTTGGTGCCGACGTCGAGTACGATCGGGAGCGCGTATTGCGGCGGAACACCCGCGCACGCCGTATAGAGCGCCAGTTTGCCGAGAGGAATGCCCATGCCGCCGGCGCCGAGATCTCCGAGGCCCAAAATGCGCTCTCCGTCCGTCACGACAATGAATCGCACGTCCTTCTCCGGCCAGTTTCCCAGCAGCTCCTTGATTCGTCCTCGCGCGCTCAAGGGGATATACAGGCCCCGTGGCTGACGGAATATGTGTCCAAATTTCTGACACGCCTCACCAACGGTGGGCGTGTAGACGATCGGCATGTAAGTCGCCGGGTCGGACATCAGAACCCGGTAGAAAAGTGTCTCGTTGCGCGTCTGCAGATCTGATAGCACGAGATACTTCTGGAGGTCATCGCTCAGCTTGGCGATCTCATCGCGCCTGCGCGCCACCTGCAGCTCCACCGTGCTGACAGCAGGTGGCAGCAAGCCTTCGAGACCCAGCTCACGGCGCTCCGCCGCGGTAAAAGCCGTGCCTTTGTTGAAGCGGGGATCGCGCAGCAGTTCGTAGCCGGTTCGCGTCGGGGCGGTCGTCTGGGTCGTCATGGCATCTCCTTGGTGTCGCCTGTTACCCGGCGCGCGGCTTCGGCACGCGCTGCGCGGGGTCGAAAAAAACGTCTCTTCTAGGATGCAGCTCGCCCTCCCAACGCCGGTATGTCAGCTCATTCATCACCACAAACCCGCTGTCGTGCGACTCGAAGGTGAAGTTCCAGCGGATCACGACCCAATTGCCGTTCACGAAGGTCGGACGGACGCCTTTCGATGATAAAGGCCTCGAAAGGAGACATGGCCAGACTCCCCGCGACAGCGATGCTCCGCACACTCCAAGCCCCTAGACTGATGTAAGGCGCCCTGGGTGGCTTGTCCAAGAAGCTCGCACTGGTAGGAATGTGCCGTGACTTGACAAATCAAGTCCCGACTTCCGGCGAGCCCCGAGACGGACCTGGAGATCGGAATGGGACGTTGGGTCATGCTCAACCTCCCATCTCGCCGTGGTCATAAGTATCCGCGGCGACTATCTCTATTGCGGCCGGGGCGGTCGAGCATTGGCGATGGCCACCTCGCGTCCCCAGGAGATCAGTTCGGGCGAGCAATCGTCGCGATCGATAATGCACTCGATCAGCGTCGGCCCATCTCGATTGGCCTGCGCAACATTAATTGCCTCGGCCAGCTCTCTGCCATTGGTAGCCCGGAGGCCTTTTCCTCGTCCGTCCTCCGCATTGAATGCTTGAATTAGCCCGGCATAATCCCAGTTCTTGATGTTGTTATATGGACCGTCATGGATTTCGACTTCGATCGTGTATCCATGATTGTTCATCAGGAAAATCGTTACCGGAAGTTTCCGCCTGATCATCTGCGCGACCTCCTGCGCCGTGAGCTGAAAGGACCCGTCGCCGATCATAGCGACGATGCGCCGGCTCGCCGCGCCGACCGCATAACCGAAAGTAGCGGGGACGGCCCATCCGATCGAGCCCCACTGCATCTCGATCTCGAAGCGTGCCCCTGCTGGTAGAGTCATCCCCATGCCGTTGAACCAGGCATCGCCAGTCTCGACTATGAGTGTGGTATCGGTGGTGAGAAGGGACTGCACCTGCCGCACCACTTCGGTCCGGATCAGCTTAGCGTCAGATTCAGCGGCGCGCTTCAGCTGTGGCTCGACACGTATGCGCTCATACTCGATCTGAGTCGCTTCGCGCTTTGGTACCATCCGAGCCAGGCCCGAAAGAAATTCCGGGAGACGAACGCCCCCGAAATCGTATCCGTTAAGTGTTACGCGATCCAAGTCTGCGGTCAGGACATTGGCACCACTGGGCATCGCAGTCCAGCCAACGGTGGAGTAATCATTGAAGATTGTGCCAAGGCAGATCACGCTGTCAGCCCAATCAACGATCTGCCGCGCGGCGGGGCTTCCAACTTCGCCCCAGTAGATACCGGCGAATTGCCGATGATTCTCCGGGAAGAAACTCTTCGCTGCGGCCATGACAGTGACAGCACAACCGAGCGCTTCGGCAAACTCGACTGCCTGCTCCTCTGCGCCGGCTGCGCGAAGTTTGCTGCCGATCACCAGCACCGGTTTTTTCTTGGCGCACAGGAACTTGGTCGCCGTAGTGAGGGCCGCCTGCAGTGCTTCTGGGTCGCTCGGCTCCTCCGCGACAATCCAGTTGACGGGTCCAGGTGCCGCGCAGGACGCGGCAGCGATGTTACAGGCAATCTCGATATAGGCTGGTTTCTTCTCACGCAATGCGGTGCGGATCGCGTAATCGATCTGCCGGGGCGCGTGCGCTGCGGAGATAACGACAACAGCGGCGCAAGTGACCTTCTTCGCCATCTCGAGTTGGTAGGATAAGTCGTGGGTCGCGAGCGTGTGGTGTACCAGGTGTTCCGTCGCCCGGTCATTGGTGTTAGGTCCGCCGGTGACCAGAATGACCGGAAGATTCTCTGCATATGCGCCGGCGATCGCATTGATGGCTGATAAGCCACCGACACTGAACGTCACCACTGCGGCGGCGGCGCCGCAGGTACGCGCGTAGCCTTCGGCTCCGTAGCCGCAGTTCAGTTCATTGCAGCAGTAGACCTGCTCCAGTTCCTTGTTTGTCAACAGCTGGTCGAGCAGGACGAGATTAAAGTCACCGGCGACGGCGAAAAGATGCTTCAATCCAATCTGCGACAGACGAGCTGCCAGATAGCTGCCAACTGTGAATGTCACGGAACCCTCTCCTGTCATAGACGTCCTCCAATCGAATGCTGAGGTAAAACCGTGCCAGCACCGCGACCATGAATCCATTGGACGAATGTATCGTTGCAATCTGCGCTTGGACACGAAAACGCGGTCCATAGCACTAAACCGGCAACCAAGCTGCTCACAATTTGCTTATCGCTCCCTCGCGTCCGTTGCCACACGTTCGCACCGAAGTTCGGCAAATATCTTGGAGGCCGCCCACTTGCAAGTGACGCCCACACCGATACCAATCACGGTATCGAGAAGCCGCAGGAGTGGTTGATGCCAAGCGTGCTCGGGACTGATGATCGCTACGACCATGACGACAATCGTAGTAATCGCGGTTGTGAAGATGTCTTCACGACGTTTCGACACGATCATCACCAGCGTGCCTACGATGACGAGAATTGAGATGCCAACCGCTGAAGGCGAGATAAATGCCAAGTAGAGCAGACAGAGCGCAAAACTGACGCATGTGGCAATGAACCGGGCGATGCCAGCCGACAGGCTATGCGCCTGCGTGTCTCGGAACACGAATGCCGCTGCTACGGCAGCCCACATCCCCCCAAGAAGGTCATCATCGCGAGAAGCCGATGAGATCAATATCCTTGTCATGATCGCGTAGGCGATCCAGCAGGCAATACCCATATTAATCGAATAGACGACGTCCCACGAGGATGCACGTTTGAGATATTCGTGTTTCATCAGGCCGCCAGAATATCAATCGATGGTCGCATCGGATTGTTTCGGTGTGCCATTGGTCATCGTGGAGGTCCTGGCAATCGTTTACCTCATAATCCGTGATGCCCGGTGTGCGATGCAGCCCTGAAGAGCCTGATAACTGCCAAATATCGTGCGCAATTCACGCACACTGGTCTCGGGCACGTCTAGAGGAACCGCGCGAACGCGGCCGCCGTATTTTCATAACGGCTCATCAAGTCACTTCGTGTCGCGTGCTGTGCGAATACTTCGACTTGCCGCGGATACTCATCGAGGGCAACATGATCCCGCTGCGGGGACCACAAGCTCGTCATCGACAAATCCGGACTAGCAACTTTTCAGCAGTTTTGAAAATTATAACTCTGTGTTTTTATCGCATTTTTAATGCCGGACGTTCGAGAGTCCTGACACATCGGGCTTCCGGTCGCTTGTTCGACAGTCGCATACGGACCGGGTTAGAAGATCGCCGCAACAAAGGGCCCGGGGCAACTTGCCATTCTCCATTTCGTTATGAAACTTAAGATTACGCGCAAGGACTTCCTGAACGGTGCCGCGTTCACCGCGGCGAGTGCGCTGCTCCGGCCGCTCCATGGGTTTGCGGCGCCAGTCTCTGGTCCTGATCCGTCTGCCCGCGAGTACTATTTGGCGAAAGGGATCCGCCAAAACGATCCACGATATTACCCTCCCGGGCTGACGGGAATGCGCGGCGGTCATCCGGGAAGTTTTGAAACGGCGCATGCGTTGCGCGATGGTAAGCGTTGGGACACCACGAACATAAGCGATACGGACGAGCAGTACGATCTGATCGTGGTGGGTGGCGGCATCAGTGGGCTGTCCGCGGCGCACTTTTTCCGGCAGCTTCATGGATCGGCTGCCAAGATCTTGGTACTCGACAATCACGACGACTTTGGCGGCCACGCAAAGCGCAACGAGTTCCGTTCCGGCAGTGTCATTGGTTACGGAGGAACCCAGGACATCGAAGGCTGGCCCGATTGGAGCCCGCAGGCGAAAGGGCTGCTAAGCGACCTTCATATCGCCCCGGAGCGCTTTGAGAAACTCTACTACGAGCACGATTTCCGCAAGTCCCATGGCTTGAAGCATGCGGTGTTCTTCGACATGGAAACGTTCGGATCCGACGCGATGGTGAGCGACGTCGGGCTGCCGAGTTGGGCGGCATTTGCCGCCAGAACGCCGCTGTCGGCGCGCGCTCGAAAAGACCTGGTGCGTTTTCAGACTCAAGAAGTGGATTATCTCCCGGGCATCGCCCGAGAGGAGAAAGCGCAGCGGCTGATGAAGGTGAGTTTTGAGACCTTCCTGAGAGACTACGTGAAAGTCGACCCTCAGGTGGTGGACTTCTTCCGTAACTTCGCCACGGGTTGGGCCGGTGCTCAGATCGATGCGATACCGACTTTACTGGCGCTCACGAGCAGCGGTCCCCTGACCGCGTACTGGGATGGACAGCAGGGACCCACTCATGCGGCGCTTGCAGGAATGGGATTGTCGGGACTGCCGGAGATTGACGGCGTCCCCCGAGGTCAGGAACGCTTCCTTTACTACCACTTTCCAGACGGTAACGCGTCCATCGCCAGGATGCTCGTCCGTTCACTCATCCCGGGGAGCGCCCCGGGAAACACCATGGAAGACATAGTAATGGCGAAAATGGATTACACCCGCCTGGACCAACGCGGCTCCAACACGCGGATTCGATTGAACAGCACTGTGGTCGAAGTCCGGCACCTGGGCGATCCGTCGAGCGCACGGGAGGTTCAGGTGACCTACGTGCTGGATGGAAAGGCATACAAAGCCCGGTCATCAGCCTGTGTCCTGGCCTGCTACAACATGATCATTCCCCATCTGTGCCCCGAGCTGCCACAGAAGCAAAAGGAAGCTCTCGGGATGGGTGTCAAAGCGCCGCTAGTTTATGCCAACGCGCAGCTGCGCAACTGGGAGGCACTGCAGAAGCTCGGGGTCGCCATGGTCTACTGCGCGGGCAGTTACTTCAGCGAGGTGTACATGGATTTCCCTGTGAGCATGGGTGCGTATCACTACACTCAAAAACCCGATCAGCCCGTCGTCCTGCATATGGTCCGGGTGCCCTGCAAGGCGGGCCTTCCCCCGCGACAGCAGCGACGCCTCGGTCAAATGGAGCTCTACACGACACCGTTTGAGACATTTGAGCAACACATCCGCGATCAATTGAGAAGAATGTTAGGCGCCGGGGGATTCGATCCCCATCGCGACATCGAAGCGATCACGGTAAATCGGTGGCCCCACGGCTATGCCGACTCCTTCCAAGACATCGACGATCCGGACTGGCCGCAGGACCAGCGTCCCAATGTCATCGGCCGACAGAGTTTTGGGCGTATCAGCATCGCCAACTCTGATGCCGCAGCATCTGCTCAGACGCAAGCCGCGATCGACGAAGCCTATCGCGCCGTGCAGGAAATCACGCAAAGGTTCGCAAGCTCGCCGCTACCTAAATGAACTGAGCTTGTCTCGATTTTTCGCCAAGCGAACGTCGTCACCCACCACGGTGTGCAGTTGTCTGCGGCGCAGTGCGTCCTCGCAATCGGGCGGCGCCCGGCACCCAACCTTCAATCGATCGGGTCTAGCCGATGAGTTTTATCGGCGCGACCTCGATAGGATCGAAATCCACGCCAACTACCATGACCCGCGCTCCGCCTCGAGCACGCCGTCGATCGCCGGCGCCGAAAGCGCATCGCCGCCTGCCCCGACGGTCGAGTTCGATTTCATTCACATCTCCTCTCCGGCGCCACTCGAGGCGATAGGCCATTATCAAAACCTGAGGCCGATCTCCAGGGCCGCCATGCGCGGGGTGCCAAGAATCAAGGCATCCATACCAACCGTTGCGCCGAGGCCAACACCGCCGACCTCATATCGCTTATTCAGCATATTCCTCACGTAGGCAGCCGCGTGGACCTTGGATCCCGCAATATTGTTCCACTCGACCCTGGCATTGAGGAGAGTGTAGCCGCTGATCTTGGTGTTGGGATCGAGCGGTCCGATTCCGTTGGGAGGAACGTTCACGCTGGCGGCGAAGTTCGAATAGTAGAAGTAGCTCTGCGAGTACAGATCCTGGCGCACCACCAGTTGGCCCAGCGAGCTCGACAGTTCATGGGCGAGGCGCAAATAGAGCGAGCCCGCGTTTCTCGCGGCATCAGCGTAGGGTCCCAAGATAACCGATCGATTGTCGATGGCACCCGTGATCGCGTTGACCTCCGTGAAATGGGTGCTGCCATCCGTATAGCGCGCGTCGGTGTAGGCATAATCGAGCCCTGCCTGTAACCAGGATGTAAGATCGATCAGTGCATCCAGCTCGAATCCGTCGACTTGAGTTTTGTCGGCATTGAGTGTGAAGGAAGAAAGGCCGGTATCGACGACCCGCTGCGCATCTCTTACTCGCTCCTCATACACGTCCGCGTTGATGCGCACTGGGAAGCCGGCTAGTCGTCCGGCATACTTGATACCGAGCTCGAGATCGCGCGCGATCTCAGGTTTATACGAGTCGATATTGATCGAGCCCGTGCTCGTCTGAACGACGCTCGCGCCGTTAAAGCCGCCCACTCGAAAGCCCCCACGCTGCGCAAGGTAGAGCAAGGTCTCGGGCGTGAGCTGATAATCGAGTCCCAAGGTCCAGCTCGGTTCGCGCTCGCTGAATAGCGGCGGCAAGGGCACGCCCGCCAACTGGTGCGCATCCTTCGGCACGCTGCCGTCATCGACATAGCGGAAATTGATATCTTCCCAGGTTTCGCGGTAGCCCGCCGTCGCCCTGAGATTTTCGATGAGTTCGTAAGTGGCTTGTCCGAACAGAGCACGCGACTCTTCGTCGTTCTCGAAGTTGTAGCGTAAACCGCCTGGTATTTCGCATCCCGCGGGATTCTCCGGGGTCACGGGAAACGCGATGGAACCGCAGCCGACATTCAGAGGGGCATTTTGGCCTTCATTGTCGCGCTGGTAATAGGCGCCGACGAGGTAATTGAGCCGCTTGGAGATCGCGATGCCGGCGAGCTGCAGCTCCTCGGAATACTGCTCGGTCGAATAGACTAGACCTTCCTGGTTTGGTCCACCGCTCGTCCCACTCGTCAGGATTTCAAAGGGGCTTCCGTCGGCATCGTCCCGGTCACGCGATATCACTTGGTTGTAGCCAACGATGTTCTTGATCGAGAATCCATCGTTCACCGTATAAGTGGTTCTGTTCACCGCCTCCTTGAGTTGCGCGTCGTGCCCATCGTTGCCGTCGTTCCAGACATTCCAGAAAGGTTGCTTACTCTCCATGGAGATGAAGTTCACCACCCCGTTGTAGGAGGCGAGCTTCGCCGGATAGGTGCCACCCGTCGGAAGCTCCGCCGGAAAGAGCTCCGCGGCGGCGCAGCTGGGACTCGGCGGACAGTTGACGTTTGCGCTCACGATCTTGGGCGCGCCCGAATTGCCGCCCTGCCTGCCGTACTGGAGGGTTGTCGTGTTTTGTAGCGCGTCCAGGGGGGTCAGCAACAACGTGCCTCGGAAATTCCGGTTATCGATCGAGCCTTCATCGACGTTGAGATAAATATTGTGCTCGTAGCCATCACGATGCTCATCTTCCGCAGCCAGGCGAACCGAAGCCCACTCAGCGAGCGGGATGGTGACCGCCCCCTCCACCTTCTGCTCATTGAAGTTACCGGCCGTATAATTGAAGTAGCCTTCCAACTCCCTGCCGGGTTGCGTGCTCGTGTAAAGGACAGCGCCGCCCGTCGCATTGCGGCCGAAGAGCGTGCCCTGCGGACCCTTCAAAACCTGTACCGACTGCAGATCGAAAAATGTGGTCGCAGTTGTCCCTCCGGTCTGGAATTCGTCGAAATATGCGAGCACGGTGGGGGATGTATACGAGAAGGGATCGAGCGCCTGCCCGCGGACCGAGAAGGCGAGTTGATTCGTCGATGTCGACGCCACGGTCAGCAGTCCAGGGACCGCGGTCTGCAGTTCCTGCTCATTGGTGATGTGCTGTTCGGTCAGCGCCGACGTTGTCAAGGCCGCGACGTTCAAGCCGACCTTTTCCAGGTCTTCGTTTCGTCGTCGAGCGGTCACGACAATTTCCTGAAGCGCGCCAGACTGGTCATCCACCGCCGCATTGTCTACCGCGATGCACAAATTTCCTGCCATCCCCAGTTCGAGCCCTGCCACGACCGCGAGATGTTTGACTGAGAGAAATTGCATGCCACCGCCCATCCCCGGTTGCTGAGCTAGAATTAGGGGCGGATCGCCTGCAAATCATCCATAGGACCTTGGTATCGATTGATAACGATGTCCCATTGGTTACTATCGGGCATGGGAGATTTCGGGATCATTCCTCACTCTGTGACGTATTCATGACCACGAGAGAGTTCTCCACCGCAGAGAATCCCGCGTACCTCTTGGACCTGCTCCGCGAGGGGACGGACTTCACTCTTTACCGCGGCAGCGAGCGCGGCAACCCGATGCCGATATTGGTGGTCGCGGTTGCTCAAGGACAGGCCTCGCATCAGAGTCTCAAGCGGCTGGAACACGAATTTTCGCTGGCAAACGAACTCAATGCGGCATGGGCCGCTCAGCCAGTGGCGCTGACTCATCACCAAGGGCGCGCGCTTCTGATACTCAAGGATCCAGGAGGTGAACCCTTGGATCGGGTCATCGAGCGGCACGAGCTGCAAGAGCTTTCTCGCTTGCTACCCATTGCGATCGGTTTGGCGTCGGCTCTTGGGCAAGTCCATCGGCAAGGCCTCATCCATAAGGACGTGAAGCCCGCAAACGCGCTCGTCGATGAGGCGGGACACGTGTGGCTCACCGGCTTTGGCATCGCCTCCCGGCTGCCGCGCGAGCGCCCGGCACCCGCGCCGCCGGAAGTAGTTGCCGGCACGCTTGCCTATATGTCTCCGGAACAGACCGGGCGCATGAATCGATCCATCGATACGCGGAGCGACCTATACTCTTTGGGCGTCACCTTGTATCAGATGCTGACGGGCATGCTCCCGTTTACCGCCGCCAACCCGTTGGAGTGGGTTCACTGTCACATCGCGCGCCAGCCGGTAGCGCCCGTGGACCGCTGCGCAGTCCCGGAGGCCTTATCCGCCATCACCATGAAGCTGCTCGCGAAGAATGCGGAGGAGCGCTATCAGACCGCCGCGGGCCTGGAGGCGGATCTCCGGCGGTGTCTGTCGACATGGCACTCGCATGGTCGCATCGATTCATTCCTCCTGGGTGGGGACGACTTGTCCGGCCGACTCCTGATACCGGAGAAACTGTACGGGAGGGCGCGCGAGGTTGACGCATTGCTGGCTTCGTTCGATCGTGTGGTTGCAGGCGGAAGACCGGAGTTGGTTCTCGTCTCGGGATACTCCGGTATCGGCAAATCCGCCGTCGTCAATGAGCTGCATAAATGCCTCATTTCGCCCCGCGGCTTATTTGCCTCAGGCAAGTTCGACCAGTACAAGCGCGACATTCCCTACGCCACTGTAGCGCAAGCCTTCAATAGCCTGATCCGACCTCTTCTCAGTAAGCCCGAAGCCGAGCTGAGCAAATGGCGGGACGATCTTTCACGGGCTTTAAGCCCGAATGGATCGCTGGTTGTCGATCTGGTTCCGGAATTGAAATTGATTGTGGGAGACCAGCCTCCTGTTATTGCCTTACCACCTCAGGAGGCGAAAACCCGCGCGCACCTTGCTTTTCGCCAGTTTATCGCCGTATTCGCGCGCCCTGAACATCCGCTAGCGCTGTTTCTGGACGATCTGCATTGGCTTGATGCGGCAACACTCGACTTTCTGGAGGATTTGCTGGTTCAGGAAGATGTGGAGCATCTGCTGGTGGTCGGCGCGTATCGGGACAATGAGGTCGACTCGACGCACCCGCTGATGCGTAAGCTTTCGGCGATCCGTAAAGCCACGGGTGGAGTGCGGGAGATCCATCTAAAACCACTGGGCTCCGATGATTTGGCGCATCTGCTTACGGATGCCCTTCATTGCGATCCTCAACGCGGCACGTCGCTGGGGCAGCTGATACACGAGAAGACTGCCGGCAACCCGTTTTTTGCCGTTCAGTTCATCCATGTCCTGGTTGAGGAGGGGCTGATCAGCTTCGACCCTCCAGATGCCCGATGGCGCTGGGATCTCGATGCTATTCGCGCGAAGGGCTACACCGACAACGTCGTGGATCTCATGGTGAATAAGCTGAATCGGCTGCCGGTTACAACCCAAAGAGCGATGCAGTACCTTGCCTGCATCGGCAATAGCGCCGAAGCGGGCACACTGTCCGCCGTTCTTGAAAAGTCAGAACCGCAGATCGAAACAGAACTGTGGGACGCACTTCACCAGGAGCTCCTTGTTCGCTCGGAGGGCTGTTATCGTTTTGTGCACGATCGCATACAGGAGGCGGCCTACTCCCTCATTCCGGAACACGTGCGCGCCGAGGCGCATCTGCGGACAGGTAGATTGCTCCACGCGCATATTCCCCCTGAAAAGCGCGAGGAAGCGATATTCGAGATCGTTAGCCAATTGAACCGTGGATCTGGACTCATCACCTCGGAAGACGAGCGGTTCCAGTTGGCGGAGCTCAACCTCATTGCGGGCAAGCGCGCCAAGGCTTCTGGTGCCTACGCTTCAGCTCTTCACTATGGTATCGCGGGCCAAGCGCTCTTGACGGATGAGTGCTGGGAGCGGCGGCATGACCTGATATTCCAATTGGAATTGCATCGGGCCGAATGCGAGTTCCTGACCGGCGAGCTGATCAGCGCGGCCGAGCGCGTGGATAGCCTTAGGCCGCGCGCCGCAGATACGGTCGAACTGGCGATGGCGACGTGTCTGGGCATCGATGATTACCTGATGCTCGCCCAAAATGACCGTGCAATGGAGATCGCCCTCGACTACTTGCGCCGCATCGGTATCGACTGGCCGCTGCATCCGACCGACGAACAGGCACGAAGCGAATACGAGCGGACCTGGTCACAGCTTGGTAATCGGCAGATAGAGGAGATGATTGACTTACGTCTGATGAGCGACCCCGAGTCGATCGCGACTTTGGGCGTGCTAACGCGCGTACCGATCCCTGCATTGTTCACGGATCGCAATCTGCACGCCACGGTCATCTGCATGGCGGTTGGCCTCAGCATCGAGCGCGGTAACGACGATGCTTCGTGCTTCCATTATGTCTGGCTTGGCAGGGTGGCGGCGCATAAGTTCGGAGACTTCCAGAACGCGTTTCGATTCGCCCAGCTCGGCTATGAACTGGTTGTAAAGAGAGGCTTGCAACGCTTCCAGGCTGCGACTTACACCGCCTTCGGAATCGGCATCGCGCCCTGGATTAAACCTCTCTCCGCTTGCCGTGATCTGATTCGTCAAGCGTTCGAGATCGCCAATACAATTGGTGACCTCACAGGCGCAATGCAGAGCCAGGTATGCCTACATACCCTGCTTTTGCCCACAGGGGATCCGCTGGCCGAAGTACAAAGTGAGACCGAGAGTAGTCTCAACTTGGCGCAGAAGGCGAAATTCGGTTTCTTCGCCGCCCTGAGCGAAAGCCAGCTTGGGCTTATCCGCACGCTCAGAGGGTCCACGAAAGCATTTGGTTCCTTCGAGCATGCCGATTTTGACCAGATCGGATTCGAGCGCAATCTGGACAATTACCAGCCGCCGCTCCATTGCTACTACTGGATTCGAAAACTGCAGGCGCTCTTCTTTGCCGGGGACTTCGCCTCCGCCGTAGATGCCTCCTCGCGGGCCCGGCCGCTGCTCTGGACACATCCGAGTTTCGAACTGGCAGAATATGCGTTTTACAGCGCGCTTGCCCGCGCCGCGTTGTGGAATAGCGCAAGCGAGGACCAACGGTCGGAGCATCTCGATGCTCTTGCAGTGCACTTCGAGCAGCTCCAGATATGGGCGGATCACTGCCCGGCCAATTTCCAGGACCGCGCCCAGCTGGTTGGCGCGGAGGTCGCGCGGGTCGGGGGGCGAGATCTGGAGGCGGCGCGCCTGTACGAAGACGCGATCGGGTCGGCGCACAAGAACGGCTTCGTCCAGAACGAGGGATTGGCCCACGAACTGGCCGCGCGGTACTACCTGGCGCACGGTCTGGAAACCGCCGGCTACGCCCATCTTCGGAACGCCCGCAATTGTTTCGAAAGGTGGGGAGCGCACGGAAAAGTGCGGCAGCTGGAGGAACGCCATCCGCGGTTGCAGGAAGAGCGAGCGCCTGCCGCTTCGGTTGCGATTAGCCCGCTAGCCGGACAGCTCGACGTCGAAGCTGTGGTGAAGGCTTCCCAGGCACTTTCGAGCGAGATTGTCCTTCCCACCCTCGTCGAGGATCTGGTGCGAATCGCGGTGGAGAGTGCCGGTGCCGAGCGGGCATTGTTGATCTTGATTACGGGCGTCGAACCTCTAATCGAAGCCGAAGCCACCACGGGCCACGACAGAGTCGAGGTCACGGTACGAAAGGCAGTTGTGATGCCGTCCGATCTCCTGCAATCCGTTCTCCATTACGTGATCCGGACACACGAGACCGTGCTCCTCGATGATGCCTCGGCTGAGAAAGCATATTCGAATGACGAATATGTGCGGCAGAAGCACCCCAGGTCCATTCTTTGCGTTCCTATCGTCAAGCAAGCCAAGCTCGTCGGTGCACTCTATTTAGAGAATAGTTTGACTCGGTCCGTCTTCACGCAAGATCGGGTCGCGGTGCTGCAGTTGCTGGCCTCGCAAGCCGCAATCTCGCTCGACAACGCCGCGCTATATTCCGATTTGCAGAGGGCCCATGAGAGGCTCCAACAGAGCGAGGCTTTTCTGGCACAGGCCCAGAGCGTCAGCCAAACGGGCAGTTTCGGTTGGAACGTTGCGAGAGGCGAGATTTACTGGTCGGATGAAACCTACAGCATCTTCGAATTCGATCGAGCGGCTAAACCCTCGTTCGAGCAGATATTTCTTCGCGTGCATCCCGACGATCGTGTGTTCGTTGGGCAAACGCTCGACGAGTCGACCAAGCAAAAGATCGGTTTCGATGTCGAATATCGTCTGTTGATGCCCGATGGCAGAGTCAAGCACGTCCACGCTAGCGGCCAAGCGGCGAGTAGCGGCAACCTCGAAATTGTAGGCGCCGTCCGTGACATCACCGAACGCACGAGGTCCGAAGAGGCCTTGCGCCAAGCGCAGGGCGATCTCGCGCGCATCAACCGGGTGACAACCATGGGAGAGTTGGCTGCATCCCTCGCTCATGAACTCAGTCAA
>Ga0182030_10003168_pt1 | contig 35126 bp, 23 predicted proteins | sample 812S3MmetaG_FD_121299 | JGI IMG/M metagenome (GOLD analysis project Ga0182030, IMG submission 121299) | Permafrost microbial communities from Stordalen Mire, Sweden - 812S3M metaG (Illumina Assembly) | ecosystem: Environmental > Terrestrial > Soil > Wetlands > Permafrost | place: Sweden...
GTCGTCGTCGTCGTAGTCGTCGACGACGACGACGACTGTGCCCCCGCCTCAACCGAAATGAACGAGGAAGCGACCACGAACGTGGCGGCGACCAGACTGCTCTTGAATAAGCTCATGGCGCTGCGAAGGCTCCAGCATACCTCATGCCACGCCGGCGTCGGTCCTCACAACGTCGTTCCTTCGGTTTCTCGCGCCTCTCCTTCCGATCGCGTCAGCCAACGTGGCACCGACACCCGCCGAGCCGCTTCGTCGGTGACAAAGTGACAACACCGGGATAAGCACCGACGACCATGCAGCTCATCCCGTCTCACAGCGCCAGGCCTTCCGATGACCCCATCTTCGGCTTGCATCAGGAAGCGGTCGCGCGCGCGGCCGCAGGCGAGACGATCCTCGACGCCACGATCGGCGTTCTACTCGACGACTCCGGCAAGCTCGCGGTCCTTCCGACTGCAGCGAAGGCCGTCCACGACGTCGCCACGATCGATTTCGCGAGCTATGCGCCGATCGCCGGAAACCCCGAATTCCTCCGGGCCACGGTCGCCGACCTTTTGGCATCCCAGCCGGACCTCGCCACTTCGGCCGTAGCGGTCGCCACGCCTGGGGGATCCGGTGCCGTTCGCCACGCGATCGTCAACTTCCTCGAACCGGGACAGGCTTTGCTGACGACAAGTTGGTACTGGAGCCCCTACTCGACTCTCGCGGACGAATCCGACCGGCGCATCGAGACCTTCGAGATGTTCGCGCCTAGCGGCTCGATCGACGTCGCCGCGTTCGACGCAGCGCTCGACCGACAGCTCCGTTCCCAGGGCCGCGCGCTCGTCATCCTGAATGACCCCGCCCACAATCCCACGGGGTATTCGATGTCGGATGACGACTGGCGCGGGGTCGCCGATCGCCTCTCAGCCCGCGCCGCCCAGGGGCCCGTGACGCTTTTGGTCGACTGCGCCTACCTCGTCTATGGAGCCAGCGAAGACCCCAGAGCGTTTCTGCGCCATCTCGTTCCGCTGCTCGGCAAGGTCATGGTCCTGTTCGCCTGGAGCGCGAGCAAGTCGTTTACGCTCTATGGGCAGCGCGTCGGCGCTCTCATCGCCTGCACCCCCGACGCAAAAGAGAGGGAAAGCGTTCGATCGGCTCTCAGCTATTCCTGCCGCGGCACGTGGTCCAACTGCAACCGAGGCGGAATGACAGCGCTCACGCGCCTTCTAGCCCATCCCGAGAGCGCTCGATCCAGCGCAGCCGAGCGCGCCGAGCTCAAACGGCTTCTCGCGACGCGCGTGGCCACGTTCAATCGGTGTGCGAAGGCGCGTGGGCTAGTCTATCCGCGGTACGAAGGCGGATTCTTCGTGACGGTGTTCGTGCCGAGAGCGACCGAAGTCGCCGCGGCCATGCGCCGAGCGGGAGTCTTCGTGGTTCCTCAGACGCGCGAGGACGGCAAGGGAGCGCTTCGGCTAGCGCTATGCGCCGTGCCCGAAGGGCAGATCAAACGCCTCGTCGACGCGATTGCCGATAGCATATCTTAAAGTTCGTCCATGAATATCGGCGCCCGCGGCTGCGCCCGTCTAGCGATTGGTCACTTGTTGCCCTGTATCGTCGCCAACCCGGCGGCGGATGCCGATGGGTTCAGTACCGCGACCGTCAGGGAGCGGTCAGGTGCAATTCGTCAGATCGGGTTGGGGTCGACGTCCTGACCGAAGCGTAGCTCCAAGCCTCGGCCGAGCAGCGTTGCATGCTATTTCGAGAAACCATCATGGCCGCGGAGCAAACGATTCATCTGGACCGATACGCCACCGACGCCAAAGCGCTCGTCGCCAGCGCCCAGAGCCTGGCGGACGAACGCAAGCACCCGCAGGTCGAGCCGATCCATCTGCTCTCGAGAGCGATCGAGCGAGACCGGGGGATTCAAGAAGTGTTTCGCCGCGCCGGCGCAGAGCCTTCCGATGTCTCGGTGGAGGCCGAAGCCGCCCTCTCGCGCATCGGAAAGTCCACGTCCGGCCTCGCCTACCTGTCGAATTCGATGCTCTCGCTCCTCGAGCGCGCGGAGAAGGAAGCAGGGGCGGGGACTGTCGAAATCGAGCATCTGTTGAACGCTCTCTCGCAGGAGCTCCGGGGACCGGCAGCGGTCGTGCTCCAAGCGTTTGGACTTGGCCCGGGAAGCCTGCGGGCACACATGGCGGCGCTGAAGACGGTCGCCCGAGAGACGGCGGCAGCCGCAGCAACGTCCAGCCCGGAGGTGCTGTCCCGGTTCACCCGCGACCTGGTCGAAAGGGCGCGAAAGGGGGAGTTCGACCCAGTCATCGGCCGCGACGTCGAAGTGCGGAGGCTCCTTCAGATCCTCGAGCGCAGGCAGAAACACCATCCTTTGCTCGTCGGGGAAGCCGGTGTTGGCAAGTCTGCAATCGTCGGAGCTCTCGCGACACGGATCGCGTCGGGAGATGTGCCTCGATCTCTTGCCAAGCTCGAGCTGCTCGAGCTCGAGACAGGGTTGCTCGTCGCCGGAGCCAAGCTGCGCGGCGAGATCGAAGAACGCTTGCGGCAGCTCCTCTCTGCGGTCAAAGGTCGGGGAGAGGATGTCCTCCTCTATGTGAACGGAATCGATTCCCTGCTCGGACAGGGCGCTGTCGGAAGCGGAGTCGGGGACTTGCTCAAGCCGCTGCTGATGCGCGGCGAGGTTCGGATCCTCGCATCGACGACACCCGAGGGGCTGCGCAAGATCCAGGAGCGCGACCCCGCCCTCTTGAGGCGATTCAGCGCTCTCGCGATCGAGCCGCCAAGCGTCGAGGACGCCATCGAGATCCTCCGCGGAGTCGCTTCGAAATACGAGGCGTATCACGACGCCCAGATCGGCGAGGCTGCGATCGTCGCATCCGTTCGCCTCGCCAAGCGCTACGTCCAGGATCGCACGCTGCCCGACGCCGCGATCGATCTTCTCGACGAGACTGCGGCGCGAAAGCGCATCGAGATCGAAGGGGTCCCGGCCGACGTCGACGTGGCCATTCGGCGCCTGGCATCGCTCAAGGCGCAGGCGGTTTCGCTCGCCGGCGACACCGATGCACTGAGCGGCAAGACGAGAGAACGGCTCGAGGCCGAAATCCGCGATCTTGAACCGACCGTCGCGGAGATGCGCATCAAGGTCGATTCCAAGCGCGGCGCCACCGCCGCACTCGCGGGACTGCGGCACGAGGAGGAGCATTTTCAGTCCGAGATCCAAGCCGCTCGCCAGAAGCAGGACTTCGCTCGTCTCGGAGAGATCGAGCACGTACAGCTTCCCGACATCAAACGCCGACGGCAGGCCGCCGAGGAGGCGATCGGACGTGAGTTCGGCGCCGGCATGTCGAACATCGTCACGGAAGAAGACGTCGCTGCGGTGCTCGGAGACTGGACCGGGATCCCCGTGAGCAAGATGCTCGAGGCCGAGAGCGACAAGCTCCTCAAGATGGAGCAGCGGCTCGCCGAGCGCGTGGTCGGGCAGGCGGAAGCCGTGCGGGCGATCTCGAAGGCCGTGCGGAGAGGGCGCGTGGGGCTGAGGGACCCTGGAAGGCCGATCGGAAGCTTTCTATTTCTCGGGCCCAGCGGCGTCGGCAAAACGGAACTCGCCAAGGCTCTCGCGGAATTCCTGTTTGACGATGAGCAATCGCTCACCCGACTCGACATGAGCGAATTCATGGAAAAGCACATGGCCCAGCGCCTCGTGGGGGCGCCACCCGGCTATGTCGACAGCGAAGAGGGCGGGTTTCTGACCGAGGCGGTCCGGCGCCGACCCTACAGCGTGCTCCTCTTCGACGAGGTCGAAAAGGCGCACATCGACGTGTTCAACCTGCTGCTCCAGGTCCTCGACGATGGCCGACTGACCGACGGTCGCGGGCGCACAGCCAACTTCTCGAACACAGTAGTCATCATGACGAGCAACATCGGCAGCAAGCGATTGCTCGAAACCGACCCCAAGCTCTTCGAGACCCCCGACGGCGTCGAGGCATTGCACGACGTGCTCCGGGAAGAGCTCCGCGCGTTCCTACGACCGGAGTTTCTGAACCGCATCGACGATATCGTTCTCTTTCGTCCTCTATCCAAGGAGGACCTCCGGGGCATCGTGGATATTCAGCTCCGGCGGCTCGAAAAGCTCGTTTCCGACCGCGAGCTTCGAGTCAATTTGGATGAAGCAGCGAAGAACAGGCTCGTGGAGCTCGGGTACGAGCCGGCATTCGGAGCGCGCCCACTCAAGCGCGCGATTCTCAAGAGGCTTCAGGACCCACTGGCCGAGGAGATCCTGCGCGGCGGATATCCCCCGGGGAGCGTTGTCAACGTGACGCTTGTCGGTGACGAGTTCGCGTTCTCGCGAGCGTGAACGCTCTCCCTGCCTTGAGCCGGCGTGACCGGTTGCGGTGCACTAGCTTGCTTGCTACTTTGCGCGCCTCATTTTGCCGCGCGAGTGATCTCGCGCACCCTTTGACACGGAGAAGCCCCCATGAGCCACAAAAGTCCACTCGCTCTCGTAAAAGAAACCTTCGGCGACAAGTCCAAGCTTGTCGAGGCAATCAAGAAGCTCGGCGACGGGATGTGGATCCCGCGGGTGAATGAGGAAAAGGGACTCGACCACGTGTCGAATGCGAAGCTCCTCAGGCTCCATGCGACGTTCTCCGAGATCAAAGAGAAGTTTGGAACTCGCGAGAAGCTCATCGAAGCCGTCTTGGAGCAGCAATCGCGGACGAAGGATGTCGGCCTGCGAACCAAGCTTGGTCTCTGGCCGGTGCCTCGCCTCTACGACACGTATCGCTCGAATGCGAAACGGCTCAGCGACGCGAAGTCCAAAGCAGCTCCGGAGAAGGCGAAGGCAGACCCGGCGAAGACCAAGGCAGCTCCGGCGAAAGCCAAAGTGGCTCAGACGAGGAAGTCCTAGTCACGCAAAAGCATCGAATCGCAGAAGCTATTTTCCTGCTTTATGCGGCCCGTACCAGGTACTCTCTGGCGGCGGTTTCGTGGCAGAGGCGTCTACTCGGAGGAGTCGTGGAACCATGGCAGCGAAGAAACAAGTCGTCGAAAAGAGTGAGGGCGTTCCCAGTGTTGTGAGCGGTGGATATCCCGCAACACACGAGCTGTTCGTCCCTAAGGCAATCTTTTTTACGAACGGCCATGGCGTTCACAAAGATCGTCTCTCGTCCTTCGAGCTCGCGCTGCGTGATGCGGGGATCGAGAAGGCGAATCTCGTCACGGTAAGCTCGATCTTTCCTCCGCGCTGCAAGGAACTCAGCCGCAAGGAAGGTGAAAAGCTCATCATCCCGGGGCAGATCGTTCATTGTGTCATGGCGCGACAGGATACAAACGAGCCCAATCGGCTGATCGCAGCGGCCATCGGGCTGGCTCGGCCCGCGGATCACGATCGCTACGGATACCTTTCGGAACACCACAGCTACGGGGAGACAGCCAAGAAGGCCGGCGACTACGCGGAAGACCTGGCTGCCACCATGCTCGCGACCACACTCGGCATCGACTTCGATGCGGAGAAGGCGTGGAGCGAACGCGAGCAAGTCTTCCGGCTCGAGAAGACGATCCTCAAGACGCGCAATATCGTTCAGAGCGCAGAAGGTCACCCCAAGGGTCTGTGGTCGACGGTCATCGCCGTCGGCGTATTCGTATTCTGAGAAGGCGATCCTCCCGCGCCGTTCGTGCCCGTTCGCCCCCTATCCCCGGCCCTTTCCCCCGCGGGAGCGGGTGAAAGGGTGACGGCGTACAGACTCTCGCGCAGAGCGCGGAGCGGACTTCCTGCTCAATCACGGAAGAAGGTCGGCTTATTTCGGTCGAAACCGAGCGAGGCCGGCGCCGAGCGCGCGGAGCCTACTTCCCGTAGGCGAGCACGATCGACGCTGGGATCGCGAAGGGATCGGCCGAAAGACGCCGGCCTTCAAGAGGGGCGGAGCTCGCGCCCCTCCGATATCCTTGCCGCGCGACGATAGGTTATCTCGCCCACTCGCCCTCGGCGCAGCGCGTAACGCACAAGTAGTTTAATGAGGGATCCGTAGTCGATGCCGAATGCGGCAGCCGATCTCGCCATCCCTGCCGTCGCCGACAGATCGCAGTTTGGATTTACGTCGAGGACGTAGGGCACGCCTGTGTTCGACAGACGAACGTCGACGCGGCCGTAGTCTCGCACTCCCACAGCGCGAAACGCGTCCGACGCTGCGCGCCGAATGCGAGCTGCCACTGGCGATGGAATCGGCGGATGCATGACGGCTACGGTCCCCACGTCGTCGACCGAGCCAGTCTTCCATTTGGCGTCATACGAAACGATCCGAGGAGCGCCCCCGGGCAAGCCAGCAAAGTCGATTTCGCTTAGCGGAAGGACTCTCGGGGTGGGATCGCCGAGCAGCGCAACGTTGAACTCGCGTCCGTCGATAAACTCCTCGACCAGGCATGGTTGGCGAAACGACGCGAGCACTCCCGCCACCGCTCGCTCGAGAGCCCCTCGGTCCGTCACAACGCTGGACCACGTGATTCCGACGGACCCATCCTCTCTCACCGGCTTGACGATGAGCGGGAACTGGAGGTCGCAAGCCTCGTCCGCCGCGTGGAGAACCCGCCCCGCCGGGGTCGGAATACCCGCCGCCTGCAGACAGCTCTTCACGCGATCCTTTCGCAGCGCCAGGCCGAGCACTTCGGCCGGCGACCCGGTAAAACAGTAGCCGAGGAGCTCGAGCATCATCGGAATTGCGCTCTCGAGACGCGCATCGCCGGCAAGCGACTCGCACAGATTGAACACGCAGTCGGGCTCCAGATCGGCGAGCGTCGCACGCAGACCGACCAGATCGCCATCGACTGGCACGAGGAGCGCATCATGCCCCGCGCCCGCGAGCGCTTCCACGACCCCCTCGGCGACGCGGACCACATCAACGCGCGCGGACCACGACGGATCGCACTCAGGAGACGTGTCCTCGTAATCCACATTATGGAGCACGGCCACACGCTTACTTGCGCGAACTCGCCTCCCGAGCGGTCTTCTTGCCGACTCGGAGCGCGTGAGATTGTGCTGGGGCGGCGCCTCGAGGTTCATGGGCTCCGGTTCATCCACATAATACGGGCGCACTCCACACAAGTTGACACGTGCATCCGCTTTTCTTGAATCTACCGTCGCGTTCATTCTGGTCAAGATCGGATCCGCGAGGCGCATGTCGCTTTTTTTATCTGCTACGGGCAACGGACGGTTGCCCTAGTCTTCGGATGGCCGTGTCTCGATCCAATCCAGCGCGTTCGAGCTCGCCAGAGGCTCACATAGCCTTCGCGCGGGCGACCTGGGCGATCTTTTGGAAAGACGTACAAATCGAATTATCGACGAGGGAGATCGTCGTCACGTCGGGCTTCTTTGCGGTTCTGGTGGTTGTCATGGCGAGCGTCGCGTTTGCTACGGGGCCCGAGACCGACACTCGCGTGGCTCCGGGCGCTCTCTGGCTGTCAATCGTGTTCGCATCGATTCTCGCCCTGGGCAGGACGTGGCAGCGTGAGCGCGAAGGATCCGCGCTCGTCGGGCTGCTCATGTCCCCCGCCCCTCGGGGAGCAATCTTCTGCGGCAAAGCGCTCGGCGTGACCCTTTTCCTGTCTGTCGTCGAGCTCGTCGTCATCCCGATCGTCGCGGTCCTATTCCACGTGGATCTCCCGAGCATATGGATACCTCTCGGCCTCGTCGTCGTGGCAGGCACTCTTGGCATTGCGTGGATGGGAACCATCTTCGGCGCGATGACAGTGCGAAGCAGGGCGCGCGACCTGCTCCTCGCCAGCGTTCTCTTCCCGCTGCTTTCGCCTGTCCTGTTGTCGTGCGTCGCTGCCACTCGAGATCTTTTCGCGGCTTCAAGTGCGGGCGTGAGTCCCAGCTTCAGCGACATTCGCGACTGGATCCTATTGCTCGCGATCTTCGATTCCCTCGCGCTGCTGGGGGGTCTCACGATGTTCGGCACGCTCATCGACGAATGACGACGCGGTCCCCGTCCCCTCCGAGTGTCAGCGGCGCGCGTAGATGCTGACGATGGGGACGCCGTCCTGCTGGACCACATACGCGGGAGCATCCGTGCCGACAGCCACCCACGCGGAGTAGTCCACCTCATTCATATGTAGCTCGTGCTGAACCAAGGAGAAGTCGGCTTCGCTCGGGCTTCCCACCGCACGCAAGTCCGCACGAACTCGGCCTTCTTGTTGCATCCGAGCCCACGAATCCCACGTCGTGTCGTGAATGAAGACGGTCGCGCCCCGGGGCGCTCGGGCATTGAGGTACTCGGCGGCGGCAGACTGGGTGGTAAACCCCCAAAACTGCCTATTGAGCCCGAGACTGGCGCCACCCGCGGTTCCCCCCACGAGCGGGACGTAGCAGGACAGTCCGAACGGGTGCGAATGCGCCGTCACCGCGAGAGGCCCGACAAGCACGCTGAGCGCCAACACCGCGTCAGCTCCCCACCGACCCATCCGACCTGCGGACCTTTCGATCCACGGTCCAAGGACATCGTGCATGCGCTGGCGAACGAGAGTGAATCCGTGGCCGGCGAACATCGCAAGCACGGGGTACGCCGGCAGCCAGTGTTTCGTGCCTCCGAAAATGGGGGTCTTCGGGAGAAAGAAGGGGCCCACTGCGACAGCGAACGAAAGCGCCAAGAGCAAATCGGTCTCCGCGGGGTCGACGCCGACGCCGTCGCCTTGCGTGAAATGAACCCGGGTTCGGAGCCAGCCTGCCAATCGGATTGCGCCAACTCGAGCGCGATCGCCCATGCCGACCGCGGCGAGAGCTAGGCTTATGGTCGGGACTGTCGCCAAGACCATGACGGGCAGGTAGGACTTCGGCGAGGGTGGCGAGAAGTAGTTCTTACCCAGAAACTCGATATTGTAATATTCGTGATTGAGATGAAATTGCATATAGGCGGAGGCCCGCCCGAGCGGATCGTTCCAGAGGTGCGGCCACAGCGCGTAAAGCACGAGGGGCCCTAGAATCACCATCGCCACTACGCTCGCAGGCACGCTCAGACACCCGGATCGAAGGCCCGCCCAGATCTCCTTTCGTTGCACAAAAAAGGCGTGGGGAATACATGCCGCGGGAAGCATCCAGGCATTGTGCTTGGTCGCGAGGCATAGCCCGAAGACGACTCCCGTCGCGATCGCCAGAACGATGCTTCTCTCTCGCTGGGCTCGCCAGTGGATGTAGACGCATAGGATCCACATTCCAGTGATTGGGACGTCGAAACATGCGAGGTGCGCGTGGAAAAATATCCGCGGCATCAGCCCTAGCAGACATGCCCCCACGAGACCCGCACTGCGGCTGTAGGCCCGCGCACCGAATATGTATGTGGTCCAAATAGCGAGCGCAGCGGACGCCATTCCAGGGAAGCGAAATGCCGTCGTCGCATCTTTGAAGACGTGCAACTGTTCATGAAGGAACCACCAGGACACGCCGAAGAGCGTCTTCATGAGCGGCGGATGCTCGCTGTTGACAGACCACGCCCCGTCGATCGCCGACGGCTTGAGGGCCTCGACAGGCGTCGACAGCCAAAGCCGCCACCAGCGGACATAGCTCTCGCCAGCTCGGAAGTAGACTCCCTCGTCGCGCGGGAACCCGAGCGACGGAGCTGTGTTCAATAGCCAGACAACGTAGGCGATGCCAAGGGCAGCACCGATGATATGGTCGCGCCAACCGATTCGATCCGGAAGTCGCCATGTGGGCATGCGAACACTCCGCATCATGGTGCGCTCGCCTTCCCTTCCGTGATGGCCTCGAAGCAATACGTCCGCCGATCTCCCGAAGAGCTGATGTCGACGATGAGGTCTGCCCGTTGGCCTTTCAGCTGGCCTGTGTCGAACCCGAACGGCTTCCAGCCATCGCCATCTCGATGAAAGACAGTGCCGAGCGGCGTCGAGTCGGTCTTGAACGCGAGAGACACGGGCGCACCGGTTTTTCCGCGCTCGGCCTCGACATAGAGCGTGTGATGCCCTCGCAACATGTCGCCGAAGGCGACTTCAGAAAACCGCAACCTGAGGACGCCTCCACCGCTCGGCGGCGCGAAGATGCATTGGCGAGCGACGTAGTCGAGATCGGCGACGACGCTAACGCCGACGAATCCCCCGCCAGGACAGCTAAACCGGTTTCCCGGAATGGCCGGACCGTACCCGAGCCCTCCTGACTGCACCGATCCGTGGCCGTAGCTACACTCGGATTCCCGATTTCCGTCGACTCGCGATACGCGAATGCGAGGTGAGCCGGCACCCACGAGCGAGACGAGGTCCTCAAGGATGGAAACAGGAGCGGGGTTCCGCAGTGTCGTCACCGTCACGCCCCCGAAGCGGGAAACGTCCTCGCGTGTCCAGTCGGCAAGAGCCGGTAAGTGCGCACCTCGAAGGGAGACCTCGTACGCCCGCGGAAACCTCGCCTCGTCCGGTCGCCCCTCTCGCGCGACAGTCGCTACCGCAGGACCGAAATACATGCGACCGAGTGGATCCGCCCAGGTAGGCGCAAATGCCACGAGATCCTCCGGCGTCGATCGTGAAGTCACAAACAGGCGTGCCGCAACCCAGTCAGCTTCGGGGACACGACGATGGATCTCTATGAAGTGGGCTCCGATCTCCACAAGTCCCAAGAGTGGCACGAGCGCAAAGGACCACCGTCCGACGGACTTCAGATATGGATATCGACCGTTCACGGAGCGCCGAGACTACACGTCGGCAGGTTTGTCGTCATCACGGTTTGGCTCAAGCTGGCGAATTTCGCTCACGACAGACGGCCCACGCATCGGACACGATCGTATCGAGCGCACCCCGCCTCGGCCGCCAACCGAGAACTCGCATCGCACGCTCGGAGGAAGCCAGCAGTCGAGGGGGATCCCCCGGGCGCCTCGGACCCACACGCACCGGAATGGGCCGACCGGTGACACGCGCCGCTACGTCGAGCACCTCCCGGACCGAGTGACCGGATCCGGTTCCGAGATTGAACGCGCCACCCTCGCCTCCTTGGTCTAGATATTCCATGGCGGCGAGGTGAGCCTCGCAGAGATCGAGGACGTGGACGTAGTCGCGAATACACGTCCCATCCGGCGTATCGTAATCCGTCCCGTAGATCGTTACATCGGGACGCACCCCGCACGCAGCTTGGAGCACGATGGGCACGAGATGTGACTCTGGATGATGTCGTTCGCCGAGGCCCGATTCCCGATCGCCGCCCGCAGCATTGAAGTAACGCAGAGCCGCATAGCGAATGCCATATGCCCGTGAATATGACGCGAGCATCCGTTCGATTGCGAGCTTCGTTTCACCGTAGGGGTTAACCGGTAGGGTCGGATGATTTTCGTCGATAGGAGAGTACTGCGGATTTCCGTACACCGCAGCCGTCGATGACATCACCACGTTGCGGACACCCGCATCGAGAGCGCTCTCGAGCAATGCGATGCTGGCCGCCAGGTTGCCACGGTAGTGTTTCCTAGGGTCGACTACCGACTCGCCGACCTCGATTCGAGATGCGAAGTGCAAGAGAGTCTCTACGCCGTGCTCCCGAAGAACGGCAACCATGACCTCCCTATCGGCGACGTTCGCTTCCACGAGGCGAACTCCTGGCGGAAGAGCATCCCGATGTCCCGAAGACAAGTCATCCACGACGACGACGGCATGGCCAGCGCCGACCAACGCGCGAACCATGTGCGACCCAATGTATCCGGCTCCTCCGGTGAGTAGCGTGTGAATGGACCTCAAGAGAACCGACATCCTTTCGAGCGACGTAGACCGCCCACGGTAGCGCCGCGCGTCAATCGAGACCATCCCAACCGTGCGACCGAAGACCGAATGCTCGCGCAGGCCAGCACGTCCAGTGGCTGCTCGGGCCGCCCGTCCACATGAGAAACGCACTCTTGCGCATCGTTTCGCTCGACAGTTCATGTACGTTCGGGGCGTGCGCGCGCCCAATTGGAATGAAGCCATCACGAGCCTCCGCTTGCGTCCAGCGACAATTCTTACGGTCGCAGTCGCGCTCGGCGCCTCGACGCCAGCGTGGATTGTCCAACATCCCCCTCTTCAGGATCTACCATTTCACGTAGCAACACTTCGTCAAATCTACAGTTACAACGACACGACCTTCGGATTCGCCCGCGACTACGTGCTCAATCTCGGTTCCACGCAGTATGCGCTATACTACGTGATAGGAACGATCTTCGCATATGCCGTCGGTGTCATCCAGGCCACCCGGCTCATGATGACGCTGTATCTAGCGGGCACAGTGCTGAGCATGCGAGCGCTCCTTCTCGCGCTCGACAAGGACGAACGCTTGTCCCTACTGATTGTACCCCTGCTCGTCAATGTGATGTTCATGTTCGGGCTGCTGCCTTTCATGTGCGGCATTCCCTTGCTATTCGGTTCGCTCGCACTAACGATTCGCTTTTTCGAAGCACCGTCCATTGCGCGCGGAGCGTGGCTTTCCCTCTTCACGTTCGCCCTGTTTTATACGCACGTCGTTCCCTATGCTCTATTTGGATTGACCTTCATATTTCTGTTTCCGTGGTCCCGCCCCAGAGATTGGATTGCCCATGCGGCGCCCGTCGTTCCTTCGATCCTCGCGACAGCATGGTGGACCGTTCTGTCTCCCCAAGGGAAGAAGTCGGCGGGAGCGATTGAAGCCGCTCTGACCCACGTGCCTTACCGTGACGGACTGGCCCGATTCGGACAATGGTCGATCGATATATTTCGAGATTCGACCGATGAATGGCATTTCATCGCGCTCGGAATGCTCGCATTGGCCGCTGCGGGGCTGGCACAAGGTGATCCAGATCGCGCGAAACCGTCATCGCGCGCCATGGCCGTGATTCCCATTGCCGGCACCATCTTGTACTTTTCGACCGGGGAATGGCTTGGGGACGTCTGGCTTGTGGCCCAGAGATTTCCCATTCCCGCTCTGATGGGACTCATCCCGCTGATGCGCATGCCTGCCGGCCTGCGCGGCACATGGGTCACGGCATGTTCCGTCATGCTGGGAGCATCGGCGACCTTCAACGTATGCGAGCACTTCGCGCGATTCGAACGGGAAGAAGTCGGAAACATCGATGGCGCAATCGACGCAATGAAGCCACAAAAACGTGTAGTGGGGCTCATTTTCGATCGCGCGTCGTCGGTCGTCAACAATGCTCCATTTCTTCATTACGTCTCTTACTATCAAGCGCGAAAAGGCGGCATCGTACAATTCTCCAACTCGGGAGCACTCTATTGGCCTGTGCGATTTCGACCAGGCCATTATCCCCCGCCGGGGTACCGACCTGAGATCGGCTGGGAATGGAGACCCGAACAGGTATCCATCGATGAGATATTCCCATATTACGATTACGTGTTATCCCGTGGAGTCGGCTTCTCGCCCCCCGCTGGGACCTTTCACCTGATATGGAAGGACGGTCCTTGGTCCGTCTACGCGCGCGAGGGCCTATGACGATTGCATCGGCCTTCAAAACGGAGCGATGACCACGTCGTCACCAACGCCCGTCGCGCTGTATACCTGGCGCGCCGGAAAGGCATTCCTCAAGCAGACTTCAGTCTCCTCGGATCGATCGATGGCGATGAGAACATCCTGGTTTGGGTAGAGGTCGATCGGGAGGTTCTTCGTAAGATCCTTTGGATCGAAACCGGTGAGTCCCTGGGGAAACAGCACGATTGCATTCTTCAGATGGGCTCGAGAGATAGCCGTGGAGAGCGCCGCGTGTCGCTTCGTGTGATCCATCACCGTCGCCCATTCCTTCGGGACTACCGACAGCCAAACGGAAACGAAACCCACGATAGCGATGACCAGAGGAGCGAAACGTTGGAAAGAGAATCGAGCCACGAGAGTGCGCGCACCGGCCCCAACGCTCAGCGGTGCGAGTGCAATCGCACCCCCGACCGACAGGGGGACGACTATGGGAAGCACATAACGGGGACCATATCCCCAATTCTCGCCGTGTCCCAGATTGACACACTCAAGATACCCAACAAATGCTGCAAATCCGATCGCAAGAGCCACGACGGTCGCACGCGCGCGGCCTCTCACCGTAGCGAGCCCGAACATCGCCACTGGCACGGAAGCCGGCCACCAGCAGTACGAACCGGTTGCCAACGGAAGACCGTATTTCCAATCGCTAGGCCCCGGAAAGCTATAGCGAATTTTCGACCAAGGATAGATGACCTCACCGATCGAATAGCCCGTCTTGAACCACGCGCCGAGCTGCATACGCAAAATGCCCAGCGTGATGCCGATCCCAATCGCGAGCGAGACGAGAGAATATGCCATCGTGGGGATATCGATGCGTCGATCTAGCAGATCGACAGAAAACATCGCTGCAATACCAAGTCCTAGCAAGGCACCGTCGGCGGGACGCGTGGCGAGCATCCACGACGCCGATATCCCTAAAACCATCCCCCAGCCCCACTTGACCCTTGCGTCCCCGCCCCGCGTCGACACTTGAACCAGTGACTCCAAAGTCCACGCATACAATCCTGCGACGAAGATGTGAGAGTAGCGTGAGGCCGCATTGATGAGAGTCATGGTGCCGAACGTGACCAGCACCGCGGCCCAGATCCCTGCCGCGCGCACCACGCCCGGTGATGGCCGAAGCTCACCGCGGCAGTCCGCCTTTGTGACCGAGCGGGCAAGACGTGAGACTCCAACGACCATCAGACCGAATGCGATAGGCCCGGATAACCACGTCGCGCCCGCCTTTACAAAGGGCGCCATAAATAGCGGCCACCCCGGCGTATACTGGGAAAAGAGCCGACCCGAGACGTCATACACGTAGAAGTTGCGGAAGGCGGAAGCACAAGGCGGAGACGACGCATATGCCTGTCCCTTGGCGAACGCTGCGGCTTGAAATGTGTATGCCCACTCGTCCGCGGTTCCTTCTCGCCGATGCATCACGAGGATGCACACGAGCGATGCGAGCAGCGTCGCCAAGGCGAAGACAACTCCGTCGTCCGCTCGCATCAATCGGTCGGATTCGCCGGAAGACACGACGAATCGATGGTTATCTGTGCGAACGAGGATCCCCGCCGTCAGACCAAGCCACGCGAGATGCAGCGCGCATAGCTCTCGAGCACAATCCGCGACGTAACCCGACACGAGCCACAGCGCAAACTGCCCTGCCACACAGAACAGCACGTGACGCCGCTGTCCAACCAGCGCTGCGGTCGCCGTCGCAGGCCGCTGCGAGCATCAAGACCACCCGAAACGCAGCGGGGGTTGAAGCCAGGCCAACCAAGGCTTCGATCCGACCCACGGATTCGGCGCCAACTGCAAGAATGATCCCGGTCATCATAGCAGCCCGCGCGGCGACTGACCGAAATCGAACGAAGAGTACGAGCAAGGCGAGCACAAGTCCGGCGCCCGCCTGACAAGACGCAAACGCTCCGGCGAAGTCGAGCGTGTACGGCGGATGCATCGCGTGCACGTCTTATCATTGTTCGCCGGGTTTTTGCTCGTGTGCAAGAGAGAGGCGTCACCTCATAGGCGCGCACGGGAGCCCACGCGGCGACGCGCCGTGTGCAGGCCAGAGTGCGCATGTCTTTCTTTCGCGGTAACTCTCTGTCACAATCCGCCGCCCCGACACGGATGTTCGGCCGCGTTGGACGGAAAAGAAGCAGCAGGCGTTTTAGGTGGAATCCGTACGATGCAGGAACCGAGCTCGATGACAAGCACATGCTCCCAAACGATCTCTGGCTCATCTTCGTTGGATACCGAACTGAAGCTGCTGGTCCCTGAGCGGGACGTCCAAGATCCGGAGCTTTCCATCGTCGTTCCGGCTCTCAACGAGGCGCTCACGATCGGCATGTTTCTCGACTGGTGCCATGAGGGTCTCGCGAACGCCGGAACCATCGGAGAGATTCTGATCGTCGACAGCTCGACGGACAACACTGCCGAAATCGCTGTCTCCAAGGGCGCGCGAGTGCTCAAAGCGCCGAAGCGCGGCCTGGGGCGCGCGTACATCGACGCCTTGCCGTTCATCCGCGGCAAGTACGTGATCATGGGCGACTGCGACTGCACGTACGATTTTCGAGAAATTGGGCCGTTCATGGAGAAGTTCCGCAGCGGCGTGGAATTCGTCATGGGTTCGCGTTTTCGTGGACGCATCGATCCGGGGGCGATGCCGCCCCTGCATCGCTACTTGGGAACGCCTGCAACGACCTGGATCCTCAACGTCATTTTTTCGAGCCACTTCTCGGACATCCATTGCGGCATGCGAGGCATCTCTACGCGTGCCCTCAGCGCGATGGGAATTCGGTCACAGTCGTGGGAATACGCATCAGAAATGGTGCTGAAGTCCGTCCACATGAGACTTCGGACCGACGAAGTGGCCATTCACTTTCTGAAGGACCAAGACGGACGCCTCAGCCATCATCGACGCGCGGGATGGTTTTCGCCTTGGCAAGCGGCCTGGATCAATCTGCGCGCGATGTTCGTCTATGGCGCAGCGTTCTTCTTGTATCGTCCCGGAATTCTGTTCACGCTGCTGGGCCTGGCGCTGCTTCTCCCATTGTCTTTCGGCCCGATATCCGTTGGACCGATCACATTTTCGCTCCACTGGATGCTGCTCGGATTGACCGTGGCCACGCTCGGTCTGCAGTCGACATACCTTGGTATCATCGCGCAGGTCTTTTTTGATTATTCGGGAGAAGTGACGGCGCGGTGGTTTGCCCGCTGCCCTTACTCGCGGACAGTCGCCATCGCGGCCGCGACGTTCTCGACCGGGTTGATCATCGATGTCGCCTTTCTCATCTACTACATGTCCCACGGATTCCACTTATCCGACACGGGATCAAGTTACTTGGCCGTCACGGGTCTATTCTTAATGATAGCTGGATTTGTTACGTTCACGTTCGCGCTGCTGCTGCACGCGACAGCGGTCGTCGTATGGCGGAAGTGATTCGCTGTTTGAAAGTGAGGGTGTCGTGCGATCATTCGTCGTCGGAGGAGCGGGTTTCATCGGAAGCCACTTGGTCGATCTACTCGTCGAGCGCGGCCCGGTCCGGGTCTACGACAATCTCAGCGTGGGAAAGACCGAGTTTATTGCGGGGCATCTCAAGTCCGGCAAAGCGGACCTTGTAAAAGGTGACGCGCTCGACCTTCCAGCGCTGACGGAGGCGATGCGCGGACACGACGTGGTGTTTCACCTCGCGGCCAACCCCGAGGCACGTTGGGGGCTCGAGCGCACACGCCTCGATCTAGAGCAGGGCACCATCGCCACATATAACGCTCTCGAGGCTGCACGCCTCACTGGCGTGTCGAAGTTCGTGTTCTCGTCGAGTGGCACCGTGTACGGGACCGCGTCGGGCGCGTGCGCCGAAGGTGACTTGGGCCACCTTCCCATTTCACTCTACGGAGCCAGCAAGTTCGCAGGTGAAGCGATGCTCTCTGCGTTCGTGGAGTGTTTTGGTCTCGAGGGATTCATCTGTCGATTCGGCAATGTCGTCGGCGACCGCGGCACGCACGGCGCGATACTCGACTTTTGCATGAAGCTCAGGGCACACCCGGACTATCTAGACGTCCTCGGGGATGGCCGACAGGCGAAACCGTATCTCCACGTCACAGATTGCGCGGCCGGATTGGTCTTCGTACTCGACCACGCGCGTGGCGAGCGACCAGCGGTCTACAACCTCGCGCCACCGGACACGACCTCTGTAAAGCGTTTGGCGGAGCTCTGCGTTCTAAGCTCGCCCGACCCGTCGGCGCGAATCGACTATGGAACTTCGCCCCAAGGATGGCCCGGAGACGTACCTCGGTCGCTGATCGATCCAGAAAAGCTCGCAGCGCTCGGATTTCGCGTAAAATTCACGTCCGACGACGCGGTGGGGCTCGCGGTGAAACAGGTAGCGAGCGAGGTATTCGGCCGGTCTGAGAACAAATAGCGACCCGATGAGCCAACGAACGGTCGTGCGATGGCAGCGATGACCGGAGTCCCAAATCGATCGGACACGTCACCTTCACGACCGGTTCTGCACAACTCGGAAGGGGACCCCTCGGAAGGGATTTGATCAATTGTTCTGAGGGGCTTTGTTTGTCATCCCCTCACCGCTTCAGAAGCTGGCGTTGAGCGGATCGAACTTACTCCCGCCGGTCGTAAATCCACTGACCTTTGGCTTCGACGCCTGGTGCTGAGGCGCTGCGGACGACTTCTGAACCTTGGTTTTTGCCGCGCGCGCCTTGTCCGCGGTCTGAAGATGTTGCCGCTGTTCCTCTGAGAGCCGCTGCGCAGCCGAGTCCTGTTGCGGTGCCGCTGGAGCCGGAGCTGCGGTAGCGACCACCGGAGGGGGTGCTGGGGCTTCGGGAGGCGGCGGAACGTAGACCGCCGCAGCGACCGGAGGGACCGCCTCGGCCTGAGCGTGGCTGGTGCGAAATGCGACGAACGCTCCTGCGCCCAGAATGGATGCAATGGCGATCGCTGCGACCGCCACCCGCTTCTTTCGCGAACCGGTGTGAAACTCGATGGGGATTCCATCGTCCACCGCGCTCGTCATCGGGCTCAAGCTTGCCGTCGTCTGGGGCACTGAAGGCTCCGGACGAGCGAACGCGGGCCGGAACGCCTCGGAATCGGCCGGACGCCAGGTCGGAACTTCGAGTTGCCGCCTCGTCGGTTCGTCGATCTCGATCTCTGAGGCAGATGCGTCGGAATCAAGTCCGAGCAAATCGCCCAGCCTCACCCAGTCTGAGGAGCCATCTCCGAGCACGAGAGTGTTCTCGTCAATCGCCCCAGCCTGGAACGCTTCGTCGAGCTGCTCGAGCGTCCCCGATCGCACGTTCCCGTCCGACAGCTTGATGCACCAAAGATTGTCATCGGCGTCCATGCGACCTTGCCTCCTACTTCCGAGACCAAGGATGGCAAACGCCCCAGCAGGATGCACGCAAAAAGCGGCATGAGTCCCCTACGCGAACGCCATGAACGGACTTTTACTATAACACTAGATATTGCGTCGCATTTTCCAGTGTCTCACCGCGACCAAGAGAGCCGGCAACACGATCACGGCCGTGGTCAGGCAGGCAAGCTCGCCGAGAACTGCCGTGAGACCGAACAGGTAGAGCGCTCGATTCTTCGCAACGAGCAGCGACGAATATCCAATGATAGTTGTCAGTGAGCACATCCCCACGGCAGCTCCGGTCCGGCGCACCGCATCTCCCACATCGTCCGAACCGTCTTGGACATATCGCGCAATCACGTTCACCGCATAATCGACACCGATTCCGAAAGTGATCGGGAATGCCACGAAATTGCAGAAATTGATCTTGATGTGGAGCAGCATGGTCGCCGCTCCAAGCCAGAGCACACCGACCGCGAGTGAGCCGATCACGTAGAGCGCTGCACTCCCGACTTGAAGCACGAGCAGTACGACACCGATGACTCCTAGGAACGACACCAGGCTCGCGAGCGGGGCATCTCGGCCGATCGAAGTGATGATGTCGTGGGAGAGGGGAATCGAGCCAGCGACGCGCCCAGGCAGGTCATTGGGGCCAAGACCCGTCGAGGCGTCGTCTCTCAGCTCGTTGACGAACGCTCCGATTTCCTTCGCACGCCATAACATCTCTGACGGTTTGGGATAGACGAGCACGGTCCGTCCAATCGTTCCATCCCGTTCGCGGAGACCCGACACAAGCCCGGGAGGGATCTCGGATGGCTCGATGCGGCGTAAGTCCTCGGGGCCGAGGACAGCGTCTATGTTCGCTCGCTTTCCGTCCGGGATGAGTGAGCGGATTTTTGGGGTGAGCGCTTCACGTATCTCGCGGACGACAGCCATCTTGGCGTCCTGCGCATCGGGAAGAACATCCGAAGCGCCTCGCACAAATGCCACCATGGTAGACAGCATCTCGTGCTCCATGGATCCCCGTATCGCCTTTTCAGCGGCGACGGACGACGGGACCGAGTCGGACATCACGAGCGTGGGAGTTACGTAGCGCCCGAGCAGCGCGTTGACTTTCCGCCCCCAGTAGCCATCGCCAGTCGACCACGTGTCGACGCGACGGAGCTTCGAAAAGTCGTGTTCGAGCTCCGACGAAGCATCGAATCTTGAGATCGTGGCGATGGACAGAATCAATAAGATAGAGCCCACCGAGACGATCGCCACCGGCCAGCGCTCCACGAGAGAAACGACTCCATCCATGATTCCGTGCCGCCTTCGCGTCGGCGCCAGAGTGCCTGGACCTTCGCGGTCGACCCATCGAATGAGCGGTGGCCCGAGGACGAACGCGGTGACCCACGACGCGACCATCCCTGCGCCGCCGATGAACCCAAACTGCCGAAACCCACGAAATTCAGTCAAGATTAACGACGCGTAGGAGCATCCCGCAGCGAGCGATGCGGCGAGCGTGCCTAGGCGCGCGCCCCAGACTCCGACGACGAGCGCGTCGTCGACCGACAGACCGGTCTGTCGCGCCTCGCGATAACGCGCGAGAAGCACGATACCCACGTTGACGCCATTACCAACTATAATCGAGCCAAGGAACGCGGTATTCGAATTGAGCTCTGTGACACTCGCGGGAGGCAGGGACGCGACCCCAAATGCATACACCGTCGCGAGAAGAAGCGGCGGCAGCAGCACAAGCAGGCTCCGCCACCAGCGATAGTAAAGGACGATGACGGCAATCTCTGCGAACGCGACGAGCACGGTCGACACCGAGAGGTCTGACTCGAGCGCATCGAGCTCCTCCACGGAAATCGCCACATCGGACGCGTAGCCGACCCGCATACCGGGTGCGTACGCCTGCGTGCCTCCCAGGGCCTTGACGTCTGCCTGAACGCGTTCGAGCAGCGCACGCGACTTGGCGGCACCGGTCGTAAACTCGCCCACTTCGAGGATGAGGAGCGATACGTGCTCCTTCGAATCCGAAAATCGCGCGCTGCCTTTCTCCTTGCCCGAGATTCGCGCATCGTACTTCCGTTCGATATCGGACGTATCGATCGACGGCGGAGTCTCGCCATCATCGAGGAGCGCGCCGGACTCGCGCTCGACCTCGAAGTCTCGCCTCGCCACGATTCGTTGCAGTATTTCCTGGAGGTCGGGGAGATCCACGTAAAGCGGCGCGTGCATTTCAACAAAGCGCCGTTCAGCCTCCATGCCCGTGCGCACATCGCGAACCATCCCCGCCGGATAGGTGCGAATTCGAGCAGCAAGGTCGTCGAGAAGCTTCTCGCCAGCGCTTATCTGCGCGTCCGTCCCGGTGTCGACCACGACGGCCAGAAATTGTAATCCCGGAATGCGCCGGCGCATCTCGTCCAATGCGCGAACCGAGGGCGAATCGCGAGGCAGGAGCTCCTCAATGTCGCTCTTGAGATGCGCGTACATCGACACGGTGCGAACGCCGGCAGGAACAGCGAGCGCGAGAGCTATCGCCCATAGCAGCCACCCGTAACGCAACGTGAAGGCTACGTAGGCACGCGTCGCGGAGCCAGGTGCACCCTTCCGTCGCATTCGCCGGCGCGCAGAGTAAGCAAAACTGTCCTCGCGTCAATGTGTCTGAGCTATACGGAGACCCCGATGATCACTCCGTCGCGAGAGCTGCAGACGATGATGGACGCGGCGAGGTTGGCCGGGGCCGGCCTGCTTGCGCGTTTTTCCAACCGCGGATCGCTGACGGTGCATGAGAAGGGCCCGGCGAACTTCGTATCGACAGCGGACCTGGAATCGGACCAAACGCTTCGAACACATTTGCTCGGCTCATTTCCGACCTTCGGGTACGTCAGCGAGGAGAGCGCGACAGTCGAAGGCTCCGATTCGTCCGCTCGGTTCATCGTCGATCCCCTGGACGGAACCTCGAATTTTCTATGGGGCATTCCCCATTTCGCCGTTTCGGTGGCCCTTGTGCGCGGCGACACTCCGGTCGCAGGCGTCGTGTACGATCCAGCCAAGGGAGAGATGTTCGTGGCGGAGCTCGGATGTGGGGCGTGGCTCGGCGCCGAGCCGCTGCGCGTGTGCAGAGGTCAGAACTTACTGCAGGCCATCGTCGCTACGGGAATTCCGCACGCACACTCACGCCAACCGCACGAGCCATATATTCAAATGCTTCGTCCGGCGATGAGAGTTGCGGCTGGAATACGGCGCATGGGTGCCGCGGCTCTCGATTTGGCATACGTCGCGGCCGGACGTTTCTCGGTGTTCTTCGAGCAGGGCCTATACTCGTGGGATATCGCAGCGGGGGCCCTCTTGGTCACGGAAGCCGGAGGGACGATCACGGACGTGAGCGGCGGAACGACCTTTCTGCAGTCCGGCCGCGTGCTGGCCACGAACGGGTCACTCCACGAGCCGATGCTGACGATGTTCGCGGGCGTCCGCCGGGCACACGGCCGTCATCCACGCGGGCGGCCGTCACGACGGCTACCACTAGGCACACGAGCGCGAGGGTGAGCTGAGCGATTCGCTCAACGAACGCGATCGATAGAGCTCGTTCGGGGGTCGCGGCAAATCCGATAACCCCCGCAAATGCCCGGTAGGCGCCGTCTACGACACCAAGCTGATTGGGGACCATATCGCCGACTGTCGCCGCCACGAGGTGGACCCCATGGACCAGGAACGCCGACCGAACACCGATCGCTCCGCCCACAGCACAAACGATCACTCCGTACTGCGCGACCTGTATCAGCCGCACAATCGAACAAACGGCGATGCCACGCCACGCTGGAGTGCTGTGCGAAGGCAGTCCCGTGCGAGCTTCGCGCGGCGAGGACACGAATCGCTGGCGAACGCGCTCAATCCAGCGGCCCAGGCGACCGTCCCAGAGCATGGCGAGCAGTGCCCCTGAAATCAGGAGCATGAGGACCGTATTGCCGGCGAGAAGCAGGGCGAGCGGAGACCGCCACCCGAGCGAAAAGCCAACGATTACACAGTCAGCCGCCGAGATGAAAGCATTCGCAAAGATATAGGAAGCCCATAGCTGCGCTCCAGCGGCCGCGGCTCGCGCGGCACCCACGTACTTCGCGAGCAGCGCTCCTCGGGTGACGTCTCCCGCCGCCCGACCGGCTGGCAGAAGAATCATCATAGAGTAGGCCACAGCGCAAACGCGGATACGGACGCGCAGCGGGATCGCTCTCCAATCCGAACCCAAGATCGCTCGAAGGACCACAAAATCCACTAGAATCTGGCCCGTTTCCATCAACAGGATCAACGGCAACCAGGGACCCGCCAGCCAGAGCACGTGAGACACCCGCGACGGTCCTGCATCGCGAACCAGGCCGACGATGAGTGCGACGCCAGCGAGGGGCAGGAGAACTCGGCTTGCCCTCCGAACGACAGTCCAGAGCAGTCGAATGTGCGAAGTCATGCGCACAGAACTTTGCGATGACTCCATACGCGCTCAAATGCGTCGGCGTACCGATCGACGACATCTTCGGTTTGTGCGATTAGGGGGCACGATTGAGAAAACAGAACGAACGAGCTCGCGAGCAGCGCCGTCGTTCGGGGGTACTGAGACGGGTCGTAATTCCGGGCAAGATCGGTAGCGCCCTTTCGGTCGACCAAGGACGCATCCGGGAAACCGTCCGAAGGCGAGCGCCGTTGAAAGATGGCCTGAGCGGGAAGCGGCCCAGACTGCCACTGCACCACCTCCAGACCTTCTGCCCTCAGAGCCGTCACCATCACGTCGCGTAGCTTCGTCGGAGAGACCGATAGCCCGGCGCGCGAGGGATCCAAACGAACGCGAAACTTGTGATACACGGACGTTCGTCCGGCCGGGCATTCAGGGGGCAACACTCCCGGAAACTCGGCAAGCCGATCGGCGAGACGTTTCGCGTTGCGCTGGCAACGAGCAGTTCGATCCGGCAGCTGGGCAAGCTGGGCACGCGCGAAAGCCGCCATCAGCTCGTTGCCGCGATACATCGATCCCAATCGCCGTGAATCGAGAGCGCGCAGCCCATCGAGCGGGCGCTCGAGATCGTATTCCGTCTCGTCTGCGGGTCGAAGGTCCTGCCCGAAGTTTCGCGCGCTGGCTGCTTCGAATGCCACTGAATCGACATTCGTCACGAACAGCCCACCTTCGCCCGCAGAGAGGTTCTTGCTCGACTGGAGCGAGAAGCCTCCAGCTCCGCCGATCGCCCCCACCGGATATCCTCCAAAGGTCGCACCGTGGGCCTGGGCGGCGTCCTCCACAAGTTCCAGGCCATGCCGCTGCATAAGGTCTCCGAGCGCTCCCATGTCAGCCGCACAACCATGCATGTGAACCGGCATGACTGCCCGCGTGCGCTTGGTGATCGCCCTCTCGACCGCCTCCGGATCGACGCAGCCCGTCGCCTCGTCCACGTCGGCGAACACGGGAATGGCGCCGAGCTGCAACACCGCTAGCGGGGTCGCCACGAAGCTATAGGCAGGCACAATCACTTCGTCCCCCGCGCCGACGCCCACGCCCGCGAGAGCGATGACGAGCGCGCTCGTCCCGCTATGGGTGACCAGACAGTGCTTCGCACCGACGTAGCGGGCGAATTCTTCCTGAAGACCCATCACCTCGGGGGCGAATGGGCCCGAGAGAATCCCTCGAGCGAGCACACGAGCTACGGCTTGCCGTTCGGCATCTCCGACGATGGGCCAAGCTCGGTGAGACTCGCGGGATAGGATCGGCGCAGCACCTCGCAGGGCGAGCTCGCCCGTCGCTGTCACGGCGTGTGTCCAGGATGCGCGCCCACGCCATTGCCGTGAGCCACTGGCCTGACCGTGGAATGGGCGCGAACCCAATCGAGCAGCAGGCGCTCCTGCTTGAATAGGTCGTGAACGGGGACCTCGCCGGGAGCGTGGAAGGGCGACTTGAAGAACATGGAGAGCTGCCTCTGAATTCCACGCTCGCCTTTCTGCTTCGCCACATCGAGCAAGCGCACGAGGTCGATGACCAGCGGCGCAGCCAGTGCCGAGTCCTGACAGAGAAAGTTGACCTTGATCTGCATCGGAACACCGGCAAATCCAACAATATCAATGTTGTCCCAGGCCTCTTTCGCATCCCCGCGCGGCTTGTAATAGTGGATGTGAACCTGGTGATTTTCGACGTGGTATCCAACGATGGAGTCGAGCACCGCCGATTTAGACAAGACCTTCGTCTTGTTCGAACCGGGCGAGTCCAGCACCATCCCGTCGCTATTGCCGAGAACGTTGGTTGAATACCATCCGTCGATCATGAGCCTGCGCACGCGGAACATCGGCGCGAGCGCGGTCTTGAGTAGCGTCTGCCCCGTTTTGCCGTCCATCCCGGTGTACGGATTGGCCAGTTCGTTCGCGTGCTGGGCAAGCGCCGGCACGTTCGTCAGAGTCGGCGTGAAGTTGCAGTACGGAGCATGGATCCGATTCGCGGCGTAGAAGTAACGCATCGCGGGAGTGATAACGGGATCGTTCGCGTCGAGAGCCGCTTCGAATTCCCTGATGTCCTTATGTGCCGGCTGAAGGTCGGTGTAGCTCTCCGTCGACGCAAGGTTTACGACGACGAGCCTATCTAATGCGTTGTCTTTCTTGAACGCTTCCAGATCGCGCTCGAGGTCCGCAATCTGCTGGCGGAAGTTGGTTCCCCTCACGACATTGTCGCCGGTCAGGTTTTGCACATACGACTTGCCAAAAACGGCGGACCACGGACGAATTCGCTCGAGCTCTGGTCGAACCTTGTCGAGCACATGCGCCGGAAATACCTTATGGGTCAGCGCTCCCTCGTACACGTTTGCGAATTTCAAGTCCCAACCGCCGAAGACAAGTCCTTCGAGCGGGACGAAATCGAGCTGATCCGCAATCGACTCCGCAATATGCGCGTCCGATTTCTCGGTGACCATGCCGAGGCGTGGCGCAAGCCCACGCTTCATCAATTCGACTCCCGCGATAACCGTTGACGCGACAGCCCCGTTTACTCCTACGATTGCGACCCCGATCCGATCCATGGCGCAGCTTTCTCGGTGGCGATGCCCCGAATTCTAACAGCCCGTCGCTGTGTGCTTCCAGAGCAGTGTTTTTCTTGTTTCATCGACAACGCGCGGGAATTTTCCTTGCACGTTGCCGCGCGTAACCTCTTCGAGGTATGCGCGGGCTCCCCCGCGCACGAGCACGACGACCCGCGGCGGAAGCAGAGCGACATTGCCCTCGCGATGTTCTCGATAGACGCGATTCTCCTTGCACAGTCCCTCGTCGAAACATCGTGCGAACGCGACAAGATCGGCGGGAGCTGCACCCTCTCGGAACTCGATGAACAACAGGTACCGCGACTTGGCCGATCCTTCCACCCCCACGTCCGCCGCCGCTCCGAAATCTACAGGGCTTGAGGGACACGCCGAAACGGCATGCGCGACAGCCCGCTCAATTTCTACGTGAGTCGTAAGCTCTTGGGTCAAAGATAAGCACCCGGACAGCCTTCCCACAAATTCGATCCTCGGGGGCCGAACCGAAGGAAATCGAACAATATCACCGAGTTCATACGCATACAGGCCCGAGACCGTTGTCACCACGAGCGAGTAGGCACGATTGGGCTCGACGTCCCAGAGTGGGACACGCATCGGCGACGGCTTGTCGCGCTCTTCGATAGGGACGAACTCGAAAAATGTCCCGCGGTGCGGCAGCATAAGCAGGCCAGGGCGCTCGGAGAAGTCGGACATCGCGTAGACTCCGCCCTCTGTCGCGTTGTACGTGTCGACGAGCGCCACTCGGTCGTGCCCAATCATGTCGCGGAGGATAGGTACGTAAGGTCCGGCGGCTACACCTCCCCCGAAAAGAACTCCCAAATTAGGCCATACATCGGACACGCTGCGCGCTTGGCGACCTCGCGCCCGAGCCGCGCTGAGGACCTTCTCGAACAGAAGGGAAAACCAGCAGGTCGTGCCCGCCACGGCTCGAACGTCATAGTCCAAGTAGCGCGAGGCGATGACCGCGAGCTTTTCATCGTAGTTGGCGATGGACCTCACGTCCTCTTCCGGCAAGTAGACGGGTTTCGTCACGGCCGGCATCTTGGTCATCATGAGCGCCGGATTCGACGTGATAAAAGCGTCCCCCTGGCGCTTCATAGTCGTCGATGGGAACAGACCGAGCGTGAAGCCGCAAAAGAAATCATCGCTGCCAGACCAGCGCAGGTATCTCATCACAGCGTCGGTCCCGGCGGCTTGCTGCAAGCGTATCTGCCGATCGGTGATCGGTAGAAACTTCGAGCGCCCGTGATTCGAGCTTCCTGACGAATTGCCGTAGTAACGAACCAATTCGGGTACGAGAAGGTTGCGCTCCCCGGCTAGCATTCGCTGAATGTACGGAGAGAACGAATCGTAGTCGCCGACGGGCACGGATCGCACGAAATCGTCATAACTTCGAATGGACGAGAAACCCCAGCGCCGCCCGATCTCGGTGTGCTTTGCGTGGGCGAGAATCCGCATCAGCGAGCGCTCTTGCACTCGGCGAACGAATCGAAGCGCAAGTTCCCACCGGGCGATGGCTATCCCAGAGACGTGCCGAGCCGTGCTCGCAACGATTCGTGGGTACGATGTTGGCATCAGCGACGAGCGAACCGCATTTGCCACGATACGGTCGTCAGGCTCCGCTCGATCCGATGGTCCAGCCAGCCCGTCGCCCCGATCAGCCATTGGTCCGATCATCGCGGCACCGCCACGACAGAGAAAGCTCGCGCTGACGCGCGCGACATACTCTCAGACAAACCGCTCACGGACGACACTTCGACCTCGGAGGCGATGAAAACAAGCAACGGCGGGCCCTAGGGAAGCCGAGGGATTCGAAAAGCGCAAGCGGGACGGCGATTGTTTTGCGTTGTCCGACACGACGCGTTGGTCTCCCCGTTTCCTGGGATAATGCAGCGAAAGCAAACACTTGGGTGATATTTCCAGCCAAAACGGGCGGCAGCCCCTGTGCGTCAGTCGGTACGCACCGCCCCAACAATACGCACTACCAAGGCTTCTATTCTCGACCGGCCCGCATCTCAAGCGGGAGCCGCGCGGCCTTTTCGAGCCACTACTGGCCTAAGGATGGCTCTCCTTTGGCGGGAAGTGTTGAGCCAGCAAACCTGAACAGCCTTCCAAACGCTTGTGAGAGGTCGTCGAACAGCGAGTAAGCGACCGGCGTCGCGAGGAGCGTCAGGAACAACGAAAGTACTTGGCCTCCCACCACGACTCCCGCGGTGGCTCGATTGAACCCCGCCCCGATGCCTCGAGACAAGACGAGCGGAATCATTCCTGCGACGAACGCGCACGTGGTCATGAGGATGGGCCGCAGCCTATCTCGGTTCGCGTGGAGAATGGCTTCCGCTCGGGACATTCCTCCGGCACGCAGCTGATTGGTGTGGTCGATCTGCAGAATGGCATTTTTCTTGACCACCCCGAAGAGCACCAAGATTCCGAGGATCGAATAAAGATCGATCGCTTGGCGAAAGAGAATGACGCTCAGAAACGCAAACGGGAGCGTCAGCGGAAGCGACACGAGAATCGTGATTGGATGAAGCCACGACTCGAACTGAGCGGCCAACACGAGATACATGAAGATGAACGACAGCCCAATCGCCAGTTCGAACGCATTCATCATCCGCCCCATCTCCCGCGTCTGGCCATACGGTGCCGCCGTGTACGCGATGGGAAGGTGCTCGCCGTCAATCGTCTTTCGAATGGCATCGGCCACGGTGCTGTCCCCTACACCCGGCGCCGCGTTCGCCATGATGGTGACCTGACGTTCCCGGTTCAAGCGGTCGATGCGAGACGGTCCAGTTCCAGAGCGAAGCTGGACGACGTCCGAAAGCGGGACGAGCCCCAGACGCGACGACGGCACGGTCAGCAGACGAAGTCCTTGCTCGTCCGCGCGGAAACGCTTTTCGGAGCGCACGCGAATTTCGTATTCCTCGCCTCGTTCCTCGTAGGTCGAGACTTGGTCTCCCTCGACGAACAAGCGAAGCGCCGTCGCAACATCGCTCGGTTGAACTCCGAGCTCCGCGGCTCTCGCGCGGTCGATATAGACGCCGATCTCAGGCTTTCCCACGATGAGCGACGAGTCCACGTCGACGACGCCCGCGGTCTTTTTCAGCTTATCGGTCACTTCCTTCGCGACACGCTCCAGCGTTTGGAGGTCCGGCCCTCTCACGGTGTACTGATTTCGCTGAGTCGAGAAGCCTCCCCCGCCCATGAACGAAACTTCGCTGACCGTCAAACGTAGGTCACTTCGCTGCTTTGGAAAGATGTCGTGGCGAACCCAATCCATCATCTGATTCTGGGTCGTGGCCCGTAACTTTGGATCCGTGAGCGCTACGTACACGGTCGCAAGATTATGAGTCCGAGCGTTATCGTCGCTGACGGTCGTGACGGTGAGCGCAACATTCGGATTCTCTCGAATGGTGCGCGCCATGCGTTCTCCGATGATGCGCATCTCGGCCAGGCTCGTGCCTTCCGGCGCCCGCGCCTGCACCTGGAACCGAGCCTCATCGTTCACGGGCAAGAACCCCTTGTTCGCCGCTCCAGCTATCGGAAAACACGACCCGAGCACCAGCGCGCACGAGGCGACTACCACCCAGCGGCGTTTCATCACGAACTCGAGCGACGCCATGTAGGCTCGCTCGACGGGGCGATAAAACCAGTCGACCACCCGCTCTCCAAAGGGTTTCTTCTCGCTCACCACGAGACTGAGAAAGCGCGAGGAGAGCATGGGCGTCAGCGAAAAGCTGACGAGCATCGACACAGCGATGGCAAATGCCATGGTCAGGCCGAAACTTCGCAAGAACTTGCCTACGATGCCGGACATGAAGGCGACAGGCAGGAACACCGCGATGAGCGAGAGCGTCGTGGCGAGAACAGCGAGCCCGATTTCTTTCGTTGCTACGACCGCGGCGACACGCGGCTGCTCGTGCTTCTCCTCAATGTGTCGGAAGATGTTCTCGAGCACGACGATCGCATCGTCGATGACGATCCCGACAGCGAGTGCGAGCGCGAGCAGCGTGATCGTGTCGAGGGTAAACCCTGCGACCCACATCGCCGCGAAGGTCCCGATGATGCTCGTGGGAATCGCCACCGCCGCGATAAGTGTGCTGCGCAGATTTCCAAGAAAGAGAAACACGACGATCGCTGCAAATATCGACCCCAGCGCGAGGTGTTCTTTCACCGCATCGACACTCGTGCGGATGACGTTGGATTCGTCACGAACGAGTCGAATGCCATAGCCAGATGGGAGCGACTGGCGAACCTGCTCAACCCGTGCCTTGACGTTATCCGCCACTTGAACGGTGTTCGCGCCCGACTGTTTTCGAAGCGTGAGAAGCACGACGGACTCGCCATCGAGCATCGCCGCCGAATCGGCCTCCGCCTCTGCGTCGAGGACTTTGGCCACATCTCTCACGCGGATCGAATGCCCCCCTTGCTGACGAACGACCAGGTCACCCACTTCCGCTGGATCCGTCACTCGCCCATGCACGCGAACCGTCAGCTCGGACGGACCCGTATCGATTCGCCCGCCAGGCATCGATAGGTTTTGCGACGCAATGGCGCGCTGAACGTCGATGACCGTGATACCCGCGGCTCGCATGAGAATCGGGTCGAGGACGACGTCGACCTCGCGTTTCTGATCCCCGACGAGCTGAACCTGCCCGACGCCATCGATCGACTCGAGGGCTCGGCGCACCCGCTTATCGGCGAGCTCCGATGTCTCCCGCAGCGAATGCCCGTGCGCCTCCATTGCGAAAAACAGAATTGGCTGCGAGGCCGGGTCGAATTTCTGGACAACCGGTTGATCGACTTCTTTGGGAAGATCCTTGAGGACCGTATTGATCCGATCGCGCACCTCCTGAGCCGCCACGTCCACGTTCTTTTCGAGGACGAACGTCACGATGACCTGGGAGACTCCCTCGGTCGTCACGGAACGCAGCTCATCGATCCCACTGATGGTGTTGATCGCCTGCTCGATCTTGTCGGTCACCTCCGTCTCGATGTCTTCGGGCGCGGCACCGGGCTGGGTCGTAAGTACGATGATGATCGGAAAGTCGACGTTCGGAAAACGGTCGACGCCGAGCTGCTTATACCCGGCAAGACCGATCACGACGATGACGAGGATGAGCACCGTCGCAAAGACCGGACGGCGTACGCAAAGAGCGGCTAACCACTGCATGCGCGATCACTCCACCACGGACGCGCCATCGCGCACTTCCGGCCCCGGCTTGTCGACGATGCGATCGCCTGCGGTCACACCACGAAGCACCGCTACGAGGTCGTCCTTGGATTCGCCGAGCTGCACCATCCGTTCTTCCACGGTCGACCCGACGACCGCGAACAGGCGAGCCCCGCTGTCGTCGCGCACGAGCGCCGACGCTGGCACAACGGACGTACGTGGCATTCCGAGGAGAAGTCTCCCGGTGCCGAACATGCCCGGCTTGAGCCGCCCATCATGGTTCGGCAGGACAGCTTCGACCACCAGGTCGCGAGTCGATTCGCGAACATTCGGGCTGATGTACCGAACGCTCCCCACGAACCGCTCCTCACCGTACGCCGCAACGCTGAACGCGACGGGCAAGTCGACGACTACGGCTGCGATATTCGCTTCCGGCACAGTGAGCTGAATTCGAATGGGGTCCGGTTGATACACGGACGCAACGGCCGTTCGAGGCTCGACATATTGGCCCACGTTGACGAAGCGCTCGCCGAGGATGCCGTCGAATGGCGCGCGAATGGCAGAATCTCCTAGCACCTTCGCGGCTTGTTTGTGCTGGGCCTGAACCGCGGCAGACGACCATTGCTGCGTCGTACAAGCCGCTGTTTGCCGATCGAACTCCGCCTGAGAGATCGCCCCGGCCTCGAGCAGATGTTTGACTCGATCGCAGTCCCGGCGAGCCTCGTCGAGTTGGCTCTCGGCCACTCGCACCTGTGCTTCGGCGGCCGACACCACGAACGTGGACACCTGGGAGTCAATCACCGCGAGGATCTCGCCCCGCCGAACCGGCTGCCCTCGTTCCGCGAAGGTCCGAACGATCTTCCCACTGACGTCCGCCGCGATGTCGGACTGCGCATCTGCCCGGAGAGTACCTGTCAACGTCAGGTACTCGGGCATCGGGCGTTCGACGACAGATGCCAGCTTCACGTGAATCGGGGAGGATGGCGTCCCCGGGCGAGCGGTTTGAGCTGCCGACGCATTCCCTGGGCGATTACACCCAGATAACGCAACCGGTATGGCGAAAAGGATGAGGAGTCGCATGGGGCAGTTTCGTGGGCTACGCAGGTACATCACGGACGTCAAGCCTTGTGTCCGCTTATGATGCGAGGTTGAGGCGAACTGTTGCGCGCTGAACGACGACTCCCGCGCGAAGCGCGTAAAGCACGACGGTGGGGGGGCATACACCGACTATTGCGTGCTGCAAACAACCCACGAAAAGGATAGATCTCCACCTAGAACTGCCACTAGAGAAGCGCGCCGGCTCGACGTGGGCTATAACGCTCGCGCACATGCCCGAAAGGATTCTCCCGCGCGAGCTTCTCGCCGCTTGCGGAAAACTCGACGCTGATATCGTAGCTGTCCGCTACGAAGAGCGCACGATCGATCTTCACACGCCTGTCACGGCGACGGCCGCAGAGCTCATTCCAGTGCGCGCGACCGACCCGGCAGGTCTTGAAGTCATTCGTCACTCCACGGCGCATGTCATGGCAGACGCGGTGCAGAGACTTTTTCCGGGCACCAAGGTGACTATTGGGCCGTCTATCGAAGACGGTTTCTACTACGACTTCGACAAGCCGGGAGATGCGTTCACCGACGACGATTTGCGCCGCATCGAGACCGCGATGGCTGACATCGTCGCGGCTGGCTCACCGTTTCGCCGGGTCAACGTGACTCGTGACGAAGCGAAGACGCTTTTCGCCAAGATGGGCGAAACGTACAAGCTCGAGATCATCGACGCGATCCCCGAGAACGAAGAGGTTACGCTCTACAAACACGGTAGCGGCTCGCACGAGTGGGTCGACGTCTGTCGAGGCCCGCACGTCCCTTCAACCAAGTTTTTGGCTGCGGTCAAGCTCACCCACGTCGCGGGAGCCTATTGGCGGGGTGACGAGCGGAACCCCATGCTCCAGCGCATTTACGGCACCGCGTTCGCCAGTGCCGACGCCCTCGGCGCGCACCTCAAGCAGCTTGAGCTAGCCAAGGCGCGAGACCACCGCAAACTCGGCAAAGAGCTCGACCTCTTTATGTTCAACGAAGTCGCGCCGGCTATGCCCTTTTTCCTGCCCCGCGGCGCCTTCGTCTATAACCGGATGATCGAGTACCTCCGTACCCTTTACACTCGGCACGGATACGAGGAGGTCATCACTCCGCTGGCATATGACCCCAGTCTTTTCCGGCAGAGCGGCCACCTGGGCCACTACAACGAAAATATGTACCGGGTGTGGACAGAAGACTTGGTCGAGTCGGAATCCGCATCGCTTAAGGAGGGGCTTCAGACGCGTTCATTTGCCCTCAAGCCGATGAACTGTCCGAGCCACTGCGTGATGTTCGGCAGTCGCCGGCGCAGCTACAAGGAGCTGCCGTGGCGAGTGGCCGATTTCGCGCGTTTGCACCGCTACGAGCGTGGGGGCGTCGTGCACGGCCTCGCTCGGGTGCGAAGCTTCTCCCAGGACGACGCGCACATATTCTGCGGCATCGATCAGGTATCCGACGAGATCGAAAAGTTTCTTGGCCTACTTCGCCAGGTCTATGCGGCATTCGCGTTCGAGCGGGTCGACATCAAGCTTGCAACCCGTCCGGCCGCCGAGAAGCGGCTTGGCACCGATGCGGAGTGGGACGTCTCCGAGCGTTCTCTCGCTGCGAGCCTCGAGCGCGCGGGCCTGAAATACGATGTCGCGCCGGGCGAGGGAGCATTTTATGGCCCCAAGATCGAGTTCCACGTGCATGACGCACTGGGGCGGTCGTGGCAGCTCGGAACGATTCAGTACGACGCCAACCTTCCCGGGCGTTTCGATCTTTCCTATGTCGGCGAAGACGGCCATCCGCACCGTCCCATCATGCTTCATCGGGCTGTGTTCGGAACGCTCGAGCGATTCTTCGCCGTATATCTGGAGCACTGCGGCGGAAACTTCCCGACCTGGCTGGCACCCAAGCAGGCGATTGTGCTTACCGTGAGCGAAAAGACGGACGCTTACGCCCAGCAGGTCGCGTCGAGACTGCGCGACGCTGGCATTCGCGTCGACGTGGACCTAACGAGTGACAAGCTCGGTGCCAAGGTGCGAAATGCGCGACTGATGCGATTTCCCTACCTGTTGGTTGTCGGTCCGAAAGAAACGGAATCCGACTCTGTGGGGGTCCGATCTCGTGACGCTGGCGAGCTCGGTGCGATGAAGGTCGATGAACTTGTGGCGAAACTCGTGGCCGAAAGCAAGCCCGAGACGGTCGCGTATTGACGCGGACCTATGTTCGCCGCGACACTTGCATATGCGTGAGGGACTCGAGACAGTCGCGGGCACGGTGCGCGAGACTACTCACTTCACGGTCGAGACACGGAGGTTATAAGAGTACACAATGGCATTGGGGCATTCTCGGTTCGATCCGCGACAGCAGCAGCGTGGGTATCAAATCCGAGTCAACCACCGCATCCGCGTCCCCGAGGTCTTGGTCATCGGACCCGACGGCGGCAAGCTGGGTGTGCTGCAAACCCATGAAGCTCTGCGGATGGCGCTCGACCAAGGGCTCGATCTCGTCGAGATCAACCCCAAGGCGGATCCGCCTGTTTGCAAGATTCTGGACTTCGGAAAATACAAGTACGAGGAAAAGAAGAAGGCTGCGCAGGCCCGTCGCAATCAAGCGGTCGTCGAGATCAAGGAGGTCAAGCTCCGTCCCAAGACCGACGATCACGATATCAATTTCAAGATCCGCGCTGCCAAGCGGTTTCTGGAGTCCGGACACAAGGTCAAGTTCACGGTGCGCTTCCGTGGGCGCGAGATCACTCACCCGGAAAAGGCGCACGAGCAGCTCGATATCATTCTGAAAGCGCTAGACGATATCGCTAACGTCGAAACGCGCCCGATGATGGAAGCGAGAGCGATGTCGATCATCGTCGCGCCGAAGCCTGCTGTTTTGCAGCGTGCAGCTCAGTTGCGTGCTGCACAAGAGAAGGCTCGCTTGCAGGCAGAAAAGGAAGGAAAGCCGCTTCCCCCGCCCCCACCGCCTTCGTCTGCGGATGTGCTGCATGACGACGACGATGATGACGATGATGATGATGACGACGA